>Ga0105162_1000131_pt1 | contig 50108 bp, 52 predicted proteins | sample JNZ201metaG_FD_81532 | JGI IMG/M metagenome (GOLD analysis project Ga0105162, IMG submission 81532) | Hot spring microbial communities from Jinze hot spring, China to study Microbial Dark Matter (Phase II) - JNZ 20120812A | ecosystem: Environmental > Aquatic > Thermal springs > Hot (42-90C) >...
ATTGAAGGAAGTAGAAATCGATTATTATAGTGGTGAAGTAGTAATTCATTATGAGCCTATCAGGTAATTAGTTTAAGGAATAGTTAATTAATGTAGAGAATCCTTTATGTAGATCCGACTTCTCCGCCTTAAAGTACGTGGATTAGGAGGGAGGTTCAGAGTTGCATTCCCAGCTGAAGTAGTCTTCAGTTCTATGTCTGGTTTCAGACGTATTACACCTACCCATTGTAGACGGGGGGCTTGAGGATATGGTTTTGTTCTCTTGAATATACACTAGAGAATATAGAGCATATAGATTACACCACATCATCTCCACTCTAAACAGCGAGGTTTTCGAGTGGTAACACAATCTGTTTCCTAAAACTATGAGACTGAATTACTCCTAAATAGATATATAGGTTCGAGGAATTGAGTATGATTATTAATGCAATATAGTTCTATGACGGTGTTTGGGGATTATCTTGAAGTTTAGTCGTAGCGAGATCGAGTTCAGTACTAGTAAGAGATTCGAATTGGTTGATATAACGCATAGAGTTGAGGAATTTGTTAGAGAGAGTGGTATTAGAAACGGTATTCTACTAGTATATGCTCCACATGCAACTGGTTCGATAATTGTTAATGAAGCAGAACATGGTTTAATGAATGATATATTGGAAAAAGTTAAGGAGTTCACCGAACCCGGGAGTAGTAAGTGGAGACATAATCTTATCGATGATAACGCTCATGCCCATATTGGTTCAGCTCTCTTCGGTCATGAAAGGGTTTTTCCAATAATTGATGGAAGAATTGTTAAGGGAACCTGGCAGAACGTGTTTTTCCTAGAGATGGATGGACCTAGATCGCGTAGAAAAATCGTTCTCGTAGCTATTGGTGAGTAATTTGAAAATATATGTGGCTTCTCCTCAGGAGATTATTGAAGGTTTAACCACGGACATATATTTCGTTAGAACTAGAGATATCCTGGTTAAGAAAGGTTTTCGTAGAAAGGTTAGAATGGAGTTCCATGTATATAAGCTTCCTAGAGGATACGAATGGGCTGTTTATGCTGGTTTAGAGGAGGTTCTATACGTTCTTAAAGGCAAACCAGTGACCGTATATAGTTTACCAGAAGGTACTTTATTCAAAGAAAAAGAACCTTTATTAATTATTGAAGGATATTATGATGATTTCGCAATATATGAGACACCCATACTCGGTATACTTAGGCACTATAGTAGTATTGCTACTAAAGCAGCTAGATTCAGGAAGTTAGCTAGAGATAAAACAATCCTTTTCTTTGGATTAAGAGCATTGCATCCAGCTATATATCCTATGGCCGACCGTGCTGCATATATTGGTGGAGTCGATGCTGTCTCGGGTGTTGCTAGCGAGAAGTATCTCGGTTTAAAACCTAGTGGGACTATGCCTCACGCTCTAATAATAGTTATGGGTAACCAGTTGGAGGCTTGGAAAGCTTTCAACGAAGTTGTTGATACCGGTGTTCCGAGAATTATGCTTATAGATACTTTTTTCGACGAAAGAATAGAGGCTTTAATGGCCGCTAATTTCCTGGGCGAGAAGCTATATGGTGTTCGTATCGATACTCCTAGTAGTAGGAGAGGAGATTTGAAAGCTATTGTTGACGAAGTCCGCTGGACACTAGATATTCATGGATATAGTAACGTGAAGATCATTGTTAGTGGTGGAATCGGTGAGAAAGAAGTTTATGAATTGAGAGATATTGTTGATGGCTTCGGTATAGGTACTTCTATAGCTCACCCCCCTCATATTGATATTAGCGCCGATATCGTGGAAGTCGAGGAGGATGGTGTGTGGAGACCTATTACTAAGAGAGGGAAACACCCTGGTGCTAAACAGCTGTATAGGAAGAGACCTGGTTTAAACGATTACGTAACTCTACTAGATAGAGGAAAACCGCCTGATGAGAACTATAAACCAATGCTTTCTAAATACATGGAGAACGGCGAGTTACTAGTTGATATACCCGCTTTAGAAGAAATTAGAAAATACGTTATTGAACAGCTCAGCGAGATAGAAGAGCCGGAACCTATTCATTAAAGAACGTGGAGAGTGTTAGGTTAATAATCCGAGATAATCCTATAAATTCCATATGGATTCATGAAAAATGTGGTTGAGGTAAGTTAATATGAGTGAAGATTGGTCTTGGTGGTGGAGGAGACGTAGAAGATTCTTAGATGAATTTTTAAGAGATATCGAGGATATGATGAGGTATTTTGAAGAAGATATGGAGAATATAATGAGGGAATTTATGCGTGAATACGAGAAGAAGGGTGTTAAGCCATTTATATGGGGTTATAGAATAGTTATTGGTCCCAATGGTGTTCCTAAAATTGAGCAATTCGGTAATGTTAAGAGGAAGCTCGGTAGACCAGTTATTTCGGAGGAACGCGAACCAATAATTGATGTTTTCGAGGATAAGGATACGGTCTCGGTTATTGCTGAGTTACCCGGTGTTGATAAGGATAAGATTAACGTTGAAATTAGTAGTGATAGGAGAAAGCTCTATATAAGAGCTAGTGATACGAATAGGAAGTACTATAAAGAAGTCGAATTACCATGCGAAGTTGAGCCCGAATCAGCTAAAGCAGAGTATAAGAACGGTATTCTAGAAGTCAAGCTTAAGAAAAGAGTCGAGGAAGGTAAAGGGTTTAGAATTAAAATAGATTAGGAACGATTATTGTTCTCTAACATTCGCTCTCCTAATGGTGTTTTCCGATTTGAGAATTGGAGTTATAAGTGATACTCACGATCACCTACCCTACACTAAGAGAGCTATTCAACAACTCCTTGATAGAGAGATAGAATTACTAATACATCTCGGCGACTTCACTTCTCCATTCACTGTACGTTTAATACATGAATTGATAAAAAGTAGGGTAAATAGAGTGTTTGCTGTATTAGGAAATAACGATGGCGATGTCCTATCATTATCTAAATTATTTAATCAATATGGCTGGTATTTGAATCCATCGCCTACGATTATCGAGATCGATAGTAAAAGATTCTATTTAATGCATGGAAATGGTCCAGCTGATTTTACTGAAAGAGTAGCTCGGAGTGCTTTCGAAAAACTAGATGTGGACGTTGTTCTCTATGGTCATACACATATCGCTAAATACGAGAAGTGTGGAAATAGAATAATCCTAAATCCAGGTGAAGTTTGTGGATATATAACTGGGAAATCATCAATTGCAATTCTAGATACAAAAGATCAGAGTGTTGAATTCATAGAGTTAACAACAATTTAAGATTATACTCAATGTTTTACAAAAATAATCTCTCTACTAAGTGTTGAAACCAACACTAGCGAATCCGATATCCCCTATTTTCCTTATACAATATTTTCGACTTGATATCATATCTAAAACGTAGTTGGGGTTCATAATTATCATAAATTGAGTGTACTGTGTAGTAAATACTTAGGTTTAATTTAGAGATAGTGTCTTACTAAATTAGTATTGTGTATGGATAAGTGTGATAGGTGTTCAACTGTTTTGAAAATTAGGAGTGCGAGTAAACCCGAATCCGATGAAGGTCTACAATATCATCTACATATTAAACCAGGTGATATTAGCAGATATGTTCTGATTCCAGGCGACCCAGGTAGGGTTTCTAAAATAGCTAGTTATTGGGATAAATGGTGGAAAGTAGCTGAACACCGCGAGTACGTCACATATAGCGGGTACTATAAAGGTGTTTTCATATCATCAACTAGTTCCGGCATAGGTGCTCCAGCTACAGCAATAGCGATCGAAGAGTTAGCTAGAACTGGTGCAGATACTTTTATAAGAGTTGGGACTACCGGTGCTCTCCATAAATGGATTAATGTTGGAGATCTAGTGATATCTACGGGTGCAGTGAGATTAGAGGGGACTAGTAAACAGTACGTAATACCGGAATATCCTGCTGTAGCATCATACGATATCGTTTTAGCCCTGATATTTGCAGCCGAAACGCTTGGAGTAAAGTATCATGTTGGTTTAACAGCTAGTACCGATAGCTTCTACGTTGGCCAAGAAAGACCTGGTTTCCGCGAATATATGCCTCCATTCCAGAAGGGTTTAATTGATTTCTTAAGGAGAATCAATGTTTTGAATTTCGAGATGGAGGCATCACTAATATTCACTCTTGCAAATATCTATGGATTGAGAGCTGGAGCTATATGCGCTGTAGTTGCTAATAGGGAGACAGAGGAATTCGTAGTAGACGCTGGTGTTGATGATGCAATTAAAGTAGCTAACGAAGCTGTTAAAATACTGTATGATTGGGACGAAGCTAGGGAATCTATAGGAACTAAACATATTACGCCAAGAATACTCTACAATTGGTTGAAAACGAATTTTAAGGTTAGTTGATGAAGAAACCCTTACACTTAAGTATTGGTAGTTTTAACATAGATTTAATAGTATTTATAAAATCGCAGAGTAGGGATCGTTTTAATATAGAGAAAATATTGTTGGGTCCCGGCGGTTCTGCTGTAAATTATGCAGTAGCTGCCGTAACTTATGGTCATAGAGCATCACTTATCGCAGCATCATCAAGTTCAAAATTAGCTCTTCGGAATCTAAATAGAATTGAGAAGATCGGTGTTGAAACAAAGTATGTTAAGATGCATAGGGGAAAACCCGGTTTATCGTTAATAGTGATTAACCATAGACGCGATACTAAAATATACGAGTTCTTAGGTGTTAATAAGGAATTATCAAGAATAGAAGTCGATAATGAAGTTTTCAATAACGCTAACGTGCTCTATATAGGTTCGCTAAAACCTGGAATTGCAGGTAAATTCGTAGATCAAGCTTATAGAAAAGGTATTCTCATAACTTATGACCCCGGTTCATCAGCGAATCTTAGTCTAGACAAACTATCTAAAATATTATCCAGGATAAACATTCTATTCATTAATAAAGACAGCTTCTTGGAATTAACGAAAGGGGATGTTGATAAACTATTCAAATACGGTGTTGATAAAGTAGTTGTGAGGAAGGGTGTTGGAAGCGCAGTTTTGTTTGAACACGGTGGCATCGTAGTAACTGGATATTCGAAAACTGTGGGGAGAGTTAGGAATATTATTGGTTCTAGTGATGCTTTCAATGCTTTCTTTAATTCCGTTTACATAGATACAGGCGATCCATATAAAGCACTACAATATGCTTTAGCAGCTAGTGTTTTGAAATCAAATTGTACGTTAAATATTTTGTGCTATAGTAGAGACGAGTTAAGCAAATATCTTTCTCAAACTTTCGTGGAAATCGTTAAAGAGGGTAGCGAAGTGTTTTTAGAGGAGTAGTTTTTCATGAATAGTTTAAATTGGATTCCACATAAGTGTATAGAGACTCCATTATCATGTAAAATCAATTGTTTTGATAGAGGAGTCGAGATATTCATTAATAACAATTATTTAATCCTCGATAAGGAAACTATTCTGGATTTTATAGAGGAAGATACTTGTTTAACAACTAGGTTAATTAATTTATTTAAACCACTGGCGAAGAATGAAATCCGTTTTCTAGCATTCCTATCTCGTGTTATAAGTTGTTTCTTGAAAGTAAAAACATATGTTTTAATTGACGATTCCACAAACGATACTTTGGAATTAGCTAGTTTGATCGATTGCTTGTTCAGAAAGTATGGAGTTAAAATTGAAGAACTCGTAGACATAGATATTGAATCAATATACATTAATATCAAAGAACTTGTGAAGAAAGTAGAGAGATATAGGGATGGAATCAAATACCCGTTTAGTAACGAGAGCATTACAGCTGATCTACAGGAGATCGATAGCTTAATAATAAATACTATAAAGGTGGCGAGGAATAGAGTACACATAGTTGAGGCTTTACTTGAATTAATGAGAACGAAAGATTATGGTGCGGGTTCTGAGCTATTCAGCAATGTTATTGAGTTATTCTATAATGCTAGAATTAAGGAATTTAAAGAGATCTTTGAGGCGTGGGGTGTAGAACCTATACCTATATTTGTTAATTTAAGCTTCTTATCTTCCACTAATCCTGTTTCGTTTAGGGATGTTTTCAATCTCTTCGATTCATATATGAGGAGGGAGGGTTGTAAAAGAATTGTAGTTGTAGATGGTGATGAGTACGAAGCTATTGCTAAATTATTGAAACTAAATTGGAAAATACTTGTTTCTCCATCATAGTTTAAAGTTTTTACTATTACGGTTATTCCAATTAATATTGGTGGTTTTTATTGAAACTCTATGAGTATGAGGCTAAAGAGATCGTTTCTAAATATGGTATACCTGTACCAAAGGGTCGTGTAGCTTCTAATCCAGACGAAGCACGTAGTGCTGCGTTAGAGATAGGATTACCTGTTGTTATTAAATCGCAAGTTTTGGTTGGCGGTAGAGGCTTAGCTGGTGGTATAAGATTTGCTTCAGCGCTAGAAGAGGTTGTGAGGGAAGCATCTGAGCTTTTAAGCTCTGAAATCAAGGGTGAAAAAGTTGAGAAGATTCTCGTAGAGGAGATGATTCGAGTTGAGAGAGAAATCTATCTTTCGTTAACAATAGATCGTTATTCGAGAACGCCTATTTACCTAATCTCTACACTAGGGGGTGTTGATATCGAGAAACTCGTGAAAGAGCATCCGGATAAGCTTCTTAAACTAAACGTGAATCCCTTCACTGGATACAAGAGTTTCTACTCTAGGGTTGCCGCTAGATTCTTGGAATTACCGTTTGAATCACTAAATACTCTGGATTTAATCATGGGGGCAATGTATCGTGTTATGCTGGATTATGATGCTGAACTCGTAGAGTTCAATCCATTAGCTCTGGTTAAGGGAGGGGGTCTAGTAGCTTTAGATGCTAAATTAATTATTGATGATAATAGTTTATGGAAACACCCGGGTCTAGTTGAGAAGTATAGTAGGGAGTTATCGTTTTACGAGAAGAAGGCTCGTGAACTTGGGTTCTCATATGTTGAGCTCACCGGAGATGTCGGCATAATTGCTAATGGAGCTGGATTGACGATGGCAACTATGGATACTATAAGCCTCTACGGTATTAAACCAGCTAATTTCCTCGACGTTGGAGGGGGCGCGTCTGCGGATAAAGTATACGAAGCAGTTAAACTACTTCTAGAACACCCTAGAGTTAAAGCATTGTTAATCAATATTTTTGGAGGTATTACGAGATGCGATGAAATAGCTAGAGGTGTTGTTAGAGCTTTACAAACAATTGGTTTTTCTAAACCAATAGTGGTAAGGATGTTGGGTACGAATGAGGAGGAGGGTCGTAGGATACTGAATGAGAAAGGTGTTCAAGTATTTTCTGAACTTGAAGATGCTATTAGAAGTTTGAAAGAGATGCTTGAAGGGTGATGGAAGACGACGATCCTGGTTAATAGGAATACCAAAGCTATTGTTCAGGGTATTACGGGTAGAGAAGGTAGTTTTCATACTAAACTAATGTTGGAGTACGGTACTAGAATCGTTGCTGGCGTTACTCCGGGTAAGGGTGGTCAAACTGTTCATGGAGTACCAGTGTACGATACTGTTAAGGAAGCGGTAGATAAACACGGTGTAGTAGATGCATCCATCATATTCGTACCCTCCAGATTCGCTACTGAAGCTGTTTATGAAGCTTTAGAGAACGGTATAAAGGTGATTGTAGTTATTACGGAAGGAATACCTCTACATGATGAGTTGAAATTCGTTAATTTAGCTAAAACTCTCGGTGTATCGGTAATTGGACCTAATACCCCCGGTGTAATATCACCTAATGAGTGTAAGCTAGGTATAATGCCTTCCCACGTTTTCAACAAGGGTTTTATCGGCATAGTCTCACGTAGCGGTACTTTAACTTACGAAGTTGCTCGTGAATTAGGTAAGAGCGGTTTCGGCGAATCAACAGTTGTTGGTATTGGTGGAGACCCAATAACTGGTTTAAATTTCATTGAAGTATATGATATGTTTTTAGAAGATCCCGAGACTAAGCTCGTTATTCTAATAGGTGAGATTGGTGGAGATGCTGAGGAGAGATTTGCAAATTATTATTGTAGTTTAAGTAAGAGGAAACCTGTTGTAGCATACATAGCCGGCAAGACTGCTCCTCCAGGTAAGAGAATGGGCCATGCTGGAGCAATCATATCTATGGGTATTGGAGATTACTATTCTAAGAGGAAAGCATTGGAAGAGGCTGGAATAATAGTTGTGGATAAACCGAGTGAAATACCTGGTGCTGTTAAATTAGCTTTAAAACATGTTTGAATCGTATTTTTATCCTAGACCACTACATTAATATTTACGTGGTGGAGAGATTTGTCTATTGTTAAAGAATTCAATAACTTTAATGAATTAATTAAATCGATCGATGAATCTATTACAGCAACTAGGCAGCAATTAGCTGAGTTCTTGAGAAGACTTGAAGATATTAAAGTTAAAAGCGAGCAGGATAGGAAGTTGAAGGAATTGTTAAAGAGATTAACTGGTGAGGAGATAGCTGCTGCGGGTAAAGTAGTTGATCTTAAGGATGTAAAACTATTTATTAATCCCGATAGTATGCAGGAGGCAAAAATACTTGAAGAAATTGTTGATAAACTAAATAGAAGCTTACAGGTTCTACAGAGTGTAAGGAAGCTTTTAGAACCATTAATGGGTTTAGAAATTGAAGCTAAAATAACGGTTCTATACTCTGAAGGAGTCCCTACATCAATACTTATTAAATTCGTTGGTTGAAGAGACTGATATACTGTATTGAATGGTGCAGTGTAATTGGTTGCAGTATATGATAAAATATGTTATGGTAAGAATGCACCCCAAATTGTAAATGTTGTTATAGAGATACCGCTGGGTAGTAGTGTTAAATACGAGATCGATAAAGAGCTTGGATTAGTAACTGTAGATAGGATTCTATTCACATCAATGGTATACCCATTTAATTACGGCTTCATACCGTGTACATTAGAAGAAGACGGCGACCCTGTGGATGTTTTACTGATAAGCTATGATCAGTTGCTTCCCGGTTCAGTTATTAAAGCAAGACCCATCGGCATTCTTGAAACGGAGGATGAGAAAGGGAGGGATGTCAAGGTAATTGCTGTTCCGGTTTCAAATATTGACCCTAGATTCGATAATATAAACGATGTAGATGACTTACCGGTTGCTACTAGAGAGAAGATCAGGCACTTTTTCGAGCACTATAAAGAGCTTGAGAAAGGAAAATGGGTTAAAGTCGTTGGTTGGGGTAATAGGGAGTTAGCGTTGAGGAGAATTGAAGAAGCTATTAAGAGGTATTCTTCTAAATAAACTATTTTTATTTACAATTATTTCTACCATAGTTTTCGAACAAGGCGTTTCCTACTTTAATTTCCAAGATACGTATTCACCCATTACACTCACATACTACGTTAACATTAATGGAGTTTCGACGAATCAATTAATACAAGATAGTTTCCAGTATAGTTGTTTCATAACTTTCAATCTTAGAAATGAACGGAAAACATCTGGGAATTGTCGTGTAGTCGAGGGCTCAAGGATAATGGATCCGTATAGAGCCGCTGAGATGGTTATTGCTTTCCTGATGGAAAGGGAATTTATTAAATTAAACATTAGTGGTGAGAAATCATACTGGAGTATAGGGGCTTTAATTCTAGAAGTATGGGTTATTAGAATGAATAATACAGTTGAGTATAGAGATATGAGAACAGGATTGCTTGTTGGTGTCGAATCTAATTTAAAAATGGTTGTTAGAAGAGTTCAGTATGAGATCAGATTATTCGCTCAACTAAGTAGTTTTGAACCACCTTATTATCAGAATAATTTAAGTGTAATTCAAATTCCAATTGAAGAGACAAGAATAGTACTTATTATTTTTGCTTCAATAATAGTTTTATCAAGTGTATATGTATTTATGAAGTGGAGCGAGTATAGGATTGTTTAAATCATTAAAATTAACTTAGTTAATAGTGGGAATAGGAATCACTTAGGAAGAACAATTGCTTTCCTACCCTTATCTATAAGGATTTTAGCGAATACGTCTGGATAACCGGTTCTAGACCCATCTACTACTATGATTTTAGGATTGGATTCTTCAACATAATAGATTAGATCATCGAAATCTCCATGGCTACTGAAAGGTACTAACCATGTATTATTATCGATCCTCTTTACTGGTTCTCTAAATTCCCATCCACTAAGAATAATGTTTATACAACCTCCTTTGTTCTCCCTGTGCTTAACTTTAACGAAATGTTCGAATAAAACATAGTTCCCGGTTCTTACGATTTCATAACCAATAGTTGTTGATGAATCATAGTAGTTTTTAATTCCCCCTAGGTATTTCTCAACAATCCTAGTTACGTTATATATTTTTCTATTCATAACGAATGGCTCTACAATACCGTTTTTTCTTAACATATACATGACTTCCTGAAGCTTACCGTGATAACCATAAATGACTACTCTTCCATACCTCTTTAAACCTTCATTAACGAGATCTAGTATGAACATTTCCGCTTCATTCTTAAACTTCCTTTTAAGTAGTGGATGACCATATGTTGCTTCTATAACCAATACATCGAGTTCATCCATAATGACCATTTTCTCATCTATTTTGAAATCACTTGTATATCCAATACGCAAATTACTTGTTTCAACAAGAACTTGTGCTGAACCAACTATGTGGGATGATGGTAATAGTGTTAATTTATTTTCTCCATATGTTCCAGATTGATAGTATTGATAATCAACTCTACGTTTCAGGAATAGTGGAATTAAGCTTTTCTTAACGTATCCGAGTTCCAAAACAAGTTCATTAGTTATTGGTGTCGCAACTATTTCTTTAGAGTATACAATACTATCATTGATACCAATAACGTGGTCAGCATGAATATGTGTAACGACTCTAATAGGTTTTTTAGCGAAACCATCAACAACTATGTTGTTTCCCAGAATTATAGCTTTAGTTTCAGCATTTATTTTAACGTAGTTCTCAACGTTATCATAGAGGGTATCGTAGTTCAAAACGTATAAGCACCATTGCTCCATTAGTTTAAAGATTTATTGTTTACTTTAAAGATATATTCTTATCTACAGCAACCCATTTCATCTTCTTTTTGTCGAAGAATATTAAGAGGTCGTCTCGAATTCGCTTAAATAACTCGTAGCCTTTACTACCTAGAATATTCTTCAACTCTTCTTCATCATCAGTTGATAATTCTTCGAAAATCTTGTTTTTAAAGTAATTCCAGAACTCCCTATCTACAGCTACCCTCTCCTTAGCTAGCTTCAAAATCACTGCTCCCTCTCTTTCAAGATATGCAAAGAATTTCTCTCTATTAATCTTAGCTGGTAGTGAGCTTTCAAAAAGAACTTTCTCCTCTCTCAATCTCTCTATTCCTGTTTTCCTCTTAACCTCGCTCTGTTGTTTTAATAGGTTTTCTTTCTCAGCTATAGATTTAATCATTTGACTTAATTGGTCATACTTATCGTAAAGATCTGCAACTTTACTTCTAATATCGCTTATTAGTTTCATGAATTCGTTAAGCTGATCCTGAATCATTCTCTCAATTCTAGGTTTTAGTCTAGTGTAGAAATCATCTAGAGAAGCTTGTGTTGTTGATGGTGCTGGTACAGCTAAGCTGTTTTTTATAACATGGATCACGTAATCAGCAATTATCGAGTATCCTTCACTTAAAGCTTTATCAACTAGTTTCCTATAGGTATCCGGGTCTAACTCTATGGTTATCCTATAAGTTCTTTTCTCACTCAATACCCATCCGCCGCTTAGAAACGCTGAATTTAGGAATAACCTCAACTAATAATTCTCTCTATCAATACTTATTATTTTTCTTTTCTCTTCAATGTATAAATTCCAAACTCATTAATTGTTAAATCGCCGTTAAGTTATTGATTCATCAAGTAAAACACAGAATGGTTACTCTAGTTGAAACTCTTATTCGCCGATGCTCATTGCCACGTTAATCCCATCTATGGTTATGGAGCTGGGAGAATAGCTGATTTATTCAAGAAGAAGAACGGTTGGTTCTTGGCATTAATATCCCTACCTCCCCATTACTATGGTTTAAATAGTTTCGGTATTGAAGCGTATGAGAAAGCTTTTAACATTCTTATTCGTGAAGCAGACGAAGCTAGGCGTGCGGGTTTGAAAATAAGTGTTTTGGCTGGATTCCATCCGGCTGAGATCGATGAGTATGTTAGGAGGGGGTATGGATTGAGAGAAGTGTATGAATTGGGTGTTAAGGTTCTGGATTATGTTTCAAAATTATATGAGAAAGGATTAGTGGATGGCATTGGTGAAGTAGGTAGACAACACTACTCTACTAACCCCTCAAGGTTAGTTTTATCGGAGTTAATCATGTTCGAAGCACTTAAATACGCTAGAGACTACGGTATGCTTGTACATTTGCATACTGAACAATCCGGTTTTACTACGGCTGAGTCCATAGCGAAAATTACTGATATGATTGGTGTAAACAAGGACCTTGTTAATGTCCACCACGTTGATTACGAAACCAGTATTGAGTGTGAGAGGAGATCGCTGTGGTATTCGTTTCCAATCAAGTTCAAGGAGGTTTCGAGAGTACTAGTTGAGAGTAGAGAGAGGCTTCTCATAGAATCGGATTTCATAGACGACCCCAGGAGACCCGGTGTTTCAGCGTATCCTTGGAGTATAGCTGAAGTGATCGAGAAGTTGGTTATCGATGGATTTGTTAATGAGGAGAGTATTATGAGAATTATGGTTGATCATATTGTTAAGTTCTACGGTGTTGAACCTCCTTGATAGAGAGGTGAAATTATTGTGAAGAGTTCGGTTCACATGTTTTGCGAAATATGTGAATTTGAGTTAGCAATGTATAGATGTGGTTTATGCGGTAGAATAGTTTGTGCCCGGGATTATGATTTTGATAAAAACATCTGTTTAGTCTGTAGAGATACCTTATGTAATTTCTGTGGCTCTAAACTCTCAATTAAATATTGTAGGATTTGTGGTAGAGTAGGTTGTGATGATTGTTTAATACAGGAGTCTCTAGTATCATATGTTTGTAAGGAATGCATTAGATCAATTAAGAAGAACGGTGTTGGAGATGGTGTTGAAAACAGGTAAACTACCATGGAATATTTTATGGGAGTTTATTAAAATACTACCTATAGAGGACATCGACCTGGTTATGGGCCCCAGTTTCGGCGAGGATTCGGCAGTATTAAGAGTTAAGGACGGGTTTCTAGTGGTACATACAGATCCTATTACAGCAGCTTCTAGGAGAGCGGGTTGGTTAGCTATACATATCTCAGCTAATGACGTAGCTGTTAGAGGTGTTAAACCAAAATGGTTTCTCATAACTGCATTATTACCTCCTAGTTATGAATATGATGATATTCGCGAAGTCTTTATTGACGCTTCTAGAGCGTTGAAGGAAGTGGATGGTATTGTAGTTGGTGGTCATACTGAAATTACACCGGATCTCAATAGACCGATCCTAGTAGTTACGAGTATGGGGTATACGAATAGTAGAGTTATCTATACTAGAGACGCTAAACCTGGAGATAAAGTTGTAATTATTGGTAGAGTTGGAGGCGAGGGTGCTGGGGTTTTAGCTTGGGATTTCGAGAAAGTCTTGTTGGATAGAGGAGTTGATAAGAATATAGTTGATAGAGCTAAGAGATTTATTGAGGATGTTAGTGTTGTGAATAAAGCGTTACTAATTAAGGATTATGTGAATACTATGCATGACCCTACTGAAGGAGGTTTAATTCAGGGTTTAAGAGAAGTTGCTGTAGCTAGTGGGGTTAACATAATTGTTGATCTAGAGAAGGTTTTTATTGATGAAGTTGTTGATAACGTTGTGAAATGCTTTAATCTAGATCCATTGAGGATTCTGAGTAGTGGATTACTAGTAACTACCGTTCCACGAAATAAGTTCGAAGATCTAATTAGTATTGTTGAAAAAGAGAATTGGAGTTATAGTGTTATTGGAGAAGTAGTTAATGGGGACGGCGAACTCATTCTACGTAGAAAAGGGAATATTGTTGAAGTTATTAATGAGGATGTTATTGATGAGATTTATAAGTTATATTCACGTAATAAGGATACTCCAGTTTATCGAGTGTGATAATAGTGGTTAGTGGTCTCGTATCTGAAGCTATAGAGATCGTAGAGAGTGCTTCGAAAAGAATAGAGGAGGGGGTTTTATCTAAATCAAAGGATTTAAGGCAAGATGCATTATCTCTAGCTCACAGTGTTTTCGACATATACTTGACTCTCCATAAATTCTTCGAGAAGATAGGTAAGGTTGTTTCGGAAAATAAGAGTGAAGCGGTCTATAGGTTAAAGACTAGGTCTTTTATAGTTATTAGTAATGGTGAACTCGTATATATTAAATCTAAACCTATTAATTTAGCTGTTTCATACAGTAGTGGTGAGAAGAAAGTTAGTGTGAAGAGTAAGAGGTTCTTATTAAATGTATTTAGAGATAAGTTAGAAGCATCCTACTATAACTTGAAGGTTGAGATAAATATAGGTAATCCAAAGGATTATATTGAGAAGTATAGTGAGCTTAGGTATGTGTTGAATAAGATTCAAAAAATAATATCTTCGAGTATAGTTCCTGTAATCCATAGTAAAGAGTAGGTTTACGTAGTAGCTTTAGCTTCATCCTTAACTTCTTCTCCTAGAAGCTTAGGTAGTTCAGCGTAGCGCTCCTTAATACTCTGTTCAGCAGCTAATTTAGCCTCTTCTAGAACTTTCTTAGCTTCAGTATCTAAACCAACATCGAGTTCTGCAGCGAAACCAGCTAATCCAGCAGTTAGTGATGTTTCAAGTTCTTTCAATGCGTACTGTAGATCAATCCAAACATCTGGAGCTAGGGGTTTAGTTATGTTTACGGCTTCCCTCATGATACCGACTATTTGCTTCAAGTCACTTATTGCTCCGCCGAAAACAAGGAATGTTTCTAGTTTTAATGCAACTTGTTCTAATGCATACCTAACTGTTAGTAACTGCTTAGATATCTTTCTAATCTCAGCTACTTCTCTAGCATACATCTTAGCTCTTCTATCGTCTCTCTTAATTAACGAATCAATAATTGTTTGAAATAGTTCTTTATCTCTCTGTTCCAACCTTCCAATATATCCGTCTATACGGCTTATGGATCCCTTAACCTTATAGTGTGCTAATATAACTTTCTTCTCAATAGGTTCCTTATCCCCTCCGCGTAAAATCTGTTTAAATTTCTCTCCTATCGTTTCATCCTTCTTTCCGAATATGTTTTCCATCATTTAATAATCCCATACAAGATTGTTCAACACAATATACGGCGGTAGAGTTAAAAACTAAGAGACCGATGTAATATTAGGAAACGCTACAACCTCAATAGTCTTTCATACTAGATGTATTTAGGCGGTGTTGATTTTGAGTTCGACTACTATGGATTTAGGTAAATACATTATTTGTAGAGAGAACTGTTCATTAATGTTTATTGAAGCTTTGGCTATGATGGGATTAGTTGAAAATTCGTGGGTCGAGGATTGTGATAGAAAGGGGTTTCAAATACTAGTTGTTAAACTATATACTGGAGATTTAGTTAAGAGTACGTGTAGATACGTAGAAGAGGTTCAGCAGAGTTTACGTATTGTTAAGGTTTATACGGCTATTAATGCTAGAAATATGGGTTTTAGTAAAATTAATATTGTTGATGCAGGGGAATATGGTTTTGATAAATGAAAATTATTTAGCTCTTAATTTAATATACTTTATTCGATCATTATGAGAACCCATATTTATTTCTATTCATCATTATTAGTGTTCCTACTACTAACCTTATCCGAAGCTATAATTGTAAATTCCACGATTACTATGGATTTGAAACTTAGAATAGTAATGTTCGATAATAAACCCTATGGAAATCTTAGTGTCACGGTAGCTTACAACACTTATTACTTGATCAATCAACGGAGTGGGTACTGCTGGTTTAATGTTACGGATATTGAAGGATATTCGGAATTTAGAAATATCACGGCTCAAGCCTGCGTTAGAGGTTATTGTATTGCAATCAAAATCAGCATACCAGTATATAATCTAGATTTTATTATCGAAAACATTCCTGTTCACCCACCACATACTTATCTAAACATCATGCTTCCTTTCATCGATGAGAGAAACAAAGATATTCTCGTAATGGATGAGACTAACAATCCTCTTAACGGCACATTCACCATCTATCATAAAAATACTATTCTCCTTCAGGGAGTTTTCATAAATGGTAATTTAAGTTTACGTAGTTCACCATACCCTATACTCAGCTACACAGGTATCTCGGAAATAAAGGTCGAAGACGTTGATGAAGGAATTATTTATAGTAGAAATATACCTCTATTCGTAGAACCTACTTATAGATTCGAACTTATAGTTGAAGAACTCAATATACCCCATGTAGAAGAGTTATCTAGCAGCAAATTAGCTAGATTAAATAAATTAATTATTAGAACTGGTAGGAGTACAGTATCTGAGACGGGTAAATGGACTAATACTGCTAATACTTACTCATTCAGCGAAACCAGCTCTACAAACAGGTCTTGGTTCGCTCCCGTTGGCTCCAGTGACGAGAAAAGCGATTTTAATGAATTCCTCTTAGTTGGACCCGTTATTTCTATAACTCTATTGGTTTACGAAGTTTTAGTTAAGAAGAGGATTGGATGATGAGGTAATTCGTTTTAACATAACCTTTCCGTATTCTAGTCAATGCTTCTGTGGCTAGTTTAAACGCTTCTCTAGGATTGATTGAAACCCCTACACCAACTTTTAAACAACCTGGAATTCTAGTTATGAGTTTCTCGTAATTCTCGCTTGGAAGTATAGCTACAAAATTATCTCCTCCAAGATAGCTTACTAATCCGTTTTGCTCATAGATCTGGGATGATAATTGGTTTAGTAACATGTTTACCTCTAAATATGCTTCATAAATGCTCGTTTCATTAATTAAACTCGTTATATCGTTTAGATCGATGTGTGCAATAACGTTAACACTATCTTCGCCGTCGATATACGTGATTTTATTTTCAGATACTTGAAGTATACGTGAAGCATAGAGTTGTGCTATAGCTGGGTTTTTATGTGTAATTGAAACTACTTTTATAGAGCATGGAGTTTTCTCTTCAATGTACTCAGCGAGATCTATTAATTCCTCTCTACTAATACCGTTCGTCAATATTAGGTAATGGTCATACATTAAGGGCATGGCGAAGAAACCCATACTCCAAGCTCTCTCCTGGATCCATCTATATATCTCTGCTTGTTTAATCTGTATCAATCCCTCTCTATCGAAACCAAGTTCTTCAGTCCATTTCCTATAATCAACTAGTTTAACAAGCGTTATCCGAGGCAAAACCCTTCACTCTAATCTATAAAAACGGTTTCACCTTTGAATACAGAACCCCTACATTCTCCGATTCTCTTAATCATTTTAGCAACTGCTTCGACAGCTCTACGGCTATATTCTTCAACTCTCTCTAAAGCCTGACTCCTAGTAGCTCCAGGTCCTATAACGCCTACTCCAACTGGTTTACCGAACTCTACAGAGAGATCTACTAGTTTCCTAATAGCTTGATGAGCAACAACTTCGTCATGTTTAGTTTCGCCTTTAAGTACAGCGCCGAGAACGACAACACCGTCGACATCACTCTTCAATAATAATTCACGAGTAGCTAATGGGGTTTCAAGAACCCCAGGAACTTTAATTACTATGGATACTTGTAGCCCAAGGAATTTTGCATGTTCCAGAGCTTTCTGAAGCATTAAGTAAGATATATCGTAGTTGAATTCCGATAAAACAATCCCTATTCTAACCATCTTCTAACACCCTATTCTTCAATAATGGGTCCAACATCGGGCTTACCTTGGCGGAGCCCTTTTCCAGCGAATTTACTTAATGCTTCTCTACCGTATTTAAGTAGATTTACAAGATTTAAAGCATGTTTAACAGCTCTATCAATAGCTATATCGTAGAGTTCCTTCTCATCTTTAGCTTCATCTTCATGAACGGTAACGTCGATAACGTGTTTACCTGTAAGTATTTGAAGCATAATTAATCCAATACTTGTTGCTAAATATGTGAATTTATCGGTTAGATCTGCACCAACCCAACCAAGAGTTATTGCGCCATCACATTTCTCGTCAATCAATAATTTACGGGTAGCGACTGGAATATCCTTCAAACCCGGAACAGTATATCTGATTATCTCAACTCCCGGAATCTCCTTCTCCAATATTCTAATCACGTATTTAGCCATATCCACTCTAGCGAAAGTTGTATCAACAACACCTATTCTAGTCATTTAGAAAACCCCTCTTCTCAGCTTCGAAAACAATATCAACTCCTTCTAGAAACAAAAGATTGTTTTTTTGAGCGAATTTTTTAGCATCTTCGTATGGTAAACTACTATCTTCTCCAAGCATTTCCGATATAACCATAGCCGGAGTTAAACCGGATATTAATGCCAGAGCTGTTACAAGCTCCGTATGTCCTCTTCTATTGTTTAAACCTCTAGATATGAGTATAGGTACATGTCCCGGCGCATAGAATTCCTTCATAAACTTATCTCTAGCTTCTCTGAAATAACCCTTATACACTAGAGAAACTACTTCATATAGGTTTCTCAAAGTTAACGCTCGATCCCTATCGGTTATACCAGTATACGTATTAATATGGTTAACCCATATGCTGAAAGCAGGTTGATCGCCATATCTAGGTTTTTTACTAACAAGCTCCTTAATTGATGGGTTATTGATAAGCATATCTTGAATATAGTTGATTCCTAACGCTTCTCTAACAAGAGAACCTGTTGCAAAACATATTAATCCACCAGCATTTCTCCTTAAGAAACTTATTTTGGAAGAATCGATCTTCTCAGCGTAGAAAACCATATCCACCTCAGATTCTCTCTCCATACTATCAAAAACTAATAGCGGCTTACCTTGTAGTAAATGATTCCTAACAATACTCCAGTCTATCAAACCCTACAGCCCCCAATCAAAATGTTATTTCACTAATAAAGGTTTAGTTTTATATTGGTTTATTTCATCACCTCCAAAATAACGGCATTTCATGTGTGATGGCTTTTTACATGAATAGATTATTGGATTAATTTATGTCTACCTCATTAATTTACTCTAATGATGAGCCTTGTCCAGCTTGATTAGAGATGAAGAGGGGATCTCCGGCTCTGATCATAAATCTACATCATATCTTATATGGCGAAGAATTGGAGGATCTAGGTAGAGCTCATTTAGTGGTAGAAGATGGATTTATTAAAGAAATCGGTAGGAGCTGGGTTGGAGATGCTCATATTAATGGAGGTGTAGCAGTTCCATTACCGGTTAATGCACATATTCATTTAAATGATTATAGAGCACCGGATCATCACTTCGGCTTATCTCTTTCGGATTATGCTGGTAGAAAAGGTTTAAAACATAGTTTAATACAGCTTTATAAAGAACCTCTAATGCCTAGCGAGTTACTCAACCTGTTTCTCCAATACTCCTACATAGTGGATTATCAGGAAAAATACTTGTTATGTAGAGAGCTCGCTTATGAACTGGGAAAGATCCATACGAATTATATTGGGTTATCTAGACCAGTTGATTGGGTTAACGACGATTTAGAGGAAATTCTCAAACATTGTAGTGGACTCGGCATATCCAATCCTGTCGTGATCCCTGTATTTAGATCAAGTGAAATAGCTAGAATTTCTCGAAACAGGATCGTATCATCACACATATCTGAAAATAGATGGATGGAGGAAACCGGGGGTTTACATTATCTATTGTCATTAGGGATTAAATTGAAACAAGTTGTTCACGGAGTTTTCCTTGAAGATTGGGAATTTAAAATACTTGCAGATCAAGGTATTACACTAGTTTCATGCCCAAGAAGTAACATCTGGTTTTCAGGTAAACTTCCAGATTACCATAAAGCTCTCAAATACGGTGTTAGGGTCGCTATTGGAACAGATAATGCTGGTTGTTTCCACCCGGATATTTGGGAAGAAGCTTTTATTCTCCTATACTATTCTAAAATAGACCCATTAACAATACTGAAATTTATTTTAATAAATGGATACTACTCTATAGGTTTAAAACCCCTAGTTATTAAAGAGGGAGGTTTGGCTTACTTCATGGTTATTGATCTGGGGATTGCTAATGAGAGGAGCGGTAATATATATTTATCGTTAATTAATAGGTTCAAATGGAGTAGAATTAACTTAATTATTAAAGGTAAACATGTGTTTAATAATGCTACAATTGTGGTTTAAACGGTGTTCTATTTGAACATTAAACTCGATCCATGGGGTCATATGGATATATCCGATTACTCTAAACTTTACGAACTCTTCGGTATTGAACCTATAGATACCGTTATCGATGATTTAAGAGTTAAACATAGGTTTTTCGAGAGGAGAGTTGTTTTTGGACATAGAGATATGGGTAAATGGATTAAGAATTTCTACAGTGGTGAAAAATCAATTGTTTTAACGGGATTCATGCCTAGCGGTCATGTTCACCTGGGTCATTTAATGGTTATCGAGGAGCTTAAGTATTTTCAAAAAATTGGTGCTAAAGTTAGAGTTGTTATAGCCGATGCCGAAGCCTATGCTGTTAGGAGGTTGGATAGGGATTTAACTATTAAATATGGTGTGGAGTATATTGCGCATGCTTTAGCGTGGGGTTTGGATAGTTTAGAAACGGATTTCTATTTCCAAACAAACTATAGTGAGGATTACTATAGACTAATACATTTCTTTTCAAGAAAAGTTTCTTTCAACGAAATGGAAGCTATATACGGTGAGCTCACACCAGCTAAAATAGTTTCTGCATTAACACAAGTTGCCGATATTCTACATTCTCAATTAAAAGAATTCGGCGAGTACAGGAACATTATTGTACCTGTAGGTGCAGATCAGGATCCACATATTAGACTCACTAGAGATCTGGCTGATAGATTCAGTAATGAACTAGGATTTGTAAGACCATCATCTATGTATCACAAATTCATAACGGGATTGGATGGGAATAAAATGAGTAGTTCGAGACCGGATTATGCGATCTTTCTCCTCGACGATAACGATATTGTTGCTAAGAAAATCGCTATGGCTTTAACCGGTGGTAGAGCGACTGCCGATGAGCAGAGGAAGCTTGGAGGAGAGCCTCATAAATGTTCTATTTATCAACTCTATCTATACTTCCTCGCAGAGACCGATGGGGAGTTGAGAGACACATATAATGATTGTATATCTGGCAAAGTACTTTGTGGTCAATGTAAGAAGAGAGCTTTAGAAAAACTCTTAATTCTACTTAACGAGCAGAGAAGTAGATTTAGAGACGTAGTGGAAAGTGGAGTTATCGATAAAGTTGTTGAAAAACCAAAATTTTAGAGACTATATTTGCAATTGCTTCTCCTATATTTGATGGTCCTCTAAATTTATGGTTTACTACTCAATAATTCCTCTATAAACCTCTTAGTCGCTTCTACGGGGTTATCGGATTTAGTTATAGCTGAGCCAACTATTATGATATCAATACCGATATCTAAGAATCTACGGGTATCGCCGTGTTTAATGCCTCCAGCAACTGCTATTCGATTTTGAATTCTCTTCCTCAATTCAATTAATTCATTAATCATATCCGTTACCGATAAACCCCTTTTCTTCTGCACATCGATACCTACGTGGTAAATTACAATATCGGCACCGGATTCCACGACTTCAACGGCTCTGTTAATAGGGTTTGGATGATTAATCAAATCTATAGCTACGAGTTTATTATACTCTCTCGCTTTCCCAATAGCCTCCTTTACTGTTGAATCATCAGCTAATCCAAGAATCGTAACAACGTCGGCTCCTGCTCTGTAGAAAAGCTCAGCTTCTAAACCGCCAGTATCCATAGTCTTAGTATCGGCAACTACTGTGCAACCCGTGAATTCCTTAAGTAATTTAACAGCAACTCTACCCCATGATTTTATTAACGGTGTTCCAGCTTCTATCCACAAATTCTCTTTTCCAACGCTACTGGATAATTTAGTAGCCAATTCTAATGCATCATATAGATCTGTGAAGTCGAGAGCAACTTGTAGAACTGGTTTCAAATCCTTCTCCTCCTCAATCCGAAGAAGATTATTATTGCTAATATTAAACCGGCACTAGCGAATATTGCAATAAGGAATATGATAATAAACGGGTTTTCTCCAGCTAAGTAGGCTCCACCATATCTTACTACTAGCATATCGTATTCACCAGGGTTTCTCAAATCTAATTTAAATCTACAAACTGGTTTTCCATCCACAGTATCCGTTCTATAGAGGATTCTCAAATTGTTAAAGTAGATGTCGGTAACGCTCCTATCGCCAAATCTCTTATCAATAACAATTTCGTATACGTCGGGAGCTAATAGGATTACTCTAGCTTCAGAAGCGTTATATAATTTCATATTACCGTATCTATCGATAAGAATGACAACTAGATCTTTCAGGTTCTCTCGTCGAATTTCAGTGTAGGTTTCATCAATAAATGTTAGGATTAGTTTAGCCAACTTCACTAACTCGTAATTAACGTTTATAACAGTATCGCTCATGATCCATAAACGTATCTCTCCTCCTTCCAAACCGTTAAGCGTTAAATTCGTGAATAAGTATTCATTATTACGTGTAGAACCTGAAGTGGGGTTTATACGAACAACGTATAACCCGCTTGATAGGTTCTTTAAAGATATTGGTTTATCGGGGACTCCATTATAAATCAATATCTCGCCATCATCGAGCACCCGGTATACAGATAGCGTAGCATCAGGGTATAAACCAGGGTCTGCTACATTAAAACTTATTGAGAGAGTATGGGGTGGTTGTTGAAAACCAGGGACTGTTATTCTCGCTAAATCTACCTTACCACCAGTCGCTTCTAAATACTTGTCTCTTATCGCAGCGATATTTAGCTGTTGTAAATAATAGTATATTAGCGGGCCAACATATACTCTAAACTGGTATTTCTTTGAAGATGCTGGAGGCAAGGTGAAGGCTTTCATTTCAATTCGTATAACGTTGGATAATGGGGCGTCCCTTACTCTTGAACCACTAATTTCGAACCATACACTATATGTTTCATTTATAGTTTCATTCATCACTATAACGATAATTCCTTGAGGTATCGGATAATCATCTACTCCAGAGAGGAGCCCAACGTATTTAACCTCACCATCAGCTATCGTTAGATTAGGAAAACGAGCTACCCCTCCAATTAATGCTCTTTTAGTTGAAGCGATTTTAACATCATTAGCATAGGTTCTGGCGAAACTACTTGAAATTTCTACTCCAAAAGATACTGGTCTATTCCAACCATAGAGTGGTGAGCTTAAATCAATATTAACTGGAGTTTGTCCCTTATTCGTGAATACGTATTCTATGTCAAACCACGGTTTGTCGAAGTAGAAAACATATTTCTTAATCAACACTACGTCTGGAGAGTATAAATCGTATGAAACCTCAATAATGCTCCTATAAATCCCTTTTTCGAAACGTTCAAGTTTAGCCACTCTACCGAATGCCGAACCCGGCCACCAAGGTTCTAAGTGGGCTACAGGTGGGGTTATTTCATAGAATATACAGTCTCTTATCATATATGTTTCGAAATATCGAGTACTTGTAATCTCTGTATTACCATATCTATAGCTCTTAATGATCCCACCATTTCTCAGATCGATAGATACGTTCACGAAATAATTGCTAATCCATAACGATTCATATTCAAGATGTTGTTCTTCTGCAATGATATTGTTCCATGTATTGAAGAAGCAACATGTATTCGTATTGGTTAAAACTAATAACAAAATTATTATTAATAACCTAAAGCGATTCAAAAGCATCATCTCGATTACACTAATATATTTCTTTCACAGCACCACATAATATATCTATTAAATGGAACTCCTTATTAAATTAGGAACATGTAGGTTGTTTCTAAAATGGATCGGATTAAGAGAGATAAATTGAGAATTAGAGAGTATATTTGGAGAATACTTGAAGAGAAAGGTGTAGCGAAATTTCCAAAACCAATCTATGGTAGAATACCGAACTTTATTGGTGCTGAAAAAGCTGCTGAGAAATTGTTCCAAACGAGAATATGGTTTAATGCGAGTGTAGTTAAGGTTAACCCTGATTCGCCTCAAAAACCAGTTAGGTATAGAGCATTATTAGATGGCAAAATAGTTGTTTCAGCTACACCAAAGCTTCGTAAAGGATTTGTTATTTTAGACCCTAATGTTATACCGCCTAGACTCTACAGTTATGCATCGACAATAAATGGTTTCTTCAAGTATGGAAAAATAATTAAGCTTACAGAAATCCCCACTATTGACCTCGTAGTTACTGGTTCTGTTGCCGTAGATCTTGAGGGAAGAAGGCTTGGTAAAGGCGGTGGTTATGGTGATCTAGAGTATGGCATTTTGAGAGAGATAGGGGTTGTAGATGAAAATACTCCTGTTGCTACCACAGTTCATGATTTACAAATTGTTGATTATGTTCCCGTGGAGAAACATGATTTATTAATTGATTATATATTTACGCCAACACGTGCATATGAAGTTCAAAAATCTAGATTAAAGCCTAGAGGTATCTATTGGGATATTATTGGAGATAGGAAAGAGTTAAATGTAGTAAGGGAATTACTTGAATTAAAGGAACGTAAACGTTGATCAAAATGTACTCTTCTGAAATCAGCGATCTGGACAGTATGCTTAGAATTGTTAAAGAGATGGTTGAGGAAACCGTTGTTGAAATCATGAATTCATTAATGAACGAAATGAATATGTATTCTAGCGAACTACTAGATATAGCGTATTCAGCTAAAGATTTCATACTCAGAGGGGGTAAGAGAATTAGACCATTACTAGTTCTTCTTGGCTACTGGTCTAGAGAATGGGGTTTACAGAACCCCAACATAAAATACCTCGTTTCTAGCGTTGAATTTCTACATAATTATCTCTTGATCCACGATGATATAATGGATAGAGATGTTGTTAGAAGAGGTGGTCCAACTATACATGTATTGTTTAGAAATAAATGTATTGAGAGATCAATGGTTGATTGTGACCATTACGGCGTTTCTCAAGCAATAACTATTGGTGATTATTTGGAAGCACTAGCTGTTAATATGTTTAGTAAACTCGAATTACCTGGAGATATTTTGAAGAAGCTTCTACAAACATATACTCGTGGTTTAAGATTAGTTGCTTATGGACAGTACTTAGATGTATTAACATCTCAATTACCTCTCAGGTCTATTAGTGAGAAACACGTGGTAACTGTTCATATTTTAAAAACAGCTTCTTATACTGTTGAGCTTCCATTACATATTGGAGCTATAGCTAGTGGAGGTGATGAAAACTTACTGAGAGATTTATCAGCTTACGCTATACCGGCTGGTTTAGCGTTCCAACTTGTAGATGATGTATTAGGTTTATTTGGAGACGAGAAAGTAACCGGTAAGCCCGCGGATAGCGATGTTAAAGAGAAGAAGAAAACTTTACTGATCGTTAAAGCGTATGAACTGGCTTCAAACGGGGATAGGGAGTTTTTAGAAGAAATTTATGATCGGAGGGGTAGTAGAGATATATCGTTGAGCGATGTCGAGAAAGTTAGGAAGATAGTTGTCGAATCCGGTAGTTTAGATTATGTGAAGAAACGTATTGCTGAAGAAGCTGGTAAGGCTAGAAAAGCTATAGAATCCTCCAGTAGTATTAATGTAAAAGCTAAGAATATTCTGACTGAACTCCTGGATTTAATTATTAGTAGAGAGAAGTAGTTATTTGTTTATTAAACCCATCGATAAATGATGTGAAATGATGTCTCACGTATCTAGACTCTGTTCGAATTAGTTTTAAATAGTTTCGTGATTTTACTTTGAAGAAGCGTGGAGAGATCGAGGTTTGGTTACGTAAGATCTTTTTTGGAATGGACCGTGATAAATACGTATTAGTAATTAAACATAGAAATAATTTTGAAGAAGGATATAGGTTTATTCCATTCTCGTCTATAAAGGATATTCGTAGAGGATATATCTATATAGGTGAGGACGCGATTCCTTTCCATAGGGTTGTTGAAATAAGAAATATTGATGGTGAAGTGATTTATTCTAGGAGAAAAACTACTGATAACTAGGAAATATCTAGATCCATCCTCGTAGCTTCATAGCTTTAACGACGCGGTCAATTGCTATAGCGTATGCAGCGATCCTCATTGGATAATTACTGAATCTCTTCTGCCACTCATCATATACTAAGTGGAAGTTTCTAGACATGATCTTATCTAATCTCTCAAGAGCTTCCTCATCTGTTAACCAATTACCCATTCTATTGTTACACCATTCGATCCAACTCATAGTAACTCCACCAGCATTAGCCAATATATCGGGTATAACTACAACTCCTTTATCATGTAGTATCTTGTCAGCCTCGGGGGTTGTGGGTCCATTAGCTCCTTCACTAATAATCTTTGCTTTAATTCTTGGAGCGTTCTTATCCGTAATAACGTTCTCTATAGCTGATGGAATTAGTATATCTACATCGAGTTCTAACAACTCCTCGTTACTAATGTATTTAACATCACCACTATAGTTAACAACACTACCGGTTTTCTCCTTAACCTCTATTAATTTCTCAACATCCAGACCAGTAGGCGAGTATACACCACCTTTACTATCAGAAACAGCAACTACTTTACACCCCCATTTAGCAGCGTATAGTGCAGCGTAAGAACCAACATTTCCGAAACCCTGTACAGCAACCGTTTTACCTTCGTGAGACCCAAATACTTTCTTGGCTGCTTCACGCGCAGCTAATGCTGTACCGTAACCCGTAGATATAACTCTAGCTTTCAAACCACCAATTTCGTGAGGTTTAGCTGTAACAACGCCCCAAGCCGGGTAACCAACGATTTTTGAGTATTCGTCGAAATACCATGCCATTGTTTGTGGATTAGTATAGACGTCCGGAGCCGGTATATCGATATCTTCACCAACTTCTCTAGATATTGCTGCAAAATACTTTCTACTCAACTCTTCGATTTCTCTCGAGCTTAGCTGTTTAGGGTCTACTCTAACAGATCCTTTACCACCACCGTAGGGTATACCCGCTAATGAGCATTTCCAAGTCATCCACATTGATAAAGCAACTGTTTCTCCAGCTGTAGCATTCGGGTGGTATCGAATACCGCCCTTATATGGACCCAAAGCACTATTATGTTGGCTTCTCCAACCAATAAATGTTTCTAATCTACCATTATCTCTCCTAATGGTTATTTTAACCTGAATGAGCTTTTCAGGATGTCTCAGTATTTCTACAATATCATCGGATAATCCAAGTATTGCTGCAGATTCACGAAGCTGTTTAACAGCCATTTGATAAGTAGGGTCGTTTTCATATAATGTAGTATAATCGTGGATAGACACGTGTAATCACCGTTTTCAAATTAAGATTTTGATCATGGTATATATAGTTTATTAACTATTAATTTGTGTATTAACTAGTATTGATTCAACATATACATAACAAACATATGTATTTGTAATTATCAGTCCTCACACGGTTCTTCATCTATTCCGAACCGAATTCGTTCATCATCTGAACAACATTAAATAATTTAGAGGTAAATATTGGTTATCAATAATGGTGTGAATCTTGAAACCTGTTTTATTAGTTATAGATATGCTTGAAGAATTCGTTAGAGGTAGACTTAGGAGTCCTGAAGCTGAAGTCTTGATCCCCAGGATATCCCTCCTGCTTAGAGAAGCTAGGAGAAGGGGGATTTTGGTAGTATATGTTATTGACCAACATATTCCTTACGATAGAGAAATTAAGATATGGGGTTCACACGCTATGGCGGGTAGTAGTGAAGCAGCAATCGTTAAGGAACTTGAGCCTACGGAGAAAGATATTGTTTTGTTTAAGAGAAGCTATAGTGGTTTTAGAGATACTGGTTTAGATCAGATTCTTAGAGGTTTAGGTATAGATACGGTTATTTTGACGGGAATACATACGCACATATGTATTCTACACACAGCGTGGGATGCTTTCTATCTTGGATACAACATTATTGTCGTTAAAGACGCTGTAGCTGCTTTCACTAAAGAGGATCACGAGTATGCTCTTAAATACATGGAGAAAGTATATGGAGCTAAAATAGTTGATTATGAGGAATTAATACGTTTATTGGAGAAGGAAATTGGTTAAAGTATCGTGTGTATCTATAAAAGACTTCTTCAAACAATTAGATGAAGATTTATTTATAGAAGAATCATCCATACTTATGGTTTTAAGTAACGAGTATTGTTTGGGTAGGAGAGCTTTATCTAGAAGAACATGCATTAGTGAGAGAAGAGTTAGAGAAGCTGTTTCTAAACTTATCGATAAGGGGTTTTTAACGAAGAATAATGATTTATGTATAAATAAGGATAAACTAGAATTTTTTACACGTTTGTGTTTCGAATCTTTCAGTATAGATAATTACATATTAACCACTATTTGTTGTTTCGATAGTGATGTACTCGAAAAAATACGTAACAATATTACTGATTTACGGGACCATATAGTTATATCAACGGGTAAACCATGGGTTTTCGAAATTATTGGTATTCGTGAAGCTAATGTAACGGTATTACCAAAAGTGCCTAAACGTATTGCATCTAAATACCATAGGTTTTTGAATAAAGTTTTCAATAACGGTTCGATTCTAGTTCTTTGGAAGGAATATAAACCTTTTATAAACGAATCCATACTTTTACAGGGTCTTTTCAAGATCTGTATTAGTAGTAAATAGGGATTAGAATATGCCTCTCTCCATATCTATAAGTAATTATTTTAGCATTAAACACTTTCTCAACGAGTTCTACATTATTGATCAAATCTTCGGATTCACCAATATAAACTACTCTACCTTGATCTAGTAGGATAAAGTAATCTCCAATAGATGTTCCGAAAACTAGATCGTGTGTTGTAAAAACAACTGTTTTATCCCTGCTCCATACCCTAATAAGTTTAACTAAGCTCTTCTTAAAACCAATATCAATATGGAGATCGATTTCATCGAATAATAAATATTTCGGGTTCTTTACCAAACCAATAGCTAAAACTACTCTCTGCAATTCACCAGAACTCAACTCGTTGAGTTTCCTATGAATAAGTTTATCGGAACCTAGTTGTTTCAGAACAGTGATTGCTCTTTCGAGATGGAAACTGCTTTCAATAAAACCAGTAGTTACCGGGTATTGAGCGATGAGTAGGACGTCGCGTACAGTTAATCCCATGAATTCACGTGTATCTATTGGTTGAACATACGATACGAGTCTAGCAATGGTTTTAATAGGTGTTTTAGAAACTTCTAATCCATCTAGATATAAACATCCTTTATAATCAACTAATTTAGCGATAGTTTTAAGTAATGTTGATTTACCAGCACCATTAGGTCCAAGTATACATGTAGCTTTATTCTCCGGTATTGACAACGTTATATCATTTAATGCTGTAAAATCACTGTATTTTACAGTTAAGCTCTTTACATTGATCAAAGTTAATCACTTCCTAAACCTGGAGATTAACATGTAGATGAATAGTGGAGCACCAATTATGGAAACAATTGCTCCAGCAGGTATTTCACCAATGCTTTTAGCTAGTAATGTTCTCGACATGGTATCGGTTAGTAATAATAGTATACTTGACAATAGAGCTGAACTTGGAGCTACAAATCTCTGGTCAGCTGTTTTCATAGATAATCTAGATAAATGTGGTGAAACTAGTCCTACGAAACCGATTGTTCCATGAATAGATACTACAATAGATGCTGTAGTGCCTGCTAAAACTATAGTTGTGAATCTAGCTATACGTGGATTATAGCCTAGTTGTTTAGAATAGTAGTCTCCTAAAATAATTGTATTTAAAGGCTTGGATAGTAGGGGGTATGATATTATCGTTGCTATTAATGTAGCTAATAGATACGGGATGTTTTTTGAAGATGCATTTATGAAACTACCTATTAGCATCAGCATTGGGTGGGGGATGGTTAATTTCCTCATAGCTATTTGCGAGAATAGAATGGTTAAACCCGAGAAAAGAGAGTTTACACCAATACCAACCAATATGTATGCATAATCGCTTCCACCTAGGTACTCGGATACCGTAATTGTTATTACTAAAGCTAACAGTCCACCGGCAACTGCAAAAACGCTTGTTAATAGAAATATATTGGTTGAGAGTATTGTGAATGCTAAATATGTTGAAAAAACAGCTCCACTACCTACACCTAAAATATAGTGATCGACTAACGGATTACGTAAACAGCTTTGTAGATACGATGCGTTAAAACCAATAACTAAACCTGATAAAATAACCGATAATACTCTCGTTAATCTATAATTAATGATTAGAGGATTATTTGTTCCATGATAGATTGATATATAGGAAGTAACGATGAGTAACGCTATTAATATGGTTAGAAAAATCAATTTATCGAGATATATGAAACCCTTTCATCACCTTCTCTTCACCAAAAACAAAGCTGTAGCTATTAAAATCAATACTAGATTAATTACTGGAATGCTTTTGGATTCACTTAATGGTGGTGGTTTTCTAAATCCATAACTCTCTAGTATCGAGTATATTGTTCTAGGTATATTCTTGACTAAAGGTCCGGGTCTTAAGAAGTAATCGCTTTCCATTGGTTTTAATATGATTATTTTAGATGTAATTCTATAGAGTCCATACGTATCTACTAGTTTTTCAATATTTACAATATCGCTTTCAACCATAGTGGTAATCATTATCACATCTGGAGATAAGCGGTATAAGTCCTCAATGCTTAAGAGAACCCACCCATTCATATCTACAGTATTCGTTAAACCAAGTCTATTCAAAGCATCATCTATGTACGTCGACCTACCGGCAACCCATACTCCTCCATCTATATATATGATGAAGAGGTATTTAACGGGATACATATTGTTCTTCAAGTATTCGCTGTAATATTCGAATTCTCTACTTATATTTAAGATTAATTGTGAAGCTTCTAACGTACAGTTTAGAATTAATCCGACAAGCTCTATATCTTTATAAACTTCAGCGAGTTCTCTAGCTGAACCGCTATGGAGATATATGGTTTTCAACCCTAATTCTTCAAATGTATTCAGTAGAGGTAGATGAGCTCCTTTATCAGCTAATACTAAATCCGGTTCTAACTCTAAAATAGCTTCTATACTTATTAAACTCCACCAATATCCCCCAACATTCCTAATTCCTTTTTCCCTAACGTAATCAGCAATTCCATAATGTGGATCATCGTAAGATATAGCATCAACACCTACAATTAAATCTTGTTTATTTAGTGCAAATAGGATTTCAGTAATACTTGGTGCTAACGAAACAATTCTAGTTACGGGAGTCTGTATCTCAACTTCTCTATCTAAAGCATCTCTCACAACTATAGTTGAATTACTTGTTACTAGATTTTCTTCTGTATACGTTAATTGCGGTGTATTTATGAGTATTAGTGCTATTATAATTACTATTAGCTTGGACGATCTGTCCAACACAATCACCAATAATGATAGGATTTTGCATCCAGTATTTAAAGTTTTGTTTTATTAACCCCGTTTACGTCTAGATGAGAAATCTAAATATACATTTAATGGTAGGTTACAATAGTGTAATAGACAATCTAGTTCTATAGGATGGGGTTCTGAGAGAATAATTAAAGAATGTGGAGGTTTATGGAACCTATATTTGCGTAGAGATGGTAATAAATCTGCAATTACCTTTTCATCTCTGAATCCTAGTCTTTCTAAACCAATACCAATAGTATTCGCTAATCTATTCTCAACATCCATATCTATAAGTATATCGACAGCTTCTCCTATCCCCATATACTTCCCCTCCTCTACTCTAATATCTAGTAGTACGAGTGTATGTAGTCTCCTATTTAGATTATCATATATCGTATCTATGACGGAATACGGTTTAGTTATTTCTGGGAAAACTAGTGTAATTACTTTACCAAACCTATAGATTTGAAGACCACACTTAGTAATTGCTAGGTTTACGATTGATAAGCCATTCACAACTTTAACTTTAACACCTCTTCTACCAGCTTCAGCTCTAATCGCATCATGTGTTGTAGCTATGAATGGGTCTCCTGGAACAAGTACAACTATATCTCTATTCTTAGCTTCAGCAACCAGTTTCTCTATAGAAGAGCCTTCAAGATCCCTTCTCTTAGCGTAAACAACTTCTTTTCCCTTCAATAAAGGCTTTATTGTATCGATATAGTCTTCTTGAATAATACCTGTATATGTATCTATAATGATCTTGTCACACTTAACAATATGGTTCAATGCTTCCAACGTAAGATGTTGAGGCGCGAAACCCAAACCTATGAATATTAGCAAAACCTATGAACACCTAATCTATTCGGGAATAAATATATACCACTACAGCTACCGTTACGGCAACCATAACTATAGCGAGGTATCTAGTAATCTTTTCTTCGAGTTTCGAGCGATTTATCGTAGTTTGTTCTCCTGTAGTTTCAAGTATATTAGCATACTCTAGATTTACAATTATAGTTTCATTACCGGTTCTAATATCTGTAGCTATTAGTTTTAGAAGTAATCCATACCTTTGATCAATATATATAGTTAACAGGTAGGGTTCATCGAATGCACTACACATGACTGCTCTAACAACATTGTTATCAGAGAGAGTAATGGTTGTATCGTAATCTCTAGGTCTTAACAGTATTGTTTTATATGTAAAAGGTTGGGTTTCGTTTATTGGTTTATTCCAATCCGATACTCTAATGGGGAAGGATAAAGTGCTTTTACCTTCAGCTATTAATCTAGTTACATCATAATCGGATAATACGGGTATGTAGAGGCTTAAAGCACTCTCAGGAATAGTTTCAACTTGATATGTTTTGAAAGAACCATTATCATACGTAATTTTAAGTCTTAGAATTCTCTCGACACCCAAGGTTGTTTCAATAACTTCAACAATGTAGTATTCTATAGAACTCCTTATTCTATTTTCAATATGATAAACAAATTTATAGTTCCGATCAACTATCTTATATAGAGATGCTGAAACATTATCTACCAGTATTAGAGAAGTTAATATCAACATTATCGTAAAAACTGTTATTTTAAAATTCATTTGAAATCTACTCCTTAGTTATTAAAATACCTAAAGAGTTTAGTATTAATTACTAGTTTTTAAAATAGTTTCTAGAAATCCATAAATATCTTCTACTGCGGGGTTGGTGAATCTTATTTCAGTTATATAGAATAATCCTTCGATAACACGGTCTTTCAAGGGGACGGGAATAGCTACTTCTCCCTTATAGGTTTTAACGTTTCTATTTCCAACTTTTCTTGTAGATAACCATTCCTTCTTCTTAACGAGATAGATGGGTATGTATCCTTCAGATTCTTTAATCTTAATTGGTTCCAGTATGTTGACATGAATATTCATTGTATCATAGTATACTATGGCTAGGAACTTCTCATCATAACTAAATATAGATATTAGTGGTGGTGGAGGTGCTTCTAGTAATTCGATTTTGGCTGTATTGAAGCGTTTACCGAGTTTTTCAATTAAATCCACGAATTCCTTAGCTTTCTCTGCGAATCTCTTCGAATTTATTCTAGAATATATAATAGAGGTTATTGAAATAGGTATTGCGCCTAGTAGAATAGTGTATGTTATGAGTGTTGAAACAGTTGGTTTCAGTATTATGGCTATTATTACACTAATTGCTAATGAGAAGACTACAGCGTAAACTAAACCTACGAATACAGTGTGTTGAGCTACTTGTTTCTCAATTATTCTTACATATTCCTCCTTATATTCAAGTTCCATGTTTAATACACACGAATTTAATTACCATGTAAATTAAGAAAATATTATACAAGAGTGTATATATGATATACGAGAGATTTGAACTTTCATATAATGGTTTAAAAAACCATAATGCATTTAATCTAAAGAATTCAGCTAGAATTGCTTGTATCGTTGTTGGGTCAAAAGATTTCTCAGCAATATAGGGGGAGTATAAACTTCTATCTTCAATAATATAGATTGGTTCTCCAACAACGAATGCAGCGTAGAATGTGAAAAACCCTGCTAGAACTCCGAGAGCTGTAGGTATCGATACATAAATTGTTAGAAACCTGTTATCTCTATGTAGTTCAGTTTTAGTAATATAGATTATTATTAAAGGTAGATACCATGTGAAGTAGTTTAAATTCCCAATTTTATTTATGAGGAGGGATAGTAGAGAGAGAATAACTACGTATTTCAAAACGTTTAATTCATCGAAATTCTTCTTTCTAATCATATGGATAGCTACATAGACTATTGTGATAAGGTATATTGGAAACCATAACCACACTATGAATTCAGGAATTTTTGTAAAATCATAGTTTGCTGTATATATCGGTATAGCCCATAAACTATATTCTTGTGGATATCGGTACGAGTGGTAAAGCACTGCTTTATCGATGAATATCCTTGGGTTTACTAAAAAGAATGGTAGAATTACAATAGCTGTGGTTGTTATGAAACCTAGAGTTAGTTTTGCTAGGGATCTAGTGTTTAAGCAATATATAGTTTTTAATACTATCGGTAATAGTGGTATTACGGAGAATGGTTTGAAGAGAAACGCTATTGAAGCCATCACGCCCGTTACGAATAATTTATTCTTAGTATAACTTATGTATGCTAGAAGTATTGCTAACGCTACAATCAGATCTGTGTGATACGTATATATCGTTATGAATGAGAAAACATTAGTCAGCCATAGCATACGAGCTTTTGAACCATAGTTTTTACCGATAAGGTAGGTTATTGAGTAGTACGATAGTATTAAGGGCAGTTTAATAATCAGTCTTATCAATGGGAGGGAGCGGGTTACAGCATTAGCTGCAGCGTACGTTGCTACGAAGAGTAAAATTGGTAGTGGAGGGTATGAGACTTTATCTGCTTCAACATATACTCTTAATAAACCGGACGGTATGGTTAGAATTAAAGAAGGAGTATTCGGGTTTAGCCTCACAACTATCGTATGTAGGGGGTTTCTAAACACAACTTTATACCAATCTATATAGTATCTAATATCGTAGTAAAGCCAGCTGAGTGGCGCTGTTAGTAGAATAAATAATCCGAGAATTACGGCATACTTAACACTACCATCTTTTAAAGCTTCTCTAATTCTATCGAGATACAACAAATTTTTCTCCAATTCTCTTTTTTCTTGAAACAATTATAGCTACGAGTAGAGTAATAAAGATGATTGGTGTTGTATAGGGTTCATTTATTGGAACAGGTACTGGTCTATGTAGGTTATAGCTTAAATCAAGAAGGAGTTGTCTCCATGAATCGGCGTAGCTTCCATTACCTCTGAATACTACTTGGAGAACGACCCAATCGTTCGGTTCAACATTGACTATTACTGTTCTCAAATCGTACTTGTACGTGTTCTTATAAATTAGTTTACCGCTTAAACTTCTCACCTCAATCTCTAGGGTTCCATTAGCTCTCCTACCTAGTAAGTCGTACACGTCGATCTCAATACTACCTCTTCTTACATCAATGTATGTAGGTATTGGTTTAACCATAACTATTCTGGAACCTATGATTACAATGTTTCTAAAACCTGCATTAACAACGATTTCTCCAGTTATGTTCCATAAACCTTGTGTAAGCGGGTACCATAGTATTGCTTCATTCGTATTATTCAACACGTGTTTCTCCCCGCCGATCCATATGGTAGTGTTCGCGTTTCTAAGCATTAATTGTTCTATCTCATCTCTAAATGGGTTTTCGAAAACTATTTTTAAATAGACTTTGTTCATGGTTAACGCGTAGATATCGGTGCCGCTACTAATCTCTAATAATGGTTCTACATGAACAACGACTTTACCCAAAGGAGCTGTTTTTAACAAATAAGTTGTTCTACAAGGTTCATAAATCCATCTATAACTACTCGGTTCAACTATTAATAAGTAGGTTTTGTTCTCTTCCAACGTGTTGAAATCGATGTCTATGAATGAATCGAAAGTATAGTTTACTAATATAGTGCGGTTATCGATCGTGTCTATAACCATAACGTGTAGACCAGTGGATATAGGGTCAGCGGTTGAATCAGTGGTTTCGAAACAGTATATTCTAATTAGTGAATATGTTGTTACAATATCTTCGTTCGAAATACTTCTATTGAATAATAAGTCTTTAGCTTCAGTTCTAAAACCTAGTTTGTGAACAGTATAGTTACCGTTAACTCCAGTTGCTGAGTATAGGTTACTCGAGTGTTCAAAAAATGCTTCAATACTGTATTTTCCAGGTAGAACGTATTCTTTAGATATCGTAATTAGTGTTAAACCATTGTTAATAGGGCTCTCTCCAGTAATTATGGTTAATTTATTCAACATATTCACTAATCTATAAGTTACATATCCATCTGGAACGCCTGCTACATTAATATTACCGAATGGGTCGTAATATAGATATGATGTGCTCACTAATATAACGTGGTTTCTCAAAGCGTAAGTATCGTTTACTTCAATGCTCATCATAACGGGATACTTTATGAGATAGAAATTATCAATACTAGTTTCAACAGGCAAATCTATGTTGGAACCCTTGTAACGAACACTTATTTCAGCAATAAATGTTTCTGGAATGAGATTTCCGATAACGATACCGTAATCCCCGTTCCAAGGTTTTGTTATTCCATTGAAACTGAGATCGGATTGAACACTATTATTGCAGGAAACTACATAATCTACTCCTTCTAGAGAGGAAAACAATGGTATCGGTCGCGGCGGTTGTTTTGGAGGAGGTGGTGAGGGAGGCTCATCCAATACGTAGTCTTTGATAACGTAGCAGTAGCATTTATCCAGGTATTTGAAAGACAACTCTATCTCAGTACCCGATACGCTAACCCATCTCTTTTGCTCCCAATCATACCTCTCTAGTTTGAAAACTAGTTTCAATCCGTTAATGTAGAGGTTTGGAGTAAGTCTAGATATTCTCGGCTCTTCTAATAATATGCGTGTAGGGTAACGAACATTTATTACAGTTAAATCTAGATCCTTAACATACGTTACCAAAGTCGAAACAAGATCTATTCTAGTTCCGACACGGTAGCTTGATATTGATTTTAACGATAACGTGTAGTTTCCAGCTTTATTCAAAAATATTGTTCCACTATAATTCCCAACTCTATATGCTTTGCTGAAAACAACTGTTCCATCCTGGTACTTTATGGTTAATGTTAAATTAGATTCTCCTTTAGATACGTATTCTAGAGTATATAGTGTTTGAGATTTAGTTTCATCACTGTATTGTAGTGTTATTTTCGAACGAGGTATTGTAAACCACACTACGTAGACGCTTCTAGTATCAACTAGTTTAGGAATTAACCATGTGAACACATAGTTACCTGAAAATAATGTTCCGTCTCCGAGAGCATAGTATAGTATGAATAACACGTCTAAAGCACCGTCGCCGTCCAAATCGAGTATCATTGGATTCAATATTATAGTTTTAGTTGTCCAGTATGTTCCCGTTCTACCCTTGTGAAGAATATAATCGAGTGTTGTGGAGGATAACGTTAGTTTAACTTTCTCTGGGGAAACGTGTACGGCGCCATCGCTAGATAACGCTATATTAATGTTCTTCGAATTAATATCTGTAGATAATTCTTCAACCCATAATGGGTGGGTAAAACTATTTGTGTCGTATCTGTATAGACCAACGTAGTAAATGTAATTTATTCGGTATGGTGATGTTCTAGCATAAGCTAACCCACCATAATAAATGGTTTTAGTAGTTGGATTAACGCTTATTGAAACCAACGACGTTGGAGTATATATCAAACTCTTGTAGAGAATGGGTCTTAACATATTAATGTACCTATATGTTTTCGTCAGCATATCCAGTACTATAACGCCTCTAACTTGTTCTATTCTAACGGGGTACCATATTCCACCATAATATATCGTCGTTGGTTCAACCAATACGTTGCCATAGGGGATTACGAGAAACCTCCCGTCGAAGGATGCTTTTAATCCTCTGCTGCCGAACCATTCATATGCAAATGGCTGTATTGCTTGATTATACCCTTCTCCAGCTATGTGTAGCGAAACTCTATTTCTAGCGAGTAGCACTACGTTATCATTTAGAGTCCCATATCCTAAACTTATGGTTTCAACTAATTTAACGCTATTGTCCTCTATATTAACGACTAGTACTGTATCCGAACCCGAGGGAAACAAGAATATTTTGTCGTTATATCCGATTACGTATACTTCATAATTTGTATTATGATCACATATACTAACACTACATGAACCTGAAAAATTCGCTATTGTGTGGATACGGGTTTCGAATTGTTTACTGAAATTTATTTCGATTAAACCAATTTGAGAATCTGATTGTGTGCTTCTAATCCATGGTATGAAGAGTCTATAGCTATACATGTAGTGTGTTTGTGAATCAATATATACATTTGAATTAATGTATCTAACAATTATGTTCCCCCAAGTATCTCTGACCTCTATGAATGGCTGATTAGTTGGTGCGGGATACCCGTCTAGTCTCTGGTTATACACGAATACGAAATAATCGAGTACATTATCATTATCAAGATCTATGAGTATTGGTTTGGAGAAATAGTTTTGAGCCGAACTGAACTCAGCTACCGCGCCTCTCGCTACGTTCCAGAAAATAATTCTTCTAGGAAACCAGACTACTAGAGTGGGTTGAATATCGTTTGGATAGAGTTTCGTAATTTGGTAGCCTAGTGGGATACCGATATCGAATGACACAGATCCTCTAGGTATATTGGCATAACTTAATATGGGGGTTTCGTAGAAATGGTATTCATAATTTTCCAGGTAAGCATAATTAAATACTTCTTCACTAACTCTAATTTCCTGTAGTAAACCCTTATTTATTAATGATAAATTATTTATAGCTAGAATAGCTACGATAACTAGATATATGGATTTAACACTAAGTTTCACGATAAATACCTCTCGTTTACATGGTTTTCAATAAATCACCTGCTATGATGTTTAAGGAGGATGGTGTTGAGCGAAACTATTGTATTCGTAAAGGCTGGAGGTAGTTTCATAACTTTTAAAGATAAACCATTCTCTGTGAATTACAGTGCTTTAGATAGTATTAGAGAAGCGTTGAGCATGGTTCAAAATAGGGTTAAATTGGTTCTTGGTAATGGTGGTGGTAGTTTTGCTCATTATATTGTTAAAACATATTCTTCATCCAGTACAGGAGCATTCTTAACTCTATGTCAGGAATCTACTCGTAGACTCAATTCTATACTGGTGGATTATTTGGTTAAACATGGTTTTAGAACAGTGTCGATACAGACATCAGCTATAATGGTTGAAACTGCTAGTGATTTCATGGTTTTCCACTACCCCATTGTTTATGCTTTAAAAAATGGGTTAATACCAGTTGTTTATGGAGAATGCATATATTCGGAGAAGAACGGTTATCGTATTGTTTCAACTGAAGAGGTTTTTCTAGAACTAGCTAGATTCGTTAAACCCAACAGGATAGTTTTGTTAACCAATGTTGATGGCATTTACGATAAAAACCCCCTTACACATAGTGATGCAAAACTAATAGAACGTATCGATCAGGAGAATATAGAATCTATTCTCGAGAGATTAAAGGAGCAGAGTTCATCAGATGCTACCGGGGGCGTTTATGGAAAATTATTGTTTACAGCTAGGATTTCAAGAGAACTCGGTATTCCAATCTATATTGTAAATGGTTTTAATACCGAATCCGTTGTTAATGCAGTATTGGGTTACGGGTCTGTAAGAGGTTCTTTAATAGACCTATCTCAATAAACATATATGATAACTGTATTTTCAATTAACTCGGTTGTTAACTTACGCTTCAAATGTATGGCTATACATATTTTCTCTTCAGTTATAATTAGGTGTTGGATATTGAATTGCTCCGGTAATTTGATTATGCAGAAATCCCCTATACTAGTTTTAACGTTCTCTATTCTTATAGATAGATTTTCTAAACTATAATTATTACTTGAATAATTAGTGAATGGTTTAAGCTTCTCTACGAAATAGACGTATATGTATTGGGAAAAAGATGTCCTGTATATCCTGTAGTTTTCCGCCCCTTTAACAATAATTGTTTTCGGTTTCACTTCTATCGCAATATTAGCACTCTTTAACATAATGTAGTCGAAGGTTGTTTCCAGCAATAAGTAGCCATCTAACCATTTAATTCTTCGTATTGATTTCAATACTATTCATCCTAATTCTTTTTTGAAAATTTTCGAATTGTAAAGCTATTAAATCTGAATGTATTTAGATAACGAGATATAGTTATTTGGGTGAACAATGGTTATGCCGAAAAATCCGAGTGTTATATTTAGAGAGGAGTTAGCTAAGCATGGTTATGAATTGCTCGATATATACCGTTATAGAGATAGGGATATAGTGAGATTTCTGGATAAGAATTCAGGCAGAGTTTTACTCTACGAATCTAAGAAACATATTGATGAATTGAATACTATTGATGAAGTTAGAAGTATTGTTTCTGAAATCATGAATTACATTAGAACTAAGAAGTCTTAGAATTAATTTACAAAATAGCTACCTGTAATCGTAGATCTGGGTTTTACTTAATTAAACCAGAATTCTTAAATGTATAGTGTGATTTACATTTAATAATACAGTAGTTATTTAAATCACGTTGTGGATTTAGGTGTAGTTAGGTTTTGCTGAACGAGTGTTACGTATTAGCATCATCTATGCTTAGAGATGCTGTTCATAGGTTCAGCGTAATTTCTAGAACTGTTGGTTTAGTACTACACGAGATTTTTATCGATGAATTGGGTTTTCTTGAAAAACTAGGTTCTATAGCTAAAATACATAACAAGGTTGTTTTTCTAGCATTACCATTAGGTTTTAGAACACTGTTTTATATGATTCTCCTCTTAATAGTTAAGCCTCGAAAATTAGTTATAATAGTATCCCCACTCGGTAGATTTGTTGAGAATAAAGTTGTTGCTAGGATTACGAGATATTTTTTCAATTTATTCTTAACACCATATAGATTGCTAAGAATAGATGTTATGTTAATCTACCCAACCCCCTTTGAGAAGAACTTATTGCCCCCCATAGCTAAAGGTATTGAATGGGTTTTCATACCGATTATAGAGCCTTACAAATTCTCAAAAGAAATGCTGGTTTCATCTACCGATTATAGCTCTATCGCTGTATTCACAAGCGATAGTAGAGATCTAGTTAAAATACTTGAATTCTACAAGCTCACGGAGCAATTATGGAGTGGTTTTAAAATACTGATTGTTTCCGACCAGGGCTCTCTAGGTTTCTGCCTACACTTACCTAGCGTTATATGTATTGAAACAGATGGTTATGAAGAGCTCTTATCAAGGATCAACATAATTGCATTAATAACTCCTACAATAACTTCTAATAATATTCTATACATGTGTGCTAATAATTTCAAATTAGTTCTAGCAGATTATAGAGTTGGTTTAAGCTACTATATGCGTAGTAATGGTTATGTAAATATTGTGGTTATGGAGGATTGGGATCCAGAGAAATTTTTCGATGCTGTCGCCACTCTAGTTAATCAAATTGATAGTATAAAGAAGAGTATTCTTACATTAAGACCTTTAGAAATAAGATATGATTACGGTTTGAATTACTTGAAGTACTTTATTACACATTGAGTACATAGTTTATTTAGAAACCCAGCATTACTGTAGCTACCGTAAAGTACGTTATTGATGTCGTTATATCGGCAATAGTTGTTATTAATGGTGCTGAAGCACTAGCTGGATCTTGTTTAATTTTAAGAAGTAGTAGTGGAAGCATTGATCCAACAATATCACTTATTAATACCGAAACTAGTAGTGCTGAAATAACTATAGTTCCTATTTTTAAAGCATAATATACGTTTCTATAAGCTAGGAATGTTATGGAGAAGCTTATTAACATAGCTATAGGTAGGAGAATACAAGCCATAGCTAGAGATAAAGCTATTTCTTTCATAAGAATATACTTTACGTGTTTAGTAGATAATTCACCTAATGCTAAGCTTCTAATAATAATTGTTGATGCTTGAGAACCAACGTTACCGGAGTTATCTGCTAACATTGGTAGGAAAGCAGCTAATACAGCTACTTTTTCAATAATATGTGTAAATGCAGCTACTATAGAACCTACTATAGTATTCATAACATATAGAATGACGAGCGGTACAGCTCTATTAACAACTAATTTCTTAACAGTTGATGATGTATAGCTTAATCTAATAGGTTCTAATAAACCACCGTGTTTCAAGAGGTCTTCGGATAATTCATGAATAGCAATATCCAGAACATCATCTATAGTTACTGCACCCAATAACCTACCTTCCCTATCGACAACGGGGATTTCAATCATGTCGTATTTAACAGCTAATCTAGCCGCTTCTTCTCTATCTGCTTCCGGATATACCGTTGCTAATGGATTTGTAGCATAGCTTTCCACAAATTTATCTCTATTCGCTATGAATGTTTGTTTAGCATCAATCCAACCAATAAGTTTTCCATCATTATCAACGATATAGATGTAGTTATATGTATCATAATATCCAATTTTGATTTTCTTAACAAATTCTTCCAGAACATCAGCAATCTTCATACCTTTAGTGAAAACAGGTATTCTACTAGTCATAACTCCTCCAACGCTTTCAGGACTGTATTTCAGTAGTTCACGTAATTCTTTAGCTTTACTTGGACTAATTGTTTTCAAGATTTTCGCTATAGTTTTTGGCGATAGTTTCTGTAGAAAATCGACAGCTTCGTCGGAGGGCAACCAATATAGAAGCTCAACGATCTCGTCTAATCCCTTGTAATTCTCAATTTCAATTATAGCTTCATCACTAAGTTTAGATATATGTTTAGAGACCTTGATTAAATCCACGTATGGAACGATCTTAGCTCTCAATTCGCTATCCATAGTATTAAGAACCTCTACGAGAACGGAAGGGTCTGTCTCATCAATTATTTTCTTTAAACCAACCAGATCCTCCTTTTCAAATGCCTCCTTAATACTACTGATTACTTCATAGATATTTTCCACAAATTTCACCACGAAATTTCTAGAAATACTTCAGCATTCTAATTCGATAACAAAGTATTTATATATAGGGGGATAGAGTTTAAGGAGTAGTCGAGAATAGTATTGTTTCGTGAATTAATCTAAATATTTTTCTATTTGGTCTACGAATAATCAAGTATTCGTTTCTACCAGTTACGTGTTGCACGTACTGTACGGCGCTACTAAATAAAACTTAGGTATTGTTTTTGTGAAAACCATGTCTTAATAGTTTTTAGTTTCTAGGTGTAAGTAATTTGTTTAATTTATGGTTTAGTAATATGAGTTTAGCTTGTAACCTCAATTCTTGATAATTCTTCGTATTCCTACCTAGAACGTTCTTATCCTGTAGTTTTCTAATTCTATCTACTGCTTCCTCGATCGAGCAATTTAGTGATTCAGCTAACTCCTTAATTGTCCCACTCTTAACCATAGCATTTAGCGTTTCCTCATCTTCTGCTTCAAGAGCTCTTTCAATAAACATCATATCGAGAACATTCTCGATTATACGCCAAAACGCTGTTTCAACAATTACTTCTAGTTCTTCAGCATCGATTATGAACTGGTCGCTTAGGAGAAGGGTTTTTACACCTAGATTAGATGCTAGTATTTCAGCAGACTCATCTGCGAATCCCTTAGCAACAATTAGGGGTTTATATCCTAAAAGCTGTGAATTTACATATGCTTGTCTAATACCATTAATATCTATAGTTCCAGCCTTAATCTCCACCGCATATCTCACTCCAGAAGAATCCTCTGCTATAGCATCAACTTCTCCAACTTCAATACCATTAATAACGATCTTTGCGCCTCTATCGATAATTCTAAAACCATTCTTTTCAAGAACTTTTACAGCAATTTCTTCACTACTCCTCCATTTCCTTTTCTGAGAAATACTCATTTCCTCCTCACCCAGGTTGTTTCCAACCCCTTATCCATAATTACAAATCCTTCTCTCTCAAGTTCAGCTCTAATTTTATCCGATAATTCGTACATCTTCCTCTCTCTAAGCTCCTTTCTAATATCAATAATGATCTTGACTAATTTATCAACTAATTCATCGCTACTACCGGCACCATATAAGTATTCATCCAGAACTCCTAGAATCTGATTCATTTCATTCAATAACCTATACGTTGCTGTTACTAAGAGATATTTGGGGTTTGTAACGAGTTCTCTGTTAATTAATGTTATTAATTCATTAACTTCAGCTATAGCTTTAGGTGTATTGAAGTCGTTAGAGAGAGCTTCGTAGAATCCTCTTCTAATACTGAGAATATAATTGTAAATCTCTAGATCTCTATCATCAGATTTATGGAGACTAATAGCTTCTTTCAACAATTTCTTAATCGTTAAAGTCGCATATACTAGTCTATCGTAGAACCTATTTACAGCTTCTATGGATTCCTCGCTGAAATCCTGTGGTTTACGGTAATGTGATGTGAGATACCATAATCTTATTACTGCAGGGTTCCATTTCTTAAAAGCTTCTTTGAGCGAAATGATATTACCGAGACTCTTACTCATTTTCTGATTCTCAAACGTAAGCATACCTATGTGAACCCAGTATTTAACCCATGGTTTAGTTCCTAATGCTGCTTCGCTCTGAGCTCTCTCGTTCTCATGATGTGGGAATATGAGGTCTGTTCCACCTCCATGTATATCGATTCTTTCTCCGAGATACTTGGTACTCATAACGCTACATTCAATGTGCCAACCCGGTCTACCCGGTCCCCATGGTGAATCCCAATACGGTTCTCCCGGTTTACGGGCTTTCCATAACGCGAAATCGTATGGGTTCTTCTTCTCATAAACATATTCTGTCTCCTGACTCCAAGTTTTCCTATCGATATTACCGCTTAGTTTACCGTAATCACCATATTTATCTACATCGAAGTATACGCTACCACTAGGCGCTACGTATGCGTATCCCTTATCGATTAGGGTTTTTATGAATTCTATTATTTCGACAATATGGTCTGTTACTCTTGGATGCAGATCTATTTTAATATTTAGTTTATTCAATGCATCCATATAATCTTTCGTATAAGTATCTACAACTTCTCTCCAATCAATACCTGTTTTCGAAGCTTTCAATAGTATTTTATCATCAATATCGGTAATGTTCATAACGTGGAGAACACTATAGCCTAGCATACTTAGGAATCTTTTCAATGCATCGAAGAATACGAATGTTCTAGCATGACCTAGATGTGTGTAGTCGTATGGTGTTATTCCACAAACATATATTTTCACAAATCCAGGTGTTGTTGGTTCGAAAATCTCTATTTCTTTAGTTAAGGTATTATAGATCCTTATTTCACGATACATTCCAAAACATTCAACCCTCACTATAGTGTTTATCGAATACTTCAATTATTGCTTTAGCGGTTTTTAATATCTTGCTTTCAAGCATATCGCTACTATAGTGTTCGCTCCTCTTAACAATATTATTACTAACAATTAGAATAGATAATGCATTAAAACCCCGTAACCAGCTTAAACCATATAGAACAGCTGTTTCCATATCAATACATGTTATTCCGAGACCAATTAGTTTATTTAAAACACTCTCCTCACTATAAAATGAATCGCTACAGTATACAACACCAGTATAGTAATCTAAACTGTTTCTATTCATCTCCTCCATAACTCTAACCGCTAAATAAGGGTCTGGAGCTGTTGGTGCTGAGAAACCATTATAGTATCGCTTCAATCCACATCCTCCTTCATCATATATCGATGAGAGAGCTACAACTACTGTTCCAGGTTCAATATCTTCTCTAATCGAACCACAAGTACCCAGTCTAACTATTCTCTTAACACCATACATTCGCAGTTCTTCAAAAACTATAGCTGCAGATGGCGCTCCAATACCATGTGTAGCAACTGTAATATTGGTTTCACCATACCTACCCGTAACCGTTAATAACCCCCTATTCTCGTTAACAACCCTTACATTACTCAATAATTTAGAAATCAAAACCACTCTACGAGGGTCGCCGACAACTATGGCGTTTGGCGCTATATCTTCTTTCTTAGCCAATATATGTATGGGTTTACGTTCTCCTACCACTTCTCCTCCTCTTCTTTTTATTTTTCCTCCCGCTACTTTTCTTTATTCTCCTTCTCCTTTTCTTCTTTTCAACTAGCTTAATAGGGGGTGTGAACTCTTCGTACTCTCTTCTAGATATTACTTTCCTATATAGGTTAGACTCTATTACCAAGAGATCCCATTCAATATCCTTTACATTTATGTATCCATCATAAACCCAGTATTCGCTAGTGAAAACAACTTCGTGAACCTTACTATACCCATTCTCGTTTCTCCTATAAATAATGATTTTATTTAGAGGCTGCGGTATTGGATATAGTATTTTAAAAACTTCTTTAACCCCTCCTTCTAATCTAAAAGCTTTCAATCCTATACCTTCAATTTCAACAAGGAGATATCCTTCTCCGAGATCAATCTCCTGAATTTTTTTCATTAAAGTATTGTGTGCTTCCGTATAGATCGATTCTATTGATAATCCATACTTTAGCGTTTCTCTACTCCACTTTAGATCCTCGAATCTATAGATTAGTGCTTCAATAACATTATCCTTATAGAGATAGGGTTTTAAAATACCGATTTTAACTAAAACATTACTCAAATCCAGATCACTTTTATCAATTAAGCATAGATATAGTTATCTTCACTAATTTCTTCATTACGATATAAATTTTCAACTATTCAGATCGAATATATAGAATAACGTATAGAGAATGAAGGATTATAATGGGGGTTAAGGATAGGGTTTAAAAAAGAATTAATTCGTTATTTTCTCTTCTTAATAATTAAGACTATTAGTAACATTAGAGATAGTAGTGCTATTGGTAGAATCGCTGGTTCCGGTACGGGTATCATTGCTAAACTGTATGGGAAGATCGTGTCTTTAACTTCTATTAACCATATTTCGCCTGGATAACCATACACTATAATTCTATGTTCAGTTAGGTTGAAATCGTATAGTCCTTCACTACCATTAACTTCATATTCGAGTACTGCTAATCCTGGTTCTTCAACGATAGCTTCTCCTAGGTAGAATGGGGTTGATTTGAGATAGACTCTTACTCTGGTTCCAACCGGTGCTGGTTCCCACACATCGTTCCAGACGCTGAGACCAATATTTACAATAATCTTATCTCCCATACCAACAGTTGGTCTACCATCGACATCAACTACGTATGCATTCAAGTAGTCTACTCTACCTAGATAGACTGGTATTACGTAGAAATCAATTGTTTTCGTAGATGCGTAATCGTAGGTAGCGATTGTTCTGAAACTAACTGTGTGGTTCTTACCTCTATGTTCAGGTAACCATTTGAAAGCTAATGTTACGTTACCAACATTATTGTAAACTGCGTCGTAACCAGTTACTCCACTAGCTACTACTTCTCCATTAACGAGCATTTCAACAGTTAATCCTGGAATACCATAGACTATATTATCAGCATCATATGCTCTAACAACGTAATAAACTGTTCCAACATATCCAGCAACTTTATCGTCGAACGATATTGTTGGGTAGCCCGAGACTGAAATCATTGTTTCTTCAACCCATAATCTAGCTCTACCGAAGAACCTGTCTTTCTCGAAACTCACGTGCAACGTCCACGTTGCTGGGTTGAATTCATTATCTCTATTATCTATTATTGCGTAGTTGTTATCAACTAACCATTTGTTTACATTCACTAGTTTATCATAATCAATTCTAGTATATACTACTGCAACGATCCTGCCGTATTCGTCGAAAACATATTTATCGTCAATATCGAGGTATATGTATGTAGCGTTCTTCAGTAACGTGAATAAAGCGTTTGCAGCAGCATCTCCTTCGGGGGTTCCTAGAGGCGGTGCATCTATATCTGCGAATCTAACGTAATACACTCCTCCAACACTTACCTTATTAGCGAATTTACCTGCAATACCGGTAATCTCTACTCTAACGGTATCTCCATCTACAACATAAAGTAGTTTAGCTTTAGCTTCTAATGATGGGAACATTAAGTTTAATCTGAAGAAAGTATCGAGCTCCCACGAACTAAGCGTATCTATTGTAATCTTATCATCAGTAGCGCTCTCCCTAATACCTATCTCTATGAAACTGGCTGGAGTGGAGTTTGAAGTTACAACGCCGGGTACGTCAACCCAGTTTGAATATGGTATTCCAGGAACTATTCTGCCATCAGCTGTTCTTATTGGGAATACAGCTGCGAACAATATCCAGGATACGTTACCGTATGGTTTGAAATTCGTACAGTAGTAATCAATAGTATCTAATGGTATGTAGCCATACATCGTGTCTCCATCAATCTTTAAGTAACCAGCACTCGTTTCGTAGTAATACCATGAAGCGCCATATTTGTATGCAGGTTCGATATATACTGCGTATAGATTACTCGTTGGATCCACGTAGATTTGTGTGCCTGGTGATTTAGGTGTCAGTACTACCGTTAGATCCCAACCTCTACCACCCTTGAGGTAAGTATCGCTGTTACCAGAATTATAGATTAGATGCATACTATTCACATTTCCAGCTTCAGCACCATCCGAGGAAACATCTGGTGTGAAATCAAATACTAGAGATAGAGCTGGAACTATTGAACCCTCAATACCCGCTGGTCCATCGAATACTGCTTTGACATAGATATAGTTGTTATCGATCGCTAATTGTAGAAGCTTAATATCAACATCGCCGCTCTCAACTCCGGTGAAGTCCGTGATAGGTCTAAAGACTCTATACTCTGTAGCAACCTCGCCAACCGGGTCCGTTATTATAACTTGTCCATTAACAACAGCGAATCCAGGACCAATAGCTATTTCTTCGGGAGCACTAACCCAGTTGATAATCGATGGTTTCGTTCTAACAATTATGTGGTAATCGAATTCAGTCCACGCTGCTGGACCATAGGGGTCTGCACCAGCATAGTATAGTTCAACACGATAAGTTCCACTCACTAATCCTTTTAGAGGTATGGTTAATTCTACGCTAAACGTTCCATTGAAACCAGTAATTACTGTTTTCTCAATAAGTATATTCCTTAAATTCGTTGTACGTGTTCTACTATCGTACCAAATCACATTGATTAAACTAACAGTAACGTTTTGATTCTCAAGTCCAGTTCCAAGAGCCTGATCTATTAATTTACCGGACACTACTACACGATCACCAGCCTCCACGAAACCGTCTCCACCATCATCATATGTAATGGAGACTTCTATAAACTCCGTAGGGATTAGTTTTGGCTCAGGAATCTCCGTGTATTTGAGGAAAGCTAATGAACCCGCACCTCCCTTACTGAATAGCACAGTAATTGTGTCGCCAATAATTAATGGATAGTTACTGTTCTCCGATACAGCGCTATCGTTGCTCAATACGAAAACGGATTCGCTTCTCTTCAATATATTATCGTAGCGTACGGCAAATAGATCATCTTGAGTATCTTTTCTACCAGCGAATATCACGACATAATCAATACCGTTATAAACGCTAGTTATATAACCAGGCGTTGTGTAACCAGGCGGTTTTGGAATAATAGTTCTTCTAAACGAACCATCTGGTTTAACTACAGCTAGGTAATTCGTACCTCCAATATACCATGTTACAAGCCATTCACTACTACTAGCCGATATCCATGGATAGAAATTAGTTTGCCCGCCTGTTTCAAGTAGTGTTATTCTAGTAACGGTTTCGTCAACTAAGTTCACTATAGCGAATGAAACATTATTTGATCCGCTTTGATAACCATAAATTATTCCTAAATACTTCTCATCTCCAAGTATTTTAGCATAGAATCTCCTATATAGTCTACCA
>Ga0105162_1000132_pt1 | contig 50091 bp, 58 predicted proteins | sample JNZ201metaG_FD_81532 | JGI IMG/M metagenome (GOLD analysis project Ga0105162, IMG submission 81532) | Hot spring microbial communities from Jinze hot spring, China to study Microbial Dark Matter (Phase II) - JNZ 20120812A | ecosystem: Environmental > Aquatic > Thermal springs > Hot (42-90C) >...
CGTGGATTGGGTTTAAACAAGCTTTTATACAGGAAAGTTAGGGAGCTTAGTGGTGGGGAGCTACAGAAGTTAGCTATAGCATCTACGCTTGGTGTAGAAGCTGATATTTATTTGCTTGACGAGCCCTCCGCTTATCTAGATGTTGAGGAGAGGTATGCTGTAGCTAAACTTATTAAGAGAATTATCGAGGAGAGAGGTAAGGTTGCTCTAGTTGTTGAACATGATCTCATGATGCTTAACTACATGTGCACTAGATTAATGGTTTTCACCGGAGAACCGGGTGTTCGTGGAGAAGCTGGTAAACCCATTAGTTTGGTTGAAGGGTTTAACAATATGCTTAAAGAAATAAATGTAACTATGAGGAAAGATATTGAATCCGGTAGACCTCGAGTCAATAAACCTGGTTCCGTTCTGGATAGAGAGCAGAAGAGTACTGGTAAATACTACGTTGTTTAAACATTCGTTTCTCAAAAACGCTTATCCAATAATTATGCGTGTAATACGGATTTACTTGTATGATTAAAAATGTCCTTAATAGCAAGATGATAAGTTTTTAAACAATTAAATAATTCATTTTAAACAAAATCTCTATGGTTGATTCGTCGTGAGTAGTGAAGAAAAGATCACTTTAACTATAATAAAAGCAGATGTTGGTAGTATAGCTGGTCATCACATGCCTCACCCAGATCAATTGGCTATAGCTACCAAGATACTTGCTGAAGCTAAGAGTAAGGGTTTAATTATAGATTTCTACGTTACGCATGTAGGCGACGATATACAGTTAATAATTACTCATAAGAAAGGAGTGGATAATCCAGATATACATGGTTTAGCATGGGAAGCGTTCCAAGCAGCTGCTAAAGTTGCTCGTGAATTAAAACTATACGCTGCTGGACAAGACCTATTAAGCGAATCGTTCTCAGGTAACGTGAGGGGTCTTGGTCCAGGTGTAGCTGAGATCGAGATGGTTGAGAGAACTTCAGAACCCATAATAACTTTCCACGCTGATAAGACTGAACCCGGCGCGTTCAACCTACCGTTATTCAGAGTATTCGCAGACCCCTTCAACACCGCAGGACTAGTCATCGACCCCAAGATGCATGATGGCTTTATATTCGAAATATTTGATGTTTATGAAGCCAGATCAGTTACTCTCAACTCACCCGAAGAGATGTATGATATTCTAGCATTAATTGGAACTCCCGGTAGATATATTATAAGGAGGATCTATAGGAAATCGGATGGTTTACAAGCAGCTGTAGTTAGTGTCGAGAGACTTAACCTCATAGCTGGTAGATACGTTGGTAAAGACGATCCGGTAGCTATTGTTAGAACACAACATGGTTTACCAGCTGTTGGAGAAGTACTGGAAGCATTTGCATTCCCACATTTAGTAGCTGGATGGATGCGTGGAAGTCACATGGGTCCATTAATGCCCGTCTCTATGAGATACGCTAAAGTTACGAGATTCGATGGACCGCCCAGAATAATCGCTCTAGGCTGGAACATATCTAGAGGTAAATTAATAGGTCCAGTAGATCTATTCGATGACGTAGCATTCGATGAAACTAGAAGAATCGCTCAATTAATAGCTGAGTATATGAGGAGACATGGTCCATTCATGCCACATAGATTAGGGCCTGAGGAAATGGAGTACACTACACTACCAGCTGTACTGGAGAAGCTTAAGAATAGATTCGTAGCAACTGGGGAGAAAAAAACTAGTGTTAAGCATAGCTAAGCATTTCGAATAAAGATCTTTTTTAGACACCACTACTCCACCGCCACGCTCATCTAGGTGTCTCTATGGGTAGCGTTAAACCCGTTATAGCTATTAATTATAAAGCATACTACCCGCATAGTTTTGGAGAAAATGCTCTTAGACTAGCTAATGCAGCCGTCAAGGTTCGTGAAGAAACCGGTGTAGAGATAATTCTGGCTCCACCGTTCACAGAGATAGCTAGAGTTAAATCGGTAGTAGAGGGTAGTGGTGTTAAAGTCTATGCACAACACGCTGACCCCGTAGAACCAGGTGCTGTAACTGGTTTTATACCTGTAGAGGGTTTGAAAACGGTTGGTGTAGATGGAATTATTCTAAACCATAGTGAGCATAAGCTTAAGATTAGCGAAATACATTGGTTAATTAATAGAGCTAGGAAGAATAATTTAGAAACTCTGGTATGTGCTGACGAACCTCTAATAGCCGCCGCTATAGCTGTTCTATCTCCAAATATGGTTGCTATAGAACCCCCTGAACTTATTGGAACAGGTATACCGGTGAGTAAAGCTAAACCGGAAGTTATAACGAATAGTGTTGATATCGTGAGGAGAGTGAACCCCAATGTAGCGATCCTAACGGGTGCGGGTATAAGTACTGGTGAAGACGTGTACCTAGCTATAAAACTAGGAACTATTGGTGTACTCGTAGCTTCAGCTATTGTTAAAGCAAACGATCCATACATAGTGATTAAGGATATGGCTGAAAACGCTCTTAAAGCTCTAGCCTAAAATAAACCTCCACATATCGTTTTTCACCATAATAGTACTCAAATACTGTTCCAATTCTTCATCTAATTAACTATATTTCATAAACTACAGAACCGGTAACATTAGATAATTAAATTGCATAGAGTATTCTCGTAAAGTGGAAGAAACGGTGATTGTTTTGAAAAAGGATATTTATTGGAGCTGTAATTGTGGTTTTAGAGAAAACGCTTGGTTAAGCTATTATTGGAAATGCCCCGTTTGCGGAAAACCTCTCAACCTAGATTACGAGAAGAGGTTTGAACCAGTTGGTGGGAGGGGTTTAGCTAGATATTCAAATATGCTTCCATTCTCACCAATAAAAACCCGGGGAGAAGGGTCTACTCCACTCGTTTTCTACGAAGATGGTATTAATAAAATTTTGTTTAAACTAGAGTATCTCAACCCTTCTGGAAGCTTCAAAGATAGGGGTTCCTCGTTAGCATTAACGTATGCTTATAGTTTGGGTTATAAGAGCGTTGTTGAAGATACTAGTGGTAATACTGGTGTATCGGTTGCACTATACTCTAAACTATATGGTATGAAATGCTCGATCTATATGCCGAAAACAGCGCCTCGAGGTAAGAAAATCTTAATTAAAGCATTAGGAGGGTCTGTTATTGAAACGGAGAATAGAGAAGAGGCTGCTCTTAAAGTAGCCGAATCTCTGAACAACTCGTTCTACGTTGCACATACGTGGAATCCCATCTACATATTGGGTGCATCAACAATTGTTTACGAAATTTACGAAGAATTTGGAGTACCGGATGTTGTTCTAACACCTATTGGTTCTGGAGGATTATTTCTAGGTCTACATATGGGTTTCAGAAATCTAAGCTTAATTGAGAACAATATTAGAATACCGTACTTCATTGCTATCCAGGGCTGTAGTGTTCAGCCTGTTTATGAAATGATCTATGGTTATAGAGCTTGTGGTGAATCATGGTTAGCTGATGGAATAATGGTTGTTAAACCGCCTAGATTAGATGAAATCGTTAATGTAATTTCAACTAATAGGTTTAGAGTAGAGTTAGTTAATAACGACGATGTACTTAATGCTCTACGAGAACTACATGAAATGGGATTCATAGTTGAACCAACATCAGCAACAGTATGGGCAGTTTATAGGAGAATAAGAGGGGATTTGAGAAACAAAACAATTCTAATTCCACTAACTGGATCCGGATTAAAAACACTAGATGTATGGGAAGCCGCGAGCCGCAGCCCCACATAGGGTTATTAATCGAAACACCAGAGCCTTACCACGCAATCCTCAACCCCGTAGACCCACGAACGTCGACGGCCGAGGTTAGGTTGCTCCCTTCCGGACCTGGCCAGGTTCCCCCGGTTAAGGCGGTTAACCCCCTCCCTCCAGAGAGGGCTCCGCCACCGCCGACCCCGTGGGGCGGGGTTCATCGTTAGCGTGGGGGTTGATGTTTCGATTAATAACCCTATGCGGTTCTTCTGGCTACCGTTTAACGGTAGCCCTACCTACGGCTCGCGGCTAATATGTGTATATTTACTTCACACCCCTATTTATGGTTTTCAACTTAGGGGTATCGTTGAAGATAGAATAGAAGTTAATAAGAGGATTAATGTAGAGATATTTATAACTGTAGCCAGCTTCTTGTTCCTCAATACTTCATACACTATTCTCCCACCATCACTTATGAATAGAGGTAATGCATTTATGAATGCTAAACTAACGTTAACTATATGGAACCAATTTATGAATGAGAGTGTTTCTAGCGATGTTTTCAAACCCATTAGTTTAACCATAGTATCTCTAGGTTTACTAACCATGTAAACACCTAGTTGAGAGATATTACCTGGTTTAACAGCATTAATAACCAATACTTCACCGCCTCTCAAAATACTAAACGTTAAATTAATTTCTTCATTAGTGCTCATGTAGGAACGTAGAATACTGATATTAATGGGTTGATTATTTATAGCTAGTATTGTATCGTATGGTTTAATACCGATTTCCTCCGCAAAACCCCCCTTCACCGTTTCAACAATAACTAAACCATACGGATCTATTAATATGCTTGAAATAATCAAAGCCAATAAACCAAGTAGGAGATTTGAAACGGGACCTGCAGAGAGTATTGAAGATTTGGATTTCCTAGATAGTTTAGAAAAACTCTCATCATCAACCTCAACGAACGCTAATGCTAGAACGGGGAGTACTGCGAAACCAATCGATTTAATTTTAACGTTATGAGTTCTGGCTGTAAAAGCATGAGATAATTCGTGAACAATTGCTGCTATTATTAGGGATACTATGAAGTACACTAGATTAATTCCTTTAACGTGTACGCCGGGAACTACTAGTTTAATAAAACCTCCTATACCGGATAATCTACTAATAATGTTCAATACTAGAGTTAAGTAGAAGTACATTAGTGTTGCAGCGAATAAAGCGATCAATAAATAACTCAATTTCCCGAAGACTGGGATAGATTTGAAACTAGAACCTTCTTTCTTATAAACGAGAAGTAAACCATAGTATAGTTTAAATCCTTTTGATACAAATTTCTCCCTAAAGAGAATGTATAGAACGTTTAGAACAACCCAAAAAGATGTTAGAACCAATATAAACATGGTTAAACCGTTCAATACAAACACCGTCATCGACGAATCCTGCAATTGAATAATACTTCTAACAATAATGTTTTCATAATCACGACTAGAGCTAATTAATAATTGATTTGGTAATCCAAATATGTTATTTTAGAATAGTATTTTAGTGTTTTCGAGGATAATGAACTATATGGTTAGAGAAAAGATAACGCGTAGAAGCGAGTATCGGGTTGTGAATTATAGTGATGAGCATTGGCGTTTACTTAGAGATTTGAGGAGCATTGCTATCGAGATCTTAAAGGTCCTCCATAAGAGAGGTATTGAAGCATATGTTCATGGTAGTGTAGCTAGAGGTGATGTTAAGAAAAACAGTGATGTTGATATAGTTATACTAGACCCTATTCCACCATACCTTGTTGAACACGTTCTTGAAGAAAACAATATCGAAGTTATAGCTAGATACATTATAGTTGCAACACCAACCTGTACTCCGAAAGCTAAGATAGTTCTAGATAGTGAAGAAAAGAGAACTATAAGTTTCCCACTATACCCATATAAACCAAGAGAATTCGAATTCTACAAATTCGGTGGAATAATTGATCTAAATGAATTACTTAAAGAAAAAAGAGTTCCCGGTGTAAATAAGAAACTAATGTTCATAGAACCAACTGAACAAGGACATGTAGAGTTCAGTATAATGGGGTACGAGAATCTCGTAGCTTCAAAACTAGGGGTTAGTATAGAAACAGTGTATGAGAGAGTAAGTGTTCTAAGTAGGAGAGACGAAATCGGTAGAACAGGTATATTCGTAGAGTACATGTTGAACCCAGAAGAAACTTTTGAAGAAGCTTTAGAGAATATATTGAAGAAACACAGTATTATAAAAGAGAGTTTAAAGGATAGAATGTAGCGAGAACACTATCTATAAACAGGGTAGCGTAGGATAGCTACTACTCCACCAAAACCCTTTATTTCAACATGAACAGGGTGTTCTCTGGGGACAATATATATTTCTGCTCTTCTAACATATGCCTCTTCAAGCATATTCTCAACTCTAGCTCTAATACTTGTTTCATATGATTTAATAAGTTCTTCGGAAATCAGTAGTTTTGAAACAGCATTGTTTAAAACCATTTCTTCAACTTCTTCTAACCCATATGCAACGTACTCCAGCTTATCTATTAGGAGTTTCTTGAACTCCTCTAGAATATCCTGTATTTTAACGAAATGAGCATCTCTAACGATTTCTTTAAATGAATCTCTAGCTAATGTTTCTTTAAGAGATGAACAATCTCCACTGGAGACGTGATCAACGTATATCTTAAGATCTTTTCTTCTCTCTGCTAGAAGTAATTTTAATTTCTTAGCGTAATCCAGAGGACTAGCGATTAGGACCAGATTAACACCAGAGTTATCAATATACTTGATTATAGTATCCACAAGATCGAACATATAGTTCTTCATGAATTCATCTATAGAACCACGATCCTTTCTACTAGGTACGCCGGAGTCACTCTCTTCAAGTACTTTAACACCCTGTTCAGATGCTATAGCTATGCAAACACTATAGTAGTCGAATAGTGTTACAAGTATTCTCGATAATGCCCTCCTCTCCACTAATCTCTTAATTTGATGTTCAAACCACTTCTCTTTCCAAATAGTTATTTTATCTCCAATACCTATACTCAAAGTATGATACTTACCTTTAACGCCGTACTCCTCGGGTCCTTCAACTATAACTCCATGTATTCTCAATTTATCGCTAAAAGGTTGGAACTCGACTTTCTCGACTCTGACGGTAAGAGTCATTGATACCCTTTCTGAACCCGATTCAAACTTAATGTCTCTAGTTGTTTTAGCAGATACTAGATCCTTCTCTTCAAGAATAGTGTAGAGTACCCATATATCGGTATCGTTTTCTACAACTAGCTCTATATATCCACGTTTCTGATCCATAGATAGGATCTTCAAATACTAATCACGCTACATAGTTCAGAATATTTAGGATGGTAATAATCAAAAATATATAATAGGTTTGGTGTAAACTTTGCAACTCGAATTCTACTTCTTAGATATAACTTATGAAGTTCAGGGTAGAGAACCCGTTATCATAATATGGGGTATTACTAGAGACGGTAAGAGAATCGTTATTAAAGATAAGAGGTTTAGACCATACTTCTACGCTGTAGTCAAAGAAGGCTGTGAATTAGATAAAGTAGTTTCAAGTATTAAATCGTTATCCGACCCCTCATCACCAATACTCAACGTTGATGTTCTAGATAAGAAGTTTTTCGGCAAACCAGTTAAAGCGGTTAAGATAACTACATTAATTCCAGAGTATGTTAGGAAATACAGAGAAGTAATACGAAAACTAGACTGTATCGAGGATGTTGTAGAAGCAGATATTAGGTTTAGTTTAAGATACGTTATCGACCACGATCTCAAACCATGTAGTTGGCATATTGCTGAAGTAAGGGAGGTTCATCGAGAACCTAGATTTAGAGTTGATGCTGAGTTTGAAATCGAAGGCTCAATCTATAGTTCTGAAGATACTTCTCCGCCAAGCGATCTACGGATCCTCGCTTTCGACATCGAGGTTTTAAGTGAAGCTGGTTCTCCTAAACCACATAGAGACCCAGTTGTAGTTATTGGAGTTATGAATAGTAATGGGGATGTTAAGCAATTTATAGCTAAGGATAGGGATGATAGAGAAGTTATAGCTTCATTCATAAATTACGTTAGAAACTACGATCCAGATATAATTGTTGGATACAATAGCGATAGTTTCGATTGGCCATATTTATTAGAGAGATCGAAAATTCTAGGTTTAGAACTAGATATATCTAGAAAAGCTAACTCACCCCCCAGCACCAGTACTTATGGACACGTATCTATAGCCGGCAGGATCAGTTTCGACGTATACCATTTCGCTGAAGAGATCCAGGAAGTTAAGATCAAGTCTCTAGAGAACATAGCTGATTACCTCGGTGTTATGAAGAAGAATGAGAGGGTTTTAATTGACTATACAGATATGCCTGCTTATTGGAAGGATCCGAGTAAGAGGGAAATTATACTCAAATATAATCTTGATGATGTTAAATCAACGTATGGTTTGGGAATGAAGTTTCTACCATTCGCTATGAACCTCTCTAGTTTAACTGGTCTACCCCTTGATCAGGTTGGCGCAGCTAGCGTTGGTTTTAGAGTAGAGTGGTTTCTTATGAAACAAGCTTTTATGTATGGTGAGCTAGCACCATCTAGAATTGAGAGACCATATGAGCCTTATCGTGGAGCAGTTGTTTTAAATCCTTTAAAAGGAGTGCATAGTAGAATCGCTGTACTGGATTTTACAAGTATGTATCCTAACATTATGATTAAATACAATATTGGTTCAGACACTATTGTTAAGAATGGATGCGATCACAATAGACACAACGTAGCTCCAGAGATTAATGTTTGTTTCAATAGAGAACCACCCGGTTTCTTTAGAAGAGTGCTTGAATCATTACTTGAATTGAGGAGGAGAATTAGGAGTGAAATGAAGAAATATAGTGTGGATTCTGTTGAATACAGAGTTCTAGATGAGAGGCAGAGAGCTGTTAAAATTATTGCTAACGCAACTTATGGATACATGGGGTGGGTTGGCGCTAGATGGTACTGTAGAGAATGTGCTGAAGCCGTAACTGCTTGGGGTAGAGAAACTATTCGTAAAGCGATCTCTATAGCTCGAGAACTAGGTTTGAAAGTTATATATGGAGATACCGATTCGCTATTCGTGGAATATGATGAAGCTAAGCTTAAGAAACTCATAGAGATCGTTGAGAAAGAACTCGGTTTTGAAATAAAGATCGATAAGATCTATGAGAAAGTGTTCTTCTCAGAAGCTAAGAAGAGATATGCTGGTTTAACAATTGATGGTAAAATAGATATTGTTGGATTCGAAGCGGTTAGGGGGGATTGGGCTGAGGTTGCTAAGGATGTACAGGAGGAAACTATTGCTATATTGTTAAAAGAAGGTTCGGTCTCTAGAGCAGTAGATTATGTTAGAGAAGTTATTGGGAAACTTAAAGAAGGCTCTATACCTTTCGAAAAGCTAGTTATATGGAAAACTCTAGGTAAAGAGCTTGAAGAATACGCTGCTGAAGCACCACATGTTGTAGCAGCTCGTAAATTGATGAAAATGGGTTATAAAGTTGGAGTGGGGGATAAGATCGGTTATGTTGTTCTCAAAGGTGCCGGTAAAGTATCTGAAAGAGTTGAACCTTATGTTTCAACGAAGAATTTGAGTTTCGACAAGATCGATATAAACTACTATATTGATAAACAGATCATACCTGCAGCTTTGAGAGTTCTAGAGTATTTCGGTGTAACGGAGAATCAATTGAAGAAGGGGACAACGACTAAAACATTATTCGATTTTGGGAAGAAGAGTTAACTTTGGGATAAGAGGTCGTTGAATGTGAGTAGTACTATATCACTATATTTGTACGTAATTCTACCTAATCTAGCGCCTACAATTACCTTAACTCCTTTCTCAACACCCTTATCCAGAAGTCTCTGAGTTATTACGCCATCGAATACTATAGCATGAACTTTCTTCCCCGAAGTATCTAGATATGATACGAGGTCTCTAACGGGAATTCTATCCATAGCGTTCCACTGGTCGTCGTAAACTATAGCTTCGGATGTAGCGATTAATGATTTCATAGTTTCTAGAACCGTGTTTGGAATAGATATTGTTTCCTCAATTCTAGGCTTCTCTAGCTCAACGAGTTTTACGCCATGTAGCTCCTCCTGGATTCTAATAACTTCATCAATATCCTTAACCTCCTCCTTCGATAGTGAACTTAAATAATCCTTTATAGATACTGCTTTCTCGAGAACTTCGACTAATTCTTTCTGAGTTAACTCCTCAACTTCCTTACCTCGAGGAGCTCTAGCTATGTAGTCAACCTTAATAGTTCTCAAAATCTCTTTTAGAATGAGGTCTCCAGCATGGTCTCCATCTAGGAGAACTATAGTTTTCTTCTTCTTAGACAACTCCTTAACTGTTTCCGGAATTCTCCTAGCTCCCTCAATAGCTATAACATTACCATAACCATATCTCAATAAATTAACGACATCGGCTCTACCCTCAACAACTATTACTGTATCGCTCTTATCGATATCGGGCCCAGCCGGTAGATTCTCCGGCCCATAAGTTATGGGTTCAGGTATTTTAAGCTTCTCCTGAAGCTTACTTAGAATCTCCTTAAGGTCTGGGGCTTTACCTCTAAACCACCTCTCTATTATTTCAGCTGCTCTCTCAACGATTTTCTTGATCTTCTCAACTCTTATATCAATGATATCTAATAAAGTGATCTTCGCATCGTAAGGGCCAACTTTATCCACAGATTCTATTAGAGCTACTAGAAGAGCTGTTTCAACGCGGTCGAGACTACTTGGTATTTGAATTAAACCTATTGTTTTCCCATTCTTGGATTTAGTTGATACAGTGATTCTACCTATACGCCCCTTCTCCTGGAGAACGCGTAGGTCGAATTGTTCGCCGAATAAACCCTCTGTTTGCCCAAATATTGCACCAATAATATCGTGTTTATCAACTATTCCTTCAACCTCTACTCTAGCTCTAATGAGGTACTTAACCATGAGTAAAACACCAGTTGGTTTGGAGAACGAGGATATTCATCTCGTGATACTGGCTTTACTCAGGTCTTCGAGCAAACCCCTCATTTCCTGATTTGATAATATCCTATTTCTGATCGGATTAATTAACTTAATTAAAGAATCTGCAGTTGCTTTCTTGAGGTCGAATGGATGGATTTCTCCTGCTAAATATCTTCTCTCCAGTTCTTCATAACTATAGATATCTATTGAACCCCCATATTGTTGAGGTCTATCAATATGTAGAACAAATCCATTTTGTGCGAAGAGAAGATACTTGTTTATCTCAAGAATAGGGTTTAGGAAGCTGCTTCTAGGAGGACAATATGCTTTCATAATTTTCGACGTGATTTCCTCAGGCGAATCATGAATGAATATACAGGTTTCAGGCTTACTCTTACTCATCTTAACCTCTACGTAAACTTCATCTACCTCTACATTAGCTGTAGCTAGCTTCTTCTCAGAACCCTGTAAACCCGTTAAAATAGGGGTATGTATAGCTACTGGTTTTTTGAAACCGAGTTTCTCCGCAACATCTCTCGCTAGCATATGCGCTCTCCTCTGATCCATCCCTCCTAAAGCTACATCCAAGTCTAGATAGAATATATCGGTTACCTGCATCAAGGGATAAACTAGTTTAGAGAAATCAGTTTCAGCTTCGCTAGCTGCTCTACCCATGATCGTTAATGAACGTTTAACTCTAGCTAACGTTGTATTCTTAGCAACTTTAACAAGTATACTCCAGTATTCTTTATCTGAAACTAGATCCTCAGCATCAACAAATTTAATCCTACTCACATCTATACCGATAGCATCCATAACCCCCCTTGTATAACGTGCAGCTTTCCTAATGAGTTCCAAGTCTCCTCCAAGTTTATCGTTAATATATGCATGCCAAGTTGCTTCAAGAACGTAGAATTCAATGCCACTATCGATCAAATCCTTAACTTTAAACATCCATATAAGCCAACCAATATGGACTAAACCGCTGGGTTCGAAACCAATATAACCCTTAACTTTGCTCGACGAACTCAATAGATTCTTTAATTCATCAATAGTGACGACTTCGAGAGTGTTCTTAATTATTCTAGAAATCTTCTCGTCAATACTCAACAAAAACCCCCTATTAACTCGTTCTCTAAACCCATAATACATGAATTTTAGAAAATAATTTCAACAATTAAGGTAAAAACCGTTACTTAAACCTAGAAGGATCCTCCGACATGTTAATTCATTGTTGTTTAAAGAACTAATTATTAGAGATTATCCGTATTAATTCACTGTAATCGAGCTTTCCCTCTAGCCAAAAGGATCTTTTTAGAATTTTCTTAACTTCATTTTTATTAACTTTGTGTAAACCCGGTGTTTTCAGAACAGTTTTTGGGTCAGCGATAGGACCTAGAAGTTCTCTAACTAGTTGTTTAACTCTATTTTCATCGACTTCTTCATCAACGAATAGTAAAGGTGCTTCGAATCTTAATTCATTTGGGTAACCGATAGTTAAAACTCTCTTACCCAGCGCTTCCTCCAAATACTTATCGATAGCTCCGGGGCTAATTCTAAAACCACTTATTTTCATAACGCAATCGGCTCTACCTAGAACGTAAAGATATCCGTCTCTATCCATAAATCCTATATCGCCAGTATCGTAGTAGCCTCTAGACCATGCTCTAGCGAATTCCTCGGGATAATCGATCGGCATGGCTGGCCATGGTTTTCTCAAAACAACCCTACCTATTCTAAACCCGTTAATCTCGAATTCATACTCGATATCTACGTGGAAACCAGGTATTGGAGGCCCCGTTGAACCGGGGGCTATGGGCGGGAAAGTATAATTCAATAAATTACCGGTTACGAAACTACCTATCTCACTCTGAATATACATGTTTACAACAGGTATTCTACCCGTTTGTTTACCCGGTATAGATTCTATCATAGGGGTATAACCTGTTCCAACAACTCTATACGTCCATTCCCATACATCGATTTCGAGAGGCTCAGCAGTTACTAATATGGCTTTTAAAGTATCTATATTACGTTTCAATACCGAATCGGGTTCCTTTTTATAAACTGTTCTCAACGCGCCACTAGTAGTTAGTAATATAGTCACAGCGTATCTCTCAATAATACTCCAGAATCTGCTCCAGGAGGGGTAATCCAAACTGCCATCGTATAGGACAATGGTTGAACCAATCATTAGTGGACCAAACAATACGTAGCTAATACCGGTTATCCAACCAGGCCATACCGTACAATAATATGTGTCACGAGGCCTTAATCCTAACCATTGAGTAGTCGAGTAAACCTGAACTAGAAAACCACCGGTTCCATGTGTAATTGGTTTAAAATCGTCTTCGTACCCCGAGTGTAAACCGAATAACGGGTGATCGGATTTAACGCATGCATGGAATCCTTTTACACCAGTTGAACCTACAAGATCGTCGAAGCTCGTTTCGTTCTCACGAAAGGATCTAGAACCGATTCTTTCAATAACAATGATTCTCTTAACTCGTTTAGCATACTCAACAGCTTTCCTAACATTGCTTAATACATCGATTTCACGACCTCTTCTATAGTATCCATCAACTGTAACAATAGTTTCCGATCTTCTACGAATAGCTCTAGAAGCTAATTCACGGAAACCGAAACCAGTAAATACGGGTTCGAATGGAACTCCTAGCCTAGTTAGAGCGAGCATTAACGTTATTGATTCTATTAATGGAGGAGTATATATTATACACCATTGGAACCCATCTAGCCCCATGTTTAACAGAGAACTCGAGATTCTCTCAACCATATCATCGAGATCCCCATAAGTTATGGTTTTTACGTCTTCCTCCTCCCCCTCCCATATTAGAGCAATTTTATTCCAAATACTGGTATCTTTATGTTTGAGTACAACATTGTAGTATGGACTTATACATCCATCTATAAACCACTTCACATTAGGAGGTTCTCCTTCTAAAGCAACTCTCCACTCTCTACACCAATGTAGTTTCCTAGCTTCTCTACTCCAGAATTCAACTACGTTACTAATACTCTTCTCATAGATAACCCTATATTCATCAACACTAATTGTTTTCCACTTCAAACTAGGTGGTACAATTCTTTCGCCAATCTTTATGTTTCTCAAATATGGATGCATTACTCATCCCAAGCGATACACAATGACGTATAGGTTAATTCAATCTCGCGTTCCTACATCGAGACATATACTACTGCTCAACTACATGTTAGTAAAACGATTTGAGTATATGGTTGGCAAATATCTCTGAATTTATAGAAAAACCTAGTATCCTTGAAGCCTATAGGGATCGTTAATACTGGTTTCAAACTCTTAACAACTTCACAAGCTTCTTCAGGTGATGCTTCATCACCACTTATAGGTATGAGTAATAAATGAATCGGTTTCTCAATACTCAATACGTTCTCGATACTGGAAGAGTATCCAGTATGGTAAACTCTAAATCCATTGTTAAAGAACAATAAGTAACCTATACTACACCCACTACTTTCAACACTACTTTTTACAACAATAACTTCAACTAAACCCTCTATATTCAACCTATCGCTAATTTCTGGGAAAACGTGATTGTATTGATAACGAGTATTTAGAGTATAGTTGCATTCATAAGTATTCGAGTAATCTATACATATTGTTCTTCCTCTATACTTAAGAACAACTCCATCAACTCCTTTCCTCCATAACGTTATTCCTCTAAAATCGAGTTTCATGTATTAACAAATCCTCGGAATAAGTTCTCCACGAGGAGGATCTATTAGTCTAAAGCCACCAATAGGTGTTTTCGCGAGAACATAACCTCTATATTTCTCGCTGAATTTAACTTCACCAATAACTCTAGCGTTGGAGAAACCGAGTTTCTCCATGAAATCAATTATTTCATCAGCTACGCTTCCATCAACCGATAATACAGCTACGCCTTCGCTAGCTAAGTAAACAGGATCTATACCTACAATATCGGAGTATCTCTTGACCGGTTCACGAATAGGTATTTTGTTCTCGTCTACAACAATTAGTAATCCAGACCTGCTACTCCATTCATTGAGCACACCGGCTAAACCGCCGCGAGTCGGGTCTCTAGCCGCATGAATGTATTCACCATACTTCTCGATTAAAGGTATCATTAAATTAGTAAGTGGTTTTACATCGCTTTTCAAAAGCCCCTTACTTATCTCATCAACTTTATTTTCTAAACCCAGCTGTAGGAGCATAATTACTGCTCCATGATCTCCAACGTAATCGCTAACAATGATTTTATCCGATGGTTTAACGTTATCCACTATGGGTTTATTAGTGAACCCTAATGCTGTTGTATTAATAACGATTTTATCCAACTGACCCTTAGGCATAACTTTGAAATCTCCTCCAATAATAGCAACGTTTTCTCTATGAGCAATTTCTATGAAGGAATCCATAATCATTTCCAACTGATCTAGAGGAAAACCTTCTTCAACAACGATAGAATCGAGTATAGCTATGGGTCTACCCCCCATCATTAAAACATCATTTATCGAGCCACAAGCAGCTAAACTACCAATATTACCGCCAGGGAATACAATGGGGTTTACAGTATATGAATCAGTTGATACAACGATGTAGCCTCCGTTAGGCATGGGTATTAGAGCACCATCGTCGAGAACATCTATACCTACTCCACTACCGACTTTCTTCAACTCTTCTTTTACTTTAGATAAAACGATTCTCTTAAGGATCTCGAATGTTTCAACACCTCCAGAACCGTGGGATAGTGTGATATAATTCGTATGTGTGGTTTTCCCGATACTCAACGATCCCCACCACTAATCTTATCCGCTAGTACCAGTATGTTACTGTACTTCATCAATAACTCTTCAAAACCCTCTCCAAGGGTTTCTTCGAGAAACCTCATCTGTTCCAATAAACCTTCTCTAGTGATTTTAGAAACTATGACGCCTGCGTGGACGATAACAATATCGCCTCTACGAATCCTATCTTCAGTAACCCCAATTACAGCTTCTCTTAAAATACCATCACCATAATCGATTCTAGCTAACTCCCCCTCAACATCGATTACTACCGCGAGAGTGCCCCAGCACACTTTCAAAACCTCTTCCTGGATCCATGTATATCTCAAATATTTAATTTACTTTAAACCAGCTTCTCTAGCAATATCCTCAGCTAACCCTCCCCCGCCGTGTTTAGCCCATATCGAACACGTTCCCTCAATTGAAACCATGCATGGTCCAATAGGTTTACTCGGATTACAGAACTTCATGAATAGGGAGCAATCCGTTGGTTTAGCTTTACCGAGTGTGACTTCAGCACATCTACATCCGGGAGGGAGGTCTCTACTCCAGTTCTCGGGAGTAATTTCTCGAATACTGTATTGGTAGAATGCATCATATAATCTATATTTTTCTCTAATTCTGAACCCACTTTTCGGTATGAAACCAATTCCTCTCCATGCATCATCGATTGTTTCGAAAACCTTATGTATTAAACGTTGAGCACCGAGATCTCCGTGCCAAGATACGGCTCTAGAGTACTCAACAAATACTTCAGCTCTACCTTGGAGGATTTGTTCCAATATCTCAACAATAGATAGTAGTACATCTAGGGGTTCGAATCCAGATACTACAACTGGTATTCCATAATTCTCGGCTACTGGAGCCCAAGCTTTACCTCCAGTTATTGTCGATACATGTCCAGGAGCTATAACGCCAGCGATTGGTGCATCGATCGGTTTCTCTCTCAAAATATCTAGAGTATAGAACATCGCAGGAGGAGTTAATTTAACTAAACACATTAAACTGAAGTTGTTTGGAAACATGTTTTTATCAATTAACCTAGCATAACCTGGAGCTACGGTTTCGAAACCTATGCCTACGAATACCGATGGTTTACCATGAATTTTAGCATCACGTATAGCTTCGAGTATATTTGAAACAAGTTTTACTGAACCCCCCAATGCTTTAGCTTCACTTAGGGATCTAGCTCCTTTCACAGGTCTGAAAGTATTGAGTCTATATGTATCGCCATAAGTATATATTACGACGCCCTCTAAAGATAGCTTAATAGCTTCCTCAATATAGTGGGATGGAGTTACACAAACGGGACAACCAGGTCCAGAAACGAGATCTATAGTTTTCGGTAATAAGCTTCTCAAACCGTAGTGAGTCACTGTCCATTCATGTGTGCCGCAGAAATTCATTATTTTCAAACGATCAGTATATATATGTGATTCGAACAACTTATTCGACAAATCGTTAATTTTCTCAACTAGTCTAGAAGCCGCTTCTACATTAGTTCTAAAAAACTTCTCTATGAAAACACCGAATTCTCTGAATTCTCTAATCGAACTATCATACTCGTTCTCCCTATTCACAATAACCAACCCTGCATGAAGCTACAATGATCTGGCCTAGAGCAATCCCACCGTCTCCAGGCGGGGTCCGTGTAGGTAAAACTAATTCTAACCCTTCTCTAAACAGTATTTCTTTCAAACCCCTAACTATGTATGTATTTATTGCAGCACCTCCAGATACAACTACTTTATTCTCCACATTCCTCAAACCCTTAATTGATTCAACAACTATTTCTCCAAAAGCAAAACCTATACTGTACTGAATTGTTGCAGCTAAATCCTCCCTCTTAGCATAATTTATTTTCTCAATAACCCATTCCAATAGATCCGCGTGATCAATAGCGAATCTATCATTGAAATACTCTATTCTAGGTTCATAATCTAGAACAACGCCGCCCATATCGGCTAGAGATTCGAGCTTCATAGGCGGCTCCCCCTCATATGTTCTCAAACTACACACACCCAGTAATGCTGAGAAAGCATCGAGTAACCTACCAGTACTTGTAGATACAGCGCCTTCCCCCCTACTAGCTAGTTGGAAAGTTAATTCAGCTTCTAACAAACCGTGTGGAAGGTATCTTAACAAATCTCTCTCCTCGAGAAGCTTAATGATTTCTCCAAATTCAAAACCTGATGACGCTAATAGACTAACAAGAGTTTTAACGGGGTAGTAGGTAGCCGAATCGCCACCAGGTAATACGTATGGTTTTAAACTACCGATCCTCTTGTAATCTCTGAAACTAACTATTAAAACCTCGCCACCCCATATTCCACCATCATCTCCATAACCGGTTCCATCTATAGTTATAGCAATATATTTATCGTCTGGTTCAGCGCCCAATTCTCCCAATACACTAACAGCGTGAGCGTGGTGGTGTTGAACCTCAACTAGTTCACACCCATACTTATCCGCTAAAGCTTTAGCTACTAATCTACTATGATATAGAGGATGCTTATCGAGAGCTACAACTCTAGGTTTAAGCCTATAGGCGTCGATAAACCATTCAAGCTCTTTCTCCAAGTCATTTAGAGAATCGGGTTCATCCACATCCCCAATGAATTGAGTTAAAACAACTTTATTATCGAAACCGATAGCGCCAGCAACTTGGAGCTCAGCACCAACAGCTACGCTTTCAGGTATTTTTACGGAGATCTCGATCCATTCTGGAACATACCCCCTACTCCTCCTTAGAAATACTGGTTTACCATCTGTAAATCTCAAAACACTATCATCAACTCTATGCACGATTTCTCTTTCATGCTCAACTATGTAGTCGACAACATCGGATAACTCGGTTAGAACGCACTCGAGATCCTTACACATCGGTTTACCATGTTTATTCCCACTAGTCATTATTAAGAAACCTTCAGGAATACTACTCATAAGTAAGTGTTGAAAACCACTATATGGTAGCATAACACCAATAGTTGATAAACCGGGCGAAACGTATTCCGAAACACGTGAACCTCTACGTTTAGGTAATATGACTATAGGTCTCTGAGGAGATTCAAGTAATTCTCTAGATCCTGGAAGAGGGACAGCGATTTCTTCAACGACATTGAAATCCCTAGCCATTACAGCGAATGGTTTATAAAGCCTTTTTTTCCTAACTCTTAGTTCTTTCACAACATCGTCTCTAGAAGCTAAACAAGCAATATGGTATCCTCCAATACCTTTTATAGCAACGATCGCGCCATCAAGTATTTTTGAAGCTATGAATCTCAAAGGATCATCGATATCTATTCTAACACCATTAGGTAAGTATACGTATGTTTTAGGACCACATTTAGAACATGAAATCCCTTGTGCGTGGAATCTCCTAGTATCTGAAGGATTAGAGTAGCTACTACTGCATTCGCTACATAATTTGAATCTAGACATCGATGTATTAGCTCTATCGTAGGGTAATCTATAGATCATTGAAAACCTAGGTCCACACCATGCACAGCTATTCCAGTAGTATTCGTAAAACCTACTATTAGGTTCTTTAATTTCAGATAAGCAGTATTCGCAGATCGAGATATCGGGAGGTATCATGCTTCTTTGAATAACAATATTAACACTATCTTTAATTTCGAAACTATCGAAACCCTCAATTTCTTCTTCTTCAATAACGATTTCTTTGATCAATGCTTTGGGAGGCTTATCTCTATCTAATCTCAATATGAATTCTCTAATTGATTCTCTAGAACCCTCTAAACGTATTTCAACACTACTCCCGCCTAGGTTAACAACGTATCCTTTAAGACCGAGTTCTTTAGCTAACCTGTATATGAAGGGTCTGAAACCAACGCCCTGGACTATTCCTGAAACCACGATACGTAGAGATAACGTTTCTCCAGAGAATCTCATGAAACAACCCAACATGATATGGAAATATCTAGGTTAATGCATCGAGTTATTTAACGATTATACCGCTATATTAACACGTATTCCCCCATTAGAAGCTTCTACTACGTATTACTGAGCATTAGCTTCTACAGAATCAATTTATGTATTAGTTATTATGGATAAGCATATTGTTCTCCGGGTTTTAATATAACTACTTTACTTGGAGTTAGTGTTTCAACAATTATTTTGAATTTCTCCGGATCAGCTTTTATAACCGGAAATGTATTGTAATGCATTGGTATAGCGATTTTTGGTTTAATCATTTGAACAGCTTTAACTGCTTGTCTAATATCCATAGTATAGTGTCCACCTATGGGTAGTAGAGCTATATCCGGTGCATAGAGTTCACCTATTATACTCATTTCACTGAATAAACCTGTATCCCCCGCATGATATATCGTTAAGTCGGATCCAACGATTACTACACCTGTTGGCGCTCCTCGTGAGGAGCTATGAGTTGCTGGTGTGAGTACGAATCCAAGGTCATTTATGTTCAGGAAACCCCCTATGTTTCCTCCAATTGCTTCTACGCCCTGCTGTTCAGCGTATTCAGCTATCTCGTATATTCCAATAATTTTAGCTTTCGTTAACCTAGCTAATTCGATAGCGTTACCCAAGTGATCCCCGTGATCATGTGTAACAACTATGTAATCAACCTTTACATCCCTGTAATCGCTGATCTTAACGGGACTAAGAGGATTATCTAACCACGGATCTATTAATACATGTTTCTCGGAACCATCGAGCCCAGTTAATACTACGTCGAAAGCGCTGTGACCGAGGAACTTAATTATAGCCACGTTAACCACCTTTTTAAATATGGATATCACGTATCACTATAAAATCGTTAACTCAATTGCATAGGGTTTTCATAGAATTGAGTTTAGATCTGGATAGGCTCAGGAGAGCTGGGTATATAGCTAGAGTTGTTCTAGAAGATGCTTCAAGAATCGTTAAACCGGGGTCTAAACTAATAGATATTGCACAATACATTGAGAATAGGATTAGAGAACTAGGTGGAGAACCCGCTTTTCCAGTAAATATTGGTGTTAACGATATAGCTGCACACTACACTCCAGTTTTTAATGATCAACTCGTAATCCCCGATAACTCTATTGTTAAGATCGATGTTGGAGTACATATTGACGGCTATATCGCTGATACAGCATTAACCATTAGTTTCAACCCCATATATGAAGGTTTAGTTGAAGCATCTAGAAAAGCTCTGGAGAAAGTCATTGAATTCGTAAAACCAGGTGTTAAAACGGGTTTTCTAGGTAAAGTTATTGAAGAAACGATCAGTAGTATGGGTTACAAAGTTATTAAGAATCTCGGTGGACACGGTATTGAACGTTACACTATACATACAGGAGTAGTTATACCTAATCATCACGACCCATTTAATCTACATAAGTTAACTGATGGTGTTTACGCTATAGAACCTTTCGCTACTAATGGGAAGGGTTATGTGAGAGAAACAGATACGGTAACAATATATTCTCTTAGGAAATATAGGAGAGCGGGATCCGATAATGATACTAGGATATTGATTGAGACGATATGGAGCAGTCGGAGAACCCTACCATTCTGTGAAAGATGGTATATCAATACTCTAAGCTCCCCAACCTCGGTTAGAAAAGCTATTGAATCTCTAGATAGAATGGGTTTAATCCACCGCTACCCTGTTCTAGTCGAGATAGGTGGGGGGATGGTTTCTCAATTCGAACACACATTCGTTATACATGAACGAGAGGTTTATGTAACAACCCTTAAATAATCCATTAATATAGAAATGCTTTTATGGTTGATAAACAGTAGTGTTTAGCAGATAGTTATTTATGAGTGAATAACGAGTTGTCTAGCAGTAATCAACCTTGGTATTGGTTTATCCCGTGGTTGATATGGATACTAATAATATTCTTCTACTATAGATTACAAATGATGATCTGGAGTTTCGACCTCAAATTCAAGCTCCGTATGATTAAGAGAATGATTGATGAAGATAGTAGGAGAATTGAGGGTTTTTTGAAGAATATTAATGTTGAATCACCTAGTTTATTGATTAATCGTATTGCAAATTACTTCGTAATAGAACCCGTATCGATCGAGCCTATCGATATTATTAAGAGATATGATCATTTGATTAGAACATACGATACCTCGATTCGTAGAATTGTTCAAGAATATGCCGGTAATGTAAACCACTATACAAGGTCTCTTCTAGAATCTAGTTTATCGATATATGGTGTTCTAAACCAGATATATAGGATTTTGAGACACTACATAATAATATGTGAGAGAGAAAATAATTATCCATTAATGCAGTATCTCGTTTTCATTATGCCTCAAATATTGAGGATTATCAATACTTATCACAAAGCTCTAGATTCCTTCCTATCCGGTAAACCTATAGGTGATGGTGCTGGACCATTAGTAGCTCTTAAACTTATTGAGATGGGGGAAGTTGTTTCGAAAAAAATAGTTGATGAAACAGCTGTTGTCGAAGTTAGAGTTAAAGATAGGAGGATATTCGTAGTTAAAGCTGAAGGACCCGGTAGTAATGTCGGTAAACCTGGTAACGTATTGTCAAGACTTGTAGATGAGCTCAGCGGTAACGTTGATCTGATAATAACGATTGATGCTGCACTTAGACTCGAGGGTGAGAGGAGCGGTGAGTTAGCTGAAGGTGTTGGTGCAGCTATAGGTGATCCTGGTCCGGAAAAGATCGCTATTGAGAGAGCCGCTTCTAAATATAATATACCGTTAAAAGCCGTTATTATTAAGATGAGTTTAGAAGAGGCTTTAACTACTATGAAGAAAGAGCTTTACGAAGCTTGCGAGAGAACTGTTGAGTTTCTATGGAGGATCATAAATGAATCTACTCATGCAAACTCAACTATCATTGTTGCTGGAATAGGGAATTCCATGGGGATACCACAGTGATCTATCAACAAATAGATAATAATACTATCATAATGATAATCTTGTTTGCAATATTGCTAATTATAACCGTAATCTCCGAGTTTAGGAAAAGAAGTAGATTAGTAGAGTATGTGACGAGAGAGCTAGTGGAATGCTCAATCTGTAAATATTCTTATGAAGAAGAATATGAACCGGGAGATTTCATATCGATGATTAAAGGAACTTGTCCGAAATGTGGTAAAGGGGTTTTGAAAATCAGAGCTATATATAGTGTTGAGAAGAAGTAAGAGTTATAAACCCAGAGAAGATAATACTGTAGAACCTGACCCGACCCGGCCATAGTGGCTGGGCAACACCCGGTCTCATATCGAACCCGGAAGTTAAGCCAGCCACGTTAGAACCGCTGTGGGGTCCGCGAGGCCCCGTAGCGGTTCTAAGCCGGGGTCGGGTCTCCCACTACTATTAACTACCGTTTCCCGCTCTAAGTTTTTCTGGAACAGATTACACCTCCTACCCCGCGCTTCACCGTAGCTACTAACCACTCTAAGCAGAAGGTCATGAACACCCATCAAGCCCAACGGCACAGAGCTCACATCTAAATTAAATAAAAACCTCTATAAATCTAACACACAAAAACAGCTGCGAACCCTTAACTGTAGTTTAAGTAAAATTTGTTAAATTGAATCTCTTATTACTAGTATTACCGTCTAGATGGTGATACGTATGTCATATAGATTACTCTACCCTCTTAGAACATATTTAATCACATCTGGCGATTACGGATCCGAATATAATGTTATGACAGCTGATTGGGTTATTCCGCTCTCAGCTAAACCCTTCATATTAGGAGTATCTATTGCTCCTAGAAGATACACTCATACTCTGATCTCTAAGTACGGAGAGTTCGTTGTTAGCGTTCCAAGTATTAAAATACTTGATGATGTATGGATTGCCGGTTCATTATCTGGACCGGCTAAACTCAAGGTTCTTAAACTAACTTTCAGTAAAGCTGTTGTTGTTAAAGCACCTATTATTAATGAAGCTCTAGCTAATCTCGAATGTAGAGTTATTGATAGAAGAGATTATGGAGACCACACGTTATTCGTTGGTGAAGTAGTTCATACTCATAGTAAATCGGAAGCGTATGTTGATAACGAACCAAAAATAGATGCGGGATTCCTAGCCCACATAGCGTGGAACAGATTCATAACTTTCAGTAGCGAGGAATTGAAACCCAGAACGTAGAGTAACGTGGAGAAATTCTTAAATGCTAAACATGATATAGAGGTAATAAACAACTTATAACAAAAACAACGTATTGAGCCGCCGTAGCTCAGCGTGGCTGGAGCGCCGCCCTGGTAAGGCGGAGGACCCGGGTTCAAATCCCGGCGGCGGCTACCAATACAATGAAAACAAATCTCTATCATTACTTCAACTCAATTCAACGCTTTCACCGGAACAAATATTCTAACATAATTGAATTGATTCAAAAACTTCAACTCCTCAGTTTCACATCGATTAAAGTTGTTTAGCAACTTACATCAACTAAAATATATGTGGATGTAAAGAATAGTTAAGACATGGAAATCCCAAACACATTCTAATTCGTCGAAATATCTATAGAGAACACGTAGAGTGTAACCCGTGTTAAATAGAATGAATGGAATCGTAGCTGAAAGATCTAATTGCTGAAAGAAAAATAATGAGGAAAAATAGTAGAGGAAAAATACCGCATCTTATTCAAATCTTACTTCTTCTCCTCCTTCACTTCCTTCTTCTCTTCTTTCTTCTCCCCCGCCTTCACAGCTTTCTTGCCACACTTACTCAACCAACCCACCTCTATTGCGATTTTCACTACTAATGGAAACAAAATATATAGGATTTATATTTTATTATTTTACTAGTAAATTTACTAGTAAATTGTTCGAAACACACTCTCCACCTCTAGTTAGCCTGGAATAACTTATATAAGATTTTCCTAAAACCCCTCTCCATGACCAGCCATGTATATTGGAAAACCGGAATTACCGAAGTATTTATAAATTCCGTTTCCCGCTCTAAGTTTTTCTGGAACAGATTACACCTCCTACCCCGCGCTTCACCGTAGCTACTAACCACTCTAAGCAGAAGGTCATGAACACCCATCAAGCCCAGCGACACAAAGCTCACATCTAGATTAAATAAAAACCCTACAAACCCAACAAACTAAATCAGTTGCGAAGCCTAATTTCAAAAGTTTCACGAATTACATCTCTACGTATTTAGGCCTTTCGGCCTTTTTGATTGTACCATATTTGTTAACTTTTAACTTGTGGTTTCAACGAATTGGATTAGTATCTTTAAATCCTTTATTCACGAAACAGTAGTGAACTAAATAATTAAGTTAGCGCCGGGGGCGGGATTCGAACCCGCGCGGGGATCGCTATCCCCACTGGCTCTCAAGGCCAGCCCCTTAGTCCGCTCGGGCACCCCGGCTTTCTAGTTATATATTATGGTTTTACGGTAATTAAGATATATCCCTTTCTACTTACGTGTTCAACGTAACTATAGTTTTTCCTAGCTTTATCAATAATGTATTCTCCTCCTCTAGCTAGTACGAATTGCGCGAAACCATTTGGTTTTAAGTGATTCCGCGCTTCAATAACTATTTTCTCCACAACGTTCTTACCTGCTGATAACGGTGGATTAGAATATATTGCATCGAAAAACATATTTTCAACAGGTTCGTAAGAATCGCCTTTTAAAACAATAACTCTATTCTCAACACCATTGAGTTTAGCATTATATTTAGCGATTTTTACAGCTAATGGATTTATATCAACCATGTAGATTTTTAATCTAGGATTTAGTTTAGCAATAGCTATACCTATAACTCCATATCCACAACCAATATCGAGAACTACTCCATCAACAGGTATAGAAATATACTCTAAGAGCAGTTTAGAACCAAGATCAACTTCACTACCGGAGAATAATGAAGTATACGTTATGAACTCTAGCGAAACCCCACGAATATATAGAGAAACTAAACGTTTCCTACCATAAGAACCAGGTTTGAAATAGTGATTCAACCCCTACTCCTCCATAATCGAGGATAAAGACCGCGCTCCATAACAACACGTAGAGTTTTAACAACAATCCCCTTATCAAGTTTCACGATTTCATCGAAACTCTTCAAAGCCCTTCCCAGAGCAACTAATTCGCCTTTTAACGTTAGAATAGATACAATACTATTTGCTTGAATATTCCTAGTTAATCTCGAAATACCGGGTACAGCTAGATCAGCTCCATGAACAATAGATCCAACAGCAGAATCTAGAATCATAATTTTAGGTAAATGAGCGATTGATTGCTCAACTGGGAGAACAACTCTCCTCAATAAAGACTCTACACCTCTACTCCTCCATAAATACACTGCTTCACTAACATCCTGCATAGTAACTAATGTTTCATCCTCCTTGAAAGGACCTGTCCTAATTCTCCTAAGCTCCCTCATGTGACAACCAGTTCCAAGTAGAATACCGATATCGTGAGCAAGCTTTCTCATATATGTACCGGGGTCACATAAAACTCTAATTAATCCAAGCTTATCCTTCATCTCTAAAACTTCAATCTCATAGATCCTCCTCACTCTAACAGCTCTCTTAACTCTAGACCTCAATGGAGGCTTCTGATAAATAGAACCTCTGAAGTTCTCAACAACATTTCTAAATTTCTCAAAATCTACATCGCCATGTAGTTGAATAACCATTACATACTCCTTAACAGTATGTATTACCGAACCAATAACTTTCGTAGAATTCTCTAAACCAATAGGTAATACGCCGGTAACTTTGGGGTCGAGAGTTCCACCATGACCTGCTTTACTTAAACTCATAATTCTCTTTATCCAAGCAACAACTTCATGCGAAGTAGGGCCTGGAGGTTTATCTAAATTAATAACGCCATATTTTAAATGTTGCTCGACAGGTCTAGACCATGGTAGGTAACCATACTGTGGATCCGAATCGGATTCTCTCAAAACAAACCAATCGTTACTATATCCACTCCTTAAAGTCAAATTATCTATAAAACGTATAGCTTTCTCAACTAAACCCAATTATAGACTACCGTATCGATAAATATTTAGATCTTGAGAAGAGGAGGTTGGATCCTAACCTTCTCCTTCATGAAATCCACTAAACCCTTCTCTTCAATCTTAGCTAATACTTCTTCATCACTAGCTCCACGTTTAATATCTAGAACAATATCTAGAGGCTCAATATGTTTAATATTAACCCTTCTTCTCTTAACCCCAGTTAAGCTCTTAGGACCAGTTACTAGAACGAAGTTCTCATCAATAATATCTACAATTACACATTTATAACCAGCTTCTCTACCACGGGTTTTTACACAAACCCTCCCTATCTCTATGGCTGGCAGAGAAACCACCGTGTACCTGGATTATCGTAGAGACTTATTCATAGCTACATTATCGTTTTAAACTTTTCTCAAGAAAAACCCTGATTGTTTCGAAAGTTTCTTCAATACCCATATTATCGGAATTAATAACTAGATTGAATATCGAGAGATCCAGTGGGTCTATTCCATAGAATTTAATGAATCTAGTTCTCTGAATATTCTCTCTAACAAGAATTTCTCTAACAGCTCTATCTAGAGGAATACCGTCTCTCTTCGAAATCCTATAAGCTCTCGTTAAAAGCGATGCTGTTAAATAGATCCTAACATCAGCTAAATCGCCAACAATCCATGCTGTGATATGGCCATCGAGAACGATATCTCCTTTTAAACATTCTCTAATGGACAAACGATCTATTTCGATATCTATAGATGGATCCTCTAGAGCTATACGGGAAAGCTCTTCGAGCGAAACCCCTCTAACTCTAGCTACTTCTCTGAAAAGCATTCCGGCTGAGAAATATTTTAAATTGAAGTATTGAGAAATTAGTTTAGCCTGTGTAGTTTTACCAGAACCTGGAGGTCCACTTATAGCGATAACAACCATATTAATACCTTAACTAGGAGTTGAAATTAGAGTGCTCCTAATAGTTTTCTTTAAAAGCTTTTCTAAACAATTAACACATAGTACTCCACCATAGGTTCTCTGAGGCCTCTTCTCCGTTTTAGCAAGTTTCCTTAATTCCGATGAATTGAGGCGGGGGACTCCTCCAAGCGGTTTACCACATAATGCACATGTTGCTAAACCAGGTTTGCGTGATTCGTAGTGAACAACTAGTCTGCCTCCAGGCGTTTTTACATAAACTCTACGTTTACTCCTACTCCTATACGCTGGTCTAGGCATAATGTGTTAACCATACATTACTTTTTAGTAACTCTTATATAGAGATAAACTGGTGTTAAAAAACTTATTAGAGATAATGTATGGATCCATACGTTATAGTATCCGTTCTCGGTTTTCCACGATAGTAGAGGTATTGGTATCGGTATTTCAACGATATAGTTGTTCTGGAAAACAATAGATAATGTGTAGAGCATTAAGAGATACATAGATATGAATACGAATACATGTATTGCGAACAGGAATATGAGTCTTCTACGCGTTCTCTTCAATAAACCATATTCTCTCCTAAACTTCCTATAATCACCCTTACTTCGAGGTTTTAAAACAAACGATTCTCTCTTAGCATATATTAGTGCTTGAGAAAAGAACCTTGTTCTAGCTATAATATACATTACTGAAACTCCTAGAAGCGAGTAGGATAAACCGATAAGTATGGCTAGAGAAATAGAGCCGGGTTGAACGCTACTCACCGATGAGCTTCCTCAGTAATGGATATGCTTCAAGTGTTCTTTCATACGCTAGTATCATATAGTATTGCTGAACAATACCTACAGCTAGTAGTAAACCAATGCCTGAACCGTAAGCACTCAATACGTCCGCTAATATAGCTATGAGAGCAACAATTATGCTTGAAAGTATAGTTAGAGGCGTAATGTATTTCTCAAGCATTTTAGATAGAATAGTGGGATTCCTCCTAACGCCAGGTATTTCCATACCGCTCTTAATTAGTTCTTCAGCTTGGGATTCAGCATTCAAACCGGATACTTCAACCCACATTAAACCGAAAAGTACTGCTAAACCTATTGTTGCTAAACTATAGATAATTGCATGTACAGGTTCTTGTAGAGTTGCTATTAAACCGTTTGGTGGAGATAAATAATACGCTATACCACCGACCAGTCTATGGCCTGTTTCATCATATTTAGCTAATATATCAACAACTTGTTTAGGAATGTATCCTCCCAGGTATCCCCTAAATATGGATGCGAAAACGAGTATGTCTGCGTAGAGAATACCTATGAATAAGACGGGGATGTTCGATACATAGAGGAATTTAAGTGGAATTCTAGATTTAATACTACCGAATCTAGGAGAAGTTATAGGTATCGATACGTTCATACTATCAAGATATACTAGGATCAATATCACTACGAAAGTTATTATCAAACCAAGCAAATCCCTACCTCCAGGTCGTATTAGGAATGAAGACAAACCAGCTCCTTCTCTCAGAGCGGATAACGCGTAGGGTATGAAGCCAACAGGTGCTCCTCCATACTCAACTGGACTTAGAAGATTCCACATAATCGTCGTAGCTACACCAGCTAATATGAATAGAGAGATCCCTGAACCTAAACCCCATCCTTTCTGGATCATTTCATCAAGCAATATTATAATATATGTCGCTAGAAATAGCTGGGTTGAAACCAGAACTCTATTAATAACTGGAGCTGTACAGTGAATGATCGGATTCGGCCCCGTAAGCGTCCAGTATCTACAAGCTATAGAGTATAATGACGACTGAATAGCTGCTAAAACTACTGCAAATGTTTTCTGAGCAGATGTGAATTTCTTTCTATCATCGGGATCCGTTAAATCGAGATCAATCATTTTAGCGCCAACAAGGATCTGCATTATTAAACCAGCGGTTACTATGGGTCCAATACCTAGTTCCATTAATGTACCAGCATGAGCTGCGAAAACTATCTGAACTAGAAGGAACTGTTCGGGTCCTCGAAACTCGATACCGTAGAGTGGAATGTTGGACATGAAAATGTATATTACTAGAGCTATGAGTGTCCAGAACATTCTCTCATATAAACCTACTTTAACTTTAGGTTTCTCGGTAGTAGGCATATACTCAGCTATTTTAGCCATAACGTCTAACAAACCCATTAGAAACACCAATAGTACTAATAGTAATCATTGTTTAACAACGAGTTAAGAATATGTGTATTCTATCTAAAAACCTTTATAATAACAGGCTAACTACTAGGTTCAACTACTTCTCCGCCAGCTTCAACGATCTTCTCTCTAGCTCTCTCACTAACATATGGAGCGATTAGTTTAATTGGTATAGATATCCTACCTCTACCCAGAACTTTGTTGAAACCGAGTTCCTTCAGGTTAACAATAACCTTCCCATTCTCAATACTTAATTTCTCCTCATTCATTAATTTAGAAACGATGGATTCGAGTTCTTCTAGATTAATTGGTTTCACAAGCTCCTTACTATGCTTAGGAGGAGTAAAACCATGTTTACCATACCAGTCTGGAGCGTATTTCTTAACCCAAATCCATTTATGTTTATGGAATCCTACGGCTCCGAAGCCTCCTCTACTACCGCTTTTACGGTGCTGACCAACTCTCCCCCAACCCATCGTTCTCGTCCTACCTCTCAATTTCCTACTCTTACGTCTCTTTCTAACAACCATTTTGTTCACCACTAGATCATTTTTCTAATTAATGAATCGATTTCTCGACCTCTATAACCTGTTTCACCATTATTACCGAATGGTTTCTTAATACTCCCCTTAAAACCACCGCGTGGTGGAGCTAATCTAAAAACGGGTTTTAATAACTTATCTTTATGTAGAATGATTTTACCTTCACAAATAGCCTTAGCTAATTCTAAAACCCCACCTTCTAAACCATAATTCTTGAGAACAATTGCTGCTACTTCATCATCCAACTTCCTACCCCCAACAAGCCTCCCCCTTCTTCTCAACAACTCAACTAGAGTTTCACAACTAATCTCCCCCCAACAAACCCAATCTTTAACTTTTTGAAGCATACCTTCAATACCCGGTGTGTTTCTTGGATATATTACTAGGTGGAACTTCTTGTGTAATCTTAGAAGTTTCAACGTGTACTCGACATCGTGTGGAACGTTAACTCTACCTCTCAACCTAATGATTGCGTATAAATTACTTGACAAACCCTCTCAACCTCCCGGCTAAGCTTTATACCAATCTACTGGAGTTAAGAACTTGTACGTTCTATAGAGAGCATCAGCTACAGCTCTAGCTAGGTTAAGACTCGTTCTAGTTTCTCCAAACGATTGTGTCCAAGCATCTTTAATGCCTGCTAATCTTAAAACAACTTTAGCTATATCTCCAGCAACTAAACCGGTACCTTTAGGTGCAGGCTTAATCTCGACTTTAACACTACCGCATTTACCATACACTCTAAATGGAATACTGTGGTTTGTGCCACATCTACATTCCCAGCTACCGCATCCTCTCCTAACAGGAACAATGCTTAGCTTAGCGTGTCTCAATGCTTTATTAAGAGCATCGCTATACTGCTTAGCTTTACCAATACCTACACCAACATATCCATTCTCATTCCCAACGACGACAACAACTCTAAACTTACTCCTCCTACCGGCATCAGTCATTTTCTGAACAATGGATATACCGATCCTCTCGTACTTAAGGTCGGGTAGTAGGTAATCAACTATCTCCGGCTCTAACAGTGGAAGGTTTTTCTCAAATATATCGTTCAAACTATTTATCCTGCCTTCAAGAACCATTCTACCAACTTTCGTTCTGGGAACCCATGATTGTAAAGCAGCTTTATCAACAGCACTCATAGCCAATTCTAACCACCCCCACCTCCGGAAACACCATATTCTTTTAAAATACGGTTTTTAACTTCTGAAAAATGAATAGGTAATTTATCCGGTTCCAAACCCCTTTCTAAATATTTTGAAAACCTTATTTTACACAATTCAGGGTTCTTCTCCAATAGCAACTTATAATATTCAACTACGTGAACTCCAGTAATCCTATCATCGGAAGGATACATTTCCTCACTACAAGGTACTTTAAGACCGGAATCGTTGGCTGCTTTTATAGCTGCAAAAACTCTAGCACCCTTAACTGGCCTGTGTAAACCGATATCGGGGACGGCGTAGTTAACGCCTTTCTCCAACGCTCTCAGCGAAGCCAGTAACCCGGTTAGGTAGGCTGCTGAAGTATTATCTGGATCTCCGAGCCATCCATATTTCTTAACGAGTTCTCTAGAATGAGCTGCAGCTATAACTCTGTCGCCTTTAGGGTCGAAAGCTATTATTTGAACCCAAACGTATTTATTAGTAAATCTAATAACATATCTTGGATGTTTAGATAGAACCATTCTGTATCGTTTAGAATACCAGGTTTTACCTTCTCTCCTCCTCCTACGTGGAACCTTGTATCTAGGGCCGTGAGCCAATTACAATCACCTACTATTGCTTCAAAATACCTTTCTCAACAAGATGTGTTCTTAGAGATGCTAAGCTATGGAAAACTCCTCCTTTAGCTAGCCTATAAAGTTTCCTATATGTTTTCCTATCGATCAAACCGTTATCTCTAAGGTATTTCAAATATCTCCTAATTTTCCTAATTCTACAAATCCATTGTGTTTTACTATCCATTCTAGCATTTCTACTACCCTTCCTCTTACCCTGACCCCTCATTCTACCTTTAAGTTTCTGTTTATGCCTATGCCTCCACCTAGCTCTAGAGTTAGCGTGAACCGGTTTAATCGTTATAACACCATCCTCTATGAGTTTCTTAATACCTTCTCTAGTGATAACATCAGCTACTTCATCAGCTCTAGCTGGATCGATTCTAACTCTCGAAACTCCAACACCGAGGATCTCGGCTACAAGCCTCTTCTGTAGAGATAAGTCAGTCATAACTTCATTAACCACCAGAAATAGCTATTCCAGAGGAGTTAATCACTTTAAATCCTTTTTCTAAAGCAATTTTAGCTAGTTCCATTCTCTTCTTCAAACCAATAGATGAATCTAAATATATAGCGTGTATTCTAGGGTCAAGCTTATCCAAATCTTTTATACACGATACTACAACTGGTTTAAAACCTGAAGGATGCATCCCCCTAACTAGTCTAGGAGACCTATATCCAACTTCTACCATAGGAGGGTAGCCTTTAAGCTTCAATCTCATCTTATTATCAATACCTTTAGGTTTCCTCCATTTAGGATCATTTTTAAACTTAGGTTTCTTCCACCATAAATGCCTGAGAAATACCGGTTTCCTATCCTTATACCTCCTTTTAATCTCCACTAACTTATCGATATCCACTTGTTTACTCAATACCAACACCTTTCTCAACTATATATATTCCATCTAGAAATATCCTCCTATCCTTATCTTTAACTCTAGTAGCTCTCTCAATACTAGATGCTGTTAATCCAACTTGTTCAATATCAACCCCGGTAATTATGATTTCGTCGCTGGAAACCTTTATATCGACGTTACCGTATATTTTAGCTAACCTATCCGCTTTCTCTCCAAGAAAGTTCTTAATTCTAACAACACCATTCTCCTTATCAACAGAAACTGTTATAGGGAAGTGCGTTGAAACTATTTTCATAACGTAGCGATAACCCCTCGTAACACCAATTATCATGTTCCTAATATGAGAAGCTACTGTGAAGACTTTCGCTTTATCCCTCCTATTAACTCTATAGGCTTCAACAATTAACTTATTACCATCCTTAACTAACTTAACTTCCCTAACATGTGAGAAGTCTCGTGTAACTGTGCCTAAAGGTCCTTTCACAGTTATTTTAGAGCCGTCGACAACAATTTCAACATTATCGGGAACTTCGATCTCCTCCATAACATGAACTAGTTTAGCCATGTAAACCACCTTGTTTCAATATACGTAAGCTAAGAGAACACCTCCTGTTCTCCTAGCTATAGCTTCTTTATGGGAGAAGACTCCATATGGTGTTGAAACTATAAGTACTCCTATATTGTATGAAGGTAAGTATCTCCTAACCCAATGGGGGAATTGCTCCAGCTCTCTAAGTTTAATAGAGAATCTCGGTTTAATAGTTCCAACTTTATTGATCCTGCCGAGTAATTGAATCCTGATCTTACCCCATTTACCATCATCGATATACTCTATTTCGCCGATATAACCTTCGGATTGCATTACTTTAAGAACATTCAGTATGAGTTTCGAAGCCGGCCAAACAACAACTTCGGGTTTAGCTCTACGTTCAGCGTTCAATATTGCAGATAAAGCGTTAGATATCGGGTCTAGAACAACCATGTTTTAACACCTTCTCTAACTGTATTTTCTAAAACCGATCGAAACAGCTAATTCTCTAAAACACTGTCTACACAGCATTAAGTTATACATTTGAATAACGGCATCTCTAGCACCACATCTCCTACATTTCCTAGAACCCTTACCGTATTTCCTAACAATGGGTGCTCTATATTTACCCACGTTTATCACCTGACAATCTCGACGTTAAACTCCTTATTTAATAGAATCATAGATTCGTATGGAGTAACTCTATGTCTTCGGGGAATGCTACTCCGAGCCCTCCTCCTTCTAGCAACTCTATATCCAGGTCTCTCGATCGTTAAGCAAACATCCATACCGAAAATACCTATTTCGGGATCGTATCTAACGCCCGGTAACATGATGTGTTCCTTGATCCCGAAACAAACGTTTCCAAATTCGTCGAAACTAGATGCTTTAATCCTATAGCCAATAGCGTGTAGAGCTTTACGTAGAAAATCCTGTGCTTTAGCTCCTCTAAGAGTAACGATCACACCTATATTCTGCCCTCTCCGAATACCGAATTCCCTAATTGTCTTCTTAGCTTTCCTTGGAACAGGTTTACTGCCAGTTAATTCCTCGAGTATCTTAGTAGCCGCCGATAACCTCTCAGTAGCTGAACCGAGACCAATATTCACTACAACCTTCGCTATTCTGGGTTTAAGCATTGGATTCTTTTCCCACTTCGATACTATCTCCTGAATTTTCTCTAACGGCACGGGTAGAGACATTACCAAACACCTTCTGGTAGGGTTATTAATGGTTTATCCATACCTATTGGGAAAACATAATCTAGAGATGTTTGGAACTTATTACCATTCTTATCTTCAAGAGTAACAACACTCCTATATCTACGCATACCTTTCTTAATTGAAACAATTCTACCAACTCTACCAACATTCCTACCGCCACTAATGATCGCTATTACCCCTTCTTTAAGAGGAGTATAACTCATAATCTGTTGATTAGGGATTGATAATTGAAGCGAACCTAGCGTTTCATAAATATCTTCAACTGGATTCCTAGGATCACTTATTTTAACAACAACATTCCTACCATCATGTAAATTAAGCTGAATATGCCCACCTTTAATACATGTTTTATTCTCAATTCTAGATAATTTAAATAGAGCTTCATCACTACTGATCCTTACTAAACCGAGATGAAATATGGGTATAGGAATAACCCTATAATGCTCATCATACTCCTTAATAGAGATCACATCCATAACTCCAACGGGGTATTTATAGTTTCTACGAACTCTACCGTCAACGAGGAAGTGTCCTTCACTAATTAATTTCCTAGCTTCTCTACTAGTCTCAGCATACTTCAATATATCTCTAACAATAATTAGTAGAGGTAAGCATCTAGAGATAGCGTGAGGACCTGGAGAAGGTTTAACAACCCATTTATACTTCTTTCTCATAATAGGCCAGAAAGCTGGAGCTGCAAATGTTTTTAAATGCCTACTTCCAGTCATGAAGCCGCACCTCCAGAACCCTTTCTCCTCTCAATAATTTTCATTCTCCACTTATCACTAAGATCAAGTTTAACGATCATGACTTTACTGGGATGGATAGGGTAGTATACTGGGGTACCATCAGATCTCTTAATCTGAACGCCTTCAACGTTTATCCTAACTCTCTTCGTATCAACATTAACAACTTTACCTTCATGTCCTTTCCAATCCCCCCTCATTATCCTAACAATATCCCCGACTCTAACAGGCAATCTCTTAACACCATACTTCTCCCTTAACTCATCGCTTAATGGAACATTGAAAAGCTTTCTAAGCTTATGGAGAGGGGCTCTATATAGGCTTTTCCTCTGCTTACTTGGTTTAGCTGATGCTGTGAAACCCATATTCAACACCTAAACTATCATTGTAGCTAAATTAGCGATCTGAGGCCACCTCTCAGCAGCTTCTCTAGCAACAGGACCTCTGATCTCGCTGCCTTTAGGGGTACCTTCAGGAGTTATTAAGACAACAGCGTTGTCTTCGAATGAAACCCATGTTCCATCTGGTCTTCGGAAAGGCCTGCGTTGCCTAATCACGATAGCTCTAAATATCTGTTTCCTAACTTCAGGAATACCTCTCTTAACGCTGACCACAACTAGATCGCCGACCGATGCTTTAGGCAGTCTCCTTAACCTACCCTTATATCCCGGAACGCCAATTACTAGAACATCTTTAGCGCCACTATTATCCGAAGCTTTAACTAGCGAACCTACTTGAATACCAAAATTAATCCTCTTCCTCGAAGCAGCTGGTTTACTCTTAATTCTCTTAACCACCTGTTACACCACCTTTCTTAACAACTTGTAGAACAACGAAAGCAACTGTTTTAGCTAGTGGTCGTGTTTCACCAATTAAAACTTCATCACCAACATCAACACTTATACATGGGGGTTTATGAGCATGAATATGACTCCTCCTTTTCTCATACCTCATGTATTTCCTATCATAATGGAGATACTCGTGTTTAACAACAACGGTTTTCTGCATTTTCGTTTTAACAACAATACCCTTGAGTAAAACGCCTCTCACTTTGATATACCCGTGCCAAGGGCATTTAGGGTCATTACAAGTCTTATCCGGGGGTTTAACGCCCTCAATACCTATATTCTTAACTCTAGACAAACTAAATCCTCCTCTTCAAAATCTTTTTCAACCTATCCTCGGGCCTACCCAAAATCTCAAAACCATTAACATAGACTGAAACACCACTTGGAAGTTTAAATTTAATTCCTAAATACTCTTTTAAAACCCTAACTCTACGTCCATCAACTGTTTCGATTAATAGTGTTTTCATAGTTTCATCAATAACAACACCTCTACAACCAACTAGACTGTGGTCAGGATACTGCTCTATAGTTGCTTCCAAACCAATCAACTCATGGTAATAAATATTCTTAACACTATGCTTCAATACTCTAACCCTCTTCTCCAGCCTTCCCACTCGTTCCCCTACTCTTCATTCTAGCGATCTCTTCTTCTCTAATAATAGTTAATATCCTAGCAATATCTCTCTTCAAATTCCTAATTCTAGCTGTATCGGTTAATTTACCGACTCTCGCTTGAAGCTTAAGTTTAACAAGTTCTCCTCTAAGTTCGCTCAATTTCCTAATTCTATCATCCACACTCATACTTCTAATCTCGCTAGGCTTCACTACCGCCACCTCCGCTACTACTCGATACTTCGATTTTCTCCTCTACTTTAACCTCAGTTGGTTTTAATTCAATATGATCTGGGGGAGGCACGCCTGGTTTAACGATTACTACTTCAACACCTAAAACACCGGGTTTAAGCAATGCTTTAGCTACAGCTCTATCGACTATGTAATCCGTTGATTCACCAGATTTATACACTACTCCAGCACGGAACTTCTCATACTTAGCCCTCTCTCCTCTAAGTTTACCACTAATAACTATCTCGGCACCAGAAGCTCCAGCAACCATTACCCTCCTAAGCATAGCTCTAGCAACTTTCCTATACGGTATTTCTTTCTCCAAAGCTCTAACGATCCTGAAAGCAACTATTCTAGCATCTAGATCCGGGTCTGGAGCTGGAGAAACAGTTATACCAACATTTTCTAAACCGAAATGATTCTGAATAATCTCTGTTAATTTCTTAAGAACGGATCCTCCTCTACCAATAAATCTACCTGGATATTCCGCATAGATAATTAATCTATAACCCACCGGGGTCTTATATAGTGTGACTTGTGAATACCCGGCTTCTTTGAAATAACTGGATAGGAACTCGTCAATCATTGTTTTCTTCAAACCATACTCGAGGAAATAAGATTTAACTCTAGGACCAACCACTTTTAATCAACCTCTTTAACAATAATCTCGACGTGACACATTCTCCTGAATTTAGCAGTAGCTCTACCGAAAGCTCTAGGCATATATCTCTTAAGAGTAGGTGCTTTATGTGCAGCAATGTGATAAATAACTAGTTTCTCCTTATCTAAACCCTTATTCTCAGCATTAGCTTCAACTTCCCGTAAGAGTTCGAGAAGGTAACGAGCTGCTTTAACCGGGTATCTTCCAGCAGGCCAACCATACTCGTTGCTCAAACCATGTTTATGAGGTATTTTACCGTGATATCTCCTGAATGGAATTGGTTTCTTAAGTTTCACAACATCTTCAAGTATTCTTCGAGCATCCTCGAGCTTCTTACCTCTAATAACTCTAACAGTCTCACTCATAATCTTGATCGAAACGGGAATATCGTATTTCACAGCTTTAGCTATTTTCTTCTCATCATATAGTTTAACTGAGTATTGCCACGTTGGCATAATTATCACTTTACAGCTACGTATTTACTACTACGAGTAGCTTTAAGCCCCGGTTCTCCGTGTTGAACCTTCTTAGTCGTTATAGCGAATTCCCCCAAGTAATGACCAATCATTTCCGGAACGATCTTGACTGGAACGAATTCCTTACCATTATGAACAGCAATTGTTAAACCAACCATTTCCGGCAAAACCACCATATCTCTAACATGTGTTTTCACAACGACATTCCTCTTACCCTCCTTGATCAAACGACGGATCTTAGCTAGAAGTCTCGTTTGAGCCTTAGTTAACCCCCTTCTCAAACTCCTCCTCTGCCTAGCTGGAAGTAGGTTTATGAACTCATCCATAGGCATTTGAAGCAGTTCTTCGAGACTCTTACCTCTGTATCTAAACCTCTTCCACTCTGGCGGTATATCTAAACTAGTTGTACTCAAATCCAAAATCCCCTTAATTAACGAAATAAAAATTATACGTATACCTCAATGGTAATTAGAAAATATAGCTTTTTAAACCTTAATTAAAAAGGCACATAATTAGCGTTGAACAACCATGATATAAGAATCGTAGTATAACCTATAGGACGATTCGAATTTAATTACAGAATTATCGGTTACAGTATAAGAAATATATGGTATAGTGAAGATAGAGTTGGAGAAACATGTAGTAACATCGTTAGAAATGTGGAATTGGGAACGTATATAGCGAATTACGTGGGAAAACAAGTGTTGTATTAAACATTTACTTCTACCCTAGAATTTAAGTGAATTATGAGTGATCCAGTGATTTAAATACCGGAAAATACTACTTTCTTCTACCGGTTCTTTTAGCTGCAATATGGCCTACTTTCCTACCTGGAGGTGCTGTTCTAGGAACAGTTGTTGGTCTTCTAACGTGTCTACCTCCTCCATGTGGGTGGCTACATGGATTCATAGCAACGCCTCTGACCCTCGGCCATTTCCTAGCTTTAACTTTCCATTTATGATACGCAGCACCGGCTTTAAGCATCGGTTTCTCCACTCTACCAGCACCGGCTACCACGCCTATGGTTGCTCTTGCTCTAGCGTCGACCTCTATTACTTTACCGCTAGGTAACTGAACTGTAGCTACACCTCCGGATTTACCGAGCAATATAGCGTATGAACCGGGTGCTCTAGCGAATTTCCCGCCATCACCAGGTGTTTTCTCCACATTACATATCTGGGTACCTTCGGGGATGTTTTGGAGAGGCAGTATGTTTCCATTACTTACTCGAGCTTCAGGACCTATCTCGACAACTTGATTTACGTATAAGCCCTCAACAGCTGGTGTGTAGAAAACAGTGCCGTTATCTAACACGATCTCGGCTAGTGGAACCCATCTTCCAGGATCGTGAACCAGGTTTTTAACCAAACCTTTAACCGTAATCGAAGGATCTATTGGAGGATAACGTGCTGGTGCAATTCTCAAATGACGTCTATTTCTAAAAGTTGGCGAACCCCTACCCATTCTCTGAACAAGAATTCTCTTACCCATTCAAACCACCTAAATTAATCCTAATCTAGTTGCTATATCTGAAGCTTTATACTCAGCTGCTAGTTTAACATATGCTTTCTTCTCTCCACTACTAGTGATTAATGTTCTAACACTATCAACTTTAACGTCAAAAATAGCTTCAATAGCTTTCTTAATATCGTGTTTAGTAGCATCTCTCCTAACTATGAATACTAATGTATTCTCACGATCAATTAGAGACAAAGCTTTCTCAGTTTGTAGAGGTCTAATTATGATACTGAATAATCTATACGTCTCGTCACTCAAGAGAAATCACCATGTATTTCCTACCGATCTCTTCGAGAGCAGGTAGTGTAAAAACAGTTAATCTACCCGGAACTCCGCCGGGAGCTAGGTGTAGAACACTTATATTACCAGGTGTAGCTACATCGACTCCAGGCATATTTCTAACAGCTTTAACAAATGGTTTGGAGTAACTAGATACTACGAATAATATGCTTCTAGGCTCAACATATCTCCTACCCCTCATTTTACCCTTACCAGCTCTACTACCGGTACCCTCACTACTCCTTACAATATCCATCCATAAACCGAGTTTTTCGAGAAATACTCTGGCTTCACGGCTCTTACCAATACTATCTTCAACCTCGCCAACCAATACAACGGGTAGAGTTAGGTCGCTTCTAAATAAATGACCCCTCATCCTAACTAGAACTGGGTCGGATGTAGCCGATAGAGCAGATAATATTGCATAAATCCTCTCCTTTTTATTCACCTCTTCGTGAATCTTCTCATCAACACGTGGAGGAAACGCTCTCCTCCCACCACGGGCGAAAGATACCAGCGCTGCCCTTCCATTAGGTAATCTGGGAACGCGTGCAATCCCGTATCCAACGCCCCAACTCCTAGCCGACGTCCTCCTACCAGCCATAGGGTCTCTACCCTTAGGTTGAAGCATTGCTGTAAAAGCAGATAGGAATGCTCTCCTAATAATATCTTTCCTAACGGGTATGCTGAAGAATTTAGGTAGAGTTATCTCTCCAGTAACTGAGCCGTCGAGACCGTAGAGATTAACCTTCTTCTCAACGAGTTTAGCTGGAATTAATAGTTTATAAACCATTCCATAACCACCTCTAAGCAGCTTGTTTACTCTCTAAACTATAGTATACGATACGGGGGGGTTCTAGAGGAACCCATCTTGGGGGTCTTATCGGGTGTCTTAGAACTAAAGCTCTCTTCTCACAACCAATAACGCTACCTTCAACAACCATATAGGGGCCACGAACAACGCCGTAATTAACGAATCCTCCTTTAGGTGTAATTTCCCAACCGTAGAGACCTATTCTAAGAATTCTCTTGTTAAACTCTGTTCTACGGTGGAAACCCGTTTGACCAGCTTGAGGGGGCTCGCTCATAGTGCCGAAACCGGGGCTTCTAGCTCCAATTTTCCTACTCCCCTTCCTATGCTTATGCCACCTAGGTAGCTCCTTAACACCGAATCTCTTAATAACTCCTTGAAAACCTTTACCTTTAGAGACGCCGATAACGTCTACAAACTGTCCTTCTCTGAAAACCTGATCAGCTGTAACGTAGTTGCCGAGAATACTTTCAGCATACTTAACCTTATCCTCCATACCAACAGCTCCACCAATCCTAATTTCAGCTATATCGGGCTTCTTTTTACCAAAACCAGTTAGAACAGGAATGGTTGATACGATAACCCTAATATCCACGAAATTACTCGACTTAAGATCGCTGAGCTTCTTCTCCCAATTGAGTTCTACGAATCTATAACCGTATTCTCCACTAGGATCCGGTTTAACTAAACCATGATTAACTTTCCTAAGACCTTTAAGATACTTCCTAATAACATCCTTAACGTTGTCGAAAGCTTTGAATGGGTTCTCACTATATGTTTTCTCATAGAGTTCAATTATTGATTCAACAGGAGATTTCCAGACTTCGCCAATCGTATACAAACCTTTCAAAACATTAAAACCATAGAATCTAATTCCCAAAACCAGTATGGGAGGAGCATCAAGTATAGTTACTGGTTTATAAACTTCTTTACCATAACTTGGAGAATTGGGTTTATCATCAATAACTATAGCGTGGCTCATTCCAGCCTTATATGCTATGTAGCCCAGCAATACTGGTTTACTGTTAGCGCCGATCTTGATGGTTTCGTCTCCATAGGTATCTACAAGTATATCGAACCAGCTCTTCGAAGGCCAACTCCTAACTCTAGGTAATATATCGGAGGCTCTAACTCTAGGTCTAACACCTAAACTACCGTGTCTCGGGGCATGTTTCTTCCTATGACCCACTGGGAAAACCCCTATAAACTCCCTTTCATAATGTCAGCGAAACTAACATGTCTATATAGTACATGGGTTTATATAAACAACTCTAAGAAGCATTAATAAACATGTTTATAACTGTGAGAGTCCCTATCAAAGCCTCCTCAGTTCTCACTGTTTTAACCATTTGATTAACAATAGTTCTCCAAACAACGTTAACTTTCTCTTCTAGAGAAAAACCTTCAGCACTAGCAAGTTCGTATAAACCATGTTTAGGTGAACCGAATAGTATCAATAATGAATCCTTATTCCTCAATTCTAAGAGATCATTGATTGACGGTTTCTCACCCCATCTACTAGTAGCTATAATGTAGAAACCCTTAGTAGAGTAGTTTTCGATAACTTCTCTTAAAGAACCATAGTTTTTAATGAGTGGACCGAGATAAGGCTTCTCATCCAGACATTTAACTTCACGTAGATCTATATTAAGGATCTCTACGTAAACAAACCTATCTCTAATAGGGGAACACGATTCAGCATTTATAATTCTAAAACGTTTCCCTAAACCGATATCGACGTACCCGAACTTATCGGTAATCCAACCAATCCTCTTCTCACCAACCCTGCCTCTACTGGAAACATCGTAGATTGAGAGCCTTAGAGGAGGTAGAGCACCAACATGGGATAAATCGTTATCAAGCTTAACTAGTTTTTTACGAAGATATGGAGGTGTTGTTAAGTAATTATGTATTTTCCTGAAGAGTTCAACGTATAAGTAGTGATCGCTCGGTTTAGTGAAACCATCTCTATATATGATAAGCTCCTCTACACCGAATATTGATGAGAATCTAATAACCTGATGAATACGTATGGTTTTAAGTAGAAGACTGTGTTCAACACTTAAAATACTGGATGGTATGGCTACGGCTAAGTAAACCATTAGAAACAAAACCCAATGTTAATAATCTAGTTCACTTCTTCCTAGTCTTCTCCTTCTCCTTACCTTTAACAGCCTCCTTCTCTCCAGAACTACTGGTTGTTTTCTCTAATTTAGATTCCTTAACGAAAAATATAGAGGTCCTCTGCCTACCGCCCATACTCAAACCCCCTAGACTTTTAGTCTAAAACTATGGAGAACGTTATGCAACGTTATTAAATATTAATGAATTAAAGCTAGTAGTGTAGTTGAGTAAAACCACTTCATCTACTCAGTAACTTAACGGGAGGTCTGACTTTGAGAACAACGTAATGGGGGTTGAGAGCATTAATTACCAAAGCTTCCCCTACACCTAAATAACTAAGTTTCTTAGCAATTACTGCCGGCACTCCTAGAATTTTCTGAGCATCCTTCTGATAATCTTCATTAATAGAACCAAACATTACAACCATATTGGTATTCTCAACGATTTCTCTAGGAATATCGCTTGGATTCTGAGACGCTAATATAACGCCAACACCTCTACTCCTACCCTCCTTAACGAGTTCAACTAAACCTTTAAGTTTCGAAACCCTCCATGCTTCATCTATTACGATAACAGATCTTGGAGTATTGGAGCTTGTTCTGGAAACAACGGTTTTCCTATAAATATGTATCAGTAGTGAAGCATATAGATTCTGAAAACTAGAACCATAACCATCCATATTCATAACAATATTCTTCTCCATTAACTTAACTAGATCACTGTATTTAGGTTCAACCATTACTAACTCGGAAATATTGGAAAACAATAGAAGTTTCTTCTTCAAAACATCTTCATCAACTTTAACACCACCCCCGGATCTGTTTTTAACCAGGATCTCCATTACAAAATCCTTATCTAAACCTAGAACGTTAGATAAAGCATCAGCTACACTAGTAAACCACTCTATATTATCGAAAACATCTGGTTTAACAAATACGTTAATAGGGTAATCGCATGGTTTAACAATATCTAAAATACCGTTTAGTAGGGAAACAAGGTCTCCTTTGAAATCGATACCGAAAACCCTAATGTTACTCATAGTGATTAGAGATTCTATGAGAGAAGCTAAGAAAGTGGTTTTACCCCTACCGGTTGGTCCTAGAACCAAAATGTGTTTATCCAGTATTTTCAAAGGTAGCTCGACAACCCAACCCGTCTCCAGATCAGAACCTAGGATAACGCTATCCTCGTTATACCTAGGTTTCTTAAACCTAGGTATTGGTGCTAAACAACCTAATCTATCGCTATCTAAAACAATTGATTTACCACGAATTACTGGTTCTAAACCGATTTCGTATTTAACGATATTCCTAATATCATCAGCATCAGCTTCTCTAGCTACAACACCAAATTCGTTTCTCAAAACATTGATCACTATGCTAGAAGTAACGGATAATCGTTTCTTAACTTCACTAAGATCCCTGCCTGAATCCCTAATTTTGAATACAAGTATTAATTGAGTAAGTTTCTTACCTTTAAGAATAGTATCATAAATATTTCGAAGTATTTCCAACTTAACCCTATTCTTCTCCCTAACATGAGGTTCTTCAACAACATCTATTGTTGCTTTAAGATTAAGCATTTCATTCATTAAACGTTTAAGGAACTTATCGAGATCCAAACCTATTTTAACTACTTTAACTTCAGAAGCCTCCGGGAGTTTATCTAGAAGACTCGAGTACGATTCAATTATTGATCTTAATTTAGCTTCATCGATCTCTAGAACACTATAATCAACTTCAGAAGCAACAATATATCTTATAACACTATAAGTGCCATTTCTACGTATAACGAGATCTGGCTCCTGGATCTCTATGGAAATATCCTCATCCAGTATTCTCGAAACCATCTTCTCCCACAGCTTCACCTAAACCCCCACTAAACATTTTTTTAAATAGTGTTAGGATGAGAAGTATTGATATGAAAACAATTGGTAGAATATAGTCGCCTGTTGATAACGAATAAATTATTGATAACGTAATCACCATGAACCATATCACAGTATTGATAATCATAATCAAATACCCGTAACGAGTATTCTAGCAACTCTAATCGAAGAACCGCCTAGAAGCTTAGCTAAACCAACACTGGTCGATACTAGTATTGAAACATAAACTACTGGTGCTATGAATAGTTTCAATACGAGTGCCGATACTGGTTGAACGAGAAACTCTAAATTCCCAATTGATACACCGAGAGTATCTCTAGCATAGTAAATCTCATCTATATTTGAAGGAGTAGGTTGTTCGGAACCATATATACCTATAAAAACGGTGTGAGAACCGTTTGGTATAACGTATTCGTATGTTCTGAAATCTACGTTTCTCCACGTATAAGAATATGTTCTTGACGGTACTAGAGGTTCATCATCTACATATGCAACAATAGCGTCGCTAGATAAACCAATAGCTACTAGTGTCGAATCCGTTGAACTATACGTTGTCATAATTACGTAGTTTGAACTGATGGAATTAACGGTAAACGTATTCATGTTGAAAACACTAACCATTCTTAAAGATCTGAGGCTAATAGCGTTTAAACAAGTTAACGTTATGTTCCTCAATAATGGAGAACTAGGAGTAACAATTGTTTCGTAGAAATAGCCCGCCATAGAAATTCTAACGATATGTTTAGATGATGGAACTCCTTTATCAATACTAGTAGCGTTAACATATCCGTACTGGTCTGACGCATACCTAGCTAGAAGAGCGTTGTCTAGAGAGTAGATTTCATAAACATAGTATGGTATAGCATTACCTATAGAATCGTAAACAAATATATCGGCTAGTAAGTAACCGTAGCTAAATCTATTCACTAATTCATAGCTACCAATAGTTTCTACGAAGAATGGAGTTAATGGTGCTCCAATACTGAAAACCATAGCTACAGCTATTAACGTAGCCCCTCCACCTCTAGCTAATCTAAATGGAATTGAGTGTAGAACTAAACCTATCGATATGAGTATTGGTGCTAGAGAAGCTATAGCAACCGATAGGATATAGTATGTTGAAATAAAGATCATTAGGTAAGTTAAACTAGATATGAGTGGGGATATGAAGGAATTCGTTAAAAACCCTAAACCAACACTAGATAACCCTAAACCAAGAGTTCTCAAAGTTACCAGTAAACTAGCGATACTCAGTAATTGCTCGGTGAACCATTTATTGAAAGAACCCCAATCAACGCCGAGTATGTAGCCTATATAATTTATTAACCATAGGAGGATAGTGTATGAGAATACTAGAATAGCTGAGAAAACACCATCAACCATGAGTTGAGGAGCCCATTTCTTCAAACCATAGAATGGTAGAGGAATCGTGTATATGAGAACACCGGTGTAGTAGGTTAGAACCGATAAGTAGAAAGCTAGCATGAGTAGCTGCATCTAAACCATACTCCTCAATGAAACTAGATCGTTGGGGGCTCCGGAAGCGGCTGGTATAGAACGGTAGCTATATACGCAATTATTGCAAAAACAGTTGTACCCATTGCAAGCCAGAAAGCAGCCCAAACAGCGTCTTCAACCATTCTCTCACCAGTTCTCTTAATCCTCATGAAAGGTATTGGTGAACCTCTAATAGCCCATCCAATAGCCCAAGATAATAGGAAGAGAATCCAAGCTATGAGTGTAACGGTAATTATGAGGGATTGAATAAAAGAAATAACGTTCATCAAACACGAACACCTAAACACCCTCTGTTAATCTAGTTATGTTTAAGATAAACCGACTTCAGCGAAACTATTCGTATAGAACGATTAACCCATCAACCGTTATTGCTTTATTTACAAAACGATCCGGTAGTTTGAAAACCGTTACATCCTTAATTAAACCAATGTAGTTATCAACGAATAGAATAACTTCTCTAGCCGTTCTCAACGATGAAACAACATATACATTAGTTGATAGATTAATGGGTTCTACCAGTACTTCAAGTGAAACAACTAGTTCGTGGGGTAACTCGAAGACGGAATACTCGGTAGTTATATACTCTAGTTGTGTGGAATTATAGAAAACGATTCTAACACTAATACTATAATTGGGAATTTTATTCTCAACTATGAGAAGGGGTTCGTCGAAAACGACACTATGTACTACTACGAAGTTGTAAAACCTGGTATTCACAGGTAGATTTACTTGTATCGAGGAATCATTACGCATAACGTATAGTTTCAACCCAATTGTTAAATTCAATAAATAAACTCTACATGTATCGCAAGATATGATAATATATTGTGAATCACTAATTACAACTGGTTTAAACACGAATCTAACCCTAACTAAGCTATTCAAAGTATAGAAACAAATCAGTAACGAGTTGTTGAATGTATCGTTAACGATATAGAACTTAATTTCTTCCAAAACTTCAGTATCTACGTAGATAGGTATCCTTAACGATAGAGTGGGAATAGCGTAATCCTCTACATAAACGTATTTACCGCTGAATTCTATAATTAAATTATTCGTCACGAAAGAACGGTTCTCAACGCTAACGACATAGCCACTATGTAGAGACCCATTTATGGAAACCCTAATTAAAGTATGGTTAGAAATAGGGTAGTATAGTAGGGTTTCGTTATCCAAAATAATCTTAAGTTTATCGATTACATGTATTTTAGCAAATACGTTATTATCGAAACCTCCATGAGTAAATTGATCTCCTTGAATAACGAAGAAATATGGATAAATCGGTAGCTCGGGAGGAGGATTAATAACCTGTATCCAGTAATTAACTAATAGGTAAATATCATAAACCCCACTATCAACAACTATAGTGCTGTTGAGACAAACTGAGTAGGGGGTTCGTGGATTAACTACTGAAGCGTTACCTAGGTAGAAATCCCTATATGCACCTCCATTCGTGAAACGTAGTGTGAAAATAGCTGTTACGTAGGAACTATACTCGTTACCATAAATATCTTTAACACTAATATTGAAAACGTGACGTAAAGCAATATCCATTAATGAATCATTAACTACCATGTTAGCTGCTAGCTTAACGGGTATAGTTAATTCAACACGATCATACGCTATACGTGCACCAAAACTTATCCTAACGGGTTGGCGAGTAACTGTACCAGCGAATCTACTCGTTAGGTTGAATAAAGCGTATTCGGAGATAGAACCATATGTATCGATAAGACCTCTTAATCTACCAGTAATGTTTACGATAGAAGCATCTAGAAGACCGGAGAATATGTGTACGGGTTGAGGACTAAAATTATGTTTCAACAAATCTTTCTCTCTAAGTTCATAGAAATATCCATTTTCTAAAACATCCGTTCTAAACGTCGTTACTGGAATCAATTCGTAGAACTTATTGAACCCGTAGAGGTACTGTACTGAATCTATAGAAAACCCATCACTAGTAACAATACGTAAAGCAGGGGGATAAGTGGTTTTTGAAACGTAATTTATAGAACCAGTTTTTTCCTCAATAACTAGAATATCGATTAAGTAGGGTTCAACAACATTGTTCTTAAACACAACGCCAATAATGTATATTGAAGAAGCGTTAATATGTAGTGTAATGGGACCATATAAACCATTGTTATAGGGGAGTTCACGAATAAAACTACTATTGTTTTGGAATAAGATGATTTCATAAACTTTATTGAAAACTCCTTTCGGAACATTAATGAATACTCTATCTCCAAGTTGAACATAATTAACTCTAGGCGAAAAACTCCAAGTACCCTTATTCCTCGCTAGATTAAACTCATTCGCTGCTTCAATTGTTCTCAAAGCAATTACGCTTATAGATAGTATGGATACTATAGTGAGTAGGAAAACGGGATAGCTCGATAAACCTTTAAAAACGGTTCTAAACAACTACAACCCCCTCTTTGAGAACGAGAGTTACAGTAACGTGGTCCTCGACACGAATAACCACTAGTGACGAGGAATTTATCAACAAATACTCTCCATTAGTATAGAAGGTTTCGAGAATACCTGAGTCTACGATAACATACTTATATGGTGAGATACGTTCCACGTATACTCCATCGGTTAAACTACTCGAACTAGATATGATTTTTGAGAACTTGTTAGTTAAGTTATCGATCGATAAAACAAAACTTTGCGTTAAAAGTAGCGATACGCTAAGTAAAGCTATTGCTGAAACATACTCGGATAAGCACTTCATAATAACTACCATTTAGAGAGGAAAGGGATATTAAGGAGGGGGTTAACCGTAATTATCCGAAAAGTAAGGAGTGAACTGGTGTGTAATAGAGGAAAAAAGATTTTTATGGAAAAATTAGCCTACCGGAGCTCTTCTAGCGATAAAACCATAACCAACTATTGCTAAGATTATGATCTCCATTAGTAGGATAGCGGATGAGAATAACAATAGGTTAACGTTAATCCTATCGGTTCTACCAGCTAATTCTCTATAAGTAGCCTCCTGCTTATCCATAATGGAGTAGCTTGAATCATCAATTTTAGTAGATACGTCGCTTCTAAAAGTATTTAAGATATTCGTAACGTTGGTTATCATACCTTTCAATTGTGTTTCAATAAAGCTCCTCGTATCGGTTAACATAGACTCTATAGTAGCTCTAGTATTATCGAGAGCATCGATAACATCTAAAGATAAGTCGCTCAACGCGCTCTTCAACTCACCCAGATCCGCGCGTATTCTCAAAACTAGTGTATCGTTAATACTAATCAATAACTCTGAAACAGAACTGTTAATGCTAAACAACGTTATCTTCAAATCACTGTAGGAGTTATTAACGAGATCCCTTAAGAACGCTACATCGCTAGAGAGCTTTACTAAACCAAGCTCTAGAGTAACCGTGCGGTTGTATAGAGTAGCATTAATCTCTTTCAACGAAGTTATCACTTCAAACCTAACGTTACCAATACATGCTATAATCGATGAATTAACCTCTCCTACCAATAGCTTCAATTCATCCGCTTTAGCACTGATAAGATTAGCTAGTCTATTCTCAGTAGAATTTATCGCTAAAATAATATTAGTAACTTGGTTATCGATATACCTCGTTAAGTTAACGCTAAGCTCATGAACCTTATTATCGATATGTAGCTTAACCTCACCAGTAGCATTATCAATCCTATTGAGAACAGTAGCAATTAGATCAGACATCCTACTCTCTAACGAACTCCTCGCATCCTCAATAGCAATCAAAACCCTCGTAGTGAAGTTCTCACCAACCTCCACTAACTGAG
>Ga0105162_1000135_pt1 | contig 49669 bp, 46 predicted proteins | sample JNZ201metaG_FD_81532 | JGI IMG/M metagenome (GOLD analysis project Ga0105162, IMG submission 81532) | Hot spring microbial communities from Jinze hot spring, China to study Microbial Dark Matter (Phase II) - JNZ 20120812A | ecosystem: Environmental > Aquatic > Thermal springs > Hot (42-90C) >...
CATGGTCTCTCCATCAGCAGAAGAGTTTATGAGAAAAAAGGGCTTTTCAGATGTTCATGTCACTCACAGATATAAGGCGTCAAGAGATGGTAAGAATGCGGAGTATGACACTCTGGTTATATCAAGAAAAGGAAAAATTATTCTTTTGGTATCTGCGAAAACGCATGCTAGGTCGCAAGATGTAGATGAACTTTTAGAAGATATGAGAAATTTTGAGTTTTTTATGGGAGATGATTATGCAGGTTACACCTTGTGTGGAGCAATAGCGGGAATGAGCTTTGGAGAGGGAGTAGAAAAATACGCAAAAAGAAAAGGGCTGATTGTCTTTAAGGTATCAGGAGACACAATGAGAGCAGAGGAACCGAAAAAACTAAAACTAATCAAAATAAGAAAAATAAATCAAAAATAAAATAGATACTTTGAATCTTTTTCATATGTGTAAATCAGGGCGAAACATCTTTTGCCTTCGGTTGGTATTCAAGTATTTCTAAAAATATTCTTCACTTAATATATCGGAATTAACATTTAACGGAGTATGTTGAAGATAGAAAACCTTGAAGTATCTGTTGATGGAAAAAAAATTCTGAAAGGGATAAATTTTTCCGCAGAAAGAGGTGAGATTCACGCTATAATGGGACCGAACGGTTCTGGAAAATCTTCTCTCGCTTTTACTATAATGGGGAACCCAAAATACAAAGTTGAAAAAGGAGCGATATTGTTTGATGGTAAAGATATAACTCATCTCAAACCAGATGAAAGAGCAAAAGCGGGAATCTTCCTTGCTTTTCAGTATCCTTATGAAATTCCCGGAGTCCCTCTCGGAAAGTTTCTTTGGACAATAGCTGGCGGGGGTAGAAATTTTGCAGATTTCTCAAAAGAATTCAGGCAGAAAATGTCTCTCCTCAAAATACCAGAGGAGTTCACAAAAAGAGAGATAAATAAGGGATTTTCAGGTGGAGAGAAAAAAAGGACAGAAATCCTGCAGATGCTCATGCTCAAACCAACTCTTGCAATACTTGATGAAGTTGATTCCGGTCTTGATGTTGATTCTCTCAAAATCGTCTCCCAAGCTGTTCTTGAATTTACCGAGAACAAAGATAAAATTGTCATCATCATAACTCATTATCCAAGGATACTCAACTACATAAAACCAGATAGAGTGCATATTATTTTTGACGGAAAGATAGTTCTGAGTGGAGATCACTCGCTCGCAACCGAAATTGAAGAGAAAGGGTATGAGAAAATTCTCAAAGATATAGGGTTCCACATGGAGAAAAAAGAAATTACCGCAAAAGACGTTTTGTGAAATAATATCTGAAACTGCTGAAAATACACCTCCAAATTTTTACCAAAAAAGAAAAACTCTATCAAAGCACTATAATTTTCATATGGAGGACTTTCCTTTATACTTGACTTTTGATGATGTTCTTATATTGCCGGCTTACTCTGAAATACTTCCTTCCGAGGTAGATATAAGCTCAAAGCTCACAAGAGATATAAAGCTAAATCTCCCGCTTTTGTCTTCTGCCATGGATACTGTTACCGAAGCAGACATGGCAATAGAGCTTGCGAAAGAAGGAGGTATAGGTATAATTCACAGGAACCTCTCAATTGATGAGCAGGTGATGGAAGTTGAAAAGGTCAAAAAGTATAGTTCTTGGATAATAAAGTCCCCTATATTTGTTGATGAGGAAACAACTGTCGGCGAAGCGATAGAGATAATGCGGAAAAACAATATCTCCGGTCTTCCTGTTGTGAGGAACCAATATCTTGTGGGAATAGTGACGAGCCGTGACCTTAGGTTTGAAACCAACAAAATGAAAAAAATAAAAGATGTTATGACTCCAAGAGAAAAGCTCGTTGTTGTCAAAGAAGGAATAGATCAGGAAACCGCAAAAGAGATAATGCACAGACACAAAATAGAAAAACTTCCCGTTGTAGATGATGATTTCAAACTGAAAGGATTAATAACCCTGAAAGATATAAGAAAAGCCGAGGAGAATCCTCAAGCTCTGCGAGATAAATCTGGACGCCTTATGGTTGGAGCTGCTGTTGGAGTTGGACCGAAAGAAATAGAAAGAGCTGTCGCTCTTGTAGAATCAGGCGTAGATGTCCTCGTCATAGATTCAGCTCATGGACACTCAAAAGCTGTTCTTGAAACACTAAAAGAGATAAAAAGAAAGTTAGATGTTCAGGTGATAGCCGGAAATGTGGGAACTTACGAAGGTGCTTTGTTTCTTGCAAATGCGGGGGCAGATGCGGTAAAAGTCGGAGTCGGTCCTGGTTCAATATGCACTACAAGAGTTGTCACGGGTGTTGGAGTACCTCAGATTTCGGCAATAATTGAATGCAGAAGAGCTCTGAAAGATTTAGGTGTTCCACTCATAGCAGATGGAGGTATAAGGTACACTGGTGATATAGTTAAAGCTCTTGTTGCGGGAGCTGATTCTGTTATGCTCGGAAACATGCTTGCGGGAGCAGAGGAAGCGCCAGGTGAAAAGGTCATAAGAGATGGCAGACCTTACAAGGTATACAGGGGAATGGGGTCCGAAGATGCTATACGCGATGGAATGAAAAAAGGTGTCCGCTCAAGATACCTCACAGGAGATGATATTCTGCCCGAGGGAGTTGTTGGACTTGTTCCGTATAAAGGTCCCGTCCGCTTCATTCTCTCAAACATAGCAAAAGCTATTAAAGCAGCTTTCGGCTATATAGGAGCTAAAAACATTGAAGAAGCAAGAAAGAAAGCAAAAATGATAAGAATAACAGAAGCAGGATACAAAGAATCACATGTCCACGATGTTCAGGTAATAAAACAAACCTTCTTCCCAATCGGAGAAAAATGACCTCCTGACACTCTCAAATCAGTACGCACCTCTATATCTCCTTGATTCAAGAGTGGCAACCGTTAGAAAAAGCATAACGATAATAAACGAAATATAATACACTAAATCTCGTGTATCTATTATTCCTCTTGTGAAGTTCTGAAAGTGATCCATAAAAGATAGGTATGCTAAAATTTCTTTTATCTGTCCTTCAAGCGTTCCTCTTACCCATCCAAGGACCCAGAAGAAAAGCAGAATTCCGAAAGAAACTATTACTGATATAACTTGATTTTCTGTTATTGATGATGCAAATATTCCTGCTGAAATAAAAGCTATCACCATAAGGAAAAGCCCAAGGTATGAAGATATTATAACACCTTTGTCTGGCTCTCCATACTTTATCAGCGGTATCATAAAAAGAAACGAAATTAGAAGAAGAATGAGAACGAAAAATGCTGTCCCTAAAAATTTCCCTAAAACTATTTCTGTCGTCCTTATGGGAGAAGTGTATATCAGCTCAAATGTCCCGAGTTTTTTTTCTTCTGCAAATGTTCTCATTGTTACCATCGGAATGAGAAAAAGCATTATCACGCTCATATTGCTAAGCAGGGGTCTTATTACAAGTTCTTGCATATTTATTCTTTCTGCAAGCCAAGGTAATCTGAGAACCTGAACGCTCAAAATAACATATAGAGCCACTACATTTATGAAAAACCACGCAAGAATGATGCAGAAAATACCTATGATGACGTAAGCTATCGGTGATAGAAAAAGAGACCTTATCTCTCTTCCCGCTATCGTGAACATAGAGTTTATTTTTATCGGTAGTTTTTCAATTTGTCAATTTACTTAATTTCTTTTTCATTCTCTTAAATTCCACGAGGACAAATTAATGAAACTATTTTTGCAAAATCAGAAACTAAAAATCTCTTCATTATAATATTATAGAAAGTGAGATTTTTACTTTTTTGATGGTTTTAACTTTATAAGATTTTTGGTTTCATGACTGAATTTCTTTTGCTTATAATCGGATTTAAAGAGGGAGGAAAAAAGCCATGGCAAGAAAAAGACCAATAGGAATTGACCTTGGGACCACTAACTCGGTTATCGCAACTATGGAGGGAAGTGATGTTAAGGTTATACCTTCAGCCGAAGGACCAACTACTGTTCCGTCTTGTGTTGCATGGACACGCGAGGGAGAGGTTATTGTTGGAATTCCCGCAAAGAGGCAGGCAATAGTCAATGCAGAAAACACCGTATACTCTATCAAAAGGTTCATGGGAAGAAGCTATGACGAATCGTTAGAGGAAGCAAAGAGAGTCCCATATAAAATTGTGAGAGGACCGCACAACGACGCCAGAGTTTATATACCGGCAGTTGGGAAGGAATTTTCTCCACCGGAAATATCTGCTTTCATTCTTAAAAAACTCGTAAAAGACGCTGAGGCGTTTTTGGGAGAGAAAATCCAAGATGTCGTCATAACTGTTCCCGCTTACTTCAACGATGCTCAGAGACAAGCAACAAAAGCAGCAGGAGAAATTGCGGGTCTTAATGTCCTCAGAATAATAAACGAACCAACAGCAGCTGCGTTAGCATACGGGTTTGAGAAAAAGAAGAAAGTCAGAGTTGCTGTGTATGACCTTGGAGGCGGTACTTTTGATATAACAGTCCTTGAAATGGGAGAAGATGTCCTTGAAGTTAAATCAACAGGTGGAGATACTCATCTTGGAGGAGATGATTTTGATCAAGAGATAATAAACTGGCTCATAGAGGAGTTCAAAAAAGAGACGGGAATAGACCTATCAAAAGACAGAATGGCTTTGCAGAGGTTGAAGGAAGCTGCTGAGAACGCAAAAAAAGAGCTTTCGTCAAAGCTTGAGACAGAGATAAACCTTCCGTTCATAGCGGCGGACGCGACTGGACCAAAACACCTTGTCAGAAAACTCACGCGCTCGCAGTTTGAAAGAATGATAGAAAAATACATCACAAGAACAATAGAGATAATAGACAGAGTCATAAGAGATGGGGGATTTAAACCAAAGGATATTGATGAGGTTATTCTTGTCGGTGGTTCAACACGTATCCCGAAAATTCAAGAAGAGCTCAAAAACTTCTTCGGAAAAGACCCTGTGAGAGGAATTAATCCAGATGAGGTTGTCGCTGTGGGAGCTGCAATTCAGGCAGGAATAATCCTCGGAACCGCAAAAGATATACTCTTACTTGATGTCATTCCTATATCTTTGGGAGTTGAAACCTACGGTGGCGTCTTCACAAAAATAATAGAGAGAAACACTACGATCCCCATAAAAAAATCAGAAATTTTCACTACTGCGGAAGATAATCAAACAGTTGTTGAAATACATGTTCTGCAAGGTGAAAGACCACTCGCAAAAGATAATAGGAGTTTGGGAAGATTCTATCTTGAAGGCATACCTCCTGCTCCTCGTGGAGTCCCAAAAATTGAAGTCACATTTGATGTTGATGTTAATGGAATTCTTACGGTCTATGCCAAAGAGCTTTCAACAGGAAAACAAGCTTCAATAAGAATAGAGGGTTCAACCAACCTCACAAAAGAAGAAATCCAGAGAATGACAGAAGAAGCAAAAAGATATGAGGAAGAAGATAGGAAGAAGCTTGAGCTCATTCAAGAAAAGAATAAGTTAGATAACCTTGTGTATCAGCTTGAAAAGACATTGAAGGAGTTCAGAGATAGGATTCCGGCAGACATCGTTTCAGAAGCTGAAAGGGTAGCTCAAAGAGGGCGCGAGGTTTTCAAAAACTCAAATGACATAAACGAGGTGAGAGGAATGATAAGAGAAGTCGAAAGCGTAATGACTAAGGTCTCATCTGCTATATACTCGCAAAATGTAGCATCTTCATCTCAGGGGCAAAGCGGAGGAAGTGGTGGCTCAGAGGGACCTGATGGAGGTTCTGTTGTAGATACTGAGTGGAAAAAGTAAATGGCTTATCAATTTTCTGTACCACGTTGAACTAAAAAAATAAATACTTGCTCCATCGTTGCTAATTTTTTCTTATGGAACCTTATCAGAAGGTCAATAAGGTAAGGTTGAAGGGGAAGAAAACTCGAGAGAAGATTTTGAAAGCTGCAACCCGTCTTTTTGCTAAGTACGGATTCGCAGGAACAAGTATGGATGACATAGCTGATATGGTTGGAATAAAAAAGGCATCTTTATATCATCACTTCCCAAGCAAGCATGATATATATAACGAACTCATAAATCAAACCCTTAAAAAGATAATAGAGATTTTCAGGGTCTCTTTTTCTTCGGGAGACATAATAAAAGATGCGAGAAACTTTGTAAAGCAGATAATGTTTTTCATAAGGGAAAATGAGGAATATGTGAAAATCCTTATGAGAGAACTCCTTGATGAGAATGTCCCCATAAGAAAACTTGCTCAGGAATATGTTCCGCAAATTCTTTCATTTGGCTCACAAATCCTTGAGGAAGGAAAAAAACAGGGTGTTTTCAAAAAAGATGTGGACCCGATTCAGCTATCTATTACTCTCACAGGTGCTATAATAATATACTTTATTTTCAGACCACTTATAGAACCATTTATAAAAAATCCGATGAGTAGTAAAGCTATTTCCGAGCGCATATCTCATATAATTTCTGTTATCTTATACGGAATACTTGAACGCAATGGAGTAGATTCTGCTAAAAGTAAATCTCACAGCAATAAAAAATCAAAAGACAAAGAATCAGAGTAGATTATTTTATTTTCTGTGGAATTCCCGCAAGCAAAAAATATACCTCATCTGAAATAAGAGAGATTCTTCTGTTTATTTGAGAAAGAAAGTTTTCCCATTTTCTCACCGATTTTTCTTTAGGTATTATTCCAAGTCCGCATTCATTTGAAACAACAATTATATCTCCTTCAAATCCTGAAAGTTCCTCTAAAAAATTCTCTATCTCGGTTTTTATTTCTTTTTCTGATTTTTTATGAACGAAAAGGTTTGTCAGCCAGAGTGTAATTGAATCTACTATCACAACAGCATTTTTATATTTTTTTCTTATATATTTTATAGCTTTTGATATTTCGATGGGCTCTTCTATTGTTTGCCAGCCTAAACCTTTTCTCTCCTTCCTGTGCTTTTTTATTTTTTCTTTCAGTTCTTCATCTATTGGTTCGCATGTTGCTATGAAATATTTTTTCAAATAGTTTTTATTTTTTTTTGATATTTTTTCCCCTATTTCAAGTGCGAAGGAACTTTTTCCGCTTCCGTTCCCGCCTATTATGAACACCTTCATTTTTTCGGCAAAAAATTTTGTCAAAAACTTGAAAAAATTTTTATTTGTGATTATCTTTATCAAAAACAAAAGGAGGTTTGAAAAATGAATACGAAGAGAGATGTTTTCAGCTATCTGTTTTTTATATTTTTAGCGGTTTTTGTTTTTTCCGTCTCTCGTATTTCTTATGTGATAGCTCAGCAGGAAGGAGTTACTCAGTCACCCGGAACCGTCACTCAGGTTCAAGAAGGAGCGACTTCTTCTGCTACTACTGCTGTAGGGAAAGAGGAAGCCCCTCCTTCGGGTCAAGAAGGTGAGAAAAAAGAAGAGAAAGGAATTATAGGTAAGTTGATAGAAGCTTATAAGGTAGGGGATTGGCCAATGCATCTTATTTTGCTCATGTTCCTTGTCATAATAGCTCTTTCTGTTGAAAGAGGGATAGCTGTCTGGTTTGTTTACGGGAAAGACCCTGCTAAAACTTTTGAGGAGGTGAAGGCAGCTTTTGAAGAGGGAGGTCTGAAAAGAGCTCTTGAAGTTGCTGAACAAAATTCAAAATTGCCAATAGGTGCGGTTCTATATTCTGCTCTCCGTGTCCTTGAAAAAAGTAATTTATCTGAACTTGATGAAAAAGAAATAAAAGAGCTTATAACTTCCGCCGTTGAAGAGGAATACCTCAGGTTTATTCCAAAGATACAGAACAGAGTTCCGCTGATACACATATTTGCTAATACTGCGGTTCTTTTAGGTCTGCTCGGAGCGGTTATAGGTCTTATTGAAGCTTTTGCGGGTGTCGGAGGTCTTGACCCAGCTCAAAGACAAATATACCTTTCAAAATCAATATCTATAGTCATGCACTCAACTGCTTTTGGACTTATAGTTGCTATTTCGGGAGTTGTTTTCTTTGCTGTAATATCTTCACGAGCAAATAATCTTGTTTCTACGCTTGAGGAGTATTCTGTGAGAGCTGCTAACTGGGTTTCCCTTATGGCTATTGACTCTGCAAGAAAATCAAATAAAGAAAAATCAAAATAGAAAAAAGGTTTCTGTTCAGTTCTTCTTTGAAAATTTGAGCTTTATTTACGAAGATGGAGGACACTCTTTTTTCTGCGAAGTATGAGATTACTGATAAAAATAATTTTTTATCTATCTTTTTTCTTCACTCTTTTGCCGTATATCATTTTCGTTTATGAAAATATTGGTTATGGTAAAAAAATCAACCTGAAAGAACTTCTGATCTCCTTCATAAAAGAGTTCTTTTCTTATGTTTATTTATTTTCAACATGGATTTTCGGTTTTTTCAAAATTGAAAATTATATACCGAGAAAGACGGGAATAAAAACGCCGGTGTTTATAATACCGGGATATTTTCTCAACAGATCTTCGGTCTTTTTCCTTTTCTATTTTCTGAGAAACAAAGGATTTGAAAATATTTTCATAATAGTTCCTACTCCCTTTACCGATTCAGTTGAGAACCTCTCTTATAAATCTGCGAAAATGATAGAAGAAAAGCTTGAAAATATTTTTGCTGACTCAAAAGATATAATTATTATAGGACATTCTCTTGGTGGTATAATCGCAAAATACATAACAGAAAATCAAGATAAATTTGATTTTGAAGTGAAAAAATGTGTTACAATTTGCTCTCCGCATTCTGGAACTCGTCTTGCCTACTTCGGAATCGGGAAAAGCTCAAAGGATATAACCCCGGAATCAAAAATAATACACGGTTTAAAGTATGTCAAAGACCCTTCAAAATATCTCTGTGTTTGCGCAAAGTATGACCAGCTCACCATTCCATATGAAAGCTCTTTCTTTGACGGAGCAGAGAAAAAAGAATATAATGCTTTCGGACATTTTTCTCTCCTTTTCTCTTCTGATTTAGCAGATACTATATACGAGTTTCTTCAAAGGGTTCAAGGAATTGAAAAAGTCCCTTATCATGAAAACTACGAGGAAAAAAGGTTTATTCAGGAAGGAAGTTGATTTTCCCTCAAAATTTATTAATTCATTTTATAGCTATTCCGAATGTTGCTTTTCCTCCAAGACATTTTATAATCTTGAAATCAGAAAATCCATTTGAAATAACATATTCTTTCATTTCAGATTCTTTCCATCTTTTCCCAGAAAAGCTCACAAGAAGGTCAAGAATGCTTTCTTCTATTGGTCCGCTCGTTCCTTTGTCATTTACTATTGCTTCCCATATAACTCCGTACCCGCCTTTTCTCAAAACCTTGTATGTTTTTTTCAAGAATTCATCTCCGAACTCTTCAAGCTCTCTCAGAGTAAGTTTTTTTGTGAGGAAGACAAGGTCATATCCTTTTTCTTCCTCACCCCATCTGTCCTCTGATGGTATGCCCTTGTGCGGTTTCATCGTCTTTATATTTGTCAACCCGTATTTTTTTATCAGCTCTGGAACTTTCTCAATAAGATGAGGATAGCATCCTATATGAACTTCAACTTCGGGAAATTTTTTCTGAATGTTCTTTGCGAAAGATATTCCCATTGAACCTATCATGATTCTTTTTATGTCTTTGAATTCAAATTTTCTCATCAGCTCTGCTGTTGCAATATAAAGAAATGAGTTGACATTGTAAAGCAATGTGGCATAATCTCCTTCAAGGTTGTAGATGTTGAGTATTTCTGAGGGTTTTCCGTTTTTCAGTATTGTTGGGAGTTCGGCAAATGCTTTGAACTGGCTCCACATAAATTTCAAGTAATCCCCTGATTTTTCAAAGGTTCTTTTGAATTTAGGGTCAAGCTGGTATTTTGAACCTTCTTTTTTTACAAATCCAAAGTAGCAGAGTGCGTCAAGCAGAGTTTCAGTCCTTCTTCTTTCTGTTCCGAGTTCGGAAGAAATTTCATCTGCGGTTTTTTTCTCGTTTGATATCTTCTCTGTTATTCCAAGTTCTATTGCTGTTCCAAGACACGAAAGCTCTAAAACACTCCTTTGTATGTTGAGGATTTTTCTCGTTTCAAGATACTGGCTTAAATTCTCTTTTATCTTTTTTGGGCTTTTGCTCTTTGATATTATGTATGCAATAGGTATTATCTCGCTGAGGATTTTTCCTGTCGTTGAGTTCTCCTCTATTTTCCTTTCCGAAAAATCATATATCCCCTTTAAAATATTTCGTTTTATTTTCTCAACTTCTGTTCTTCTCATAGAGAGAAATTTAATACGCAAATTAAGATTTGAGAGAGAAAGATTTTATTTTTGATTTTTATGATTATCCTTGTACAGCATGGGAAAGCGAAATCGGAACAAGAGGACCCAGAAAGAGGACTGAAAGACGAGGGATTTTACGAAACAGAGAAAGTTGCGAAGTTCCTGGTATCAGTTTTGAAGCCAGAAAAGATATTTTGTTCTGAGAAAAAGAGAGCAGTTGAAACCGCTCAGGTTTTAGCAAAAATTCTCGGGGGCGAAATTGAAAAACTAAATTACATAAATCCTCTTGATGACCCTAAAAAAGCTATCCCGCTTTGCGATGAGAGCGAAGGAAAGGTCTTTATTATAGTGGGACATCTCCCTCACCTTTCAAATCTTGTCAGGGAACTTACCGGTTCAGATTGCGTTCATTTCAAGTACCCATCTGCTTGCGCTTTGGAAAAAATAGATGGAAAATGGAAGATTCTGTGGTTTATAACTCCTGATATTATCGGTAGCAAGTAGGTTGTTTTCCTATCTCCTTTCTTTTTTGCTAATTTCGTAAATTTTTTCTAAATCGAAGGAGCATAGCTTAAATTTTTACTTGAACTTTTGGTATGATAAAGGAAAAACCATATGAAGGTTTAGAGTATATATATTCCAACGGTGAGCTTATCTCTATAATACTGCGGTCAAATTTCCATAAAGACGAGATTACTTTTTTCACTCCTGACACTCTTTCGCAACAGCTCGGCTATTTGCCACATAAAAAGGGAGATATTATTCAGGCGCACAGACATATTTATAACAAAAGAGAAGTTCATTACACACAGGAGGTTCTATTTGTGAAAAAGGGCAGAGTGAAAGTTAACCTGTACGATAGCAGGAAAAAGTATGTAGGTTCGGAGATAATTCAAGATGGGGACTTTATTCTTCTCTGCGGAGGAGCTCACGGCTTTGAGTTCCTTGAAGATTCAATACTCATAGAGATAAAACAAGGTCCATACACAGGAGAACAAGATAAAGAAAGATTTCAAGGAGTTGAGAAATCGGGCGAAGAAAAAGAAAGATAAAATAAAATATTTATGGTTTTCTTTCACATACTATCAAAGCAGTATGGTTTTTTCTCTTCGTGTTTGCCGATGTATAATATTATCAAGTTTCTTTCTGGGCGTGGACACAAAAATTATCTCCTTTCAGGAATTGAGGTTGATGAGAATGAGAGAAAATGGCTTTCACAGATAAAAAGAGGAGAGAGGAGCTTTTTCAAAAAATTTCTGTTTCTGAACCGCTTTTTGCTTTCTTCCTCTTTGAAGGCAGATTTTATTTTTGTTTATGACCCAGCAGATGCTATGGCTCTTTCTCTTTTTTCAAGAATCATAAAGAAAAAGATGGGAGCAAAACTCATCTACTATAACCTTGAGCTTTTTGTTCTTGATTATGAAAATCTTTTCAAAAAGTTGGTCGGAGGACTTTTAGAGCAAATTCTTATCTTAAACTCTGATTTTTTTGTCGCTTTGAGTCCAAAGAGGTTAGAACTTGCCAAAAGCGTTTTCAAAATCCGCTGTCCAACATTTATTATACCAAATAGCTACGATTTTGAAGCGGAAAAATTGAATTATTTTCCTTCTGAACCTCCACGGGTTCTCCTTGCGGGAGGATTGGAAGAGAGCGTTCTTGCGGGAATTGAAAGCGGACTTGACGGAAATTTCATTTTTGTGTTTCACGGACTTTCAAAGTACGGAATAGAAAACCTGAAAAAGAGATTTGCTCAGCTGAAAAATGTTGAGTTTTACGAAAGGTTTTTGAGCTATGATGATTTCAAAAGTTTTGTTTCAAAGCACGATATTGGTTTTGTATGGTATGATAAATCAAAGTTGAACGATAGGTTTGCTGGATGGTCTGCAAGCAAGTATTTCAGATACCTTTCTATTGGAAAGCCGGTGATAGTAAGAGACCTGCCGGAACTCAAAGAAACAACAGAAGAAAATAACTTCGGTGTCGCTATATCATCATTTTCTGAAATAAAAAATGCGGTGTCAAAGATTGTCAAAAATTATTCAGATTATGTCAAATCAATAGAGCAGAACTACTCAAAATTTGAGTTCACTCAGAACTTCAAAACTTTCTACGAACAGATTACATAGCAATTTATGAGCTTTTCGGAATATCTTTGATTTTCTTCTTTATTTTTTATTTTATGTTTCTTGCGATGAATATATTCAGGAGCGAGATATGAGGAATGTTTGCGAAGTTCAGTAAAAAGTCATGAACTAATTGCAACTTCTCGGGAAATACTGTCACAATCTGCCACAAAATCGGAATGGTTATCGTTATACCATAAATTTTCTCTATCTTGAAATTTTGCAATTCAAGAAGCGACTTATATTCTGGGAAGGGTCTTTCGCCTATGTGATTGTAATCCTTATCTCCCCTTGATAGTTTCCCGAATAAGAAAAACTTTATTCTTGATGTCAGATTCGCAAGGTTAGGAACAGACATAATAAGCAATCCATCGCTTTTCAATATCCTTTTTATCTCTTTCAGAGCGATATACTGATCGGAATATGAAATATGTTCAAGAACATCAAGAAGTAAAACTATGTCAAATGTGTCATCTTTGTAATCTGTTTTGAGTATACTTACTGGTTTCACGAATTCGCTCTCGTAGTTCGGGTCTATTCCCTCTATATCATATCCTTTATTTCTGTATTTTTCAACGAGAATTCCTTCCCCACATCCTGCGTCAAGAATCTTTTTCCCCTTCTGTTTATCAAGAAAATCTGTTATGAATTTCATCTTCTTTCTGAAAACAAGAAGATACCATTCTCTGCCTATTTTTCCTTCTTCTATTTTTTTCATCCATTCTCCGTGAATATCTCCTTTTTCGTATATCCAACCTCTTTTGGGCATAAAAGATTTAATTTTAGCATCTTTTTGTTTTTATGCAATTTTGAAATTTATTTTTTCAGAGATACTGCGGTTATGTTCCAATCGTTTTCATCTGGTTTTCTTTCTGTTTCAAGGAACGGGAAGAAATAAACCCTTTTGAATCCTGAAATTTTTAGCATAAGTTCAAGCTCTTTTGGGAAGAAAAACCTCATCTTATGATTTTCCTCAAAAATATGTAATTTGTTTTCCTTGATGTATATGACTTTGAAATTCACTTCAACTATGTGTCTCATCACATCTAATTTGGGGGTGGTTATTCTGAAAATTTTTTCGCTTTCTCGAATGTCTATTTCCTTTACTTTCTGTGTGGGTTTCAGATTTATCACTGCTGGACCGAACCATACATCAAAAATAAATATTCCATCTTCTTTTAGATGTTCTCTGACATTAGAAAATGTTTTTATAAGATCATCGTTTTCGTTTATGTATCCGATAACTGCAAACATAGATATTACCGCATCAAACCTTTCGTTCAAACTGAAATTTCTTATGTCATCTCTGATGAACTTTATTCTTCTCTTATTGAGATTTTTCAGTTTTTCTGTTGCGATGGTGATCATCTTTTCTGATATATCTATTCCTATTACTTCGTATCCTCTTTTTGCGAGTTCAATTGAGTGATTTCCTGTCCCACATCCTAAATCAAGAATTTTTCTCACTCTGACTCTGAACATTTTGAATAGCTCTTCAAGATAGTCGCACTCTCTCTGGTAATCTTTATCTTTATACAGAGCATCATATATTTGGGAGTAGAGATGACCGAAGACAATTTGCTCTTTATTTTTATTTTCAGCTTTTGTGTTTTCTTTTGAGTATTTTGTCTTGTTTTTCTCACCCATTTTTCTCTTTTTTAATTATCCTTGCTTTGAATTGCTTTTTTGTTTTCAATTTCATCTATGACTTCATAAAATGTTTTGCATATTTTTTCTATTTTCTCGTCGTTCAAAGTAAGTCCAGATGGGAGGTAAAATCCGAACTCAGAAAGAAACTCGGCTACTTCCAATTTTTCTTCTCTGAACCAATGGAACTTTCTGAAAGCGGGTTGAAGATGAAGCGGGTAGAAGAAAGGTCTTGTTTGTATTCCCCTTTCTTCAAGCTTTTTCATAATAATATCTGATTTCACTCCGTTTTTCATAACTATTCCGTACATCCAGTATGTGTTTTTAACATAATTTTTTTCGGTCGGAAGTTTTAAAATGCCTTTATCTTCAAGTTCTTTGAGCATTTTGGAATATTTTCTGGCTATTTTGATTTTCTTTTCTATTCTTTCGCTCACATTTTCAAGTTGAGCAAGTCCGATTCCTGCCTGAACATTTGTCATTCTGAAATTGAATCCGAGTTCGTAGTGCAAAAATCTCTTTTCTGGAATGAAAGCTAAATTTCTTAATCTTATCATTTTTTTAGCGAGTTTTTCGTCATCTGTGAGGCACATTCCACCTTCACCTGTTGTGATAAGTTTGTTCGCATAAAAACTTGTGCAACTTATTATTCCGAAACTCCCGCATTTTCTTCCTTTGTATTCTGAACCTATAGCTTCTGCAAAGTCCTCAATTACATAAAGGTTATATTTTTCTGCTATCTCAAGTATTTTATCTACCTCGCATGGGTGCCCGTATGTATGAACCATAAGTATTGCCTTTGTTCTTTCTGTTATTTTTTCCTCTATTTTTTCCGGATCCATGTTGTAAGTTTCCGGCTCTGAATCAACAAAGACGGGTACAAGTCCATTATATATAACTGCAAGAGCGCAGGAGATTATGGTAAATGTCGGAAGTATAACTTCTGTCCCCTCTTCAAGTTCAAGAGATCTCATAGCAAGTACGAGAGCGTTTGTTCCGTTGTTCACCGCTACTCCGTATTTCCTTCCACAAAACGAAGAGAATCTCTCTTCAAATTCTCTTATGAATTTTCCTTCTGATGAGATAAAAGTGCTTCTTACCGCTTCAAGAACATACTCAATTTCTCTCTCGGTAATCCAAGGTTCATTTACAGGTATGAATTCGGTTCCGCTCATTTCCTAAATCTTAATCTGAAAACAGGTTTTTTATTTTTCTCTCTTTACATATTTTTTTGTGAAGGTTTCTGTTGTTATTCCGACTGCACGGTTTCCGAGTGAAATTGAATCGGTTGTTGAAAAAATTCTCCAACAAAACTACGCTCCTTTTGAGATTCTTGTTGTAGATAATTCACAGGAAAGAGACCATTCTTTTCATATAAAGAAAATTGCGGAGAAGTTTGAAAACAGAAAAGTAAGGTATATAAGAGAGGAACAAGAGGGTTTGCATAATGCCAGAAACAGAGGTCTTTTAGAATCAAAAGGAGAAATAGTTTTGTTTCAAGATGATGACGCTTTGCCGGGTGATGAAAACCTCATAAGAGAAATTGTCTCTTCTTTTACAAAAAACGGTAATGCTGGAGCTGTTGGTGGAAAGGTTCTGCCGATTTTTGAAGCAGAACTTCCTGAATTCTTCAAATATCTAAAACATTCATATCTTTCTTTATGCGATTGGGGAGATGAGGAAAAAGAGGTAGATTTTCTAAATGGAAATAACTTCGCGGTGGATAGAGAAACTGCTATTCTTGTAGGGGGCTTTAACCCAGATTTATTTATTTCTAAAAATAAAATTTGGCTGCGTGGAGATGGAGAGAGCGGTCTTTGCATAAAAATAAGGCAGATGGGAAAAAAGATAATTTACAATCCCAAAGCGGTGGTATACCACAAAATAAGCAGAAAGAGAATGAGTTTGCGGTATCTGAAAGAAAGAGCTTTCAAACACGGAATACAGATGTCTTACTCAAAGTTTCACTGGGGGGATTTTCCGAAAAGACCTGTTTTGGCTCTGCGCTCTTTTTGTTTCCTATCACTCCACATTATCTACAATCTTCTTGCTCTTTTAGATAAATCAAAAAAAGAAAGGTATGCGGTTGAGAGTGCTGTTATGAAAGCAAGATTTTTGTATGAGATGAAACTCATATATGATAAAAAATTAAGAGAACATGTGAAGAAAAAAGATTGGATTTCGGAGCTGAAAAATTTGAAAAGAAAATCCTCAAATGCCTTTTGAAAATCAAAATTTTCTTTGAACGCTTGTTCAATTATTTTGTTTTTTTATTAAAAAATTTCTCCTGCGAAGTTAAAATAAAAACTATGGAGAGGTTGATATTACAGTGGGGTAAGGAAAGCAGAATAAAAAATGTTCCTGAACTTTTTTACGAGAGAGTCAAAAGGTCTTATGGTAAATTAGCTTATAAATACAAGGGGAAGGATGGAAAATGGGTAGATGTCAGCTGGGGCGAATTCGGCAGAAAAGTAAGCTCTGTTGCGACATACCTTATAAAAAATGGCATACAGAAGGGAGAAAAGATTTCTGTTCTGTCTGATACAAGACCTGAGTGGGCTATTACAGATCTCGCTATACTCTCTGCCGGCGGAGTAACGGTTGGACTTTATCCTACACTATCCCCATCTCAACTTGAATACCTTATAAACCACTCTGATTCTGTCTGGCTCTTTGTAGAAAACTCGGAGAAAATGGAAAAGGTCTGGAAGATAAGAGATAAAATTCCAAACATAAGAAAGATAGTTGTTTTTGATACAGAGGACTGTGAGAGATATTTTGATGACGCAAGAGTTGAGGGTTTTTCAAGATGTCTTGAAACCGAACCAGATGAAAAACTTGTTTTTGACAGAATAAATTCTATTGGAAAAGAAGATATAGCGATAATAGTTTATACTTCTGGAACTACGGGAATGCCCAAGGGTGCGATGATATCACACGGGAACATAATTGCTTTCCTTTCTTCATTTGATGACTTTGCTGAAGTTTTAGGTTTGGGAGACGATGACCTCAGCTATCACTTTCTACCGATGGCTCATGTCGCAGAACATATTGCAGGGTTTTTCGGGAGAATAAATCTTGGATTATCAGCGGCTTATGCAACAAGTATAAAGGCGGTTGTAGATGAGATAAAAGAGGTGAGACCAACGATTTTCGGCGGAGTCCCTCGTATTTTTGAAAAAGCGTATTCAAGAATAAAAGAGGAAGTCGCAAAACTTCCTCCAAGGAGACAGAAAATTTTTGCGTGGGCAGAAAAGGTCGGGAGAGAATATGTCAGGTATCTCAACCATAGAAAACCAATCCCACTTTCCCTGAAAGTAAAATACTTTATTGCTTATAATCTGGTTTTGAGAAGAATAAAAGAGGCGTTTGGGGGGAGGGTGAAATACTTTATTGTTGGAGCAGCACCTATTCCATATGAGATTTTAGAGTTCATGTGGGCTTGCCAGCTCAAAATATATGAAGTTTATGGATTGACAGAAGCAACAGTTATAACACACGCCAATACTCCGCTGGATTTCAAACTCGGAACAGTCGGGAAACCTATAAAATGTGTCGAATGCAAAATTGCAGAAGATGGAGAGGTTCTGATAAAAGGTCCAACCGTTTTCAAGGGGTACTATAAGAACGAGGAAGCAACAAAAGAAGCCATAGACCAAGACGGCTGGCTACACACAGGAGATATCGGAGAAATAGATGAAGACGGTTTTCTGAAACTCAAAGATAGAAAGAAACACATAATAATAACCGCCGGAGGCAAAAACATAGCTCCAGCAGAAATAGAAAACAAAATAAAAGCGCAAGATATAATTATTTCGCAGGTCCATGTTCACGGTGAAGGAAGACCGTATCTTACAGCACTCATAACCTTGAACCCACAGGAAGCGCTTGAATTTGCGATTAAAAACAACATCCTTGATGAGAATGAGAAAAAAATTGCACAAAATATGCTTGAACAACTTGCTGAAAAACCGCTTTCAAGACCTCAGGGGCTTGATGACCTTATGAAAAAGATATCAAAACATGAGCTCATTTACAAGAGAGTTAAAGAAGCTGTTGACAGAGCGAATCAGGAACTTTCGCGGGTTGAAAATGTGAGAAAATTCAGGATATTTGAGAGGGACTTTTACATAGAAGAAGGTGAAATAACTCCTACTTTGAAGGTCAAAAGAAGTGAGATAGAGAAAAAGTTCAAACATATTTTTGATGAGATGTATGCTGAAAATTAGTTGAGAATTTAATTTGCTTTGCGGATTATTATCCCAGAAATATAAACTTTGCAACAAATATAAGCGAGAGAATCACTACCGCAGGGTTGAGGTCGTTCCATTTTCCTGAAACAAGCTTTAAAAAAGTCCACGATATGAATCCGAAAGCTATGCCGTCTGATATGCTGAGGGAGTAAGCCATAATGAGGATTGTTATAAAAGAAGGGATCGCAGATGTGATGTCTTCTATGTTTATTTTGAGTGTGCTCATCATAAATATACCAACGAATATCATCGGAACAGCTATTTGAGGGTGAAATGTTGAACCGTTGAACTCTATTCCTCCTGCGATTGCTTTTATGATGGGTGAGAAAAAAAGAGAAGCGATAAATAGGACTGCTACTACTATTGAAGTGATTTTTGTTCTTCCTCCTGCCTGTATTCCTACTGCTGATTCAACATAGGTTGTGAGTGTTGTTGTTCCGAGCAGAGTTCCGATAACTGCGCCGAGCGAGTCAACAGTAAAGCACCGTCTTACAGTTTTTTTATCTGGTTCTATTCCGCTCACTTTGAAAAGTCCAACGAGCGTTCCCGCAGTGTCAAAAACATCAAGAAAGAGCAAAATAAAAAGCGCCTTTATAAGCACTCCTATATCTGGTTTGAAAAAATTTACATAAGGAAGTTCTGTCGGAACCTTCGGAATCTCAATTACTTTTTCAAAGTTTATAAACCCTTTTTGCCATAAAAATACTGTCACCGCTGCTACTCCAAGTATTACTCCCCATCTTATTCCGAGAGAGTATGCTCCTCCTGCAACTGCTAATCCCAGCGCTGTTGCTAAAAAAGGTAAAGATGAAACATCTCCGAGTTTGACGAGAGTTCCGGGATTTGCTACTACTATCCCTCCCCACTGAAGTCCCACGAAAGCTATGAGCAATCCTATTCCTGCTGAGATGGCTCCTTTGAGTTCATCTGGTATGCTTCTTATTATGTAGGGAAGGATGTTTGAAAGAGATATAGCAAGGGATATGATGGCGGAGAGCAGGTTTATAAATAGAGCTTGTTTTATGTTCAATCCAAGTGAGCTAACAACAAAGAGCGAAACAAAAATATTGTGTCCCATCGCTGGTGCTACTGCGAATGGTACTTTTGCCCAGATTCCCATAAGAAGCGTTGCTATTGCTGAGCTGACACAAGTTGCAAAAAATACGGTGTAAAAATCCGCATTTGCAGAAGACAGAATTGAAGGTTGGACAAAAATGATGTATGCCATAGCAGAAAAGGTTGAAATCCCAGCAAGTATCTCTCTTATTGCTTGCAACATATTCAAGATTTATTTTTGTTGAAGGTTTAAATTTTTTGATTTTTCTTCTTTTTTGTCTATTTGTCTGACTTATTTTTTCTGGTTCTGTATATCTTTTGTTATCTCTTCAAGTTTTTCTATAAGAAATTTTTTGTGAAGGATTTTTATCAGTTCTGATGTTTTTTCTATTGCTATCTTTGCCATTTCAATTATTTTTTCAGGTGGCAGTTTTCCTATAACTTTTGAGTTGAATTCAGAGAACTCTATTTCTGTGAGTTTTTTACAGATATCTATATAGGTTTTCATAAACTTCACACTGAAACCGTTTTCTTCATTTATTCCGGCTTCTCTCATTTCCTGAACGAGAGTGAGTATTTGATTATCAAATTCGCCTCTGTCTTTTATCATTCCTATTTTTTTGAGTTCTTCTAGTACATTTTTTGGCAGGTTTATCTTTTTTTCTTCTTTTTTTTCTTTTTTGAACTCGTTAAGTATTTCTGCATCTATTTTTGCGAGAATGTCTTTTATGTCAATATTTTTGTGGTCTTTGAGAATTTTTTTTATTTCTTTGAGCGGGAGGAATCTTTTTTGGAGTTGTTTTATTATTTTTATTCTCTCTATGGTTTCGGGAGGGTAGAGTGCCATTTGTTTTGATACCATGACTGGCTTTGGAAGGAGACCTTTTGATATGTAAAAGTGTATTGTTGATTTTTCAACTCCTGCGAGTTCAGCTATCTTTCTTATAGGGATATAACCCTTTTGTATCAGTTCTTCTTTCTTTGACTTATTTGATTTTTCTCTGCTCATAAGTTTTATTTTTCTTAATTTTATTCTGTATTCTTCTTATTGATAATTTTTGCTATAATTTTTTTGTAAAGAGTGTAAATTTATACTTTTCAGTTTTTGTTGAAATATTTTTTCTGGTGATTTATTTTTTTATCTATGGAAACTGTTGTAGATCTCCTTGAAGATAAAGCGAAGAGGTATCCGCAGAACAGAATTGAGGTCTACGGAGTAGAGACAATGACATTTTCGGAATGGCATTCAAAATCAACAAAACTTGCAAATCTTCTCTACTATGATTTCGGAGTGAGAAAAGGAGATAAGGTTGCCATCATGTTCTCAAATAAGGATGCGGTGTTTTTCAAAATATCGTATTTTGGGGTCGTAAAGTGTGGTGCTCTGCCAGTTCCCGTAAATATCAGATTGCCTGCCGAAGGAATAAAATTTGTATTAGAAAACTCAGAAGCAAAAGGAATTATTTTCGGAGATGAGTTTTCAGAAAACATACACAAACTCACAGAGAAGGTAAAGGTTGGTTTTTACATTTCAAGAAGTCAAGCAGAAAGCATGCTCGCATCTCAAAAAGATGAAAACCCCCCGCCTGTTGAGATCAAAGGTTCAGATCACCTTGATATAATATATACATCAGGAACAACGGGCTTCCCAAAAGGTGTGATTTCTACACACAGGTCTCTTTTTGTGAGAGATGATTCAATTTACGAATCCATGTATGCGGGAAGAACTTTTTTGCACGCTGTTCCTTTGTTCACATTTGCTGGCTGTCATGCTATGATGCTTATACCCTTGCGATATGCCCTCAACGCTGTAATACTTCCAAAATTTGACGCAAAGCATTTCCTTGAAGTTATGAAAAGAAAAGATATAGTTATGGTCTATGCTGTACCGTTTCACCTCCTTTCTGTTATGAGAGAAGAAGAATTTGAAAGAACTGACCTTGAACACATAAAACTGATTATGTTTGGAACCGCTCCTATGCCACCTTGGGCTGTAAAAAAACTTGCCGAAAAACTCCCATCTACATGGATAATGAACCTTTACGGAGCTACCGAAGCAGGGATGGCAGGCTGCTTCCTTCCCCCAGGTATGGCATCTCAAAAGCCAGATTCTATCGGAATACCTCTCCCACCAACAGAAGTGAAAATATGTGATGAAGATGGTAATGAAGTTCCGCGTGGGCAAAAAGGAGAAATATGGATACGTATCCCAGGAGTAGACCCGAGAAAATACTTCAAAGATGAAGAAAGCTCAAAGAAAGTATGGACAGAAGATGGATGGGTAAAAACGGGAGATATAGGATATATGGATGAAGATGGCTATTTATATGTTGTTGATAGAAAGAAAGATATAATAATACGTGGTGGTTTCAATATATCATCTGCAAAAGTTGAAGGTATGATAATGTCTCATCCAGATGTTGTTGAAAGTGCTGTTGTAGGAGTTCCGCATCCGCTTTTGGGAGAAGATGTCTTTGCCTTCGTCGTTGCAAAAAGAAAAATATCTGAGCAAGAACTTATAAACTTTCTCAAAGATAAACTTGCAGATAACGAAATACCTCGCTACTACGAGTTTGTAGATGAGCTTCCTAAAAATGCAACAGGCAAAGTTCTAAAATATGAGCTCAGAGAGAGAGCAAAAAAAATATACGAGGAAAGAAGAAGGAAGGAAGGGAAAGAAGTTTAACTTCTTTTAAATTTTTAAGGAGGTGAACCTTTTATGATTGACCTTACATTGAGCCAAGAAGATAAGGAACTCATAAGGAATATAAGGTTTTTGGGAGAAAAGTTCATGCGTCCTTTGGGAATAGAGTATGACGCGAAGGGAGAGCCAGTCCCGCCAGATCATCCTTTTTTCAAGATGCTCGCTCAAATAGGATATCAGGAAAGGGTTGCAGGTATGGGAAGAGAAATGGATGACCTAAAAAACGAAAAAGATAAGAAAGAAAGAACTTCCGCAAGAAGAGCTGTTTTAATAGGAGAAGAGACATCTTACTGGGATAGAGGCGTAGCGGTTGCTCTTCCTGGTCCGGGTCTTGCCGGTCCTCCTCTTATGCTCATCGGGACACCGGAGCAGAAAGAAAAGTATCTTTCTATTTTCAGAGATAGAGAAAATCCGCACTGGGGTGCTTTTGCTATGACTGAGCCAGGTGCTGGTTCAGATGTCGCAAGAATAAAAACTCGTTGTGTTAAAAAAGGAGATAGATGGATACTGAACGGAGAAAAGGCGTTTTGTTCTAATGCGGATAGGGCTGACTTTATAATCGTTTGGGCTACGGTTGACCCAAAACTCGGCAGAGCGGGACACAGAGCTTTCATAGTAGAAAAAGGAACCCCAGGTTTCAAGGTCACAAAAATAGAAAAGAAGATGGGACTTTCTGCTTATGCCTCTTGCTCCCTCACACTTGAAGATTGCGAAGTCCCAGAGGAAAATCTCCTTGGCGGAGAGAAAGCTTACGAAGGAAAAGAGGGATTCAAGACCGCTATGAAGTCGTTCAACGCTACTCGTCCAACAATAGCAGCTATGGCAATAGGTATAGCTCGCGCTGCCTATGACTATACAAGAAACTTCGTAAAAGAAAATTACATGCTTTCAAGACCTATCCCAAGATACCATAAGATAAAGGAAGCTATGGCAAGGGTAAGAAGGTACATAGAGGTCGGGAAACTTCTCTGCTGGAAAGCGGCTTGGAAAGCTGATATGGGAATTGTAAATATAGTTGAGGCATCACAGGCAAAGGCGTTCTGTCCTTTTGTCGCACAGGAGGCGGTTTCGCTTTGCCTTGATGTCCTCGGAGATGCGGGAGTTCAAAATGACCACTATGTTGAAAAACTTTATAGAGATGTCAAAGCTCTTGATATAGTTGAGGGAACTGGACAGATTCAGAGAATAATCATAGCTCGCCGTCTCTTTGACTTCCCGTCAGAAGAATAAATGGCAATTCATCTTGTCACCGGAGCAAGAGGAGTTTTAGGGAGAGTTCTTACTCTCAAACTTTTCAGCAAAGGTTTAAATGTTAGAACGTTAGACCTTTTCTATGAACCATCGTTTCCCAAAGATGTTGAGCAGATCGTAGGTGATATTCGTGATCCTGAAACTTGTTCCCGCGCTGTTTCTGGTGTGGAAGTTGTTCATCACCTCGCAGCCCGAATGCCCCAGTGGGGAATTTTGGGAGAAAAAACTTTATATGAAATAAACGTTGTAGGTACGAGAAATCTTCTTTCTGCCAGTATTAAAGCAGGGGTAAGAAGATTTATTTTTGCATCTACTGCTGAAATATACGGAGCACAGGAGAAGTATCCACTTTATGAAGATGACGAAAAGTTATTTACGGGAGCTTACAGCAGGAATAAGTGGGAATGTGAGCAGATGCTTTTTTCTTATGATAGAAAGGGTATGATAGAAGGAGTAGCACTTCGCATGCCTATGATATTCGGACCCGGATTTTATCACGAGCGTTCTATACTTTTGCTTTTTGACCTCGTTCGTCTGAACCTTCCTGTTATTCTTACCGCTAATGGGAATGCGCCTTTCTCGTGTGTTCATGTAGAAGATGCTGCGGATGCTTTCGTTCTTTCTGCTGAGGTTCAAGAAGCTAAAGGTAAGTCATTCAACATCGCCACACGAACTGCTCCACCTGTATCAGAAGTTCTCCGGAAATTTATTCGTCAGGTTGGTTCCCGCTCTATTTTGATTCCTTTTCCCCTTCCTCTTTTGCGAATTATGATACGAGTTATTTTGCTGTTGAGCAGATTTTTGCCCCTTGTCTATACTCCCACTGAACTTATACCCTTTGCTCTTACTGGTGGTTGGTACTCAATAGAAAGAGCTGAAAAGCTCCTTGGTTATAATCCACGTTATGAACCTGTGGAGTGTCTTGTGCAGACATATAGATGGTATTGTTATGAAAGAAAGCGTTCTTATGATGAAAGGCGACTTCACGGATTGCCCTGAATATTTTTGAAAACATATTTTCAAACTCTGCAAAACCTTATCGTAAAAACTTACAGATTTTTATAAAAAATTCTCGTTTCTTCATTAATCTAAACGAAATGCAGAGCGGTCAGATTATTATTAGAATATCTTTTTTGTCTTTGTTTTTTATTTTGTTTTTTTTAGCAAATCAAAAGCTCTCTCATTCTATTACGATAAAGTTGAAGGAGGGAAAAGATATGAAAACGCAAAGAGCGGTAAAAGAAGAAAAAAAGCAGAAAAAATCTTCAACATCAGAAGAAAATATTCCTCACATCTGGCGTTTTGATATAAGAAAATTCAGATTGAAAAATGGGCTTGATGTTATTTTAATTCCAAAAAGAGATGGAAGCAGAGTAAGTGGGGTTTATCTCTGGGTTAAATCCGGAGCAGCGGATGAGACGCCTGACTTCTTCGGAGGAGCGCATGTTCTTGAGCATATTGTTTTCAAAGGCAGTCCAGAAAGAGGATTGAGTGAAGTTGCAGATGCAATAGAAAAAGCCGGCGGATACATAAACGCATGGACATCCTATGATAATACTGTCTACTGGACAATAATACCATCTGAAAACATAAATGTTCCACTTGAAGTTCTTTCAGATATTGTTTTTAATCCGAAATTTTCAAAAGAAGAATTTGAAAGAGAAAAAGAAGTCGTACTTGAAGAGTGGAGGAGAGGAAGAGATATTCCGAGTTCAAGGTTATTTGATGACTTCTTTCAAAAAATCTATAAAAATCATCCGTACGGACATCCTGTTATAGGATATGAAGAGACAGTAAAATCTTTGTCCGAAGAGCAGGTTTTGAATTTTCACTCTCGCCTTTATCATCCAAAGAATGTTTTTTTGATTGTGGCTGGTGATTTTGACCCTGACCGTGTTGAAAAGAATATAAGAGATATTTTCGGGAAAATAAAAAGCAAAGGTAGTTTTAGTTCTCCAGATGAATCAGCGAAGAATCCAGATTTCAGAGGACCTGAATCATTTGTTATCTCCGGAAAAGAGAAGGAAGCAATACTTCTTTTGGGATTTTTGGGCTATGATTTTTCTCTCACCACATCTGCTTATCTTGATATTCTTGCTGAAATTCTTGAAAAAAGGTTATATGAGAGAACAAGAATAAAGGAGATGCTCGCTAACTCTGTTGAAGTTGATTACTGGAGCCCCGTAAAGATGGGTCTCTTTTTGATATCATTTTCCGCAAACGCAGAAAACATTGAGAAAATATATAATATCACCGTTGAAGAGATAAATAAAATAAAAACAGCAGGAATTTCATCTGCCGAACTTGAAACAATAAGAAACCTTGTCATCTCATCGGTGTATAAAAGATTTCAAGATGTAAGAGGGATTGCATCTATATTCGGTAATTTCTATCAGCTGACGAGTGATTATAACTCTATTTATGATTTCTTGCGAATTATTCTTTCTGCAAGAAAAGAAGATGTTGAAAACCTTGCGAGACAGATTTTAAGCGAAGATAGATTACTTGCTGGAATATATGTTAACGAACAGGAGTTGGGTTATGCTGAAAAAGTTTCATCTGCTGTAAAGTTGCTGGCTCTTGCAAAGGAATCAGCTTTGCCTTTCATATTATCTGAATCAAAAGACGGAATAGAAAAATATGTGAGCAAAAGCGGGGTCAGAGTTCTGTTGAAAAAAATTCAGGGAACAGGAACAATAACTATTTCTGCTGTTCTTCCGGGAGGTCAGATTTTTTATCCAGAAAAAATAGGAATACCGCTTATTGTGGCAGAACTCCTTACAAGAGGGACGCAAAATAGGACTGCCAAAATGATTCTTGATGAAGTGGAACAGATAGGTGGCTCAATATCGGCTTCTGCTTCCTTTGATGTTTTCAGGGTTTCTTCAAGTTTTCTCGCCAGCAAAAAAGATAAAGGATTTGAGATATTTTTTGATGTTCTCTTAAATCCATCATTTCCTGATGAAGAATTGCAGAAGGTAAAACAAGATATACTTGAAGACCTAAGAACAAGGTATGACAACCCTCAGGTTCAGACATTTGATGAACTTTACAGAACCATTTTTGAAGGAACCCCTTATGCTTTCCGAGAACTCGCAAAAGAAGATGTGGTGAAAAATGCTGAAAGAAAAGAACTTTATGAATTTCTTGACCTTTTGTTCTCTGACCCAGAAAAGATAGTTATAGCTGTTGTCGGAGATTTTCAGGATTCATCAGAAATACTAAAATCCCTCTATCTTTACGGTGAAAAACTTTTCTTAATTCAGAAGAAGAGAGATATATCTTTTCCCGAGTATTTGGTTTGTAAAGATGGTCAAGGAGTAAAGTATGTGAGGCGTGAGGGAAATCAGGTTCATATAGTTTCGGTTTTCTGCGGTCCTAATATTCTTGATAAAGATTCTATTCCTCTGCGTGTTGCTATTGCTTCAGTGTCTGGTATGGGTGGGAGATTATTTATGAATTTGAGAGAGAAGAGAGGTTTGGCTTATGCTGTAGGTCCCGTGAGAGAATCGTTCTTGGGTGCCGGATTCTTCGGAGGATACATAGCTTCCGCTCCCGAAAAATTAGACGCCTCTTTAGAAGGTCTGAAATCAGAACTTCTATTACTTTCTTCTATTACAGATGAAGAAGTAGAGCGTGGGAAAAATATTCTTCTCGGTTCTCTAAGGAGGTCTCTTCAGACAAATTCAGATTGGGCTTATGAAATATCTACAAGCGAATTTTTCGGTCTCGGCTTCAATTTTTACAAGAAATTTCAAGATGAGGTTAAATCGATCTCTCCTGAGCAGGTCAGAAATACTCTTATGAAATACACGAAAGATAAGCCGGTCTTTACAATTGTCGTTGGACCATATAACGAGAAAAAATAATTTTTGAGAGCAAACTTTTCCCGCTGTTTTACTATATTTTTGTCCTGCGTATAAAATCAAACTGTATGGGAAAGTTTGATATCAAAAGAAGGTATGGTATGAGAAGTGATAAAATAAAGGCGGGAGAGGAGAGGGCACCACACAGAGCTTTTCTACGAGCCATAGGATATAAAGATGATGATTTTGAGAAACCATTTATAGCAGTCGGAACTGCTTGGGGGGAGATTCATCCATGCAACTATAATCTCCACGAGCAAGCTGAATATATAAAAAGAGGGATAGTGAACTCCGGAGGTGTTCCTGCTGAGTTTGCAACTATATCGGTGAGCGATGGTATAGGTATGGGGCACGAGGGAATGAGATACTCGCTCGTGAGCAGAGAGATTATTGCTGATTCTGCGGAGGCAGTTCTCAATGCTCACTTTTACGATGGCTTTGTTGCCGTCGGAGGTTGTGATAAAACCATTCCCGGATTCATAATGGCTATCGCAAGAGTGAATATACCATCAATATTCCTTTACGGTGGAACCATAATGCCAGGAGAATACAGGGGCAAGAGGATAACAATTCAAGATGTTTATGAGGCGGTAGGAGCTTATCAAGCAGGGCTGATTTCAGAAGAAGAACTTTACGAGATAGAGTGTTCCGCGTGTCCAACAGTTGGAGCTTGTGGGGGGCAATTTACAGCAAACACTATGGCTTGTGCAGCGGAAGCACTCGGAATATCTCTTCCCGGTTCCGCTTCCTATCCCGCAGTCCACCCAGAAAGAAAAAGAATATGCGAGAAAGTTGGAGAGGCAATTGTAAAGCTCGTCAAAGAAAACATAAAACCATCAGATATTCTCACTCGTAAGGCGTTCGAGAACGCAATAGCGGTCGTCTCTGCAACAGGTGGCTCAACAAATGCGGTACTACATCTTATAGCCATCGCTAACGAACTCGGAATCACTCTTACCCTTGATGATTTTTCAAAGATAAGCAAAAGAACTCCCCTTATCGCCGACCTGAAACCCGGTGGAAAATTTGTGATGTATGACCTACACCTAGCTGGTGGTGTTCCTGCCGTTATGAAGATACTACTTGACGCAGGACTTCTGCACGGAGATGCTCTTACTGTCACCGGTAAGACCGTGGAAGAAAATCTCAAATCTTTTGATGTCAGATACAATGGAGTTCTCTATCCTGTGACAAATCCTTTAAAACCCGATGGGGGAATTGTGATACTTTATGGAAATGTCGCACCTGAGGGAGCTGTGATGAAAATTTCAGGCGGACACATAAGAAGAAAACACAGAGGTCCTGCGAAGGTTTTTGAAAGCGAACTTGAATGCTTTGAAGCTGTGAAGCAGAAAAAAATAAAACCCGGCGATGTTGTCGTGATAAGGAACGAAGGTCCGAAGGGAGCTCCCGGAATGCCTGAGATGCTTCAGGTCACCGCTGCTCTTGTTGGTCAGGGCTTAATAGATTCTGTCGCTCTGATTACAGATGGAAGGTTCTCCGGAGCAACGCGAGGACTTATGATAGGGCATGTTTCTCCAGAAGCATACGATAGGGGTCCAATAGCTGCTCTCAAAGATGGAGATATAATTGAGATAGATATTGATAGGGAAAGAATTGATGTGGAGCTGTCTGATGATGAGATAAAAAGGAGGTTAAGTGAGCTTCCTCCTCCACAGCCGAAATTCACTCGCGGTGTTTTAGGAAAATATATAAAGCTTGTTAAGTCAGCGTCAAAAGGAGCTGTAACGCATTAAAGCTTTTTTAAATATGTAGCACCTGTTCAGCAGATAATAAAGATATGTAAATTTACCATCTTCTTTTTCTCTTGTAAAGTTGCCATCCCTTCTGCGGGGTCTTTATGCTCCCTCCAAGAAATATTTCCTGAATGATTTCTGTCTCCATCAATTCCTTTGAACTTCCCTCATAAACTATTTTCCCGTTTTCCATAACATATCCGTAATCTGCTATTGATAGAGATAGTTTCGCGTTCTGTTCCACTATTAAGATCGTGAGATTTCTTTGTTGGTTTAACCTTTTTAAGATGGAGAAGAGTTCAAGAGTTATTTTTGGAGAAAGTCCGAGAGATGGTTCGTCAAGCATAAGGAGTTTTGGATTTTTCAGCAGAGCTCGTGCTATTGCTAACATCTGCTGTTCTCCGCCAGAAAGGTTATTGGAGATTTCAGAAAGTTTTTCTCTGAGGTTCGGAAATAAATCAAATATATAGTGGTTTTTGCCGTCTTTCCTCTCGCTCCACCCTGCAAGCTCTAAGTTCTCCTTTACAGTGAGCTCGGGAAATACCCCTCTATCTTCTGGAACAAGCTGTATTCCCAAAGATGCTATGTGCTCTGGCTCTTTCCTTGTTATGTTTTTCCCATTAAAAATTATCTCACCTTTTCTCGGTTGGTCTTTTATAAGTCCCATTATAGATTTTAGAAGTGTTGTCTTCCCCGCTCCGTTTGGACCTATCACAGCGGTTATCTTACCTTCTTCTACCTTCAAAGATACACCTTTGAGAACATATAATCTATCGTAGTAAACCGTCTCTATGTTCTTCACTTCAAGCATACTTGAAAATTTAATGACTGAATAGATTAAAATTTTCTTGATTTTTATCTCATTTTTTCTTTAAATTGTCAATTTTTGTTTGTCTTTTTTATGTAAGGGTTTGAGGGGAGGAGGGGATTTTTTATATGGCGAATTTCAAAGAGAAGCTTGATATAGTAGAGGGTGTAAGATTTGTAGATGAGAACAATCTGAGAGGTTCTCGTGTTCTGATGAGAGTTGATTTTAACGTGCCAATAGATGAGGCAGGGCAGATATTAGATGACCGCAGAATAAGAGCTGTTCTTCCTACAATAAACTATCTTCTTGATGAAAAGTGTCAGATTGTTTTGCTGTCTCATATGGGGCGCCCGAAAGGAAAACGTGTCCCACGACTTTCTTTGAGTATTGTTGCAAAACGTCTTTCTCGTCTTCTTGAAAAAGATGTTCTATTTGTAGATGACTGCATAGGTGAAAAAGTAAAGGCAGCTGTGAGAACAAAATCCGATGTGATTCTTTGTGAGAATGTGAGGTTTTATCCTGGTGAAACAGAGAATTCCGAAGAGTTCGCAAGAGAAATTTTCAATTCAGTAGAGGCAGATATATATGTTAATGATGCATTTGCAGTGTCGCACAGAAAACATGCTTCTTTATATGCTCTTGCTCTTTTGTTTCCCGTTGAAAAAAGGTTTGCAGGGATACTTATGAAAAAGGAACTCCTTGCTATACAGCGAATTCTTATCAATCCGAAAAAACCCTTTGTTGCAATAGTAGGCGGAGCGAAGGTATCAGATAAAATAGGTGCTTTGAAAAACCTTCTTTCACTTGTTGATAAGTTAATTATAGGTGGAGCTATGGCTTTTACTTTTCTTGTGGCTATGGGAATAAATGTCGGAAATTCCCTCGTTGAGAGAGAGTTTGTTGATGTTGCAAGAGAAATAATTGATGACGCGAAGAAAAAAGGTATTAAGCTTTATCTTCCTGTGGACTGCGTTATAGCAAGAGATATAAACAGCAACGATATAAAAGTTGTTCCTGTTTATGAAATACCAGATGGTTATGCTGCTTTTGACATAGGTCCTGCAACTATAACTCTTTTTAGCGAAGCGCTCGCTGGTGCAAGAACAATCGTCTGGAACGGACCTATGGGAGTTTTTGAAAAAGAACAGTTCGCAAAAGGTTCCTATTCCATAGTGTCAGTTCTTGCTAACTCTACCGCATATACCCTCGTCGGTGGTGGAGATACAGATGTCGTTATCACTAAAATGGGAGAACAACACAGAATATCTTATATATCAACAGGTGGAGGTGCTTTTATTGAAATCTTAGAAGGAAAGGAACTTCCTGGTATTGTTGCCCTGAAATCCTGACTCAAAATAAATTTTTTTGAAATTAAATTACTTTATCGCTAACACATGTATCTGATTTTCCTCTTTCCCTATCATTCTTATCTGCCGTATGATTTCGTAAAGTTGATTTAAAACTTTGATGAATTTTTCTGTCAAACCATTTTCTTTTTTTACTCCAAATCTCTTCAAAAGTTCTTTTATTTTTCTCTCTCTATCAGCGAAGATTATCTCTTTATTAAGGTCTATCATTTGGCTGAATCCTGCGTCTTTCAAAGTCCTGATGAGCTCGTTTTTTGTTATGAAATTGAGATATTTGAGTCCAGCAGATGGTTTGTTCTGAATTTTGAGGTATATTTTTGTAAGCATAAGAGATAATTTTGTTCGCCCGTTGAATATCGGGGTCCAGAATATTCTGTAATGAGGTTCATAAAAACTAAGAGAGTAATCGGGAGCTCTGAGGTACAGTATTCCCCCATCTTTCAGAACTCTGAAAATTTCCATAACACATTTTTTCGGGTCATTTACATGCTCTATTACTTGGTTTGAAATAACTACATCAAAAGATTCGGGTTTAAAAGGGAGGTTTTCGCCTTCGCTCAGAACATATCTTGAAAGCCATAATTTTTCGTATTTTAATTTTTTGACTCTTTCTCTGAAAAAGTTCGCACTATCTTTTGATATATCAATCCCTACTGCTTTATATCCTTTTTTAAGGCAGTAAAGGAGTGCGGTCCCGTATCCTGCTCCGAAATCTAAAATCAGTTTATCTTTGAGATTTATTCTTCTCTCTAAAAATTTTACTGTTCCGTCATAATTTTCATCATCATCTATCCACTCCTGAACTATCTTTTGGATATATTTTTCATCTTTGTCTCCCCATATCAAGTTTCTTTTCTCTTTCTCTTTTTTTATGAGTTTGTGGTAAAGTTCTTCTTTTTTATCATCTCTCATTTTTTCTGAACACTAATATTTTATGTGCTTGAAAAAATAACTGAAATTTTAGACATATCTTTTTTAGTTTTTACTATCTGATTTATATCTGATTTATTGATGGAGGGAGGATTAGAAAGTTATGTGGGCTTGGCACTTTTATGAAAGAAAAAAACCCGTAAGAGTCAGAAGGTCGGAGCTTACCTGTCCAGGAAACAGCATGAAGATGATGACCAAAGCTGCCGAATCTAATGCTGACTGGGTAATGTTTGACCTTGAGGATACAGTTCCGCCAGCAGAGAAAGAGAAAGCAAGAGAGCTCGTTGTTTCTGCTTTCAACACGCTTGATTTTAAGGGCAAGGTCAGAGCTTTCAGACCAAACAACCTCAGAACTCAATACTGGTACGAAGACATTATTTATGTTGTCACAAACGCGGGACATAATATAGATATAATAGTTCTCCCAAAGATATACGGTCCAGAAGAAATAGCTACTGTTGACCAACTTCTTACTCAGCTTGAAAGGAAACTTGGTTTGGAGCCGGGAAAAATAGGTCTTGAGGTTCTTATAGAGACAGCGCAGGCGCTTGTGAGGTTGAAGGAAATATGCGAGGTGTCTCCTCGTCTTGAGGCGCTTATTTTCGGTGTCGCTGACTTTTCTGCTTCAATAGGAGCTCGTGAGATGAAAAGGGATCAGCATATAAACTTTCTTTACGCCAAGCAGGCAGTTGTGATTCACGCAAAGGCATATGGGCTTGACGCGATTGACTGCGTCACTCTTGATTTTAAAGACGCTGAGGCAACAAGAAGAGACGCCGAATGGGCTGCAAGGTTCGGTTTCGATGGGAAATGGGTCATACATCCAAACCAAATAGATATAGTTAACGAGGTCTTCACCCCATCAGATGAGGATATAAAAAGGAGTTTAAAGATAATTGAAGAATATAGAAGGGTTGAGAAAGAAAAAGGCGCCTGGGCTCTCGCAATAGATGGCGAAATGGTAGACGCAGCAACTATAAGGGTTGAGTTTAAAAAACTTCTCTACGCTAAAAAAGCAGGAAAACTTAAAGAACTTGATATACCAAAAGATATTTTCGAGGGCGTTGAATTTGAAGTGTCTCATTAATTTTTGATGATAGTAAACCTTGAATATAAGAACGGAGAGCTGAACTGGGGAGAAGTAAATCTGAGAAAAATAGCTGAGGAGTTTGGAACCCCTCTTTTCATCTACTCCGCTGACGAATTTTTAGGACGTTTAAAATTACTAGCCAAATGCGCAGATTACGAAAAACTCATATGCTTTTCTCTGAAATCTAACTCCGTCGTTCCACTTCTTAAAGAAGCTTCTCAAAACGGATTCGGAGCAGATGTCGTATCAGGTGGAGAGCTATTTATAGCAGAAAAGGCAGGTTTTTCTCCCCAAAAAATCGTATTTTCAGGAATAGGAAAAACAAATGAGGAGATATTGCAGGCAGATCAAAAAGGAATACTTCTTCTCAATATAGAAAGCGAATCAGAATACAGGTTTGTGAAAAAGCTTTTTTCTGAAAACGGAGGCAAACTCAATTTTGGTGTCTCTTTCCGCGTTAAGTTTGAAGTTGAACTTGAAAAACTTCATCCTTATTTAGGAGTTGGTAAGAAGGATTCAAAGTTCGGGCTTTCGGAAGAAGAAGCGCTTTTGCTTTATGAAGATGCTCTGAAAAGTAAGATATACCCAAAAGGTTTGCACTTCCATCTCGGCTCACAAATAAAAGACATTGAGATATTCAGAAAGGCAGTTGAACTCGCTACCAGATTTTTATCAAAAATCAAAGAAAAAGGCATAAAATTGGAGTGGGTAGATGTCGGAGGAGGGCTCGGTTTAGATTACGAGAATCTTACCGAACCATCTTTCAAAGATTATGCTGATTCTTTCAAACCAATCGCAGATGAAGGATATAAAATAATTTTTGAAATAGGAAGAGCTGTATCTGCTCCATCAGGCGTTCTCATCACAAAAGTTATAAGAAAAAAGAAAACACCTACGAAAAATTTTCTCATAGTTGATGCTGGAATGACAGAAATTTTGAGAATCCCACTTTATAAAGCTTATCACAAAATCATTCCTTTGACTCAGGGCGATTCTGAAAAAACTTTTGATGTTGTTGGTCCAATTTGCGAGAATTCAGATTATATTGGACAAAATGTGCTTTTGCCAGATTTAGAAGAAGGAGAGTTTTTATGTGTCCTTTACGCTGGTGCTTATACTTCCTCTATGTCTTCAAATTATAACGGCAGAACTTTTCCTGCTGAGGTAGTTATAAAAGGTAATAAATTTTTTCTCGCTCGCAGGAGACAAACTTTAGATGAACTTATCTCACGCGACCAGATCGATTGAACAAAAAAATAGCTCCGCAGAAATACAAAGCGAAAATTTCTTCAATTTTGCATAAATTTTTGCAATTCGGGGATTAATTTATTTGTGATGAAAAGAAAGAGTTTTTCTCTTCTTGAGGTTATAATAGTTTTGATAATAATTTCTGTTTTGGCTTCTCTTGCTATACCACAATACAGAAAGTTGGTCTATAAATCAAAGGTAGCTGAGGTGAAAGCTATTTTGCCTTCTATTGCTCATCTTGAAGAGGTTCGGGAAACGGAAAAAGGTAAATATATAACATGTGGGTGGTATCCCGGCTCTGCTGGAAAAAATAAACAGGTGTGGTCAGACACAAACTGCTTTTCTTCTGAACTCAATTTTGATGTTAAGGGTGGAACTTATTGCGATTTCGCAGTCGCAAGAGGAAATTTCTCTTCTAATCCCGCTTCTGCCTCCCCATCTGATAGAGAAGAAGTAGAATCAACAGCAAATATAGATATAACAATTATAGCAAGGTGCGATTTAGATGGAGATAGAAATTTTTCATACTATGTTGTTACCGATGAGGATAACGAGGTAAAAGGTCCATTTGGAGATGATTTCTGATTAATTCCGGAAGGTCCTGTTTGCTATAACCATCCTATACTTTTTAATTTTTTTTCTGCGTCTTGTGGGTTTTCTGCTTCTATTACCTCTATGCTTATTTTATTTTCTTCGATGAATTTTTTTACCCTTTGAGGAAGAAACCCCCATTTCGCAAAGAGAAAAATTGAATTTGTTTTTTCAGCAAACACGAGGTCATTTATACCATCGCCTATAACAAGCGTTGGTCTATTAATTTTTAGAGTTTGCTCTATTTTTTCAAGAAGTTTTGCTTCCGGCTTTTTGACATCAAAAGTGTCCCCACCGACTATGCCATCAAAAATTTGAGCTATGTGAAGAGATGATAAGAGCGAAACGGTTAGTTTGTGGCTCTTATTCGTGGTGAGAATCACCTTGTGATTTTTCCTCTTCATTTTGAATATAAGCTCTGTGTTTCCTTTATAGATATATGTCTTGTGCGCTATGTTCTTCCTGTACTCTGAAATGAAATCTTTTAAAATCTCTTCTTCTTTTTCCTCTGCTCCGAGTTGTTTCAGGATTTTCTGTATAAGAGGTCTTACTCCGTCTCCTACATAAGATAAAACCACATCAAAATCAATCTCTTTTATATTGAACTTTCTCAGGGTTTTGTTGAGTGATATAAAAATATCTTCTGATGTATCGGCAAGAGTTCCGTCAAGGTCAAAAAATATTGTTCCCATAAAAGTTATTCACCTGCTATAACCCACACGACATTATACTGATGAAAAGGAGTCCAAGCGTTGGCTACTCCACGCCTCAGGGACTTTCTTATATCCATCTTATCTCCTACTAACCTTTTGACTATCTCTATCATTCTTATAAGTCCTACGGCACCAGGGGAATTTCCGCATATAGCACCTCCTGATGGATTTATTGGTAATTTTCCCTCTTTCAGGAATGAGCCGTCGTGAATGGGTTTTACAAGACGTTTCTCTGCAACAAGTTCAAGCGCCTCAATAGACATAAGCTCTATGTGAGGGAAACACTCCATTATCTCAGCAAAATCTATTTCTCTTTTCGGATTTTTAACTCCTGAATTTTTGTAAGCTTTCCTTGCCGCATACCTCAAAGAATTGAGGTGAGCTATATCTTCGTACCCCGGATAGTACGGACCTATATTTACTCCGAACCCGTCTATCCATGCTCTTTTTTCTCTTGTTTTCACTATGTCTCCTCTTGCGAATATTATAGCTGCTGCACCGTCTGTTTTTGGAGGCATCATAAGTTTCCTTATCGGCTCAGCTACATAAGGAGATGTGAGAATTTCTTCAAGTATTATTTTTTCTCTTATGTGAGCGTCTTCGTTATCTGCTCCGTTCCTCCTGTTTTTTATGACTATTATCCCGAGCTCTTCTTCCCCTATTCCGAGTCTATCCATAAACGCCTTTGCTTGAAGTGCTGTGAAGTTTATAAAATCTATCCCTGTTTTGCCAAGGTAATTTAACCTCGCATATGTTACAGAAAGATGTCTCATATCTGTTTCTGATGATTTACCATATCCTACAACAAGAGCTATTTTGCTTTCTCCGCTCATTATTTTCATAACCGCATAGGTTGCTCCAAAAGCTCCATCTATATTCCTCAAGAATGTATGTGACTTGGGTTTCAAATTCAATTTTCTTACAAGGTCAGAAATTTTGTTGTGCGATGAGAAAGAACACTCAACAAAATAATCTATCTCCTCTGGAGAAATTTCAGCGTATTTTATTGCTTTTTCTACCGCCTCCTTTGCTATGTCAATATCAGAAAGCGGAGATTTCTCTTCCTGTCTTGAAATCCCAATGCCAATTATTCCAACTCTTAACATAATTATTCAATTTATAATACCTGACTTTTATCTTTTGATGAATTTTAAAACTTTTGACCTGATGGATTTTTATCATTCTGATTTCATTGGTAGATCACTTTGAAGGAAAAACTACTTGAATTTTTTATTTTTGCATTTTCCAGTTTCCCTTTATATGAGGTACAAAGCGAAATGCTTTTTGCTTCACCTTGGCAGTAATTATTAAAACAGCTCCCAGGTAATGAACAGTAGATTTCGCTCGGTATATCCAAATCTATATCAGACAGAACATAGAATGTGACTTTGTAATCGCCCGCGTAAGTTGCAGAAAACGAGTAAGTATTGGTTTTAAGACCAGATATAGCTGATGGGTAAATCTCTTTTATAAAAATTTCTTGTCCTCCACCGGGAAGGTTATTGCCTTCTATAAGAATAAAGACGCGGTATAAAGAAACATCAAAAGTTATTATATAGTTTTCTATTGTTGCTGAATTAGCATATGTTTTTTGTGATGGATCCTCATTATTTTGGTCTTTTGGTTCAACAGATATTATAGGAGCTTCTTTTGCAACAGATACAGTTGCTATCTTCTTCACGCTTTTTTTCCCGAAAGAGTCCTTTGCTGATACAGTTATTTGAAAAATTCCTCCGTTCTCATATGTGTGCGACCTTCTGGTAAAGTATTTTGAACCGGTTGCAGGAATTAGGTCTGCTTTTCCATCTCCCCAATCTACTGATAACTCTTTTATATCATCTCCTTCTGGGTCTTGTACTGCTATCAGAACTGAAATGTCGAGCGGACTGATTCCTGCTGCAATAGTAGTCGTAACAGTTTCATTTCCTACTTTTTCTATGAATCCGTCTATTATTGGTGGGAAGTTTTTCGGGGAAGAACCTCTTATAAAAACTCCTATCTTTACTTCTGCGTAAGATGAAAGAGGATAGGGAGCGAATTTATTGTCATCATATACATAGATTTTTATTGTAAAGTCGCCGTCGGCTTTGTAGATATGCGAACTTGAACAGTCATTTTCTTTTTCATCAAAAGAATTATCTCCCCAATCTATTATCACTTTACCTATTCCGTTTGCATCTTTGCATATTGCTTTATATATACTGTATCTCCGAGCGAAAAAGATGATGTAGGTTCTAAAAACTCTTCATCTTTATATGTTTCAAAGTTTATTATCTGTGGGGAATCGTTGGTTATTATTGTTGTTTTTACTTCGTTAGAACCAGATTCATCCATACCATAAAGTTTTACCTCAAAGATTCCAAATCTTTCGTATGTGTGTTGAAGTATCGTTTCTCCATCTTTTAGGTCTTCAAGAACGCTTTTTTGTGTGTTATCTCCGTAATCTATTATGAGGTACTTCATTTTACCGCGTGATGGTATGGACTTGATATAGAACGAAACAGAAAGGGGAAATGAACCATAGTTTTGAGATGGTGAAAGAATGAGAAGGGGACCGGCAGTTGGAGGTAGCTTGCTCAGATCGGTACAGAAAGCTAAAACAACAAAACTCAAAGTGCTCAGAATCAGTATCTTTTTGTATTGCTTTTGCATGGTATTAATTTTAATCACTTTGAAAAGTTTTATTTTTGTAAGGAGCATAGGGTAGATTTTTAGCTCTGTTTTTTTAATCTCTTCATTAGTTTTGCCATGTAAATTGAGTTGAGAGCCCATTCATAACCTTTGTTTCCGTGTTTCCCGCCCGCTCTTTCAAGCGCCTGATTCAGGTTCTCAACTGTGAGAACTCCAAAAATTATAGGTGTTTCTGTTTCAAGAGCTGACTTAACAAGTCCTTCTACTAAACCTTTTGATACATATTCAAAATGGAATGTTTCTCCTTTGATTAGACAGCCAAGAGTTAAAATTGAGTCAAATTTTCCTGTTTTTGCGAGAACTTTTGCAGTTATGGGTATTTCAAATGATCCGGGTACATAAAAGATCTCAAAATCAACTTTTTGCTCTTCAAAAGCTCTTTTTGCTCCTTCAAGAAGTTTTTCGGTAATTATTTCGTTGAACCTTGATACTACAACTCCTATCTTCAATTTATACTTACTTTCGTTTTCATCTTTCAATTTCTCGCTTTTTTCTTTCATACTTAGAAAAATCGGAAAGTTTATTTTTTAACTTGCTGAGTTAAATCAAAAAAGCACTTTATTTATTTGTCTCCTGTTTCCTTTCTTTTTTTGCCTTCATTCTCTCTTCTATCGATGGTATGTTCATAATTTTCCTGTATTTTACTATTGTTCTTCTTGATAGCTCTATTCCGAATTTCTCTTTGATTTTTTTAGCTATTGCTGAATCAGAGAGCGGTGTTTCGGGGTCCTCTTCAGCTATCATTTTTCTTATCTCATCCATTATAGCGTCCCGAGATATTTTTTCATCTCCCTTTGATATTCCTTTTGTGAAGAATTTTTTCAGCTCAAATATTCCGTAAGGGGTTTTAACATATTTGTTGATTACTGTTCTGTTTATTGTTGATATAGATATGTTGCACATTTTGCTTATGTCTTCAAGAGTCATAGGTTTTATCTTTGTGAAGTCCCCGGTTGTCAGAAAGTCCCTCTGATATGAGAAAATGACTTTTGATACTTTTAATATTAAGTTCTCTCTTTTTTTCAATCCTTCAACATAGTTTCTCGCTCTTTGCACAAGCATTTCAATTTTTCTTCTTTGTTCCTCGCTCATATTCCTCTTTGAGTTTTTGAGCCATCTCTCTCCGTAAATTTCAGAAAACCTGACATCAAAATTCTTTATGGGTATAACATATATTTCTCCTTTATCTTCAAATACCTCAACCTCTGGTCTTTTAGGGGTTTGAAAGTAATCTTCCTGACTATATATTTCGTAGAGAGGATAGGGGGGAATATCAAGTTTTCCCGTTTCCTGACTTATAATTTCGCTCAACGCTTTTATTTTTCCCTCATCAAAATTTGTCGCACTCCCAATATCTTTCAACTCCTTCTCTATTTTCTCTAATATCTTGTTTGCCTTATCTTCTCCAAATTTTTTTGAAAGTATAAAATGGAGGTATTCTCTTGCGTTTTTGCTTCCTATTCCCTGTGGTTCTATCTCCATAAACTTCTTCCTCACTTTCTCTATTTCCTCTTCATCTGTTTCTATTCCTTCATTTTCAAGTTCTTCTTTTATTTCTTCTGTGGTTTTTGAAAGATAACCTTTCTCATCAATAGACCAGTATATCATCTCTGCTATGAAGAGCTCCTTTCCGGAAAACTTGCTGTATATTTGTCCTAAAATCAACTCGTCTATTGATTTTTTATCAGGAAGGAGTTCAACAGCTTTTTCTTGAAATTCCTCTAAATCAGGATTTCTCGCAAATGAGAACCGTTCGCTTTCATAACTGAACAAATTCTCAAGCTCGTATTCATAAACTTCTTCATCGGTTATATATTTTTCTTTGCTATCTATATATTCGTTTTCAATATCTTCTTTTCCTTCGTATTCTAAAAACGGGTTTTCTCTCGCTTCGTTTTTTATTTCTTCCTCAAGCTCTTCCAACGGCATAGAGATTAATCTCAAATGTACTATGATGTTGGGAGTAATTCTTAGTTTTGTCTCTACCTTCTCCCGTAGAGTTATTTTTATCACAAGATATATTTTAAGATTTTGATGTTTTTTGTTGCCTTTTGCTCTTTGAAATTCATGCCTACCTTTCTAATATTTCTCTTCTGATTTTTGCATGATTTCAATGAGTTTTTCTCTCACTTTCAAAAAATCCTCCTCCTTTCTTTTTCTCTCATTTACAAAGTATTTATGGTATATATCTATCAATCTGTTGAGGTCTATTGTTCCCTCTGAAATTTCCTGACCATCTGAAATTTTCAGTATTCCTCTTTCTGTTTTTTCTTCGGTATCTATTGATACGACATTTTCTATTTCAGAGTTTATTATTGTCTTCCACTTTACTATTTCTCTTACGCCTTGTGTTTCAGAGTATTTCAGTTTTATCTTTTTTATATCTTTGGGATATTTTTTCATCTCTTCAATCGCTTTTTCTATCTGATTTTTATCTATATCAAATTCAAATTGCCTGAGAACTCTTTTTTGGTCTATTTTCTGGAATTCAGTTTTTACCAATACTCCACGAGATATTTCAAGAAAGTAAAAACCTTTGTTTTCATCTTCTCGCTCTCCGAAGTCAATCTGATATGGACTTCCACAATAAACTATTTCTGTTGTTGTTGTGGATATTCTTTGACTTTTGTGTATGTGTCCAAGAGCACAGTAGGAAAATTGCGGAATTTTTGTCTTCCTTATTGAGTAGCTTGTAAGAACGCTTATTTCCTTTTCTGTACCAGATGGGATACTTTCTGATATGAAAAGATGGGAGACGAAAATAATAGGGTATCTCTCTTTCGCTCCTTCTTCAAAAAGAAGGTCTATATATTTTCCGAGTTCGTCTTCGTATGATGAATTTTCTCCGGCAAAGAGATTAGGAGAAGGATACGGCAGAACTGCAAAATTTATCTTCTCTCCATTTTTATCTTCATATTGAAAAATTGCTTTTTTTATTTCTCTTGGATTTATGACATTTGCGAAGACCTTCACATTTGCAAGCTGTAAGAGTTTGCTCATGCTTTTTAGAAAGTCCTGCGAGTCGTGATTTCCCGAGATTATCAGAGAAAAGACCTTGATAGAGTTGAGTTCAAGAAAAAAATCCCAAACCACTTCTAAAATATCAGGGGGTGTGTTGGGTTTATCAAAAATATCTCCGCATACAATAACGCAGTCAATCTTTTCGCTTATTACAAATTTTTTCATCTCACCGAGAGTGTGAATGAGGTCTTCTTTCCTTGATATGTTGCCGTTTTTTTTCCCTGCGTGCCAGTCAGATGTGTGAAGAATTCTCATAAAAAATAACTTATTAATTTTTCAATCCGAAACTTTTTGTTTTGTTCAAATCATCGGTTTTTTCTTGCTCACTAAAATTAAAAGAAATTGTAAGATGGAGATAAAGATAAAGCATGACTGGAATGTTTCTCCTGACGAGGCGAAAAAGATTCAGTTAGAACTCTCAAAACTTGTCAAAGAGGTGAAACTTGAAAAAGAACCGGAAATTGTCGCCGGAGTAGATGTATCTTACAACATAGGTTCAAACTTGCTCTATGCGGGAGTTGTAGTGATAACTGTAAAAGATTTAGAAATTATAGAGAAAGTTGTTGTCGAGAAGGAGGTGAATTTTCCTTATATTCCGGGGCTTTTATCTTTTCGTGAGACTCCTGCTCTTTATGAAGCATTTTCACGCCTGAAAACAGAACCAGATGTTATTTTTGTTGATGGTCAAGGTATAGCTCATCCGAGATTTTTCGGAATAGCGTCTCATATAGGGGTTCTCTACGACAAACCCTCTGTTGGAGTTGCAAAATCAATTTTGGTCGGAACTTATCCATATCTGCCGAAAAAAAGATGGGAAACCGCTCCGCTTTTTTTCAGGGGGAAACAGGTTGGATGTCTCCTCTGCACTCAGGAAGGAGCTGAACCAGTAGTCGTTTCTGTTGGATATAAAATAACTCTTGACGAAGCGGTAGAGCTGACAAAAAAGCTCACGAGGGGATTTAGAATACCTGAACCAACGCGCCTTGCACATATTATTGTCAATTCCGCGAGAAAAAAAGGAAGGATTTAAATTAAATATACACAGACCTTAAATTATATGCATTTTGAGATTTCTGATTTCAACAAATTGATAGAATCTGCAAAGTTTAATCCTGAACACGAGAGAGGAGAGAAAAGCATAATTGACGAACTTTCAGCTCTTTATATGTCTGCCTACAGGGGAATTGAGGAGTATGGGGAGCCATCTTTAAGCCACGCGAAAAGATATATAAAATGGCTTATGCGACACTCTGATTTTTTCAAGGTTATCATTTCAGAAAACAGATTCATCGGATTTATAGCTTGTAGTTCAGATTGGTTCTGGAACGGCAGAGTGGGGGAGATACATGAAGTATGTATAGACCCTGATTTTCGTAAGAGAGGGTTTGGCAAATTCCTTGTGAATTTAGCTATTGATTTTTTCTCTCAGAGAAAGCTCAAAAGAGCGGGGCTTTGGGTTGGAGAGAAAAATGAGGTTGCTATAAAGTTTTACAAGAGTTTGGGATTTGAATTCAGCGGTGATAGATTTCCAAATTGGTTGAGGATGGAAAAGGAGATATGATTTTTCGTTTGGTGCGCCCGGCGGGACTTGAACCCGCAACCTTTGGATTCGAAGTCCAACGCTCTATCCTGTTGAGCTACGGGCGCAAAAAAACTATACAAATTAAAATTAGCAAAATAAAAAACCATTCTCAAAATATCAAAATATCATTAAGAAAATCAAAAACAAAATAATCTATCAAAATTCAAGTTGATTGAAGAATATATAAAATCATTAACGAAAAGTAAAATAAAATCAAAACCCAATATGAGAAGAAAAGAGAACAGTTCAAAAACACAAGTAAAACCAAAAGTAAGACAAAAAAAGAAAGAACAAAATCTAACCTATATTCTCAACCGACTTGAAAAAAAAGCAAATTCTTTTATATCTGAAAAAGATAAGGACTCATTTTTCTCGGAAGCATTTTTTGAAACTCAGAACATATTGCAGGTTGTGATCGAAAATCTTGAAGTCAGGTCAGCAGAGAGAAAAATAATAAGCGGTTTTTCTATCAGGGAAGCGAAGATGGGCAGTGATAAACTTTCCTCAAAATCCCAAATAATATTCCCCGAAAATCTTTCACGCCTTGAACTATCTGAAAGCGAAGTTGTAAAATTCCTGAAGAAAAAGAGCGAAATTCTGAAAGATTCTACAAATTTCAGGGTTGTTTTCAGAGGAGTAAGAAGGTTGAAGTTTGTCAAAAACTCCCTCGGGAAATCTGCTTTTGAAGATTCTACAAAACTATATATCGTAGTCAAAGTTATCTTTCATAAAGATGGAAAAATAGCAACCGCAAGAGAATCAATAGCAGGAGAGAACCTCAAAGATTACGAGAATATAGAAGAAATTTTTAATGAGGTTCTCGTGAGAGCCAAGAAGCAATTGGAAGGCGGAGTTAAAGTTTCGGGAAGAGTTCCCGTCGTCATTATGTCATCTGCGGGAGGTGTTTTTGTGCACGAATGTATAGGACATGCCCTTGAAGCAGACCATATATTCAAAGGTCTTTCAGTTTTCAAAGATAAACTCGGACAAAAGATAGGTTCAGATATTGTGACAATTGTTGATGACCCGACATGGGCTCATCAGAGAGGAACTCATAAGTTTGATGATGAGGGAACTCCTGCTATAAGAAATGTTCTTGTTGAGAACGGATACCTCAAAAACTATATTATTGATCTTAAACATTCTTTCATTTTGAATATGCCTCCAACATCTTCAGGTAAAAGAGAAAGTTACCAGTATCCTCCTATACCAAGAATGACCAACACTATAATTTTGCCGGTCAATGGAGTTAAGCCAGAGGAGGTAATTCGCGAGTGTTGGAACGGTATCTTGATAAAAAAACTTGACGGTGGAGAAGTTGATACTGCGACGGGGGATTTTGTTTTCGGCATTGAGGAAGGATATAAGATAGAAAACGGAAAGATAGGAGATATGATTTATAAGGGCGTTCTTATGGGTAAGGCGCAGGAATCTTTGAAAAGGATAGTGAAATTGGCAGAAGATATTGGTTTTTCACCGGGAACTTGTGGTAAAGATGGTCAGTGGGTTCCTGTCTCTGATGCTCAACCGACTGCGCTTTTTGAAGAACTCATAATTGGCACATCAGATTAAACCGAATTTTGCTTATTTTTAAGTTTTTTGTTTTTTGGGATTAAAATATTTAGGGAAGAGGAGAGGTGGCCGAGCGGTCTAAGGCAACAGCCTGCTAAGCTGTGGCGGGGGTTTTACCCTGCCTCGCGGGTTCGAATCCCGCCCTCTCCGCCATCTCAAAAGAACAACTCTCCCCACTGATACATGAACTTAGAAAATTTCTTCTTCTGTCGGGTTCCCAACTTTTCTTTCTTTTGCTTGTTTTAAAAAATAAATGAAGGATTTGCTTTAAATTAATTATTTATGGTAAGCTCTTCTTATCTCAAACTTCTGGTGATTTCCTTCCAAATACTTCTTTTAAGCTTTTCTGCTTGTATGAAAACGTCACCGAAAGTGAAAAAAGTTGAAGCCACTTGTCCAGAGTGTCAATACGAAAATGATAACATCAAAGATAAAAACGCAAAATCCCCTCAAGCGGAACAGAAGAACAGCGAGTTAAATCAGGAGAATTCACCTCAGCAAGAAAAAACTTTCAGCTTTGAAATAGATATTGCGAAACTTTTTGAAAGTAGATCTCTTGGTAAAAGTCCTGTGATATTTGAATACGAACGCTTGAAAGATGTCCTGAATGTCAAGACCTATGAGGAAATGTTTGATAAAGCCCTTTTCTTTTACTCTACGGGTGATATTGAGCTTGCATCTCAGATATTTTACGCCCTCGCTTCTAATTCTCCAAATCAAGAATACAAGGAAATAGCCCTTTTCAACCTTGCTATGTCTCTTGAAAGATTGGGAGAAGACGAAAAGGCAGAAATGATTTACTCTCAGATCGCAACAAGTCAGCAGTATGAAATAAGTTCCGATGCTCTCTTGCGCCTTGCAAGAATAAAAATATCAAGAGGTGAAAAGATAAAACTCAATCAAGAATACTTCAAGGACGAAAAGAGAAAAGAGTTCTCAATTCTCCTGAATACATTCCAAGAAACAGAACAGATTCTCCTTGAACTCCTTCCAAAAGAAAATATAGAATTTGACTTTAACTCAGTACCAAAATATGATAAAATAAGAGCTAAAAAAAATTACTGGTATGAGAAAATAAAACCAGTTGAAAAAACCATAAAAGATATGGAAAAATTCAGACACTACGAAGAGATGAAGTCAGTCTACTATCTCTGTCGGGGGAACTTGGCTTTTATAAAAGGGATTTTAGAAGATAATTATCCTCTTGTATCTCTTAAAAACAAGGTCAATTTCATACTCTCTGCGCAGAAAGATTATATGGATGTTGTAAAGAGAGGGGAGCCGTGGTGGGTCACCGCTGCCGTTTTTAAACTCGGAGAAACATATAGATATGTCTTTGAAGACCTCGCAACTTCACAAGACCCGAAAGAACTCAAATCTGATGAGGAGAAAAAAATCTATAGGCAAGAGCTCATAAAAGAGCTTCAAAAAGCTCTCAAATACGCAGCATACATATACGAAAGAAATATAACATTCGCAGGAAGAATAAAGTTCAAAACGCTGTGGATAAAAAGAAGTCAGGAAGGATTAGAAACAGTGAGAAAATATACAGAAAAAATTCAAGAGATACTTCAAGATGAACAATAAAAGCCCTCATGATTACTTTGTTCAGCTTTTCAAAAATTATAGATACGACCTTTTCGTTCTGGATTTTCTGAAGACCGATAATATAGATGAAGATAAAGTTTTTTTTCTTGCAGATAACGAAAAAGAAGTTTTCAAAAGAGCAAAGCTTTACGGGGTATCAACTCAAATATACCTCAAAATAAAACATTTTCTGAATAATCAAGTTCATTCCCACAAAAAACTCAATCGCTACATAAGTAAGCTTGGGAAAAAATCAAGGAAAAACGATAGGATGAAAAAGTTTTATGGTGATAAAGAAAAGCTCGCAGAGCATCTTTTTCCTGTATTTTCATTTGACTTCCAAGCAAATTCTGAAAAACTTAAAAGAAACTTCAATTTCATAAAAGAGCTGAAACGATTTTCTGATGACTTCGCACTTTTTAAAGGAATTGCTCTTGCGAAAAAATATCACCTCTCTTTGCTGGCAAGACACACCGGAGATGTAGATATTATAGTCCCACAGAAAGTTTTCAAAAAGTTTGAAAAAAAACTGCTCGAATGGAATTTTTATCCTGTTCCAAGGTCAAAAATAAAAGATAAATATGGACATGTTTATCAGTTCGTCAGAGAAGATGGGCTATCTTGCGGACTCCACCTTTATATATCTGATAGGTTCTTCGCAGAAATAAAATACGAAGATTTAGAGTTTGAAAATATATCGGTTGAGCTTGGGGGAGATAAATTAGAGGTCAGAACCTTCTCGCCAGAATTTGATCTCATTCAACTTTCTCTTCATCTTTTCCAGCATTGCTTTGCTTTGAGAATTTTTCTTGATATCTTTTATGTTTTGAGAAGTTCTCGCATAGATTACACTAAGCTTTTTGAAATCTCCCGCAGGTTCAAAATTGAGCAGATTGTCCTTATTTCTCTTTTATCTAGTTCAAAGATATTTTGCCTTGACTTCCAAGATAGATTTTTTGTCAAAAGAATTCAGAATTCTTTTCTTTATAAATATTCCGATTTTTTATCTTCTTTTGTTTCTCAACCTTTTTTCTTTCTCGTTTTTAGAAATTTTTTATTTTATTCACCTTATTTTGATAAGATTTTCTCGCTTTTTTTAGCTTCAAAGTTCCCAGTGCGAAAATTTTTAAGCTTATTACCATATTTTCCATCTGAATTTTTGAGAAGATTAAAAGGAGAATATACCCTGGCTGTTTAGCTATGTGCATGGGAAAAATCAAGGTTTTTTGACACAAAAGTTGTTTTTGTTTTTTAAACTTTATTTTTAACTTATGAAGTTAGTAAGAGAATCTTTTCGCGCTTTTTCTTCCAGTCATATATTTTTGATCGCTTCAATCTTTTCTATTCTTATCTCTCTGATTTCATGCATGAAAAGGAATATATATTCATCTTTGGGTGTAGGAGGTGGTATTCCCCCGGGAAGCGGAATATCAAAATTGAAAATTTCTCCCGGCGAATTTGATGAAGACATTCAAGGTGTTTTTGAAGTACAGGGATTTTACAGGTTTGAGAAAAAAGATATAGTTCCTGCAACGGGCTATGCTTTACTTTATAACTTTCGTGAGATAAACGATAAACTTTTTCCGTATTTTGGAGCAGCTATAAATGTCTTGTGGTTTAGGGCAGAAAAGAATAAGATTTCGGCAAATGGTGAGTTTTCGCTTGTTCTCGGAATTGAATCAGTACTGAGTAAAAATATATCGCTCTTTTACGAGTTCCCCATAAATATTATAGCCCAAGAGGTTCCTAAATATAATTTGATCTTCGGCCTTTCATTTTACTTTAAGAGATTTTAGAGAGGAGAACACATTTGTTTAAAATGGAATTTGAAAAAAAATCAGTTTCTTTCAAGATGGCTGATATGGAAAAGTTAAAATGGGAACTGATATTTTCTCTCTTTTATAATCGCAAGGTTGTGTTTTTTTATTTCCTTTTTCTCTTTTTCTCTGGCTTTAATTTTCTTTCCTGCTATAAAGAGCCACCGCCTCTTCCTCCTGGACCATTTATAACTCCTGAAACGCGCTATCCGATAGGACCAGGAGATATAATAGAGATAAAGCTCGTCCCAGATGAGATAGGTGTTTCTGGACAATATGAAGTTGATGAGGAAGGCAGAATACTTATACCGATTGTTGGTGAGGTTTATGTTGTGGGTATGACATCTATTGGTCTTCGTGTTCATCTTCAAAAAATATTTTCTGATTATATAAAGAAACCTTATGTTGCAGTTTATGTACGTGAGATGAAAAGTCAGAAGATATATGTTTTAGATGAGGAGAAGGTTGGAGTGATTTACGTTCAGAGACCGCTGAGCATTCTTGAAGCTGTGATATTAGCGGGTGTTTCTCCAAAAGATGACAAGCTTTCTCGCATATATATTATAAGATGGGATGAATCAAAAAAAGCAAGTGATATATACTCTGTGAATGTTGAAAAGATTCTGAAGCAAGGTGATTTCACTCAAAATGTATATCTCAAACCGGGAGATATAGTTTTCATACCTCCAAAATACACAAAGAATTTGAGAGAAGCTCTTTCATTTTATAGCGGTGTAGGATATTCAATAATTTTCGGTTTAGGTGGTATAAGAGTTCTTGGAATAGTAAAGTAATGATTTAGTGTAGAAAAATGTTTTTTTATCATTTCAGTTCTACTTTGCATTCTGTTGCTATTTCTCCGTTCTCTTTTTTGCAAATTACGGTGATTATTTTTTTGTCTTGACTTTCCTCTTTGACTTCAAAGGTTATCTCCTCCTCCAAGAGTATAGGGTTTATGAATCTTGCTTTTACCTTTTTGATGTTTTCAGGTTTGGCATTGATGTGTTTCAAAGCTTCTTTTATGCAGAGAGCCATTGTCAGCATTCCGTGAACTATCGGGCGTGGAAATCCCGCTTTTTTCGCTACATCAAAATTATAGTGTATTTCGTTGAAATCCTGCGAAGCTCCTGCATACATCACAAGATGTTTCAAGTCAAGCTTCATTTCAACTCTCTTTTTAGTTTTCCTGAATTTTGTTTATTATTTTTCCTGTTCTTTTTTCCAGTATATCTTTTTTCACCAATATTGTGATAAAGTATATATGGGGGAATTTGAGCATTTCTTTATATACATAACCTTTGAGTTCCGGCATTTTTGTTAATTTCGTCCCGTTTTCTGTTTCAATCAGAGCATCGCAATAGACAAGACCAGTTCCTTCGCTACTTATGAGAACTTCTATTTGTTTTTCGGTTTTTTCCGGCAGAAAGTAATCATCAGAATCAAGAAAGGCAAGAATTTCTCCATCTGAATTCATAACCCCTATGTTTCTTGGTATACCAGGTCTTCCGCTGTTTTTCTGCAATCTTATATACTTTATTCTTGAATCTTTGAAGCTCCGGACTACCTCAGGGGTGTTATCTTCTGAACCATCATCTCTGCTATATGTAGGAATAATTATAGAAACCAAAGGGTTTTTTATTTCTCCCATCTCTGATAAATAAATCTTTTGATTTTGTATAAAGATTCAAATAATTTCCCATATACTTGCAAATATTTGTTTTCCGGATACCTAAAAAGGTGGAGGAAGTAAGGTA
>Ga0105162_1000139_pt1 | contig 48077 bp, 42 predicted proteins | sample JNZ201metaG_FD_81532 | JGI IMG/M metagenome (GOLD analysis project Ga0105162, IMG submission 81532) | Hot spring microbial communities from Jinze hot spring, China to study Microbial Dark Matter (Phase II) - JNZ 20120812A | ecosystem: Environmental > Aquatic > Thermal springs > Hot (42-90C) >...
AAACACATCACCACACTTTGAGATGCACTAAAAGAATTATACTATACAAAGCTTAATTAACAAAAACGGCTCTGTATCCGTGCATTAAAATGCGGGGTTTTAGAGCCGAGAATTTCTATAAAGATCAAGTAGTTGTTAAGCTTTTTGATCGCTGCAGTCTTCACCGCAACTTCACGACATGCACGATCAAGATAAAAGAGCGTATCGGTCTTCCTGGCACAATCGAAAAGTTGACCTGGTGGCACAATCGAACCGTCTTTACCAACCCCACGTGCCAGGACTTCAAATCCCACGACCTTATGCTGCTTAACATCAACAACTGGTTGGAAATAGGCTGTCAACCGCCCGTCCGAAAGCATCTCAAGGTACTCCTCAGCCTCAACCAGAGACGTCCAAGTATTCAAAGGTTTGAGAGATTTGAACGCGGAAACGGTTAAAGGGGTATTTTTATCAAGCATCACGCAGTGTATGTCATTGAGCTCGACGCTTGAAAAAAACATTGGAACCCGTAAGTTTGACGATGAACGATTTGAAATTTTCAACCTCGAACCCTAAGAATTCACCTTCATCCAAAAACTCACATCCGTGGTCTTTTAGGAAACTTTTGAACTTCTCCTTGATTACTTCCAGAGGAAAAACACAGAACAGTTGTTTCGGTTCGTCTGTAACACGTGGCAAAACTTGACACCTTTGACAGCGCTCATTCATCGTACTCACCTCCGCAAGCAACTAAAAAGTCACTACTTGCATTTTCAAAAAGATTATACCACGTCTACCAAAGAACTTTGGACGTTTTAAATGGATAAAAACTTTCCACCTGACGTGGAACCCTTCCACAGCAAAGTATCTTTTCGACGATAGCTAAAAAGCCTGAGATGTTGACTAAAGATAGTTTATGTGTCTATCTCTTGAGTCGCAACCTTTCAAACTCTCAGAATTCCAAAACTTTAGGAGGGATACAAGTGAGTATTAAGTCGGTACTTTTAGTTAGCATTACAGTTTTGACAGTCGCGAGTATCACGCTCTTAAACTTCGTCTCTGGAAAGTTAGTTACGGACCTACTCGGGACGAAGGCTTTGGAGTTTCTTCGTGCCGTTGCGGCAAATCTCGACAAAGAAGCTTTGAACAGAGTTGTTGAATCGATGGATAGTAACACGGAAGATTACAGAGCTCTAAACGCTTATCTCATAAGAGCACGGGAAGTGAGCTCATTTAAATACCTTTACACTGTGAAGATAGAGGGTTCGAAGCTCACATATCTTGTTGACGGTTTACCACCAACCGCGGAGGGTTTCTCCGCCCTCGGTGAATCAGAAGACCTTCCATTAAAAGGATACGAAGGGGGAAAAGAGTTCTACACCGGGCTGTATAAAGATGAAAATTGGGGAGTTCTGCAGACGGCTTCTGTGCCCATAATTTACAAAGGGAAATTAATCGCATGGATTGCCGGTGACTTTGATGCAGGATACGTCAAACAAATTCGCTTAAGGATTAACGTCATTTTCTTAGGTATAGTCTTGACCTTCTCTGTTGTCATTCTGATTGTTTTCGCCCTCGCCCTTAAAAAAATGGGTTTGCTGTACGCCGTTTTCGAACGTCTTGGTAACGGCGACTTGTCTTTTGAAATTAGTGTAAAAGGCAAAGACGAAGTATCAAAAATCTTAAGCGCTGGTGAAAATATGAGACAAAATATGCGTAGTTTAATCAGTACCCTCAGTGAAAAGATAATGCAAATAGTCAAGGTTAGTTCTGAAGGTGTCGATTCTTCAAAGAGTATTTTGAAAGCAGTCTCAAATCTCGAAAAATCAAACGAGGAACTCCAACGTTTTACTGAAGATTTGCATTCGTCCCTTGAGGAGATGACCGCAACTGCTCAACAGATCAACGCATCGGTGAATACGCTGGTAGATGAGATTGGTAGTATCTCACGAGCAACGGAATCGGTTACAAACGCCACGAATGCCGGGAAAGAGGCTTTAAGTAGTTCCGTGGATTTTGCACAGGTTGTCCTTAGATCAATAGAAGACTTCACTGAACGCGTAAAGCAACTAAGGTATAAGAGCTCGAACATAGGTGAGGTACTTAACGAAATAACCAGCATTGCCGAGCAAACTAACCTTCTAGCGCTTAATGCAGCAATTGAAGCTGCAAGGGCGGGAGAGCTCGGCAGAGGCTTTGCAGTTGTTGCTGATGAGATTAGGAAACTAGCAGAACAAAGTAAACAAGCAGCTCATAGGATTACCTTAATACTTGGTGATATCACGGCTGCGTCAGACAACGTTTCAAGAGAGACGGTCGAAAATCGCAACACTGTGAATGAACTTGTTGAAAGAATCATTCACGCACAACAAAAATATGGCGAAATTGAAAGCGTTGTCAAAAACATTACCGAGGAAATAACGAACCTTCATACACTCTCGGAGGAACAGAAAGCAGCTATTAATCAATTTGTGAACTCTATGACCACAATCACATCTGGGGCAGATAATCTTGTTAAGCTTGTAAGTGAAATCGAAAACGTGATTCAGAATATTAGATCACTTTCGAAAAAACAATCTGAGTTCTCAGAAGAGCTCGATATGATTGCAAAAGACTTGTCCTTAAGACAAAGTATTTTTAAAGTATAGTTTTTGTGAAAAACCTTGAAACCCGAAAAACCCACCGCACGGTGAGTTTTTTAGTTTCCATTGGAAAATTCACCAACGAATAAAATTGCAACAAATGTACCTTGGATAGTCAGAAGAATTTCTCAAGCCCTTTCTAAGAAAAAGTTCCCACCTCCAAAATCGTACAAGAAGTTTCTGTCACGCACATGCTAAAATATTCTTGAACTTCAAAGCAGTCCATGTTGGGCAGGAGGGCTATTTATGGGACTATTAGAAGTTGCTGGACCGATAATGGTCGGACCTTCAAGTTCGCACACGCTGGGTGCGTTGAAAATTGCACGGTTTGCTTATAAACTGATGGGAATTCCTGAGGAAGTCACATTCGTGCTCCATGGTTCGTTCGCACTTACTTACAAAGGTCACGGAACCGATAGGGCTTTGCTTGCTGGAATTGTCGGATTGAAACCAGATGATACCAGAGTAAAAGATGCTTTTGCAATAGCTCAGTCGTACGGTTTGAAGTTCAACTTTGAGGTATCGGACCTTGGGGAGGTTCATCCCAACACCGTGCTTGTAAAAGCCAAGCGAGGAAATATTTACAACGAAGTGCGTGGTTCATCCGTCGGTGGAGGTGCGATAAAAATAAATCAAATAAACGGTGTGGATTGTGACCTCACCGGTGAGTTTCCCACTCTTGTGATACTAAACAGAGATCTTCCGGGTGCCTTAAGAGGAATTTTGGAGTGTATAACGTACAACATTGCAAACGTTTACCTGCGGCGCGTCAATGCTCTCGAAGGACTTGCACTAACAATCATCGAATTGGATTCAAATATTGATGATGAAACATTGAAAAAGTTACGTACGAATAAATATGTGCTTGAAATCTATAACGTAAAAAGTGAAGAAGGTGAGAACCTTGGTATTCAGTGACCTACTTACAATCTGGCGTAACACAGGTCTGGAGTTCAGTGAAATTATTTTGGCACAAGAGATGATGGAGACAGGTCGTGATCCTGTTGCTGTTAAACGTTCCTTGAAATACCTGATGGATGTTATGCTCGAAGAAGCCCAGAAAAATTTCGGCAAACCATTCAAGACGTTGACAGGGTTAACTGGCAATAACGCAGCAAAGCTGTGCGCAAGCAAACCAAGAGTTTTAAGCGAATTTAATTGGGTCGCCACAGTCACAGCACTCTCGATGGCGGAGTCAAATGCCGCGATGGGCAGGATTGTGGCTTGTCCCACGGCCGGTTCATGTGGTGTTATGCCCGCAATGCTGTACGCACTTAGAAATGTGAAAGAAGCTGACAATGAAGGCTTACTCAAAGCATTTATCGTTGCTTCGGGAGTTGGAAACGTGGTTGCAAAAAAGGCTACTCTTTCTGGTGCCGCAGGTGGTTGTCAAGCGGAGATTGGAACTGCCACCGCGATGGCGGCCGCACTAATGACGTATTACTTTTCCCATAATCCGGAAACCGTTGGTCATGCCTCAGCTTTGGCACTTAAGTCTCTCATGGGACTTGTGTGTGATCCTGTTGGTGGCTTTGTGGAAGTTCCGTGTGTTAAACGAAATGCAATCGCTGTAAACGTTGCTATAGCATGTGCGGAGATGGCTTTAGCCGGAATTGAGAGCGTTATTCCCTTCGACGAAGTCGTTGAAGCGATGTACCACGTTGGAAGGTCTCTTCCCGAATCATTGAAGGAAACTGGCCTTGGTGGCATAGCGGCAACGCGGACTGCTCAAAAACTTGTTGAAAGTATTCACAAAACTTTGAACAGTGGTTCCGAAACTTAAAAAATATTTCCATTCTTCTCTACACTAACTATTCTAAACTCGAATATTCGTTGATAATGCTCTCACCAATTGATAAAATTATCATTGCTGAACCCTCAGATTTGGGAGGTCTTACTATGGCTGAAGTGATTCGCGCACCAAGGGGAACGCAATTAACGTGCAAATCCTGGCAAACAGAAGCCGCTATGAGAATGTTGATGAACAATTTGGATCCTGAAGTTGCTCGCGATCCGGCAAACCTCATCGTTTACGGTGGAAAAGGAAAGGCTGCACGCAACTGGGAATGCTTCTACAAGATTGTTGAAACGCTGAAAGTACTGGAAAACGACGAAACACTTCTTATCCAAAGTGGAAAACCAGTAGCCGTTTGGAAGACGCACGAGTGGGCACCGAGAGTTCTTATTGCAAACTCAAATCTTGTACCTAAGTGGGCTACGTGGGATTATTTCAACGAACTTGAAGCGCGTGGTTTGATTATGTACGGCCAGATGACTGCCGGAAGTTGGATATACATCGGTACACAAGGTATACTCCAAGGCACTTACGAAACGTTCTACGCAGTTGCAAGAAAGTATTTCGGTGGCACGTTGCGTGGAAAACTTGTTCTGACGGCTGGACTCGGTGAAATGGGCGGTGCCCAACCACTTGCTGTTACGATGAACGATGGGGTTGCGATCTGCGTGGAAGTTGACAAGAGAATGATCGACAGACGCTTACAAACTGGTTACCTTGATACGTGGACCGACAGCTTAGACGAAGCACTGAAAATGGCAAAGGAAGCAATGAAGGAAGGTAGACCATTATCGATAGGCTTGCTCGGAAACGCAGCGCAAATACATCCTGAGCTCGTGAGACGTGGGATTATTCCAGATGTAGTTACCGACCAGACAGCAGCCCACGACCCGTTGAACGGTTACGTACCCGCCGGTATACCGTTTGAAGAAGCACTAAAACTGAGAAGGGAGAATCCGCAAAAGTACCTCGAAATGGTTTACGATAGTGTCGTAAAACATGTCGAAGCAATCCTCGAGATGCAAAAGCAGGGAGCAAAGGTTTTCGAATACGGAAACAACATCAGACGTTTAGCACAAGAACACGGAGTAAAGGATGCGTTCAACATCCCCGGCTACGTTCCTGAATACATTAGGGACCTGTTCTGCGAAGGTAAAGGACCGTTCAGGTGGGTAGCACTTTCCGGAAATCCTCAGGATATCTACAAGACCGACCAGAAGGTCATCGAACTGTTTGGGGAAGATGAGCACATCCGCAAATGGATCGAAATGGCTCAAAAGAAGGTAAAATGGCAGGGCCTCCCGGCAAGAATCTGTTGGCTAGGTCAAGGTCAACGAGCTGAGATGGGGCTTGCGATGAACGAGATGGTTAAGAAAGGGGAACTCGAAGCCCCCATCGTTATCGGAAGAGACCATCATGACACCGGTTCAGTAGCGAGTCCGTACAGAGAAACAGAAGCGATGAAAGATGGAAGTGACGCGATTGCTGACTGGCCATTGCTTAATGCGATGCTTAACGTTGCAAGTGGTGCCACCTGGGTTTCGATCCACCACGGTGGCGGTGTTGGAATAGGGTACTCAATACACGCTGGTGTCGTCATCGTTGCCGATGGAACGGACCTCGCACGTCAGAAACTCGAGAGAGTCCTCACGAACGATGTCGGCATGGGTGTTGTAAGACATGCGGATGCGGGTTACGAAATAGCCATAGAAACCGCAAAGAAACATGGAATTAGAATGCCGATGCTGAAGGACTAAATCAAAGTTTGAAGTACCATTCGCTACTACAGTTCAAAGAGTGGGGAGCGTGGGGAAAACTGTACATAGGACCGAGTCGGTACAGAATTTTGGAGAGCGTTGATTTTGGCAATTCCGAACTTCTGGAATTCCTCGAGAGTAAAAAGGAGCGGTTGGATGTATACCATAGACACGTAGCGGTTGTAACCTGTTCTCCAAATCCGAATCAGGAGCACAAAACCGCTCCTTTCTTTTTAAACTTCCTCACGACACCTTCAGGAGACAAGGTTGTTGGTCTCTCGATTTCAAACCCACTTCAACGCTCCCCTGTGATCTACAAGCTTCAGGAACTGAGAAATTCAGCAACTTACCTCCACGTGTTTGAACAAATCTTTAAGGGACTCTCCTGTAACCTTCAGTGCGGTATTGTCAAATTACCGCTGAAAACACGATTTGTTGCGTTGGCGGGAACCGACAGCTTTCTTGAAAAGGAGATTTTCAGTGAAAAGGTGCTCGGCCACGAAGCATTTTCATTTGCTCAGAAAGTTGATGACGTCATCATTGAGCGCATAGAACGTTACAAGTTTGGAAGCTTTGGAAAGTGTATCACCGCGATAACTGACGATGGTATATATTTCTTTGTCGTCGACAAAACCATTCGAGACGAACATCGCACACTCTTCTCGGAAATAGTTTCTCTATTAAGAAAAAAACACAACTTCGAAGCGGCAAAGTATTATCCTATTCAAGAAAGGATAATAGGCTCATTCGTTCTTGACTTCAACGCCATCTTCTCCGAAGAACCTTTTCTCAAGGTCTCCCAGCTGCTGGAGGAGTACGAAAGAATAAAGGCTCTTATTACCCAGTACCTCTGACGAAAACCAATAGGGTAGATAGGGGTGAACGGCTTGAAAACGGGTACCAAACTTTTTCTCGGATTTGTTTTGGCTGGGGCACTGCTAACCTACGTCCTTCCGTGGTTCATCGAGCTTTACAAATATAAAAGTCGTTTGGTTTCTCCGGACGAGGTTCTGAAAACTCTCGAACATGTTGAAAGACGCATCAAGGAAGGCTGCGCTCTACCTTGGTTGAATGCATCAGAAGAGGATTTTAACCAAAAACTTACAGAAGCCAAGCCCCAGCTAACATCGAAGATGTTGCCTATAGAGGTTTTTAAAATCATTCAACCTGTACTATCAGTTCTCAACGACCAGAACATTCGCTTTTCAGTGCCAGTGGAACCGGTGTACGACGTGTTACCGTTCTCGGTCGCAGTTGTTGATCGGAGGATAATAGTCGTATCAACGGCTGACAATTCTGTACCACTCGGAGCCGAGTTAATTGCCATCAACGGAACACAGGAAGACGAGTTAATAGAAGAATTCTTAAACTACACATCGGGTGAGTGCTACGAACTCAGGGAACAGCAACTCGGAACGCTTATATGGCTCTACCCAGAACTTTCAAAGAAAAATAGGCGATTTGAAGTACAAGTATATCGCATACCGAAAAAGTATGCTGTTACATTGAGGTTCAACGGCGAAGAAAAAACGGTTACTGTCAAAACAACCACAGCCTACTCCTTTCCAAAACTGGTTAAAGAATCATCACCACAACGTAGTCCGTTTGAGTTCGAAATGCGTGGGAATGTTGGCATTCTCAAACTTGGAACATTCTCACTTAGGGAAGGAATGTTCAACAGGTACAGGGATTTTCTGAACGGACTTTTTGTTCAGTATCCGGAGATGGAAAGCTTAATAATCGACGTTCGAGGAAGTGCCATCAGAGACTTGGGGGTCTTCAAAGAACTTTTGGAACATCTTTTCCACGAACCAAAAACCGTCGATTTGAAGATGAATGTGGTAATGACAGCCTACAACCTCAGTACGCTCGAAAAACTTGGAATTTCGTTTACGTCTTCAACTGGTGAATTGCTAACGGTTCCCCTTAAACTCGAATTGATTCCTCGAGAGCCCGTATTCAGAGGTAAGGTTTACGTTTTAGCTGATCGTCATACCACGCAGACTTCCCTTGATTTCTTGCTACTTTTCCGCAAACTTAAACGTGGAAAGATAATCGGAGAAATACCGGTTACTCCGGTGAATCACTCCGCGGAGGTTTCATCCAGTTACACTCCCCCGATGATGATGAGTTACCAGTATCCAACTGCACGTGTAGCAGAAGACCAAGACGATTTGAAGTTCGACGCTACATTTGAAGTGAGCACTAACGAAAGAATAAGCTACGTCCTTGGAAAATCGGATGCATTGCTCGAAAAGGCAGTAGAATTTGTCATTAAGGACGAATAATTGTGGAACATCTGTTGCAAAACACCAACTTCCTTAGGAGATTGAGGGTAGATACTGCATATTGAAGGACAATTAAGTCCCGGAAAAGTGTATTTTGAGAAGTTTTTAACCTTAATTTAGAACCCAAATGCCATACTACCAAAGAGTGAGTAACTTAATAGCAAGTTTGAGTTAACATTAAATTCTGTTAACTTCTTACCGTTAACTGTCCAACCATCTTTGGAGAATCCTAAAAACATAATACCACCCACAGATAGTTCAGCGAACGAAATCTTCAAAGACGCTCCAACACCGATTGAAGCTGCGGTGTAACTGATGTTCGCACCGAGATATCCTTCTAATTGTCCATTTTTGAGATCGTCAAGACTGGTCTTCCCTTCGTTCACTTTCTTAGCAATCGAAAAATCAATCCCTCCAAAGCCAATAGATGCAAACAGCGAAACGTTGTCGAAGCTAATCTTCTTCAATCCCATACCAAATCCTCCACCAACCGAAACTTTGAACGTTCCATCCGTCGTAGTGTACTCCCGCTCGCCACCAAATCCAAAACCACCACTGTAAAGTCCTCCAGGTACTATTCCGTATCCAAAACCCCCAAAAGCAAGAATTCCATCGTTAAAACTTCGAACGTCCACAATCGGAACGTTCAAGTTTTTTAACTCACCTATCAACGAACCACCGGGAAAGTAAAATACCAACGAACCACCACCGCCAAAGTTGAAACCAAAAGTGATACCGAGGCTACCAAGTAACAGAGTAATAGTTAATAATGCAACCACACAGGATGTTTTAGTAAACATACCAAACACACCTCCTCTATAAGTTTGTTTTTTCCTTTTCGCTACCGATTCAATCGAAAACTACCGAATCCCTATTCACCACGATCTCTATGCGATTTATCTTAAAACCATTATAGCAGGCTCTTATTTTTACAGGACTATAGAAACCTTATCGTGCAACGGTCATAGCAAACGTTGATATTATACCACAGCCCAAACTGCACAAAATTCCTTGCTAAAAGTCAGCGAGACTTTCGTAAACGAACTTCAAAAATCCACACTCAATTTTTCCCATGACCGCAACAGCCTCATTAGAACCATAAATTGTAAATATCTCATCCTCTTGCTTTAGCAGATAAAGATGGCAGCATCTAAACTTTCTCAACATCCTCAAATCTCACATGGGAAATCCTTTAAGTTTCAAATTCTCTATTGTAAAAGGGCCACAACCAGAAAATGAATGAAAAGACTAGAAAGAAATTCACCCCTCACATCAAACATCATACTACCTAACATCTTCAATTATCAACAAAATTTGAGCTTCAAGGCGCTCAGCCTAACAGTCTGAAAGTGAGTTTTGAGTAAAAAAGACTCAAATATGGAGTTAGTGAGAGGGAACTGAGTTTGTGCCACACCAAACCTCACCTGCACTAAAAACGTCAACTTTTCCCAAAGAGAACTGAATTGAAAGGATAAATGCTTGCATCTTTTCCTTTCAACTCTGGCTAAAAACACTGTCAAAAGCTCTCCTATGCTCGTTCTTTCGTGTCAATGCTTTGGCATGCGTTTGCTTTTCACAAAGCTTTCGATTAGAAAAGACCTTAGCCAAATGGTATACTCGCAATTGGAAAATGATAGTTTAAGGTATGATTAGATGCTTTTGATTGGTCAGGAGGGGGCGGTAAGTGTGAAAGTGATCTCGATTGACGAAGCAGTCGAATTATTAAAACCCGGCATGACTATTATGATCGGTGGCTTTCTCGGTGTCGGTACTCCAGAGAAACTCATTGATAAGATTGTCGAAAAGCGGATAAACAACTTAGTCGTAATTGCCAATGACACGGCAATGCCAGACCGTGGAATCGGAAAGTTGATAGTCAACAAGTTGTGCAAGAAAGTCATTGTATCACACATTGGGACTAATCCGGAAACTCAAAGGCAGATGATTAATGGGGAATTAGAAGTTGAACTTGTCCCGCAAGGCACGTTAGCCGAGCGGATCCGCGCTGGTGGTGCAGGGCTGGGCGGAATTCTTACACCGACTGGTGTTGGAACGGTCGTGGAGGAAGGCAAGAGGGTGATTGAGATAGATGGTAAGAAGTACCTTTTGGAACTTCCACTGAAGGCGGATATCGCACTGATTAAAGCCAAGAAGTGCGATTATTATGGCAACCTCGTCTATAACTTGACGGCCACAAACTTCAATCCCATCATGGCCATGGCAGCGGATATTGTTATCGCTGAAGTTGAAGAAGTAGTCCCCGTCGGTGCGCTCAATCCCGATGAGATAAAGACACCAGGTGTTTTGGTAGATTACGTCGTTAGGTGAAACGGGGGAGTGATGAGCAATGGTTGATCCTAAAGAAAAGATCGCAAAGAGGGTTGCCCAGGAACTGAAGGAAGGGGACCTTGTGAACCTTGGTATAGGACTCCCGACACTTGTCGCAAATTACATCCCCAAAGGAGTTCACGTATTTTTCCAAAGTGAAAACGGAATCATCGGCATGGGCCCAGAACCGGAGCCCGGATTTGAGAATAAAGACCTTACGAACGCTGGTGGTGGATACGTCACGGCACTTCCCGGTGCCATGACATTCGACAGCGTGTTTTCTTTCGCGCTCATCAGGGGTGGACACTTGGATGTCACCGTCCTTGGGGGTCTCCAGGTTGATGAGGAAGGGCATCTTGCAAACTGGATGATTCCTGGAAAGATGATTCCGGGTATGGGCGGAGCGATGGACCTTGTAACAGGTGCCAAACGAGTTATCGTAGCGATGACACATACGGCCAAAGGAGAGCCAAAAATAGTCAAAAAATGCACGTTACCATTGACCTCAATTAGAAGAGTAGATCTTATTGTTACCGAACTTGCGGTGATAGAGCCTACAGACGAGGGATTGGTACTGAGAGAAATTGCCGAAGAAACCACTGTGGACGAGGTGGTAAAACTTACCGAGGCGAGGTTAATCATCCCAGACCAAGTCAGAAGATTTTAAGGAAGTGCAAAGGTGGTGAACGCGCATGGAATACCCCAAGGCGATGATTAGGGTTCGGATGAGCCAAGCCGATGCTCACTATGGTGGAAACCTTGTTGATGGTGCGAGGATACTGCAACTTTTCGGGGACGTCGCAACTGAACTACTCATACGCTACGATGGTGATGAGGGATTGTTTAGGGCGTACGATAACATAGAATTCCTCGCTCCAGTATACGCCGGAGACTATATAGAGGTTTACGGGGAAATAGTTGAAGTGGGGCGAACGTCGAGAAAGATGAAGTTCGAAGCTTACAAGGTGATTAGGTCAAGGCCTGACATAAATGAAAGCGCAGCAGAGGTTCTCGATGAGCCGCTTTTGGTTTGTCGTGCAAGTGGCACATGCGTTGTTCCTAAAGAAAAACAGCGATACCAACGTTGAACCTGACTCGCTCAAAAGGAGGCGGGTGGCATGGATAAACTCATAATTACCGTTGCGGTAACGGGAGCGGAAGTAACCCGAGAGCAACAACCAAACCTTCCAATCACACCAGATGAAATTGCGGAAGATGTCTACCAATGCTGGAAGGCTGGCGCCTCTATTGCACATATCCATGCTCGTTTACCGGATGGTACCCCAACACAGTCGAAAGAAGTGTATGCGGAAATTAAGCGGAAGATCCGTGAAAAAGGTTGCGACATAATAATCCAGTTTTCAACCGGGGGTGCCGTTTGGCACTCACCTGAAGAGAGAATCCAGTGCCTTGATGCAGAACCCGAAATGGCAACTCTCTCGGCAGGTTCTTGCAACTTTGGTGACGACGTTTTCATGAACTCACCAAAGTTTATAGAATTATTAGCTCAAAGAATGAAGGAGAAAGGAATTAAACCTGAAATAGAGATATTCGAACCTGGCATGATAGAAAACACGCTCAGACTTGTGAAAAAGGGTCTCCTTGAATTACCACTACATTTTGACTTTGTGCTTGGTGTCCCTGGTGCGATGACTGGAACAATAGACGATTTGCTTTTCCTTGTCCGTAAGTTACCCGCCGGCTGTACCTGGTCAGTGGCCGGGATTGGACGCTACGAACTCCCACTGGCCGTTCACGCAATCGTGATGGGCGGTCATGTCCGTGTTGGCTTTGAGGACAACATCTACTACAGAAAAGGTGAACTTGCAAAGTCGAATGCTCAACTTGTAGAAAGAATTGTGAGAATTGCCAAGGAAGTTGGAAGGGAAATCGCGACACCTGACGAGGCACGTGCGATACTTGGTATTCAAAAACGGGAGGGGAGATAAGGATGAAGGATGTAAAAGGTTGTCCATTTGGAACACACAGGGTTATCGAACCAAAAGGCACACTGCCCCAAGCAGCTTATAGAATCGACAACGGTACGGAAATTTACAGAAATGAACTTCTCATAGACGTAAAAACCTTAAATGTCGATTCAGCCAGTTTTACGCAAATAAAAGAATCGTGCAACGGAGATGTCGAGTGTATAAAGAGCACCATTCTGAACATTGTGCGCGAACGTGGCAAGTTGCAGAACCCAGTAACTGGTTCCGGAGGTATGCTAATTGGTGTCGTTGAAGAGATCGGACCTGACTTCCCAACGGATTTGAAAGTTGGGGATAAAATCGCAACACTTGTATCACTCTCCTTGACACCACTTCGCATCGATGAGATTCTGAGCGTGAACATCGATACTGATCAGGTTGACATAAAGGGGAAAGCCATTCTTTTTGAAAGCGGTATCTACGCGAAACTCCCCGATGACATCCCGGAGAAACTTGCACTCGCAGTACTCGACGTTGCTGGTGCGCCTGCTCAAACACGCAAATTGGTCAAACCGGGCATGTACGTCTGTATCATCGGGGGAGGTGGAAAATCCGGTATACTGTGTGCGTATGAAGCGATGAAAGCTGTAGGAAAAGATGGCAAAGTTATAGTCGTCGAATACTCGCCTGAGAATGCCAAACGCATTGAAGACCTTGGACTTGCTCATCATGTGATCGTTGCTGATGCGACGAAACCTGTTGAGGTTTATCAAAGGGTCATGGAAGTAACTGGTGGTCGTTACTGCGATGTGGTCATAAATAATGTGAACGTCCCGGCCACTGAAATGTCTTCAATACTTATCACAAAAGATGAGGGAATCGTGTACTTCTTTAGCATGGCCACATCATTCACTCGTGCAGCACTTGGTGCCGAAGGTGTTGGCAAAGATGTTACGATGATAATTGGAAACGGATACACCAAAGGTCACGCCGAGGTAGCCCTCGACATTCTGAGGGAATCGAAAGAAATAAGGCAACTGTTTGAAAAATTGTACTGTTGAGGATTCCTCTAAACAGCTGAGAGGAGGAAAAGCATGGCAAGGCATTTCAGAGAAATACCTCTTTGGAGGAACGTCACCGATGAAGAATGGAACGACTGGCGCTGGCAGCTCCGAAACAGGATAATGGATGTTGATACACTCAAACAGGTTATCAACTTAACACCTGAAGAAGAAGAGGGTGTCAGAAACACGCTCAAGACTCTCCGGATGGCCATCACACCGTATTACGCAAGCCTCATGGACCCGGACAATCCAAAATGTCCCATCAGAAGGCAAGCAGTTCCAACTGTGAAAGAACTCTACGTTTCCCCCTGGGATATGATGGACCCGTTGCACGAAGATGAGGATTCGCCGGTTCCGGGGCTCACCCACAGGTATCCAGATCGCGTATTGATGCTCGTAACGGATATGTGTTCGATGTACTGCCGACACTGTACAAGACGTAGGTTTGCAGGTCAACATGATAGGTCCAGAACCAAGCAGGAAATCGATGCAATGATCGAATATGTTAGAGAAACTCCACAGGTACGTGATGTGCTCATCTCAGGTGGTGACGGCCTACTCGTTGGTATGGAGATGCTCGAATACATCCTCAAAGAGCTTAGGAAAATCAAGCACGTTGAAGTCATAAGGATAGGAACAAGAGCACCTGTTGTCCTGCCACAACTGATTACTCCCGAACTCACAAATATGTTGAGGAAATACCATCCCATCTGGATAAACACACACTTCAACCATCCAAAGGAGATAACACCTGAATCCTCAAAAGCTTGCGAAATGCTCGCGGATGCTGGAATACCACTTGGAAACCAAACAGTTCTCCTACGTGGCATCAACGACAGTCCGTACATAATGATGGAGTTGGTCCATCAATTGGTCAAAATCCGTGTGAGACCGTATTACATTTACCAGTGCGATTTGTCACAGGGGTTGACACACTTCAGAACATCAATCAAAAAAGGTCTCGAAATCATGGAAGCACTGATAGGCCACACGTCTGGCTTTTGCGTGCCATCATTTGTCGTCGATGCTCCAGCTGGTGGCGGGAAGATCAGAGTCATGCCAAACTACGTTATTTCCATGTCGGATCACACCGTTATTCTGAGAAACTACGAAGGCGTCATTGTAGCCTACCACGAACCGGAAGACACTACCAGCGACGTAGATGACTCTGAATATAGGGAAAAATACAAATTCTCCGGTGTTGCGAGCCTCTTTACGGACAAAAAAATCAGCATAGAACCCGCCCACTTGGAAAGACACGAAAGAATACGAATGTGGAAAGAACGTAAGAAAGCTGAAGAAATAAAAAACGAGACGAATGCCGTGGAAAATGTGGGAAATGCGGTAAAGAAGGAGGAAACAAACGTATGAACATCGATGAAATCTACGTTGGGCAGGAGTACGAAGTAAAACGCATAGTCACCGATGACATGGTTAAACTCTTTGCAGAAGCAACAGGGGACAAGAATCCAGTTCACCTTGATGAAGAATACGCGAAGAAGACCATCTTCGGTAGACGCATCGCACACGGAATATTGTCCTTGGGCATTATATCAGCCGTGCTCGGTACTGAATTCCCCGGTTCCGGCACAATTTACTTAATGCAGAATGCAAAATTCAAACGACCGGTTTACGTTGGTGAAGAGGTCACAGTAAAGCTTGTTGTTAAGGAAATAGATAAAGAAAAGAGAAGAGTTCTACTCGATACATTCGTGATTAAACAGAACGGTGATTACGCTATCGAAGGGGAGGCACTCGTTAAGATTTGAACTCAACACTACAAAACTTCCTCAGCACGCTTGAAGACATTGAAACATTGGCAATAGTCGGTATCGAGAAAAATACCGGTAAAACTGAAACTTTAAACTTCGTGGTGACCCGGACAAAGCACCGTCGAAAAATAGGCCTCACCTCGATCGGCACTGACGGTGAGGAGAAGGATCTTGTCTTCGGGACTGTAAAACCACCAGTCTACGTGGATGAGGGCATATTTTACACCACCACGGAACTTTTCTTCCGCAGACGAACAGTTTCATCTGAGATATATTACGTCTCTGATAGAACAACACCTACTGGAAGATTGATCGTTGCAAAGGCCTTACATCCAGGCAGAGTTGTCATTTCCGGGCCGACGGACAACACTTGGATGAGCGAAATCGTCAACTACATGCACAAGTTCGTAGATTTTGTTATCATAGACGGTGCGCTCTCGCGTTTTACCCAGGCAAGTCCAACGATAGCGGATGGTATAATCCTTGCAACAGGAGCCGCATATTCCCTAATAGTTTCGGAGATAGTGAGACATACAAAGTATATCCATACACTTTGCACGTTACCGGAAGCACCACAAACCGAAAAAGTTCACTTAATGGACAAGAATACTGTAACACTTTACGATGCGCGAACCGGCTGGATAGAAACAAACCTGGAAACGGCGCTACAGCTCCAAAAGGATGAGAACGTTCTCAAAATGCTCGAAAAATCAGAGAAAATATACATCCCAACTTCTCTCACCGATTCGTTATTGAGCCTTGTCAAAGACAAAGAGATTATCGTGCGTGATTTCACAAAAATCTTTATTTCTCAGGAAAAATACCTGAAATATAAGCCACGGATTCGTGTACTCAGAAGCACAAGGGTTGTTGGTATAACGGTAAATCCATTCTCGCCAACAGGATACGTACTTGATGCAAAGCGAATCATCGAAGAATTGAAGAAAGCTCTGCCCAACGTTCCCATTATCGATGTTAGGAGGGATTTTGATACTGACGATATTTCCACAGAAAAGGGAAAAGTTTGAGAAACTTGTTGGCTTTGATTTCCTACGAGAACAACTCGAACCAAAAACACCCTACGGGGTCAAATATTTCAAGCACATTCAACCATTTGGCTATGAACACTTGATTGAACATCTTGAGGATATCGACATGATGATTGACTTCCTAAAAAAGTACCCTAAGATTTTTGAAGATGTCGAGCACGATTTTGAGTGCGTGCTCGATGTTTCGCATACAGTGGAAAAACTCTCGACTGGCTCCATTCTTGATGAAATAGAATTTTTTCAACTCAAGAATTTTCTCCTTGTTTCGCAAAGTATCCGTGAGAAGTTCAAACACATCCTCCCTGAAAAGTTTTTGCCACCAAATCTCAACCACTTGATTGACATCTTGGACCCAGAAGGTCTTCGATTAACGACCTTTTACGTTTACGATGTTTACGATGAACGCCTTGCGGAAGTGAGAAAGCGAAAGATAGAACTGATAAAGAAACAAGACGGAAGTCTTGACGAGGAAGTACAAAGCCTCGCAATGCTTGAAAGACAAATCGAAGAGGAGGTTCTTGCCAAACTCAGCGTGGCATTATCCGCCCATTCAGGTTTGATAGAAACAGCTACAGAAAAAGTAAAATATCTCGATGTGTTGATAGCTAAAGCCAAGCTTACGTTGAAGTTTAACCTTTCGAAACCAATTGTCAAGAAACCAGACGCCAAGATGTTCGAAGAGTACGCGAAAATCAAAATCCAAGGTATGTTCAATCCAAAATTGAAGGCAACAATTGAACGCGAAGGCGGGAGCTACCAACCTGTAGATATTGTCGTTGAACCATGCGTCACCGTCATCGTAGGTGCGAACATGTCAGGCAAAAGTGTTACACTTCGAACCGTAGCGTTGATAGAATACATGGTTCACTTTGGATTCTTTGTACCTTGCGTCTACTGTGAAACACCGCTTTTAAATGCACTCGCACTCGTTACGGAAGATCAATCCGAACCGTTGGGCGGATTGTCATCTTTTGCGACGGAAATGAAGGAAATAGATACTATCTACAGGTATGTGAAAGGTGGAAACACCCCAGCACTTGTGCTTCTCGACGAACCGGCACGAACAACGAATCCTTACGAAGCAACGGTAATAATAAACGCGCTCTCCGAAATATTTGAAAGGTTAAAGGTCCACACACTCATAGTCACCCACTTTGATGACGTACGTTCGAGAAAAAGGTTGAGAGTTAAGGGATTGAGAGCTGAAAAGCTCGGTAATGTGATATCTAAGGATACGTTGGAGCGATTGCACGAATTTATGGATTACACACTCGTTGAAGTCGGCCAAGACGAAACGGTCCCCCGGGAAGCTCTCAAGGTCATGGAATACCTCTGCATCGATGAGGATATCATCAATACAACAAAGATGAAAATAAAAGACGAACGGAGGAGGTCAAAGTAGAAGATGGCTGGTGGAATATTCGAGAGCAAACTTGGGATCGACCCGACGAAAGTTGAAAGGGCTCGACAGCTTGCGAGGGATATAGCAATCGACGTTGTGAACTTTGTCAGCAAGTATTCAACCGTAAGTGTCGAGCGAACAATATGTCGATTCTATGGAATAGACAACATTACGGAGGATGGTATACCGTTACCCAACGTGGTTGTCGACCATTTGAAAGACCGCGGAGCACTTACCGACGGTGCCGCAATTTACATCGCCAACGCGGTACTCCACACCGGTATGACCCCTCAAGAAATTGCCGAGCAAATTGCCGCCGGAAAACTCGATCTTACCAAGCTCCCGATGAAAGATATGGAAGAAATCCGCTCAACCGCACTTGACCTTGCCAAGAAAGCCGTTGCAATCATCGATGAAAAGAAAGAAGAAAGAAAAAGGATGCTCGAAGAGCTTGGTGACCCACCGCAACCATATATATACGTCATCGTCGCCACCGGTAACATTTACGAAGACGTCGTCCAAGCACAAGCAGCCGTTCGACAGGGAGCCGATATTATAGCAGTCATACGTTCCACAGCGCAGAGTTTACTCGACTACGTGCCCTACGGTGCAACCACCGAAGGATTCGGTGGAACGTACGCAACCCAGGAAAATTTCAGAATTATGCGCAAAGCTCTCGACGAAGTTGCTCGAGAGGTAAAGAGATACATCAGGCAGACGAACTACAGCTCCGGACTGTGCATGCCGGAAATTGCCGCACTTGGTGCACTGGAAAGGCTGGATGTGATGTTAAATGATGCACTGTACGGAATACTTTTCAGAGACATAAATATGATACGAACGATGGTAGACCAATACTTCTCAAGGATAATCCTTGGATATGCGGGTATAATAATAAACACCGGCGAGGACAATTATCTTACCACCGCAGACGCATACGAGCAAGGTTATACCGTTATCTCTTCTCAGCTCATTAACGAACAACTCGCACTTCTTGCAGGCATTCCCGAAGAACAAATGGGACTTGGTCATGCGTTCGAGATGGATCCATCGCTCGAAAACGGATTTCTGTACGAACTTGCGCAAGCTCAGCTCTCAAGAGAACTCTTCCCAAAAGCACCACTTAAATACATGCCACCCACACGTTTCATGACCGGTAACATCTTCAGAGGACTTGTCCAAGATGCCATGTTCAACGTTGTGGGAATCTGGACAAAGCAAGGTATACAACTTCTTGGTATGATGACGGAAGCCATTCATACGCCGTTTCTCTCCGATAGATTCGTGGCAATAGATACAGCAAAGTACATCTTCAACAACATGAAAAGCATCGGTGATGAAGTCATATTCAAACCTGGTGGAATCATTCAACGCAGGGCTCAAGAAGTCCTTGACCAAGCAATCTCTTTACTCGAAAAGATGCGAGAAGACGGACTATTCAAATCCCTCGAAAAAGGAGTGTTCGCAAACACCAAGAGACAGATGAAGGGTGGTAAAGGACTCGAGGGGGTATTTGAGAAAGGTAAATACTATTACAATCCATTCATTGAATTGATGCACAGACCGAGAATCTAAATCTCCAGGGTTTTTCGAACCGAAGGAGGGCAAATTCAATGGGTGGCGGACTGTACTCATTAGAGAGGAAGGATTTTGATAAAACGTTGAACTTGAAAGCGATAAAACCTTACGGAGACACGATGAACGATGGTAAGGTGCAGGTAAGCTTTACTTTACCGGTTCCGAACGGAGATGAAGCGGTAGAGGCCGCTAAACAGCTCATGAAAAAGATGGGACTTGACAACCCGATGATTGTTTATCATCATGAACTAACACCTGGCTTCACTTTTTTTATAGGTTACGGTGATTGCGTACACACCGTCGATTACACTGCCATTAAAGTGCCAAAGGTTCAAGTGCACAAGATGACAATGGAAGAGATCGATGACTTTATTGAAAAGAACATCGGGAGAAAGTTGGTCGTTGTCGGTGCAACCACCGGTACCGACGCCCACACCGTCGGACTGGATGCCATCCTTAATATGAAAGGTTTTGCAGGCCATTACGGGCTGGAGAGGTACCGCATGTTCGAAGTCTACAATATGGGAAGCCAAGTACCAAACGAAGAATTCGTTGCAAAAGCTATAGAAGTTAAGGCCGACGCACTTCTTGTTTCACAAACCGTTACACAAAAGAACATACACATCAAAAACCTGACACATCTAATGGAACTTCTTGAAGCTGAAGGTATAAGAGATAAAGTTATCGTTATCGTTGGAGGCCCACGCATCACCCATGAACTTGCTAAAGAGCTTGGTTACGATGCTGGGTTCGGACCAGGTACATTCGCCGAAGATGTGGCCGCTTTCATCGCGCAGGAATGGGTAAGAAGGTTCGGAAGTAAAAAGTGAACCTTTTGGCTCGTTTTCTTTCATTCTCGTGGTTACTGGCCACTGCGCTTCGTAAGTTGCAAACTCTGAGTTTATTTCAAATAATTCTAAGGACGTTTTGAGTTCGGCTGAATATTTATGAGCGCAAACCTTAGAAGAAAAGGCGGAGTGGTATGAAAAAAGCTGTATTCGGATTGTTATTTAGAATGCTTTCGATTAGCTTGGTATTTTCACATTCGTCATTTCTTCCTGCTTAAGCCAAAGCGGACGTGAACACAACAACAAGGATAATCTTCATTACATCGGCAGGAACCCTAACGAAAGACGAGGTAGAGAATTCGAAGTTTATGATTCAAGAAAAAAACTTGCACGCGTGTGTACTTAAGCTTTACAGCTCTACAAACTCCAAGTTTTCAGTAACATCGCGCAGTCAGAACATAAGTCACATGATGCAGTAAGACACTTTTTGACAAGTACGAAATCAAAAACCCTTTAGAAACGGACGTTGTAGGTAAATTTTTGGATGGCGAGTTTGAAAACTTTTCAACGAACTTGTGGCCGAAGGTAAAAAATCGATAGTTGATGCTGTTAATGTTGGAATAAAAATTGAGAAACTTGACATTAAAGACTTCAAAGAAGTGATATCGAAAACTAGGGGTAAATAACGTACAACAAATATCAAAAGAGGGATGCAGAGTCCCTCTTTTTTAATACTTCAACTACTTTGTTTAATTTTTGGCTGTCCCTGGACCTTCGACGTACCGGCTTTTGAACTGCACATGGTTAGCTGATGCGTATGCAGACTATGAAATAAGCAATGCCACAAGTACAATCACGATGCCCACAATCCGCCTAATAATCGCTTTGTCCTCCCTCAAGATAATCATGCTTTCAACACCTCCTATTAGGCTCAGAGCCAGTTCACATTAAAACCTTCTTTCGCACCGGTTAACAACTCGTATAGCGCAAGCTTAAGCAATGTGATAAGGCAGTAGAAGTCCTCCTTGTCCAGGCTTATGACGTATTTCTGATTATCATGTCTTCAAGTTCCCCAACAGTGAACCTAACAACCGACATATCTTTCACCTCGAGCTCATTTCAAGCTACATTTAACATTGCAAAGTAGAAAAAGAAAAACGGCAGATTTTTGAATAGTCCACAATATCTGTACTTGCAAGTGGTACTGGAACGAACGTATCGGACAAGTCTACCAACTTGTCGTACAAGTATCTACCCGCAAGAATCAACAATTGCGACCTTCGCGCCAGTGCTGTAAGAATGTAGAACAGTACAAAGTACACAGCCTCGTTGAAAAGTAACTGCTTGCGCCCGGTATATGAACTCACATTAACCGGGTAACGTTCCCAGCTGATGTGTCTGTCAATCCCTGTTCTATCAACAGCTACTGCCCACAGCATGCTTAGCAATCTAATTTCGGGTAGCAGTTTCTGTTTTCAATCTTGTACATCTTGTTTTGCAGTCACGCACGGTTCGTTAAAACCAAGCACCACTGGCTTAAAGTCGTATGTTTTTTTCAAACACCAGCGGGCGCTTGAAAGTAAGCAATTTGTGGCCGTCTGCAAAGTCAATGACTTCAGGTGTTTTAAACTCAAACGGTTCCTGTCCATGTAATGTGGAACTACCAAGCCTGTATGAACCAACAAGATTGTCGTTGTTATAAACATAAAAGTCCAATGTAGCATACCCAGTGCCCCCAGGTTTACCCTTGTACTCTTCCCAATAGACGTTGTACATATGCTCAATACCTTCCCTGTCGTTTGTCTTCATCGATTCGATCAACTGTTGAACAAGCCAAGTGTAGACGTGTCCAGTGCCAACAAGTTTAATATCCTTGATGTCTGGCAATTCAAAGCTGTTGCTTTTCAAAAAGCAGTAAATGCTGCCTATGCACCTTGTACGAGCAAAGAATGCATGCAGTACCACCAGACACCAGTGAAATTTTGGGGGCTTAAACGAGTAAGCAGTAAGTTGCCGATCCAGCTTAACGCGGTCGTCAACCGGTCGATAAATGCACAGCAAAGAAATCGTTGAAACGATCAACTCCATCTCTGAACAGACGAACTTACTTGCTCTCAACGCCGAGATTGAGGCTGCGCGAGCAGGAGAAGCTGGTAAAGGATTCGCTGTCGTTGCCGACGAAATAAAAAAACTTGCCGAAGAGAGCAAGCAACAGGTAAAATCGCTGAGATACTTTCAGGTATACAAAACGGTGTTGAAAGAGCGAACAAGGCCACGAACGAAACAGTGATAGCAATCGCCAACGTGGAAAATGAATCCGATGTAGAAAACTCATAAATTTCGCTCAAGAATTAAAAGAAAGTGTTGGAATTTTTAAAATCTAACCGACTTCGTAACTCTTACAAAACAAAAGTGCCGTCGTTTGTGCAAGAGAAAATGAACTTAATTCGCACAGACGACGGCGTTTTATTTAACATTACTATAATCAAGAGTTACCCTCTTGAAGATACACAGGTCGCGGGAAAATAATTTTCACGGGTTGTCGGAAAATAGGGTGGCTCAGTATGAGTTGGCCTTTGTCGAGCCTGGTGATGCTGGTACGAATCGCTGGGTCGAGGAATCTGTAATGCACAGCTGACAACTCAGCTGCACCACTACGACCTATCAAGTACGTGGAACAATTACCAGCAACCCTTTCGTGAACAGCGCTCATAAACTGCTCGGCACCAAAGAGGATAACCCCTAGCGAGCGACCGCGTTCCGAAACATCTATAACCTGTTCGAGAATCGGTGACTCTCTTCCCAAAGAAGGAGCATATTTATTCAATTCGTCTACGAAAATTATAACCTTCGCTGGTAACTCACCCGTCTCGTCGCTCTTTTCAGCGTACATCTGGTACACCGTTCTCAAAACATCACCAAAGACAAGCGTCTGCTCTTCATCGGTAAGCCTAGCTATATCGATGACTATTACCTCACCACCTTTCATCTTTGATATTTCCTCCTCGATGCTGACGGTATTGTTACTTCTTTGAGAAACGAAAATACCACTTTGCCTGGTTTGAACAATTCTTCTCAATATGCGCTTAAATCTTCCGATTGATGAACTCTTAATTTCCCCGAACTGTTGCGGCACACCATCCTTGAATAATGGGGGATCGTTTAATAAATTTTCCCATGTCCTTACCAATTTCCATTGTCCAGATGGCCTAAAGCTTCCTGTAAACGGATCCGTAAGTCCTTGTGAAATTTCCCCAACTATTGCTCCCAACGTGTCCCAGGGATCTGGTACGTTGGAAAGTAGTAAGTCGAGTTTGTTGAACGCGTCCTCCAAGGAGTAAGCGTAAATTTTATAGTTGCTGTTGAAGGGAATTCTGAAACTGTTAGGAGTGTTGGCCGAACCTTTGCCGTGCGGGAGAAGGTACTTAACATTTTCGAATGGCTTTGGCTCCAATCCTAATAATTTCCAAAGTCTGAGTTCATCGTCACTGATTGGTTGTTTTGATGGTTGGTCAATTGAAAGTAGGTCACCGTGCTTAACGTTGAGTATGATAACGCTTACCTTCCCTTCAAGTTCGGTTCCCTTAGAAGATTGTAGAATCGATTGTAAGAGAAACATTATATAGCTGGTTTTTGTCGCCAGTCCAGAGATACCAGTAATATTCACATGTGCACCTTCTGGCCCAAGCACGTAACGTCTGTCAAGATAAACAACCGCTTCTGTACCATTGGACATTTGAATTATCCCAGCTGGAATACGCTCTTTTGGTGGTATCCTATCGATACCGAGGGCCTTTCGTATCCCTTCCACCGATGCAAACTTTACGGGTTTATCGTTCGGCAACGGCATGTAAATGTTTTTGTCGTTAGAAAGAACAAAAGCTCTGGCAAGCGTCGTACCTTGCCTTACACTGTTGGGCTCTGAAATTAATTCGCCAAAATCGTTTGAAATGAAATTTGACAAGTGTGATGGAGAATCCGTTAAATGTTCAAGCATATTCACTACTCCGTAAGTAGTGCTCACACCATCATGGGAAACTTGTTCAACCTCCACCACGTCAAATGGATTAACAATCACTTCAGGCTTTAGCCAAAATGCGAAATTATCAGACGTCGTAGGCTCCGAGTTAGTTGCTGATACCTTGCCAACATACCTCTCGTCCATGAAGATTCACCTCCACCTCAGAATCTCTTGAACGACCTCGCGACTAAAGAATGCGTTCTTAATCACTTGTTCCGCAGTATAAATAGGGTAAAGATGTGCAGGCCAGCGACTGTCCTGACCGTAAGTTGTTACGTTCCGTTCCGCGATAATCACTCCGGACAAGATGTCTATTAACTCACTGGATACTTCTCCCCTGCCTGGAAGCACTAACTCACATTTCACAATACCAGTTAACGGATGGCCCAGGTAACGCTTTGGCCATATCCTTAAGTACCAAAAAGCAATCTTACCGTTGAGAGCGGTAAACACGGGGGTGCGTTCAGAAACGTCGAGTTTTGAAAGAAGTTGTTGAATGTTGAATCTTCTTTTTCGGAACACACCCTCTTTGAGCACAAACTGCGGATCTTTCCTAAAGTTTTTCGAAATTCCAATAACTGGTGGAACACCTCTGCCATAAAATTCTGACAAATATTTGTGTATCGGCTCAAACATAAGGGAACCGTCAACTACCAACCACGTACTTTCGTTCAAGTGTGGCGCTACGGTCTTCATCAATTCGACCTCAAGTTCACGCATTTTGTATTTAACCTTACCAGTCGCCATATACCTGCGCTCGTAAACGTAGGACTTAGTTAGAATGTCTCTTTCCGAAAGGTTAACGACCTCAAGTTCGGGGTTTACTCCACTTAAGAGTCGTTTTAAAAAAGATAGTGCTTCTTCCGAGAATGTTTCAAAGTCCAACACAAGCAAATTTTTTATTCTTTTTTCAAACGCGGAAACTCTTCCATTTCCGTCTCGCTGTACGACACACGCTCCAACTTGAGCAAATACAAGTGGTGAAAATCGCTCCGCCTCCACCACCTCACCCAGGTAATAACTGCGCAACGAACCATCGATGAAATACCTAAACAAATGCAATTCATTCCTTGGCTTTGATCTTACCTTTCTATACAAATTCTCCTTCCACCAAGGACCTCCCGTTGGTCTTTCACAAATCGTGTCGTAAATCTGCTGGTCCGTGTACATTTGGTCCTCTCGCTCTTCAGCACTTGGAAAAAGTAACTCCTCCTGTGCACCTTCCGAAGCTGGAATCAGTTCAACGGTCTTTCGCCATTCGTCAATATACTTTCTCAAGTTAATCAGCTCTCTCACAAAAACTCACCTCCTTTCACTCCATAAACCAAAACAAAAAAAACCCGACACGGATCTCCGTGCCGGGTAACTTTTTCTCCATATCTATGGTTGCCTATAACTTGAAGATGGGAATGTACAGCTCATTGGTATCGCTTGCAAGCGGATTGTATTGGTAGACCGTTAAAGGTACATACCTTCCGAGTGCCAGGCCCAAGGCAAATGCAAAGCTCACAGGCACAGCGAGAAAAAGATGGAGCCTTTTGTAATAGCCTTCTTCTCTAAGCTTTTGGATTGCTGAATAAACTTCGCTCACTTCCACTGACCAATCACCAAGTGCAATGTTGCCCGAACTTGCATGCCTTATTTCAAGCAAGTCAGTAGTGATGTTTCTGCTTTCTAAGAACTTTCGAACAGAACCTTCCAAAGTGTGTGAGGCAAACTGGCATACTATAGCCACTTCATCTTCACCCGTCTTGAGGAACTTTGCTTCAGTCCTCTTAGCTTCGTTTCTAATGGCTTTAATTTTTCGCGAGTTATCGGTCAGGTCGATAACTTTATAATAAGTTCCTGTCTGAAAATGGTAAATACACATCGGTGGTATCTGAGATGAAGATATTCTAATACCAAGTGCTAAAGCAAAAGCTGTCGGAACATTGAGTGCCAAGTGTACTTCCTTCTTTTCGAGCTTCGGCATTAAAAATTCAGCAACTTCATCTATTTCTAACGACCAATCACCCAGAGGTAACTCTGTCCGCTTGAAAAACAAACTGTCTGTTCCGTTGATTGCCCCTTTCTCAAAACCAACGATCGCAGCAAGTTCCTCCAATGCAGATACAGCTTGCGACTCATCAACTCGCGAGGAAATCGTGACAACAACCGGTAACTTAGTACGCAAAAATCATCCCTCCAATGTCATTCTTAAAATTCACCGTTACCAAATCTTTATATTGAGTTCCAAATCAAAGAATCCCTTAGCACGGTACTCATCACCAATTTTTGCTTTGTCAAACTCATCTTCTATGCTTTGCTTAACCTTCAAAAGTGTTTGATTTCTCGAAAATTTCCATTCTCCATCACCGACTAACTTGTTTCCAATTATCACCACATGTAGAGTAGCCTTTGCCTTCGAATTGTCAAATTCGAAGAACGTTGGGAAGACTGCGGCAACAGCCTTGTGCTTTTCAAAGTGCCCAAACTGTTTAATTTTGAACGCAATGGTATCAATAACTTGAACAATGTACGGTATGTCCACATAACCGTTCGTTTTGGATGATTTCACAGTTTCGATAAAACCATAAACCTTACTTTCTATCTCGCTCGATAACCGGTCGAGTTCACTAACAAGTTCATCATTGTTAAGTTTTGTTCTTGGATCGTACGCTTCTAATCTTGATTTAACTTCATTTAGGATAATTCTCCGAGCATCCATGATTAACTCATCATTTACTGAGGCGTTCTCGCAAAACTCGATTCGCTCTATAAGATGCAAACTTTCGTTTCTGGTTCTAAGAATTCGGTTCTTGTGATAGGATTCCGTAACTACGCGGTCTGCTTGTACATCCGTACCGTCTATGAATTTCAACCAACGTATTAAGAATAAGATTATCTTTTGCAGTGTTTCGTCACCAGCGAACTTCTCGTTAACTATATCGACGGCGCTTCTGGTATCCAGTTCGAAAATTCTGATGAACTCGCTTTCACTTTTAATCGGCTCATCGACAAGAGCATACCCACGATGGTAACGACAGACTACTTTTATAGCCTCTTCCACTAACGAGGCCTTCTCCCTGCCGTTAAAAATATACACTAAACTCGGTACGTTGTCTCGAAACGCCGTTTCAAACCCAAGGATATCGTAATTTCTATCTTCTATCAACTTAACCGTCAACTCTGAGTGCAAATCCCTGATTGCCGATGGCAGGCCGTCCAAGTGGAAAATCAATCCGCTTGGTGTTACAAACTTGGGATAAACATGACCTAAATCATGAACGTTAAGTGCAACGATTAAAATAAAGTATAGAAGGTCACGATAGGAAACACCCGGCACAAACTCCTTTTCAAGCTCGCCTCTGGAAAATGGCGCAAGGAAGAAATCTTCACCCATTACGTTAAGAAGGTTCTTAGTAAATTCCATCAATCGCTTGCTATGACGCTGTGAGTGTTCCACAGTTTCTGGTATCAAATCACCGATCCACAAGTAAGACCACTTCCGTATTATTCCATTCTCAAGATAAGTTCTTAGGTACCTTCTACTTAGCGTATCCTGCGGGATAACATTAATAAAGCTTTCACCGTAACCAAATGGCATTTCTTTTTTATCAAGGTATTTCTTCCTGATCGACGAAAGATTGTAGAAACTGTAAAATCCCCCGTACACTTTTTTACCACCATTATTTGTATCAACGTAGGAAACCCTGTTGAAAAGTCTCGCAACTTCATTCGGAAGCCTTAAAAACTCACTTTCCGTAACCTCATCGGATTTATCCAAAACCGCGGAAAGCAAAGACGCTAATTCGTCAACATAGTTCAAATCCCAATCGATGCCAACTGCAGGAATTCTTGTTGTTTCACGAGCACCTTCGTATTTGATATAGCTATCCTTCTGGTTAAAGAGTGCCCACAGTTGCAAAGCCATTGCAGTAAGCCTTGGACCGGATGCAGCTTCGATAATTATTTCAGCCCCGTATTCTTCGGCAATTGCACTTATTTTGTCCATGTGCCTCCAAACTTCTTTAAAGACCTTTGACGCACCCTGCAATGTTCTTACGTTGTAATCTAAAGGCATATTCATCACTTCGAATCCGGCAAGTGTAAGTATAAACTTTAAAATTAAGTACTGAATAGGTGCATTTGGTTCTTCCAAAATACTGGTAAGTTTCTTATCTCCAGCAAACTTTGGATCTTCCAGTACCTGCTTCAAACTTTCTAAATGTTTTTTATTAATCTCAGAGTCTTCATCTAAAAATGGTCTATTCGTCATCGCATAAATTCTGGAAATCCTGAATCCCTTGTTTGAAAGTAGCTTAATTAAATCCAGCTCAGCTGCCAATTTATGATGACATTCGTTGTTTTCGGCTGTCTGTAAACTTCTTGCAAAGCATTCGGCGTAATTTTTTAGGAATTCCACCGGATTGTTGTTAGTATTATTTTTCCCATCATTTTTGCCTTCGGTATTTTTAGGGTTAAGCAACCCCAAAACACTCGTACCAACGGCCATCACTACAAATACTGCGCCCAGAAGCCTATTTCTTACGTATTCGATAATTTCAAATGGATCTAGCGAAGTAGTTACCGCCAGATTTTTGTTCTTGAACATTTCAGCGTGCTGGCCCCAAAGCGGTTCCACGTTTGAAATACCAAACTTCATCAATAATTCTTTCACATCCTCAGGATTGCCTATGTTCTGGGACTTTTCTTCAACTTCCAAAAGTAAGATATTTTCGGAATTGAATTCGTATTTTATGTCGCCAAAAGATAAAAATTCGTCAATCACCACTTCGGGATCTTCGCACAAAAAATATCTCTGTTTGACAACTACCTTTGCACTTTTGATTTCGTTCAGGAGTTCTTCCGATGGCTCCACGAACCGCTCCGTTTCGAACCTTACAGATGAATCGTCGGTGTTAACCTTTTCCGTCAAAATCCACCTTGTTAACATCCCGGTCTGCTGTTTCATAATCTCCAGCCTCAGCCTTTTTTCGGTACTTTTGTCCTCCGCAGGAAAATACCACTGGACAATCCCAACCGTCTTTCGAATAGGTTTCTCTACACTTTCTTGCAATCTTCTAAGTTCGTCTCTTCGTACCAGAAACTTCCATTCTCGCTCGAGCATACGTGTACCCCCGAAATTTCAAGGTTACAACAAAGATCTATTGTTATTATATCATCTGCACCTTCACTTTACACGAGATTTTGGAACGTAACAACTGAACCATCTTAAACATGGCGCAAAAACTTTTTAAGCAACTTTCTCAACAATGAATAAGTAAGTCTATAAATTGCATATCGAAATAAACCATATAAAAATGAGGAAAAGGAGGAATACCTGCGGTAGTACCTATAGCCCATCCCCATTCCTCCGTTGTTAAATCTCAAAATCTCTCATAATAACGTGTAAAATAAAGAAAAAACTTCTTGCTCTCACCCCTCTCACTTATCTTTTTACAATGAAGTTTGTCGTATGAAGTTAAGTGTCCAAACCCGTAAAAGTGTTAGAACAGAAGCGTTTCGTGTAAGTCTGGCACTCACACACTCAGTAACCGTGTCAATTAGTAAGTTACAAATAATCGTTACAAACGTGGTTAACGGTGTTCCAAGTTCTCACCGTCTGAGGTTTTACCATTGTCAAGATCGTGAAAGTAGTACCCTAAGTGCACCTACCCAATCAGTGCACACGTTTGGTTCAGTTTTCGATTGACGGCCCTGTGAATTTTGTTGTGAAGTTCATGTTGATGGCTTCTAACCTTTTCAAACAAAAGCTTGCACTCCATTGTCTGACATAACTTACTTATTTCCTCCGCGTACTTTTTGAAAAACGGGTTACGATTTTGGACTTTCTCACTCTTTATAACCTCCTTTACGGCTTCCAAGTCGTAACATATTAAGATAGGTACGTTTCTCAGTTTACCAAAGTGTGTCTTAAGGAACTTCAACGCTGCAATAACGGCCCTTAACTCTGCCTCAACATTCTGAAGTAACGTCGTCGCTCGCGCAGAATATACGAAAGTATCCCCGAAGTATCCACTTCCGTAAATTGAAAACCCATAAGCCACGTAACCTTCCTTGTAAGCACCGTCCGTATAAATTCTCACAACTCCATTCATTTTCACTCCTCCTTTCTTTAGCAATTTTCGAAATTATACTCAACGATAAAACCGTATGCAGTTTGCTAACTTTGCTAACAAGTTCAACGATTTAGTCCTTTTTTGGAATTTAAATTATTAATGTCTCGGGGATAACGTTCAGCTTTTTATTCCAAATTAATAGTGACAAATAAAAGCGATTGGTAGGTAATTTGCGAACGGTTTCTGGTAGGAGTTTTCATCTACTGGAAAGTGATAAAAAATGCGGAGGGAAGAGAGTGTGTAGATGGGAAGAATTTGTGATAAGCGGGGAAAAAGGTGTGACTAGTTGTGGTCAGATTTGCAGGTGGCTTACAAGCTAAGGAGGGAATCGGCTTCTGTCAAAAGGTCGTCTTTAGTAATAAAGCCATACGGAAAAAGATTCGCGACTAAAAGAACTCATTCAGGTCAAGCTGATCTTTCTCAATAATTTCTATGGACCGTCTTATCGAATCAATCTTCTTTTTAATTTTTTCACTACCTATGGAAAATTCCTCTGCTCTTTTTCTCTCGTACAGCTCAGAACAAGTCCTGAACAATTCCTTCAGTCGATTCTCATCTTCTAAGTAATCGGAAATATCCTTTACCTTTGCCCTTGTACCGTGAACTATACAATTTCTGAGTTGCTGCAATTTTTCAAAATTCTTTGCATCTTGTTTATCCAATACCTTTGGTATCAGCTTTTTTACCTGCTCTTTTAGTTTGTAATCGTCAACCGGCTTACCAACCATCTTGAAAGCCAGTAACGTTAAAATACCCTCAAACAGCAGCGGTATAGCCTTGAAATACTGTTCTTTTTCAAAATGGAATAGGGCTTTTTGATAGAAAACGTCGTGCAGTTGTTCGGCTTGTACAAACTTCTCCAAGGTTTTGGCTACAGGATAGTAAAAGTAATTCGAAGAGGCTTTCGCAAAGAATTTAATTTCCTGAATGGGTGGTTGGTTTAACTCAAAAGAAAAATACATTTTTCGCACCTGTTCTTTCTGCTTTGGCAACATAGCACAAGCAACTTGCGAAAAGTCTCCGGTTAGATGAAAAGCTGCCATCTTTTCATCAAACTGAATCAGTTCTTCCAAAGCGCTAAGTTCAATAGCCGGTTTTGGTTCTTTCCCGAATTCGTAATGGCCGTAGAATATGCGTATCCTCCTTACGGTCACATACCTAGCAGGCAACAAGATTCCGAGTGCCACAACCGGAATAAAACGCGTCGCGTGAGTGATGTCGAGGACTATTTCATCCACGTTATAATCAAGATGCTTCATGACCTTCTGCAAGATATCCCTCTGGACCTTAATTATGTCCGTAGAGCAGTCGATCCACTCAAATTCTAAAGAATAGTCAACATATTTCTTTATAATTTTCGCAAACTGCTCTAAAGTCTCTATGGAAGAGTCGTCTTTCAGCAATGCTTTAAATCCCAATAATGCACTGCGCTTTAACGGGGGAACAAGTTCGCTTGCCACCCACCAAGCAGCATCTCGTTCACCAACTAAAACAACCTTATCTATCCTGACATCTTTGTTTCTTAAGTAGTTTACAAGAACTTGTCCAAAAAAACTTCCATCGATTTCTGTTCCATCCTGAAAGACATACCTCACGCGTTGATAATTTTTCCCATCTTCATCAAACATCAGTTTACCTATAAAAGACAATAGAAGAGCACCCATCTTTTCTTTTTCCCCTTCTTGAATATTTTCAAAACCCGGAGCCAAAGCTCCGGGAATGACAAGTACCTGTGATTAGACGTCTACTCTCCGAAAAAGAGTTTCAGTCGTCCAAAAATCTGCCGTATCCGTAGTTTGTCTTTGCACCAATTCCGTAAACCCTTAACATATCAAGAAATGCACCTTGCAACTTTCTTTTCAAATCTTCTCTCATTTCTTTTTTCAGTGTCGGTTCTATAAGCACCGTAAATCTGTACACCCCAGATGTCACGGTAACATATTTGACCGGTACCGGATCGTACCAGTCGTTCGGTACCTCACCGTTCATATAGTAAGGTTGAAAGTGATTAGCAACGACATCCAGTCCAAATCTTACTTCCTCTGTAGGAAATGCATCAAGGAACACTAACCCACCACTTTGGTTGGTTGTCCCAAAGACATCCACCAACTCGTTCTCACTCAGTATTCCATTATCTTCGCAATAATGTCGAAACGCTCCTTTCAGACTCGTAGAAGGAACTATCGGAAGTCCGTAGTTACGTGACAATGTTAGTCCAACTTCAAGTATCGATGGTGTTCCACTTCCAACAAGAAGCCTGGATGATAATCTTTTTTTCACATCAAGAAGCAATAGACCTTTCTTTTTGAATTCTTCAACCACCACGTTGCGACGTTTATCCATTACTTCATAAACCTCTTTTGGAACGACCAATTTCTTAAGTATCGCAGCAGGTAATTCATCTTTCTTACTTAAGTAGGATTCACGATTTTCAAGAAAAACAATTTTATTCCAATACAAACTTAGATTTAGCATCCTCTTTTGCACGCTTTGCATCCCTTATTCCTCCTCCTTATTCAAGAAAATTTCAGCGTACCTTCTCAGCCATTTCACCCCTTCCATCACAGCAAACTGCGCCTTAATGTACTCATGTTGAGAAATACTTTTACCTCCTATTATGAGACTACAAAAATCTTTCTGTCCAGTCTGGACCTCGATTAGTTCGTTAAGGTGTTGGATAACCTCCTCAGGTCCTTTAATTTTTACGAAAAGAACAGTTCCAGCTAAACCGTTTTGAACAATCATGCTTCCAAGGCCTGTGACCCTCGAAAGATACTTTTCCTTAGTTTTTTCATCCTTGGTTAACATCGTTTTGACACACTCAGCAGCTTTAATTGCAACTGGTGTCATTGCACGTTCACCACCTTCAAACAAACCAAACCTTTACCAACCGTCTCTTTTCCGCCGATTGTTATTATCCTACCATCGATGATTTCTCGAAACTTCTCGAACGCTTCCTGTTCACTCTTAGCGTAAGCTGTTTTTCTTACGATAAAATACATTACTGTGTCTTGCGGTAAGTACTCCTCGTACCACAAGGCTCCTTTCTTCACCGTCTTCTTCTCTCTATCAATGCTAATTCTCGGCACCACCTCAGTAGCTATTTCAAGTATTTTAGAAAACAGTTCATCGCGTACGACAACTATGTCAGTCAACATTTTCTTCTTTAGATACTCCACAGCATTGATGTTTTGGCTGATCTTTGCGGTCACTTCTTTTAACCAACCTTTTGATTCTTTCCGAGCGTTTAACTCAATTTCTTCAAGCCATAATCTTCCGTCAATATCAATGGTGAGTGCTTCGTTTTCGGAAATGTTTTCGTTTTGTATCATATCGACAATGTTTTTATCACCAAGTGTGTTAAAAAATCTAACTAACGCCAATGGCGATGTAACCCAGACGAACAGCCTGTCCATGCTTCTCACAGGGAACAACAATATCTTTGCTTCTGAGAATGCCAAGATACCAGGTGTCGTTGCCTCTTTTTCCTCTGAACCCGGTTCACTTCCGAATATCTTCGCCTCGAATTGCCCAAGTTCCGTACCAAAGTTTGCCCTTAAGGAACCTTTAATACCTTGGATGATAGGAAAACCAGTTGTCCTTTCGCGCTGAATTGGTAAATCCACTATACCGATGTCCATGCCCTTCCCCGCATGTAACTGACTCTCGGCGTACATAGTAACCACAAACCTATCCATAGCTTTACCAACCTCCTTTACTAAATTCAAAAGTTTTCATATGGTATGTAAGTAAAGATTCCAAAGCCAAATTGATTCAGGAGACTTTCGGACAGGACCTCCGTTGGATCTTTTGGCTTACCTCTAAGGTAATACACCGCCCCAGAAGACACCGCGTGATACATTGGTTTGGGACGACCGTTTGCAACATCCCAACCTGAAACTGCTACTTTTCTTACTCCAACAACAGCCCTAATTTGAACCGAACCAAATCTTCCCGTCTTCGGTATAAACCCTCCGCTGTAGATTGCTGGAGTTAGTAAGAGTATCGCAGCATTTTCCGAATCAATATCTTCAAACAAATTAAAGGGGAATTCCTCCACCCAAACGCGAGCCCATCGTTGTTTACCACCGAGAAAAACACCATCGAGTTTTGAAACTTCGTTTACTGTCTCTTCGCTGTCTGTGAGCATAAAAAATCCGCCGTTTTTGAATCGGTACACAGAAATGTTATACAACAGTCCTTCTTGAACTCTCTTGGATGATTTCTCTAACCCGATACCTGTTTTTGCTTCAATTTCAAAGTTTGATGGGTTTTCGAGTTTGAATGGTTCACCTTGCTTCAATTTCTTCAATTCTTCCAGTTCAATATAAGATTCTTCTGGTTCGTCGACATTCTTAACATCCGGTATCCACGCCAAATCCAATTCGTAATCATCAACCTTCGTTTTAAGCGAAGAACACGGCATAAGTTTATATGAACCATCCTTTACGTAGACGTTTTTCGGGGCCGGGAAAAAGTGTTTCCTCTTACCGTTACATTGACTGAAAATGAACGGACCGTACAATCTGATTTTTCCTGGATGACTCTCATCTCCTAAGAGCTCTTTTAGTTCTTTGGAAAGAGAAGGTGGCTTATGATAGTCAAGTTCTATTCCCTTTTTTAGCATCAAAGCTGTTCTTACTGCCCCGTAGAATGGTATAGCGGTTGGAAGTGTCGTTTTTGCTACGTCTCCTACCCCAAAGCGTTTCGCTTCCCTAAAAGAGACCCAGTCTTCAGGCTCAAAGTATACAGCATACATCACTGTTTATCACCTCTCTTTGTTAACCGGATCGTCAATAAAAGTTGAAGGGGCATGAGTTTGTTATTTGGGTCTCGGTTATAAAGATTTCTAAGGTAAATGGAAAGCTTCTTTTTCAAATCGTTGTACATATATTCCGGTTTCTTTTCAACCTCCGACCTCCTTAGGATGTAATCTACCAATTTTTCAACGTTTTCCTCTCCAACAACGGCAAAATCCTCAGCCTGAATCTTATAAAGACTCCGTGATGACAGATTTAATTTCTCTGAAAGTTCAGTAATATTGTACGCGGTCTTTATCACATCAAGTTCCTCAACCTCCCACTTTGAACCAAACAACTCACGCTGACCTGAACGTCTGACAACCGATATCGCAAAAGCGTTCTTTCCCAGTTTGTACTTTGCGTAACGTTCCGCTTCTCTCGCAAGGTCGATAGCTAATTGCAAAGGCAGCTTGTGATTCACGATTGCTATACCGGCGCTCATCGTTGCTGCCCCCATCATAGATGCGTATAAAACATCGTCTTTGTATACAAATCCTTTCTCAAATTTGTAACGTGTGCCGTTGATTGTGAGTTCCAAATCATCTCCAACGTACATCTTCCTTATATCATTAGCACAAGGTATCACCTTATCAGCTGGCAATATTGCAAGTACATCGTCTCCTCCAGCATAAACAAGCATTCCATTGTATCTATCCTCAACCACGTACTTTACAAGAGCCGAGAATAAAGCTAAGGTCCTCGAGAGATTTCGTTGGTAGGCTGGAGTGAAAACCTTCACCCTTAAGAAGTCCTGTAGTGACTCACTTTCAAAAGATTTTCTTGCCTTCTCGTGCAGTATCTTCGATGCTTCAAGTGCGAACTCTCCGGAAACCCATTTACCCATGTTGTCACCGTCCATTACGAGCACACCGATGTAACCGTTCCTTAATTCACGTTCACCGGACTTGGTCAAGTTTACATCGTTCATTAGCGCGACATCTTCTGTTGACTCATATTTCACGCCTAAATTAAGCGTCCTGTTCAGAAACCTTTTTACAATGTTGAGTGTTCCGAGGTAGTCCTTCTTTGCTCCCTCTCCCTTTACATTTTTTGGCGTATCCAACACTATCGCGCATGCCCGAACTCCACCGCCAAAGTCGTCTGGTACTCTCTGTGCACCAAGTGTGCTATCACTCACGTAATCTTTAAACGCTCGGATTGCTTTTTGAGCAGCCAGTTGTGCAGTCAATACTTTATAGACAAACTTGTAAAACGTTCCTTCGTTCGGTGCATAACCTCCTTGACGTTTGACTTCGCTAAGCAAATCAACGAAGCTTTGTATTTCACTGATAAACTCAGGATCCGTAAAGTAATTTTTTATAAATTTCATTGCATCGTCTTGATTAGATGGAAGCTTGACAAAAGAGTAGTTCACTGACGGAAACAGCTTTGCTTGCTCTAAGAATTCTTCGAAATTATGAAGCTCATGAATCCTGAGATTAGTATCACTTTCCAACAAACGTTTTGTTTCATGCACTAATCTCATCCATTCATTGATAACAGCTTGCTTGCATTCCTCAGCAATTTCTTTTGCCCTGTCTGTTGGCACCAGTGCAAGAAAAATGTTCGGTAACGAAGCAACCTTCTTGTCTATGGAAGGTGGAGTTACAAGTTTCACACCATTGCGAATCAAGGTGTCATAAACAAACGGATTTCCACGCAGATACGGATAAATAACCACATCAAATCCAAAAGAGAGTCCTACTTTCTCAATTGCTTTGTAAATCAACAGGGAAAGCAAGTAGCTTCCCGCCCACAAATCAATGACCTTTCGCGCTTGTGCTATTACTTCTTGAACCGGGCCTATTTGAAATCCAAGTAACGCTGGATTTAAATTTCCTGTACTATCTTCTGTTGCCCGAACTGCCGCTGTAAGATCTATGTGGTCAAGTATAGAATGATTTGGAATTCTCGTATCAGCAGGTAGAACGTGGCTTAGGCTTGTAAAATTTGCAATTTCCCACCACAATGCATGGTAAAACTTTTCGTCATCTTCGTTCAATTTTCTCAAGTTAGATATCTGTTCAGCAATATTTTTGTTCAGATTCTCAAGCTGAATCTTAGGTAAGCCAACCTTTTCACTGCTTAACGGATGAACGAAGTAAAACTCATCTTGAGAGATTCTTATCTGTCTAAACCCTCTTTCAAATGGTATCGGTACTCTATCAAACGCACTTGCAATGTTGTCTTCAAGTCCACGGTCATAGATTGCCTCTGCTGCCTGAGCAAATTCTCTTGCGAATACTTCGTGATTCCGAACATCCAAAGCCTTCGTCAGTGGATCATGAAGAAAAGCGAGAATTTTTTTCTTCCAGAAAGTTGCAGAATTCGCCATTAAGAATCCTCCCCCTTTCGGAATGCAATTACGCCCGTGAACTTAAAACCTTGCACCAGGTTGGTAATTTTGATTTAAGCTTTTTACAAGGTTCTTCAAATCGGCATGAGTCAAAGTAAGTTTAAGGTGGAACCGAGCATTTTCTAAGTTATGTTCCAATACCCCTCCCTGCGTCACTGGACTATCAAGCAACAAACAAAAGACTTGGTATGTACGTTGAACTTGAGAGATTATGATTCTAAGCACCGATGTTTTTCTCTTTGTACTAACATCAGTTTCGTTAGTTTTGATTGATGGGAATATCGTTATCCTATCTATCCTTGATCCAGCTTTTTTCAAATTTTGATACGCGATAGGTAAGCCGACAATAGCTGGGCCAATATCCGCTTCACTTGCTCGTCCATTGATACAACTAACCAGTTCTTTAACAGCATCTCCTGAACGATTTTTTCCAACAAACCTTAAGCGGTATTTTACCTCTCGATACCATCCTCTGATGATTCTTCTCCTGTTACCATTACTCTGAAACTTCAAACCGTAAAGTTTTGAAAATAGTTCGCTAAGTGACGATGCTTTAATGGGAGTTGATATAATTTCGTATCTTCCAGGTAAGAGATTCGGAAATTCCACCAAATTTGTTGGAGTTTGCTCAATTTTTAGTGCTTTGTACAGATCTTTTTCCTCTATAAACCTCTTTATTTTCCCTTCAACCTCGCTCAGTAGCTGCTCAAAATTAACTGAACTAAGGAATTGAATTCTGTTAAAACTTGGTTTCACTATTTCGAATTCTCCAAAACCTTTTGTGGTCTTCGCACCAAAGCCCGAAACTGTGCTTACAAGTTTGAAGAGAGAAAACACCACTTCATAAGTCACCCTGTCATTTGCATAAATGTGAATCTCAAAGTCAGCTCCCGGTTTTAGAAACTTCGTAAGAACTTTTTCCTTCGTGTTGTAGAGTCCGTACAAGGGATAACTTGCGTCCTTTCCAACTACGGGGGAAAATTCAAGCACCGTCTTATTATTAGGGTTAAGCTCTTTAAACCTTCCAATAGCTTCTGTATCCTCTTCATTCCATCGAACGAACAGTCCAAATGGTCCTTTTCTATTTTGCGAACCAAAGATAAGCATCTCAAGGTACTTAAGACCCCTGAACTTCTCATTTTTAAACTCTTTCGCCAAATCGTTTGGTAACCTTTCGAAATCAAGTTCAAAAATGTTTATAACCCTTGGTGCAACGGCTCTCAACCAGAAATGTAAAACTCCCTTCACACTCTGAGGTCTAAGCTCGAAGTTATAAGTTCGACCCCCTTCGTCCGAAAATTCTTCACTGCGTGAAAAGATAGGGGTCACAACCTTACATCTCACAACTTCTTGGATCATTTAATCACTCTCCTTTCAACTGACATAATAGAACTACGTTGCGTTCGGAAAGTTTTCACTTTCTTTTCGTTTTTATTATACCAAAAATCGTTAAAAAAGAAACCCCCCGCGGATGCAGGGGCGAGAAAGTAAGTAAAGTAAGTTGATAAGGAAAAGATACAGACACTAATGCACAAGTGTACTACTTACTTTTTCTTTTCGGTTTTTCAAGAACCGAATACATCTTTAAATACTTTAGTAATGTCCTCAACCTCGTCGATTAATCCTTCTCCGTTCACCTTAGTAGTATGATTCGAAGCCTTGATGAGCATCTCGTTTGATATCACCCCCTTCTTGAGCAATTCGTCTCGCATCTTTTCGTAGTGGTCAGCCAGTTCGTAGTCGTTAAGTTCGTAAGCACGTGCACTTATTTCCTGTAGTATTCCAACGATCGCTTTCTTGTCGTTGACCTTTATCGCCTCGTTAAGCTTTGTATCGAGTTTGTTGAGTTGACACCTACACACCAAGTCAGTTACGGTACTGTATCTACTCGTTACCAAGTCTTCGTCAGTTGTAAACTCAACGATTAAGTCTTCCTCCATTTTGTAAGCCTTGTTTTCGCTCGGTACAAAGTATGTCAGTGTCATTTTTGCCACTCTGAATGGACCTTCGAATTTTGTTTTCAGTGGAGGAATCGTAATTTGGAAGAGGTATTGGTAATAACGGTTGTACTCAATGTTATCGAGTTCTAATTCGACCTTTCTGTTCCATTTGAACTCCGGTTTCCCGTAGTAAGTTGTTTCAGGAACTACTCTATAGTACTCGCCCACTCGTACTTTATTTGAGAAATCCAGCTCGAGGGTCACGTTTGTTATTACCGTTGACTTAGTCCTTTGGAAGGTCCTTTGAAAAATTTTTAGAGCTTCAGAAGGTGATTTCAACCAGTCCGTTGTACCTCGTGAAGGTTTAACAAGTTCTTCTATGAACTTGTAGTTGAAGTCATTTCCAATACCAAGGGCAGTTATACTTATCTTTTCCTCCGCGATCAACCTACCTTCCCTGAGACCATCCTGTTCTGTATCATCTGTCGGAATTCCATCTGTTAAGAAGACTATCTTTTTTAGGTTTCCTGTGTTCTTTGACAATATTTCGCGCGCTTTCCTCAGAGCCTGCGATATGTTCGTACTGCCACCATAAATGTAGGCTTTTTCAAGTGCCTTCTCAAACTCTTCTTTCGTTGGTTTTGCACGTTCGAGTACAACGTACGGTGCACTATCATAGAGCACAACGCTAACAGTATCGTCGGGAGTTAAGAAACCATACAGATGTTTTGCTGCTTCAACTGCCGCTTTTACCTTTGTAACATTTCCTTCAAATGGTTCTTTCATCGATCCTGAAACATCCAGTACTATGCAGAAATCAACCCCTTTGACGGCTATTTTCTCGTTTACCACACCTGTCTTTGGCCTAAGTTCCAAAAGAAGATAGTTTTCAGTATCCTTTGTAGAATCACTTGAAATGTAAGGTTTCTCAAACTTGTAGGTCATCACTATCTTCTGTTCACTTCCAACCATCTTCTCACCCTCCTTACTTTCCAGTCCGCGACACTCGAAAAGTTTCAATGTTTTTGAAACCGTAATAAATGTTTTTTTGTCTCCCAAATTACCTCTGACAATTAAGCTATAGCTGTTTCCGAAATTCCAAATTACCATTGACAAATGAATCTGTATCATTTGCCTCTCAACGGAACTATTAAATCAAAAGCGTAGCTAAAACATGGGTTGAACGTTATCGACAATTAATCCGATCGTATTACTGAGTATTATTCTATCCCCTTCGTAAAGTTGGGCGACCTCACCAGGTTCGAGGAACTTACCGTGTACCCAGACTACCGCGTTTTGACTAACGCGCTGGATAAAGTACTTACCATCGTCTTTGAAGATCTTGGCATGTTTACGACTTGTTATGCGTTCGTTGTCCAAGTCTCGCAAATTGACATCTACTTCCACTCCTGATTTACTTCGTCCAATCAGTATCTCGTCAAACCAGAAGTCCTTCTCAGAAACTTTCAAACCGCTTCTGTAAATTGTTAATTTAATTCCAGAGATTATTGGTTTTCGCGAAATTGATGAAGTTTGCACTGGAACCACTTCAGCTGACTCTATTGAGGTTGAAACTACTTGCCCTCTATCCAAACCATTTGAATCACAACTGATATTTGAAGGCCAAACACCTACGTCCTTTGATTCTTCATCTAGAGCGTCTTGACTGCTCATCCTTGCTGTCGGCTCTGGCATTTTTTCGTCCAAACCAAATATTTCTCTAAGTATACTTTCAACATCTTCTTCCAAATTTTCGCTCGATTCTGAAATTTCTTCGTTCATCAATCCCTCTTCAATAACATTGCTTGGCTCTACTTCTGGAATTTTTTCGGAATACTCAATCAGCATACTATCATCCAAAAAACTACCTTCAACATCTTCAAGTTCGTCATCATCTACTACGTGCCTTTGAAAATCCAGTTCTTGAACTTCAAAATCCTCATCTTCTGTTATTTTCAAACCATCTGAAATTTCCCGTTCAACTTGTGACTCGTAATCCTGGCTAAGCAGCAAATCATTGTATTGCAAATCTATGTCACCGACCCCTTCTGGCTGTTCTTGAGGAATTCTAACCAATGGTCCACCGCAATCACAAAATTTAAGAGCGTCGTCGGAGTAAATTGCACCACAGTTTAAGCACTTCCTCACCTTTCATCCCCTCCTTTCAAATCGTTTCTCTCGGGTTTGGCAATAACGATAGTTAAGTTATCACCTGCAATGTTCTGGTCTATCTTGGCTAGAATCCGTTGCGCAGTTGCCTTTACCTTTCCCTTTGCTTCTTCATAGCTTTCGGTATAAATCTTCCTGAAATTCTCGATTTTTTCTGATTCGTGAGCACCAACGGTAAACTCGATTATCCCATCCGAACCAAGTACTAATGTCTCATCCGGAAGAAGCTTGAAAACCATGAACTGATACTCGATATTATCGGACACCAGTTTGTCGCCCTCCTTTCGAGCCTTTCCTATTACTTGGGTGAGACTGTTCGGATCTCCAGAAACGTTTCTACCCAACACTAGCTTTTCGAATCCAACGTTGTACTTTACATTGATTCTTACTATTTCATCTTTTGTAAGCAAGAGTGCTGGAGAATCTCCAACAGAGCACAAGTAAACCATGTCGTTATCCAGTATTGCTGAGACAAATGTTGTTGACATCAAACCATCCGGACTGGCTGTCTGATCAATAATTAAAGCTTCCTTGATAATCGCGTTGTTAGCTTTTTCAATGAACCTCTCGTAAAATTGCTTAGCAACTTCGTAATTTATTTCCGAATCTTTAAGTGCATCGACTTCTTCCAGTAATAACTTTTTCACCAAATTTGACGCAATATTTCCATCTCCGTAATTGGAAGTCGAGACTCCGTCCATGACCGCAAGGAAAATCCTCGAATTTCCCAGTCGCTTGACAAGGTATGCATCCTGATTTACTTGTTCTTCCTCCTTAAAGTCGTCATCTTCATTGACCTTCCCTGTGCCATAAATAGAATGTGCACCTGTTCGATAGCGTACCTTGACTTCGGGACTACTTTGCTTCCAACGTTCTTTGTACCGTGCCACAGAGCTTAAAAACTTGGACTTGCACACCTTAATATCGTACCTGTTTGAGAAACTCTTTTCGAACCAATTCTTAAAGTCGAACAGTCTTTCATTGGTTAGTGATTCTTCTACGAATCGTCGTCGGTCCCTAGGCTCCTTGGACTTGTATTCGTCCCTGTATTTCAAATTCGCAAAAATTTCAGCTAACACTCGAGAGTTGTTGTCAGAGAATCTTAGGGGTCGTGAGTTTATGTATATCGGCATCTCAAACTTACTAATATCAATTTCGTCGTTATTTCCTATCAACGGAAAGTAGGTTAAAATGTAAGGGTTAAGTTCATCATCAAAATACAACGCCTTCATATCGAAACAGAAGATTTTGTAGCCAGTGGCTTCCACGGCTTCAAATAATTTCAAAATATTCTCGAAGGCCTTTATCATGCTGTCGAAATCTTCCGAAAGATTGAATTCCCTCCATTCTTTAATTTTCTTTGACGGGACTGGAAAGTACAACTTGACCTCCGCTCCGTTCTGCTTGCTCAGTTCTTTGATAGGAAGAATCAAGTTTTCTGGTAAGTTCTTTGGATAGTCGTAGTTGAGAATATCACTATGAACCTTACTCACCGAAAAAACCTCAACTTGCTCACGCTTAACCTCATGAAATCCCATCCTAACACCTCCGTTGGTTTGGTACAGTCTTGCGTGAATGTGATTCTCCAAATTTACATCGACAATTAAAGTAAGCTTATGAAATAGGTATTTCTCAAAACTCTGGTAAATCCTCAAGAATGTTGTCTATCCGGGTCAACGAGTCGAATTTTTGACCATCCTTTAGCAAATTGCCAATAACATACTTCACATGCATAATCTGAAGGGGTTTAACGTAGTATTCAGCTTTTGAAACCAACTCGGATGTGAATTCTACATTTCGGTATTTTCCTTTAGTGGTCAGATCAAACACCAACCTTGCCATTTGAAAAGCGACAACCTCAAAGCCGTTCACGTCTCGTTTACCTCCGGATTTGATATACTCTAAAAGGCTATTTGGAGAGTAGTACTTGATGAAAATCGGACCATACTTCTTAACATCCGTTATTGCCACGTCAGTCAAGAGCCCATTGCTCACTTTCACCACGAATCTCAATCCTCTTAAGCGAACTATATCATCAATCTGTAGTATTACGTGTTCCGGTATAACTCCAAAATGTAGTAAACCGTGGCTGTATAACGTCTTCTGAACCTTCAACAACTCACGAACAATGTACTTCACCCTCCTCAAATTTATCGGTGCTTTCTCACGCTTAACTGGGTCGAAGATGTCTCCATTCTTGGTCAACGCAAGATAGTTGGATTTTATCGCAAGGTGCAGATTTTTTCCTTTAATGTGTTCTGAAACAAGTACAGGGACTTTCATACCCTTTCCTTTTAACGACACGGTGAAAAAGTCGACAATTTCCGGAAAGTGATTATCAAACACCACATTACACACCCTTGCCATCCTTTCCATTACCAACTCTTTAAAAATCACGTCTTCTGGGCCTAACTCTTTATCAAGTTTTGGCAAGGAAGCTACCAGCCTGACCGTTTGAAGGTAATTTTTTCTAACTGGAATTTGAAGAAACGTATCAGATGCTCTATTCATGTGAAAGAAAACATCTTGAGCCTCTTCATCGTTTAGAACCTGGTATCCAACGGTTTCAAAATCAACATGGTTGGTAATTTCTTCTAAATTCAAGAACGTCCACCTCCTTAAAAAAACGTCAGAACTTGATGTTAATTTTCAAGCCAATTTTTTGCTTGCTCCAAATAACTACGAAGTTCTCTGATGTCTCCGAAAGTTTGTAAGGCTTATCCTTTTCCAAAAATACGCTATTTGCAAACTCATTTTTCAAAAGTACCGGCACATCCCCAGTTCGAAAGATGTAGTACTCATCGCCATCGCGCCGAATAACTACAGCTTTTCTTGAGATAGTCTTCTCCTCGTCAAACGGAGTTAGATCTAAGTCAACATCCACAATCGGATGGGCGCGCCCTATGGTTATCTGATCGTACGAAAAGACTCTCTCCAAAACATCCCTTCCCTTAACGTGAACCGTTATTTGAACTCCCTTATTCCTTTGAAGTCGTCCAAAGTAACGTTCCATATTAAACAAGTCCTCAAAGAGCCAGTCTTCTAAAGCTTTCGTTATCTGATTAGACATCGTGAACACCTCCCTTAACCCTTGAGTATTTGCTCCAGGACGCTCTCAATCTCTCGAAAGCTACCTACATTATCACAAAAAAGTCTATCCGTGAGTTGCAAGATAACGTCTTTAATCAGATTTACGCTAGAGAATGAAACATGCAGCTTCGCTTGTTTCACCAATTCAGCAGTAAATGGCTGCGTGATATACGCGTTCTCTGTAACAAAATCAAACAACAAAACTCCTATTTGGTATGAAGTAAGTCCGATGACGTTTACTGGATATTGACCACCGGTATCCACGTAATGAACGAAGAAGTCTGGAGAATATCGGGGAACAATTACCGGGCCGTACTTTTCCTGATTTATTGCGGCAGGGTCGTGCAAGTAACCTTTAACATGTCGCATAATATGTCTCTCGCCAACAAATTTCACCAGGTAATCAACTTGTAGAATAATATGCGTAGGATCCAAAGCCGTGTGACACAATCCCTTTGAGTATAGAAAACTTTGGAACTCGATGACATTCGAAAGTATCCTCTCAATGAACATTTTGAATTTAACCCGACGTAGTTTGGGACGTTTAAAGAGATCTATCACATCTTCCTCAAATTTCTCACCCGAGTCCATGTTCAGTACACCTGCTTCAATGCAATTTTTCAAATTCACATGCCCCGTGAAACCATGAAAATATTGCTTCACAATATGCATTCGTGGTATTGTCGTCAGCTTCGAGTAGTAAACATCTACAATCTCCGGTAAATAAGTTGTTGAGAGATAATTGTTGATTCTTACTATCCGTTCTCCAACAGCTATATGATGGAAATCTGGTACACATCTTGTTAACCATTCATCGTTGTGCCGCTGTTTTATGAAGATCAATTTTTCCGATGCCGGATGTTTGACTAAGTCGTACTTGAACGTCGTAGCATACTTATTGAATTTATCAGCAAAAGGATTTCGGACCTTTTTCCAACCAGGATTTAACTTAAAGCCAGTTGTCATTTAACTCACCACCTAAACATGAGATTTGGAGGCGCTACCTAAAGCATTAAACGCTTCTCTTATATCCTCAAGCATTTCGTCAGGTGTTTGATAACGTTCATCAGGATTTTTCTTGGTAGCCTTCTGAATAATCGCTTTTATGCGAGGAAGTGAGGAAAGTTTGTTATAATCCAGATTTGCTACTTGGCTTTTCAACGTCATAGTCGTCTGTGGATGAATTCCTGTGAGCATCTGATACATTAGGACTCCCAGAGAGTAAATGTCAGCGCGATGATCAAACTTATCCTTCATAGAACGATCCTCAACCTCCGGAGCTAAGTATCCTGGTGTACTCACACCATAATTCGCGATTCGGCCATTTTTGGAAATAACAGCAACTCCTCCAAAATCGATGAGCACAAAGTTTTTCGAAGGAGTAACTATGATGTTTTCTGGTTTCAAATCTTGGTAAACGATACATTTAATCTTCTCATGATTTGTTCCAACTGCGTACATCTTTCTAAACATCTTAAGTAACTGTTTTGAAAGTGATAACACAATTTTGATCCATTCTGGTGAGTTCAGGTCCATACTCCTCATATTCTTTTCAAGATACTCACTAAGTGGTTCTCCTTCGACATACTGTAGCACTATATACGGTTCGTCATATGCCAGATCGTTCAAGTATGGCTTTCCGGGAATCACATACCCTTCCGGCCAATTGATACTCGGACAATACCCTTTTATCCAGTCTCTGAGGACAGGAGTGTTTGGTACGTTAATCTGCCTGATCACTTCCAAAACTTTCAATTCGAACTCAATTTCACTTCTCGCTTTCGCAATAAGCTCTCTATTGTCAAGATTCTCCCTCTTTATTTTCCCCTTGTAGTCTCTGGCTTTTATCAAAACCTTTCTTCCGAACACATGCAAATCCCTTGCAAACAATATTAATCCGAAACCACTTGAGGCGCTCAAAACTCCCTCAACGATATACCTGTTGCCAATCATTTCAGGAACCAGTATCTCTCGATTGCCTTTCCTGATCTTCAGAATGTTCTCACCTATTTTTAGAATTTCCTGATCACTATTCTTGACACCAGACACATAAATCACCTCCTTAACATTCAAACCTATCGTACCCAAATTATGTTTGACAATTATCGATGAAATACATGTGCGTGATAAAAAAGGCGGTAGAACTTTCCTACCGCCTTATTAAAGCTTGCTATCAAATTCAAGAACTCCCTTTAGGTCGCAGAATAATGTATTACTGATTAAGAAACTCCGAATCATTTTGGCGCACTCTATCAAAATCCAGCAATAATGACACCCACCGCTTCCAACACCTGCGAAAGAAATCCTTTCTGACATTATGCAAAAGTATACTTACGGTGCTTACTATAGCTCTCCGTCTTGATAGCAGTTTACCTTTGATACTAAAAAACACAGCAGCAAAAATCCATATTTCTGTCTTTTCCAAAGGGAGCTCTTTCCTGAGGGAGGTCCATTTTTTGTATGAGGTCTTGATGAAGGGAACTTTTCGACGTAAATAGCTACACCACGGCAAAAGATTAACCAAACTATCTGCATATCTTTCGGGGGAAGATTGATTCCTGACTACCCTCAAATACGGGGAATTGAGTTTCCCAGGAGTGCAGGGTTCTTACTTCCATCTCTTTTGGAAAGAAGTTCCTTCTTGACAGTGACGGCTATGTTGGAACTAGCAACCTTCTGACAGTCTGATTTCCATCTCTCTTGGAGAGAAGTTGCCTCCTGACTCACGGAATCAGGGGTTTCTAACTTTCGTGGTAGAACTTAGTTTCCATCTCTTTCAGAGAGAAGTTCCTTCCTGACCGTTTAAAGAGCAATTGAGCCGCATCAAGAGTCGTACTAAAGTTTCCATCTCTTTCAGAGAGAAGTTCCTTCCTGACGTAGTGGCGGAAAGCGGATGGCCGCAGTTTCGCGGCCGCCGGTTTCCATCTCTTTCAGAGAGAAGTTCCTTCCTGACATGAGGGAGTTCCTTGAGTTGCTTAAAACAAAACGACTGAGGTTTCCATCTCTTTCAGAGAGAAGTTCCTTCCTGACAAGTTAAAGCCCCTTGCAAGGGGCATTTGGCTGATTAGAGGTTTCCATCTCTTTCAGAGAGAAGTTCCTTCCTGACGAGTTACCACATCGTGAATTTTTAGAACTAGTTAAAAACAGGTTTCCATCTCTTTCAGAGAGAAGTTCCTTCCTGACAAAAAACGTTGTACATATTCGAAT
>Ga0105162_1000142_pt1 | contig 47724 bp, 49 predicted proteins | sample JNZ201metaG_FD_81532 | JGI IMG/M metagenome (GOLD analysis project Ga0105162, IMG submission 81532) | Hot spring microbial communities from Jinze hot spring, China to study Microbial Dark Matter (Phase II) - JNZ 20120812A | ecosystem: Environmental > Aquatic > Thermal springs > Hot (42-90C) >...
CACCAGCATCTGGCGCATTGCCATTCACCGACAAGGTAGGAGCCATCAGCCCGCGCGGCCAGAGCGGGCGGTTAAGGGCGGGCCCCATCACCCATCAGATAAAAAGAGGAAAGAATCCTCTCTTATTTAAGTTTTTTCTCAAATATTTACGTCTTCTTACCCGTTAGCTTCAGTTGAGGTAGTATAGCCCTAAAGATCTACATGTTAAGGAAGGGCGGCGGATTAGGATTCTTAACCAGATATTTGTAGGCTAAATCTTCGTTCATCTTCATCAACCTGAGGAGAACAGGCCAATCGAGATTGTTTCAGAGATGAAATTATGATCCTCTCTTAACTACTACTCCTTTACCTAAACCTAAAAGTAGAGGGGTTTAGATAAAATAAATCGGCATGTATCACAATGAAAAAAGAAAGAAGGAGTTTTGCAGGAGGCATTTCCAGCCTTCCTTTGGTTCAAATTCCGCCAGTCTCACTATTTGTATGCTTTTGGATGAACTGGCAACATGCCTTTTAACCTCTTTACTTAAAACATGCTCACTGGACATTTAGTTCTAACGGCATTGAGCAAGCCACTTATTCATTAGGGTGATGAGTCTAAGTAATCCTTGCTCTATTAAGATTCTCTTGTTTGGTATTATTTTGACCCTGCGGGTTACCACATCATTCTCTATTAATACAATATCATATACTGCGCAGTTTGGGTAGGCTTCCCCAATCTCACCTATATTAGTCGGGAGGGATAGAATTTGCTTCCTAAATTCCTCAATCTCAGATAAAGGTATCCTAAACCTCTTCTCTAAGCGAAGCTTATGGCTAGAATACTTTGCCTCCCCATCCTCACCTACCAAAATCTCCTCTTGAAAACCTAGAATTGTACCAAAATAACGGATTCTTACGAAAGCCCTCTCATGCAACTTTTCCACTCTCTCCATTATAACTCTCATAACTTTTCTGATAAATAGACTTATCCGGCAGAGCCCTGCGTCCTTTGACATTTTTTCCAAATTTAGCAGTCAAAAATAACATTAGGTACATATTGAATGTCCTAAAACGTTATATATAATTCATTTTCTCATGAAATATATATGGGGCGTGAAAACCCGGTAATCATTAATAATGAGTAGGGAACATCAGCAATAACTTGGGATGTTGAGGGGAGGTATCAGAGTTATGCCGTTAGTTGTAGCTGAGAATCTTATTAAGAGTTATGGGCAAGTAAAGGCTGTGAACGGTTTAAGCCTAACATTATATGAGGGTTCGGTAACTGGTTTAATAGGTCCAAACGGGGCTGGAAAAACCACGACTATTAAGATTATTTTAGGCTTATTAAAGCCTGATAGTGGAAGAGTAGAAGTTTTTGGGGAAGATCCTTGGGATAACCCTAAAATCCGTACCTTAATAGGGGCGGTCCATGAAAAAGCTTTCTTCCCCTCCCATCAGAAAGTGATTGATTATTTAATGAGGACTTGTAGAATTTTCGGCGTTCCGGAGTCCCGCGCCTCTGAAGTTTTAAGGCTAGTGGATTTACAGGAGGCTCGTTATCGCGCCATTAAGGCTCTATCAGCTGGTATGCTTCAGAAGTTTGCCATAGCCCATGCACTAATTAATTATCCACAGATGATTATCGCTGATGAGATGACATCTAACCTTGATCCTCAAGCTAGAAGTGCGCTACTAGACCTACTTCTGCGCCTTAACAAAGATGAGAACGTCACATTCCTTTTATCATCGCATATCCTTCCGGAGCTGAGTAGGGTATGTGACTCGATCGCAATAATTAATCGTGGCAGGGTTTGGGCCTTCGGAAAATTAACGGAGCTTTACGAGAAATATGGGGCTGGGAGAATTAGGGTTTCAACAGATAAGCCTATAGAACTCGCTGGGGAGGTTGGGAGGCTCCCATATGTTGAGAATCTTGAGGTTAATGCTCGGGGGCTTTCTGTTAAAGTTGTAGTAGGTAGGGAGGAGGAGTTTTATGAGGATGTTTCTAGACTGGCTAGGGATGTCGGTGTGAAGATTTATGGGATTGAGACTGGGAGCTCCTCACTCGAGGAGCTTTATAGGTTGGTTGTCGATGCAAGTAAGCTTAAGGAGACTTAATTATGCAGAGGGGTAAAGGTAAACCCTTCCTAGAAATCTTTGCTTTAGCCCTGAATGAGGATTATAGATTCCCTATACTCGAAGTATTCGTCTTCCTCTTTATCTTAGCTCCATTTGCATTTGTAACTCCCGGAGCATTCTTCTCAAGAGGGATTTACGAAGGTTATTCTTTCATAATAGATGTTTATGAAGAAAGAATAACCTATGAGCTAGCATCATCCGTGCTTAACTTATCCCTTCCAGTCTTCATGATCCTTATTTTTAAGAACCTTGCATATGGATTTGGAAACGACATTGAAAGGGGCATAATCCAAACCTACCTATCCTATCCACTAAAAAGGTATATGCTTCTCTCAGCGAAGCTCCTTTCATCCCTATTTTTATCACTCTTAATTCTAATTGGCACACAAATCCCAGCATTATATTTAATAGCTCCAGAAATAATCTCTAAAAACATTAGCACCGTGTTACTAACGTATCTTGCAGGTTTAAGCCCCATACTCCTCATTTCGGGCATAATACTGCTTGTAACCTTGCTCCTTAGAAGGGGGAGTTTATCCCTAGTTTTCGGCATAGTTCTTTATTTCATCTTCTCAATGGCATCAAGCATATTGATGTTCATGGCTTCAACAACAAAATCCCCAACAATCCTAAAATTGCTCTCAACATTTTATCCGAGCACTGTTCTAAATATATACTATAATGCATACTCTGGCTATTTAGCTAGAGAAATTTGGACTCCAACATTCTTAGAGGCTTTTGGATACATTGGAATTAGCTATTTAATCACTACTGTTACGTTTGCCGCGACCTACATCTACTTTTGTAGGAGGTTTAGTTTATGAGGAGATGGATTAAATTAATTGGGAGGGGAGGAACAACGCTAATAGCTGTTGGATGCGCTCCACTCTTAGTTTTGCTGAGCCCGCCAGCACATGAATTCTACGAGGTTGCTTCTATTCCCATTATGGGGAGAACCTGGATGTCACCCTATAGCAGATCTTTAACGCCACAGGAGGAATTAAGTGTTAGCATTATAACGAATGGGACAATAAGAGTCTATCTACTTGAGGTAAGTGTTTTTGATATTTATGAATGGATAATATCAATGGAGCCCGCAGTCGATCCGAGAGAAATTAGGCAGGAAGAATATCTTTTAGAGTATTTAGAAGAGAATTCGCATGTGAAGGTTGCAGAGAAAATATCTGTTAATGGCGAAATAACGCTGGAGTATGTCCCAACAAAAATAACAAACATTACGCTAATTCTTCATAACCCGAATTTAGACCCTATTGAATTTAGAATAAAAGGCTCTATATCACGGACAATAGCGCCAAAGTCTAGAATTATACCCGTAAGCCAAATAGTAATCCCATTAGGGCTCACTTTAACCGCACCATGGATAATAGTTTCCCTCCAAAATCAAAAGAGAAAGCGCCAAGTATAACGGTTGTTTAGGCTTAGGTTATCTTTAACTGTCAATAATACTCTAAATTCTCAAATCCAGCAAAAATTAAAATATTCTATTTTTCACACATATCAGTGTCGCATTACGAAAAGATAAAAAGCAGGTGAGATTTTGTCTACTAAAAACCGGATAGTTGTATATGCTGGGATGCAGATTGGTGAGGTCAGCCGAAACATATATGGATTTAATATTGAGCATATACCTGGGTTAATTTATGGAGCTGTTTTTGATGAGGGTAACCCACTTTCAGATGAAAAGGGCTTCCGCAGAGATGTTATTGAAGCATGTAGAAGAATAAAGGTGCCAATAGTGAGGTGGCCTGGTGGAAACTTTGCTTCAGGATATAATTGGCTGGATGGTGTTGGACCTAGAGATAAGCGACCGACATTATATGAGCTTGCTTGGAGAGCCGAGGAGACGAATAGGTTTGGAACAGATGAATTCATAGAATTCTGCAGGTTAATTGGTGCTGAACCCTTTATAACGGTTAATGCTGGCTCCGGAACAGCGCTGGAAGCAGCCAGATGGGTTGAATACTGTAATCTTAAGGGTAATACATATTATGCTAAGCTAAGAGAGAAAAACAGTCATCCAGAACCGTATAATGTTAAATATTGGAGCATAGGGAATGAGATGTGGGGGGATTTCCAGATAGGAAATCTGCCAGCAAGAGAATATTCCTGGAAGGCTAGGGACTTCGCTAAGCTTATGAGGAGGGTGGATCCAAACATAAATTTAACGGCTGTAGGGCATACATTAATGGCTAGTCCAGAGTGGAATCTTACAGTATTAACCAATCTTTTTGATTTGATAGATAATATTTCAATTCACCAATACTACTTTAGGTTATTAACTGAGAATGAAGAAGAAAATTATTATAGAGTTCTAGCCTGCCCAGTGTACGCTGATGAGGGGTTAAAAATTGTGGAGAGTACCATTAATGTTGCTTCAGCCATTTATAAAGCGAGAGGATTGGGAAGCGAGATATTTGCTCCTCCACCGAAACCATCTGAGAAAGAGATAGGAATAGCCTTCGATGAATGGAATATTTCAGGCTGTCATACTCTTAGGGATGCGTTAGGTATCTGTAGACTCTTAAATGTGTTTCAAAGGCATGCAAAATTCCTGAAAATAGCGTGCATGTTTCCGTTGATACATGACCATGAAAGAATTAGAAGAAGAGGGAGAAGAGAACCTTTCCATTCGCCATTAACAGCATATAGAAATACCCTAGTTCTTGAAGCCGGATATCATGCATTTGACCTTTACGCTAATTATACTGGCGAAATATCCGTCTTTAGTAGAGTTGAATCTGAAACATATAACTTGAATATTGAAGCCAAAAATGAGGAATGGGAGCCAGAAGTATTCTTCAATAATATTCCATTCTTAGATGCGAGTGCAACTATAAGTAGAGATGGCAAAACACTTTATATAGCTGTAGTTAATGCTCATAGGGACAAAGATATAGAGTGTTCATTCGAAATTAAAGACTTTATCCCAGATAAAAGGGGACAAATATTTGAATTAAATGCTAAAGACGTGAATGCATATAATGATAGAGAGAATAAAGATAATGTGAAAGTCGTAGAAAAACCTAGTATAACGCTAAACGAAACATTCACATACATCTTTCCAGCGCACTCAGCAACAGTAATAAAGATACCAGCATCTCAATAATTTAAATCCCTCTTCATACCTCTATTTTTAGTTATACATAATTGTTGATCGCTGAATGGTGAAATAAAAAGATTAACTAACATAATTATTCTAGGTGTAGGCTAATCTGAGTAAATCAGTCCTATAAAATTATTAAAGAAAATCGAAAGATGTGTTTGCTCGGAATATTGTGGAAACTACTATAATATCAATTCTATAGTGCTTACGCTAAAGAGAATTCAGAAAAGTCGCGGTGCTTTAATAGAGGGAGTTAGGATAACTTCTCGCCGCAGCTTGGGCAGAATTTTGCTCCTGGCTGAATAATACTTCCGCACTTTGGACATTTAGTAGATGATTGAAGAGGGTTTCCACAGTTTATGCAGAACTTTGCTCCAGCAGGATTCACTGTACCACATTTTGGGCAAGACAAGCCCACAGCCTGTAGTGGTGTTCCACAGTTACTGCAGAACTTAGCTGTCTGCGGATTTTGGAAACCGCATTTTGGACAGAGCACCATTGGTTGGACGGGTGCAGCTGGGGCTGCTGGCTGCTGGAATAATGGTGGAATTACAGCGATACCGGCTCCCACGGCGGCTCCGGGACTTTTTGATAGGCTTTCAGCAGCTTTCTGGACAGTCTCCATTCTCAAAACTTCTGGAGCTAAGACGCCGGTTCTTAGATAGAAGATTCTATCTCTCCATTCCGGTGTTGTATCTATTCCCTCAAATTTTACATCGATTAGCTCTAAGCCTATTCTTTTGAAGGCATCATATAGAACATTTTTTGCTAGGAAGCTTGTTTCATCAAGTTTACCGTATACTTCAACAAGAGAGTATTGGCTCAATGTGTCAATTAACCTCTCGTTAAAGTATCCTCTCAAGAATTCTTGTAGTCCACTGGTTGTATATGCTCCTTGACCGCCCACAACTTCATTTACGAAGAGATTCGGCTCTTCAATCCTAAACCAGAAACTACCATAAAATTTAAGCGGCGCAAGCTCCCTTGTTTGCCCCTGAGCCCCGAATCTTCCCTGGAACTGTTTAAGCGAGACAAATATTATTGTTGCCCTAAATGGAACTTTATCAAATCCCGATACAACCGATAATACCTTTGTGAGTAAAGGTAAGTTTGCTGTTGTTAGGACATGTCTCCCAGCCCTGAAGACATCGTATGCCTTACCATCCCTAAAGAATACGGCTGCCTCATACTCATGAACTATTAAATTATCTCCCCACGTGATCTCTTCATTAGGATATCTCCAAACTATATCGCCCTCTTTAGCACCAACCCATTCAATAACCTTCGGCATCTAACCAACTAACCCCCTGAGTATATCAACTCTCCTATCGACTAATAAATCTAATTCTTCAATTCTTGATATTAAATCATCCATAGCTCTTCTCCATTCATCATCCCCAGGCTTTACCCTAGCCAAGGACTCGGCGCTTGACTTAATTGCCTCCGCCTTCTCTATCAGGTTTAGATCATGTTGAATAACCATTTCAAGCTCCTCCTCCTTAACTCTAGTAGCATCGAACAATCCAGCGTATCCGGCAACAGCTCTGTCTATGCGCTGTATTACCCTATCAAGACGGGACATTAAAGCATCAAATCTCCAAGCATCCTCATTAAATATCCTTTGCGCTATAATGGGATTTGTTAAACTTCTTCTCACAAAATCTTTAGCAACCCTAAGCCTATTAACAATCTCCATTCTAACAAGTCTATCAGTCTCCCTACGCAGTTCCTTCTCCTTATACCCTCGGTACCCAGGAATATAACTCAAGATCCTCTCAAATAATCCCATCTCCTTGCGAACTCCCTCTATCCTCTCTTTCTTTTCCATTACTTCTTCCTCCAATATGCTATTAAACCTATAATTGCAAGAACTATTAATAGTAAACCAAATATTATAAGCGGACTCATCACCCTATAAAGGGCTGAGGCTAATCCAATAGCGAACATTATTAATCCCCAAGATGCATAATAAAAAGTATCCTCCCGCATTCTAAGAGCATATATGATTGTATAGGCTCCGAGAAGACTGAGAACCCACGCTATTAAACCTATAGGGTCAAAGGCTATGATCCCGCTACCATAAATTATGGCTGCGGTTCCAAGAGAAATTATAAAAGTTACGAGTGCACCTACACCATAACTAAACCTTTTAGACTTCACTTTATCACCTATCAAATTTAAATGTAGTTTAGTTTAAGAGGAATATAAGCCTTTTATGTTCAATGCATCCCTACTATTAGGAGAGAATTTCGAAATTCAAAAATATACTAAACAACATAACTAGAACCGTTATGTCTGCTCAAAAGAAGATTAGTATATTTATTCCAGTCTATAGAGAATCAAGTCTTCTCGAGCCCCTACTTGAGTCTCTCCTTAATGATCCCTATGAGGAAAAGGAGATTTTTGTAGTTATAGATGAGCCGACACCTAAAAGTCTAGAACTCTCCAATAAATTCTCCAGTAAAAGTAATGTCCACTTCACATTTAATGGAGAAAGAAAGGGAAAAGCGAATGTCTTAAATGAGATCGTTAATGCCTCAAAGGGTGAGATTTTCTTATTCTTGGATGCTGATACCTTAATAGATAGTGGAAAAGAGAGTTTTCTTAAAATTGTCTCTGGTGGAATTGAGGACGCTGACATAATTGAGGTTAAGAAAGATGTTATAAGAGACTCATTTGTAGCCAGAGTTATAAGTTATGATTATTTGAGTTTTAACCTAACCAATCTTTACTTTTCCCGTAAAATAGGGCGTTGTTTAGGTATCAATGGCGCGGCGTTTGCCATTAGGAGAGAAGTTTTCGAGACTCTAGGTGGTTTTAGAAGGGTTATATGTGAAGATTTAGATATAGCCACTAGATCATTTATCAGCGGTGCACGCTTTAAATTCCTGGATAATATAACAGTTTACACTAAAGCACCTTCATCTTGGAGGGACTGGTTTAATCAGAGGAAGCGTTGGGGTATTGGTGCGGCGTTTTGGTTTAAAGAGTATTTCAAATTACTTAAGAATATGGTTTGTAAATATCCTGGAGTTATGGTTCCAGCGTTACTCTTTATTTTTCCAGCTTTACCGTTAATATTAATGAATCTTCTTATACCGGAGGATTTATCTATCAAAATGCTCTATGTATTATTAATTTTACTTTCAACCAAAACAAATATCCTTTTACCTCCAACCGCTTTAACGTCTACAACTCTATCCATACTGAGAAATTTCATCGTGGTGATCGGAAGCTTGACTACTTATTCAATGATATTTTATTTTATCGCTAAAAGGATCCATTTTTACTTTAATCCATTAGAATTCATGATATTTTACTTTATCGTGGCTCCGCTATGGCTTCTGATAGTAATAGTTAGCTTAATCAGAGTTTATGTTAAGCCTGATAGTATTAGGATTGATTGGAAGATCTAATACGTCCTTTAGAGACAAATGGATTATCTTTTAAATAAAATCTTAATTCTATATCTAAGTCTTTACTGACACCTATTCTGTGGGTTCTCCCAATACGCTGCTCATCTATAAATCTACCATTAGAGATGAAGATTGGATTTTTGTCGTCGGTTAAATCTGTGCAATTCAATTCTTTATCTATTTTTAATGCTTTTGTTAAGCGTCCAGGACCATTAGTTAGATTGATAATACTATGAACTTTTCTATTAGCCATCATAATATTTATACCCCTTAACGGCTCTATTGCCCTAATAAGGACGGCTCCTATACCATTAGGCTCATGAGCAACTACGTTAAACATCCAATTATTGTGTACATTATATATAAATGCTAAACCAACCTCGCCCCACATTGGCGCGTTATACTTTTTCATACTATTTTTAGCCCTAGATGCTGGATCATCTACTCCATAATATGCTTCTGTTTCAACAATTATACCTTCAAGGAGATGTCCATTAAGTCTTCTAACTAAGATCTTCCCTAAGAGATCTCTCGCAACAAATTTAGGATCTCTCATATAGAATTTTCTCGGTAAAGGTTTTTGACCTAGCATTATGTTCCCTGTGAGTATGAGTCTAAATGCTATGATTCTACATTCTTGACTTTGTAAAGTTTAATCTGTTAATTAGCGCGTGTGGTGTGAGTGTTGGAATTTCTACCTCCCACCATTTTATCCAATTTCTTGATCTACTTAAGCCTATTATATTCTGCAATATTCGAAGCACGTTATCGCTTATCCTTAATTCCCTAATTGATTCAGTTATTTCTCCACGTTTAATTCGGAACATTCCATCTCTAGGTATTGTTGAAAAATCTCCAGTTCTATAATTTTGGTATCTTAAATACCAATTGTTTGTAACATATATGCCGTTATCTATCTCAGATATTAAATCTTCAAGCGACTTATTGCCGGGTTCAATAATTAGGTTCCAGGGATATGGAACAATTATTCCAGCATTACCAGTAGTTTCCACACCGAATCTCTTAGCTGTTGTACTATTATGTAGGTATGTTTTTAGAACACCATTCTCAATTATGACATTTCTCTTAGATGGAATACCTTCATCATCAAATGCTCTAGATCCAAGAGTACCGGGAAGCGTTGGATCATCAATTAAAGTAAATTCTTTAGAAGCAACATCTAAGTTTATTTTATCAACTAAAAAGGATTGTCCAGTCTCAATGAGGAAGGCTGAGGATAGAGAACCAACTTGGTTGGCAATATCCGCGAATACCATTGGTCCTAGGAGAGCCATATACTCTCCGGGTTCACCAGGCTTAGGATTTGACGCTGCTTTAGCTATTTCACCAGCTTCTCTTCCAGCTTTCTCCGGGTTAAAATCTTCAAGTTTACCGGCGACTGAAACAGCGTGTCCAGTAGCATATTCTGATACAAAGGCTCTGATGGAAATTTCTATGCCTGATTTTTCCTGCGAGGCATAGACATCACCTGAGGTTGCAAGCGTCATTCTAGACTTAAAAGCGTTTAATGTTCCAGCAGCCCTCACAGCACCACTTTCAAGAGCAGCCCTAATTGCTGATTCAACATAACTGGTTAATGTATCTGTATCTAATGGTATTTCCGGCGCCCTCATTAATTCAGGATTATAAGTGAAGGGTCCTTGCGGTAGAGGCGCATATATATCAGCTGGTGGTGTTGATTTTGCTATTTTTATGAGATTTTTTATTGTCTTCTCGATGTTTCTAAGAGATAATGTATTTATTGATGTTGCAGCTTTATGTCTCTCAATCATTATAAATGCTTCCACGCTATTTTCAAAAAAGACTTTTGATACAGTTACTTCATTATTTGAGAAGCGTATCATGATCCTTTTGGTCTCTATAAGATTAGCAGCTACATCGGTTGCCCCCAATTTTCTCGCTTGATTAACAATGTAGGATGGAATTTCATTCAATTCCATTTTTATGCCCCTCCAATTCTAACTTTTCTTAAGCGTATATGTGGTCCACCAGTCCAGACCGGTATGCCCTGCATTGGATCACCCTTACCACAATATGCTGCTTGAAACTCTAATTTTTTGCCAGCTGCATCAACAGATGACCAGAGCCCAGTAGTTGTTATTTCTAGAACGGGGTTTCTAATCAAGTTTTTCAGTTCACCATTCTCTATTCTATAAGACTCTAATCCGACATAACGCTGATTAAATCTTCTATCATCAATATTCCATTCCATGAAGTTCTTAATGTATATGCCGTCTTTGATATCTTCAAAGATCTCTTCCTCCGTATAATCACCCGGCAAAAAGAATGTATTTGTCATTCGAACTATTGGTTCACGATTGTAGGCTACAGACCTAGAGGCACCGTTGCTCTCCACGCCAAAAACACTTGCAGTCTCACGGTTATGCAGAAACTCATTAACCACTCCCTCCTTTATTAATATGCGCCTTCTAGCCTTAACCCCCTCTTCATCGTAGAGATAGAATCCAAAAGAGCTCTTTAAAGTTGGATCGTCAACAACATTCACATAGGGTGAGCCAACTCTAAGTCCTATTGAATCTGGTTTAAGAAATGTTTCACCAGCCTGGGCAGCTTCTCTACCAAGTATTCTATCAGCTTCGCTCGGATGCCCGCATGATTCATGGCTGACTATTCCAACAACTTCCGGTCCTAAGACAACGTCCATTTCGCCATCCGGAGGCTTAACCGCTTCCATTAAAACTTTTGATACGGCATAGGTTTCATCATAGAATATTCTAGGTAGATTCCATCTCTCAACAATCTCCCATCCGCCTGTCTCACCCAGATTAAAGTATCTCTGAATTGGTCCTCTCTGTGGGTGAAAGACTGTGAGGAATACAAAGAGGGCAACTCTTGGAGTTATGCTATGAATATTTGCTCCATCGCTTGTCACAACTATCTTTTCAGTTGTCCAAGTATCTAGGGTCACCATTCTAGATGGAATCTTAACCCCGCATATAGAAGCTGCATTAACTGCCTCTTCATCAGCCTCTCTAAGGAGGCTGACTCTTGAGTCAAAGTCAACGCTTCCAAAATTCACTCTTGGCTTAATATCAACTTTTCCTTTCCCCAATTCACCTTTTCCCATAGAAATTTTTTTCTTAACCAATTTTGATGATGCTTTAGCAATTTTTAAGGCGTGTTTAAGAGCTCTTTCAATATTGCTCCTCCTTAGGGTGTTTGTGGATGCAAAACCTAATGCTCCATCTACAAGAACCCTTATGCCTATCCCCTTACTTTCCTCAAATGTCGATGCTTCAAGAATGCCATTCTTAAGTATTATAGATTCGCGCAAATCTATTTGTAATCTTGCTTCCGCGTATTCAGCACCCATACTCCTTGTACTGTCAACGACAAATTCTACGATATTTTCCAATCAGCACATCACCTATAGATGATTCTCAACTCAACAATATTTTTGGTTTTTGTGAAGTTACGAATAGCCTTTTAAGAGTCAAATCCTAATTTTCTTTTGGGGATTTATATGCCTACCTCTGAGTTCACATTTAGTGAGAAAGAATCGATTTTAATGGAGATTTGTCGAGTATTGAAGAAAACTAATGCTATTGAGCTCGGTACGTTTAAATTATCTAATGGTAGAATAACTCCTTACTATATCGATTTGAGAGCGATTCCAAGCTTTCCTGATGCTTTTGTGAAGGTGACTGAGATATTTGTTAATGCTGTGAAAAGCGAGATTGGAATAGAAAACTTTGATAGAATAGCGGGTATACCGACAGCTGGTTTACCTTTAAGCGCTATTGTGGCATATAGTCTCAAAAAGCCTTTCATTTATGTTCGTCAGAAACAAAAGCTTAAGGGTAGGGAACGTAGAGTTGAAGGAGTAATTATGCCGGGGGATAGAGTTCTCTTAATAGACGATTTAGTAACGACTGGTCTAAGTCTCAAAAAATCAGCTTTAGCAGTAAGAGCTGAGGGTGGATTAGTCTCAGAGGCATTTGTCTTGCTGGATAGAGAGGAAGGTGGTGAGGAAAGACTTAAGAAAATAGGTGTAAAATTACATTCAGTACTGAAAATAAGAGAGGTCGCTGAAAAACTCTATGAGATGAATGCCATAGGAGAAGATGAGATGAAAGTAATATTAAGTCAAGTAAGAGCGAAGAAAGTTTAATTTGACCCTATTTAAAGCAGTCTTTCCAATTCTACAACTATCTCATTTGGATTATCAAAATCAAACTCCAAAAATGTTGCACTTAAGCCCTCTCTAAGCATCTTTCTCTCCAAAGCGCTGGTGAAAATCCCTTTTTCCCCGTATGATCTCACTCCATCATCCATTACTTTTATCGCGCTGTTAACGGCGCATGAGGGAGAGCGCCTAACACCAACGATGGCTAGTATTTGAATTTGTGGTTTTTTACTCATTTTGATCAAAGTTTTCAATTGCTCAATAACAATCCCTGCTAGTTTATCACAGTGCTCATTAAAACCAGGTAGCATCTCATATTCATCCTTTGTTCTTGAGGGGCGGGGATTGCCGCAAAAGGTAAACTCTGGACATGGCATTTGAATAATCCCAATATTATGTCCTAAGGCGAATTCGATTATCTCTTTGGCTAATCCAATATTCCTCTCAATTGGTTTACCGTTCTGCCACCATCTAGTACTTTTATTAAGTAGGCAATGGGAAAGTACCAAGATCCTGGATGAACTATTCATTATGATCCCACTGTATATTATCTAAATTATTGTTGAATCTGTTATTATGTTGGGGGTCTTTTCTGTGCATAAAGATATCTCTTAGCTTTTCCTTCGCGTGTCAGTATTCCATCTCTGACGAGATCAAGTAAGACGTGGGCTACAGCTGTTCGATCGTAATGGTAGCCTATACGCGTCATCTCCTTGTGAACATCATCAAGAGAGCGGGGTACAGCAAACCAGCCTTCTTTCCATAATCGCTCAATAACGCCTCGACATGTCTCAGCTTTAGCTGGCGGCGTTGTTGTTTCTGGTGTACTGATTTGTTTAGATGCGTAGCTGGTTATACTTGAGAGGACTTTATCCACTATATCTTTGACTTGATCCTCTCGGCAACTTATCTCAAACTCTATGTTTCCAACTCTCATTTTTATATGAACTGGAGGTTTTTCTTCAGACTCTGCCCTCATACTTTTATCTTTCTCATGTTGTTGATTATTGTGTTGCCCATCTTGTTCATGCGCAACATTTATATACAACATCATCTACCTATAAATTGGTGAATATTGGTGATTGAACAAATACATTATGCAACAACACCAAAATATAATTTTCCCCAAATCCGTGAAAATATGAGCCTTCCAAAGAGATTTATTGAGTTAAGTCTTAACTCGATGAGCGAGATAAAAGAAAGATGCTTTCAACCGTGGATTGACTTAAGCAACCTGCAAGTAGAGAGGATTGAAGAGCAGGAAGATATAATTGAGGTATATGGTAAAGACACCCTTTCACTTATATCATCCCTAGAGCCAGTGCCAGATGGAACACCAATAATAGCTATTGACACATCAAGTATTAAAGTTGGTGAAACAGGGAGCGGTATTATATGTGCTGTCAGAGGCGCAGTTGTTTGGAATGAGAAGAAACGGTACAAGTATCTCCGTCTGGGTCCCTTTCCCTTTCATATAACTGAAGAGAATAGGAAAGAGATTCTTAGTATCCTCGGTCAGTATTCGCCAATAAACTTCGGCTCCTCACTATTCCTAATTGAGATTCAAAGTCGTCTCTGCAATGCTCTAGAAAAATGGATTCAAATGATGATTTCAAGATCTGTGAGCGATAGCATAATTCTCTGGGATGGTTCATTAACGTCTAAATCATCGAGTGGTTATCTAGATACTCTTGCTGGGATCCTGAGGAATGCAAGAAATAACTCAAATATAGTTCTATCATTTTCAAAGGCTTCAACTGTTAGGTTCTTAGGTAGGAGGATCACTGATCTGCTTTCTAAACATAAAGCTCCATGTATTCTAGAGATAGAAGAGGAAATGCTTTCCCTATCATCTAAAAATCTACGCTTGCTGGGCAAGATTTATGTTGCTAGATTGAATGATAAAGGTTACACATTTAGGGTTGACGTTGATAGGTCGTTACCCAAAGAAATCCAAATAATAGCCATTCAAAGGTTACTTGGAAATGACATAATTTTTCAAGGCTATCCGGAAGCATTACGCTTAGCTCACATTTTCTCGACATTTACTGCTAGTGATGTCATAGGTATACAGCGCTTTATCGCTAGAGAGTACGGGCTTAAGGTTGTCACTTGGCCAAACATTAGGAAGGCTTTATTCGGACCGTTTGGAACAGGCGGCGCTGGTGATTAATGTCTATGCGCTTATATAAGAAGATTGGAAATACGATACATATTATCAGTTTTCCAGATGAGGAAATTGAGAAAGGCGGCTATCTAGTAATTGAGGATAAAAAAGCTGGTAAATCAATGATAGCTCAAGTTATTGACATACAATTTGCAAATGTTCCTGGAATAATGGAAGAGCTTCTTCGTGAACCACTTATAGATGACCCGGTTAAAGGTGAGGATATCGATCCATTTGATATAACATCACATATATTATATGTTCAGGATGCGCGCCTACTCATATGTAAGAGTTATGGAACACTTAAAGATGGTAGGTTAAGCCCAGATTCCTCATGGCTGCCATCGAGAACACATTCAGTAATATATAGGTTGCCGATTGAGAGACTCATGGAAATAGCTGGCATAACAAAGAGTTTCCCAATAAATCTTGGTGAAACTATGGAGATGACGCCCATTATAATAGATGCATCCGGCTTAGATGGAAAACTCAATATAATTACTGGTAGAAAGGGAACGGGTAAATCACATTTATCTAAACTCTTGGTTCTAGGGCTCATTGAACACGGTGCGACAGTAATTGTTTTAGATTTAAATGGCGAGTACAAAAATTTGGGCTTAAATATTAATGGTGAGGAGAACGAATTCTCTAAAAAAATCCATGTTTTAACACCTGGTGAAAACTTCAAATTGACGCTAAAAGAGGTTGGTCTCGGAGTTATGATGAGAATACTTGTCCATGCCCTCGATCTTCCAGGGACTTCATCCCGTGAGTTTAGGCATATATGGCGCTTTCTTGAAGAACGCGGCCTTCTCTCATTACATGAGCTTGGAGAAGCTATTAGAAGATGGCAATGCAATCAGCAGGTTAAAGATGCCCTCTTCTCACGCTATTATACAATTTTACACACAAACTTCTTTGCCGATGATCCTAAAGAATCTCTGAATTTTGAGAGTTTACTGCGAGAAGTAGAAGATAATGGTGGTGGAGCAATAATAATAGACCTAAGTAGCTCCTCCACAATAGATCGGCAGATAATTGTTGAGTGTATGCTTGCAAAAATACAGGATTTACTCTCACAGTGGAAGATTAGGGCTATATTCCTATTTGCTGAGGAAGCTCATTTATATCTTAGAGAAACCTATTGGGATGATATAGTTACAAGAATGAGACATTTTGGAGTATTCACAACATTCATAACAAATCAACCGAACACAATAAAAGAGAACATTTACCGACAAGCTGACAATATATTCCTCTTTAATTTCGTGAATGAGCATGATCTGGAAACAATTTCTAGGGCTGCGAGAGTTGATGCTGAAACAACAATATCTATTGTTAGGGATTTGCCACCTCATTATTGCCTAATATTAGGAGAGGTTGTAAAAGATTTCCCGATAATAGCGAAGATAAGACCGCTAAATATTAAGACAATGGGTGAGACTAGACTTTTCTTTGCAGAAAAAGGAAAGTCATAAAAGGAATGTTGATGGGGAGATACATCTTAATATTATGAATTTTCACAAAAAATTTTCTACATTATCTTCCTGAGAGCTTTACTTCTCTAATCTTTATCGCTGGGAAGAAATGCCCTCTTCCGAATGTTCGCCCCTCCTTAGATATGAGTTCTATATTGTTGAATAGGTTCAGTATATGTCCTCCAGCCATCAAGTTCTTAACTGGATGCTTCTTTTCACCGTTCTCTATTAGGAAGCCTTCATCTATTGTTGTTGAGAATTCTCCCGAAACAATGTTTGGCGAGAAAGATGCGTTTGTAACTAAAATTCCTTTTTTCGTCTCAGAGATAATCTCATCAAGACTGCTTTCACCAGGCTTAACTATAATATTGCTGGGTCCAGCGCCAACATGCCCACCATAACCCCCTCTAATGGCATGTCCAGTTGACTCTGTATTCATTATACCAGCAGAGTAGGAATTATGTAAAAACGAGAGGACAATGCCCTTCACGACAACCTTTAAGAGTCTTTTAGGTACCCCTTCACCATCATATGTAGAGCTCGCAATAGCGCCCGGAATAGTTCCATCATCGATTATTTCAAGATTTTCTGGTCCTATTTGCTTGCCTATAAGTTTAGATGCAAATGTTCTTCCTTTGACAGCTGGTTCACCGGACAAAGCTGAAAGAAGGCTGGAAAATAGTGAACTTGAGGCTTCTGGCAGTAGAATTAATGGTAGAGAGCCGCTTTCAACTTTTTTAGAGCCAAACTGTTCTAAAGCTTTCTCGGCTGATCTTCTACCAATCCAGTGGGGGTTTATATCGGAGAGCGATATTCCATAATCAAATTCATACGAGCTTCCAACATCATCCCCCTCCCTGTAAACTGATTGCAAATAGGCTGAGACCGAAGTCTTTTCAAAGTCAACCGAGACACCAGTTGAAGTCATTAAGTAAGCCTTAGAATGGTTTGCACTAAATCCACCAGCGTACATGGCGCCTTTACGTATATTTTCAGCAGCTCCAATCATTTCACGCGGTATTCGACTAGCATCTTCAAGTGTTAAATCAATGATCTCCTTGTTGCATAGTCCTGGAACCTTTGGAGCTTTTGAGGGTCCAGGTATGCTCTTAAAGTATGGATCGGGTTGAGCGATTCGGGCGAAGCTTACAGCTTTATTAACTGTTCTTTCAATATCGTTATTATCTAGGCTTTGCGAGTAAGCTACACCCATACCTTTATTCTTAAAGACCCTAACACCTATGCCTACATCAACGCGTGAAGACGCCTCTTTAATACCCCTCCCAAGAATATTAATGCTTAAAACCCTAGAGTAAGATGCGACAGCATCATAGAAGTCTATATCTAACTTAGAGAGCATTTGCGCTGCCTTCTCAACTGGAGTGACTAAATCTATTCCCTCCATTAACCTACCTCCTACCGCCAACAACTATGCCGTCTATTCTGAAATGTGGTGATCCAGTATCAACATACATGCTTTGCCCAGATTTACCGCACATGCCAGGCATTCCTATAATTAAATCTTTACCAACAGCCGTTATATTCTTGAGGGCTTCAAGTGTTAATCCACTTATTGCAACGTCTCTTAGATGCTCAGATAATTCACCATCAATTATCATCCAAGCTTCCTCAACCTTACATGTGAATTGCCCTTTCTGAGATTCAACATAACCATATTGGGAACCGGAAAGATAGATGCCGCAGTCAATATCTTCAAGTATCTCTTCCAGAGTCATGTTTCCAGGGGCGAGATAAGTATTTGACATGCGCACAATAGGTGGATAATGATGAGACTGAGCTCTAGCGCTGCCCTCCGGCTCACCACCGATTTTAGCAGCGGTTTCAAGAGAATGCAAAAATCCGACTAAAACACCATTCTTTATGATTGTATGGGGTTTAGCCTTAGTTCCTTCATGATCATAAATAAAGTGCCCATAGTTCATCTTGGTTGGGTCATCAATTATTGAGACTAGGGAGCTCGCTACTTTCTTTCCTAATTTATCTGATATTATTGATTGACCACTAAAAACTAAATCGCCCTCACTGTTGTGCCCGATGGCTTCATGAACAAATAATCCTCCAACTCTAGGATCAACAACAACGGTATACGTGCCTCTTGGGGGCGAATGGGCGCTCAATAAGCTTACAGCTTTCTTAGCAGCCCTTATGGAGAAATTCTTTACGTCAATGTTCTCGATTAATTCGTATCCGGCGACATTGCCGAGGACCTCGTATCCTTCCTGCATGTTATCACCTTCCTTAGCGATTACCCTACATGATATTTGGGTTCTGGGAGTTGTCTCCTCAACAAATGTTCCAAAAGAATTGCATACAGCAACCTTTGTCACAACATCTCTATAGGTTACGAAGGTATCCTTAATTCTGTCACTAAAAGTTCTGGCAGTTCCTTCTAATTCAAGAACTCTCTTAACCTTCTCCTCCGGACTAATATCGTCTGGATTGATCTTGACATTGTGAGTCACAGAATCAATGGAAGGTTTCGCTTCTACAATTTTTGCTTCTTCGCCAGCATGGGCAACTATAGATTTGGCGCCGCCTAGAGCATCTTTTAATGCTCTTTCAATGCTTTCCTTAGTGGGAATATTGGTCGATGCAAAACCCCAGCGTCCATTAACGATAACTCTAACACCAACCCCCCTTAAGATTCCAGAGGAAAGGGCTCTTGCGACACCGTTCTCAACGCTTATACTATTGCTTCTCTCCTCAAAATATCTGATCTCGCAAAAACTAGCCCCTTCACTAAGCCCCTTCTCAACAATCGATTCGAGAAGATCCCTCAAAATCGACACCAACCATTCATATTTTAACTATACTAAATAAGGAGATAATAAAATTAGCGAAGTTTTATTTTTAATTGCTAATTTTTGGAATTAATTTTAATGAGGGTCCTTTTACCCTTGTAATGTATTATGTGATCTGGCTCCGTTTCTTCCAGCCCTATCCCATGTCCATCCCTAACTAACACTATGTGAAATGTTCTCTCCTTAAGCATACTTGGATATTTACCAATCCTTTTTTCTATCATCAAAATTCTTTCACGATCTTTCCATTCTATGCGTATTAGACTATATTCGCCTCTCTCATATCCATAAGTTTCCCCATCATCCTCGTAAATAGTGAATGATCCACTAGCGCCTGGATAGACCCTGACTTCTATTGGATCCATAGGTTTTTCTTTAGCATATTGGAGAACTGGTCCCATTGGAATTATTGAGCCAGCCCTAACATGAATAGGTATCATATCAAGTGGTGCGGGAGCATTAATCGTCTGTCCGCCTTCAATCCTGTTACCAGTCCAAAATTCATACCAGCCGCCAACAGTCTTTGGTAAATAAATCCTCCTGCTTGGAACGCTTGGAAGAGTGACTGGGCTAACCATTAATGCCGGACCAAACATATACTGATCCTCTATATTGTATACTTGTCTATCCTCTCTAAAGTCCATTATTAATGGGCGCATCATTGTGTAACCTTCGCTTGTAACTTTCCAAGCAACCGAATATATGTACGGCAGAAGTCTATATCTCAGCTTAATGTATTTCACAAGTATTTTCTCGGTTTCTGAACCAAACATCCATGGCTCTTTAGCATATGTTGTGCCATGTACTCTAAAAATTGGGCATAAAGCGCCCCACTGGAACCATCTTATAAAAATCTCTTTATAAGATTCAGTCTCAGGGTTCCCACTAAAGAATCCTCCTATATCAGTTGTCCAGTATGGTATTCCGGATACTGAGAAGCTTAACCCGGCTGGAATCTGTTCTCTAAGCGTTCCCCAATCATGAAATATATCACCGGACCATGTTATAGTGGAATAACGTTGCTGACCAATAAATGATGAACGTGTAAGTATGACAACACGCTTATCTGAAATGCTACGCTGTCCCTCATAAACAGCTTTAGTGGTCATGAGCGAGTAAGCATTTAGATAGCGAGCTCCCGAACCTATGGCGGTTTTAGTCGAGTGGAAGGACGTATAGAATGATGACCATCCAGAGCCAGTTTCAGGTTCGGTTGCGTCTAGCCACCACCCGTCAAAACCTATGTCAAAGAAGGCTTTCTTAATATAGTCCCAGTAAAGCTTTCTTGCTCCCTCATTAAACGGATCATAGCATCTAGTATTTGGACATATGTAACCTTTACTAGACATATCCTTGTAGACGTTAGTATTAACATCAAAGATAGGCCATATAGAAATCAATATATGTAGGTTGAGTGCATGCAGATCTTTAACCATTTTGGATGGATCTGGAAAGATTTCTTCATCAAATTTAAATGCGTTCCAGCCATGTTTACCCCAATACATCCAATCCTGGACTATAATATCAATGGGGATCTTTCTTTCCCTAAATATTCTAGCGGTTTCAACTATTTCTTCTTGGGTTTTGTACCGCTCTCTAGACTGCCAGTATCCATAAGCCCAAATCGGTAATAGTGGAGCATTACCAGTTAGCTCCCTATAGGATGCTATGATACCATCGATATCTGGACCGTAAATAAAGTAATAATCTGCGGCATCTGCAACCTCAGACCATAGTGTGAGCTTGTCTCCCTCATGATCCCTAAAACTATCAACCCTTGTCATAGAATAATTATCCCGAAGTATACCGTAACCCTTACTGGATAACAGGAATGGTATGGCTACATCCCAGTTCCTTTGTATGAGCGTAATAGTATGACCCTTATAGTTGAAGAAGCCTGGGTGCTGACCCAACCCATAAAAACATTCATCATTAGAAACAGAGAACACTTCTTCGACATGGTAGGTTTTTTCACCAGCAACATTGGATGGAATAAATGCTCTAGAATGCTCTTTAATAAGAAGTCTTTCTGGATTTTCCCAAAATTCTAGAAGTCCTGTTTTAAGATTGACTGATAAGGTAATTTTACTAGTTGCCAATAATACTTTCCCATTTTTCTTTTCTATTCTCCAATTTGCTGGTTTCAATACTCTCTTAATTACTGAAAGACTCTCTTCTTCCGGTAGCAGATTACTCGGCGAGCAAGTTACATGAACAACATTATCACTACATAATTGTAGGCGTAATTTACCTGAAGGCGATAAGTTAAAGATGACTTCTCTAGATCTAGCCCTCTTAATATAAGATTTAACTTCACACATGAAATTAACCTCGATTAAATACGAAGATAATTTACCACTAGAAATTTATATAAATGTGAGCCGAAATAATGCCTAAATTGGAGGCGGAATAAGCTTTCTCTCCGCCGAAGGCTTCTTCAACCACTTTACAAAATCCGCTGGTGGCGGCTCCTCAGTATAAAGTCTTCTTCTGAAAGCCTCGAGAAGATAATTTTCCTTTCCTAAAAATTCCGCGGACGTTAAAACCTTATGACCCACACTTATAGATGCATCGATTACGGGCTTCATAATTTCTTCCCAATTCTCATCTCTTAGCAAATGGTGATCAAGAATAACAGTTGGTATATGCTTAGCGATAACCTTCAAGTTCTCTAAAGATAAGTCTATATTTTTATGATTTACTCTGAAATCTGCTAAATACGTGGGTGGACCCCCAACAATAGCCAACTGTGGCTTCTCATTGAGAATAATAGACAGAGTCTCCCGTGCAATCGGTCCTTGAACGTCTGGCGCGAAGAGGATACATTCATCCTTATATCTAATAACTGACATTATAACCCATCCTAGATCAGATCCTTCGGGTCCATGGAATACTGGCTTAGAAAAAGATATGGACGTATCACCAATTACAAATGTTTTATTGTCAGCAGTTTCAAGTCTTTTAGCGTATTCACCACTTATTTTAGTAAAAAGCCATCCACGGCGCCTCTGGCTAAAATTTACGTATTCTTTATAACTCTTAGCTAAAATTATCTTTCCTCTATAAATCTTCTCTGCTATCTCAGCAGAACACCAATTATAAGCCCAATCAGTATAGGACGGGGTATGATGATCAAAGTGATAGTGACTGACAGTTATAACCTCACATTTTCCAGCAAACCTAATAATTTCCTCACGTCTCTCCTTGAGGGCCCTATATTCTTTGGGATGAGGGGGAAAACCGAAACGGTTCGGTCCAAGTGAGACCCCTGCGTCCAATAATATTCTAACATTTGGTGTTTCAACGTATGTACACATCGATCTAACACCTAAGCTTTCAAAAGCAATCGGTAGAGCCCATATCTCCTTAAGGTTGCACATTTAAACACGCAGCCGCGCTATATATTAATGAATTATCTCTAAGTTAAGATAAAGATTGTTTGACCCATTAAAATGAGAATTATAAAGGTTAATCATCATCTTAATTACATCTCATGAAAGACTTCATAGGTTATCTCTATGTTGGAAAATCTTTCCCTTAAATGCTCAATGATCTCTAAAACCTGCTCCCTTTTACAATTTATGATGACAATAGTATCGTACTCGCTTCTTCTCGCTTCCATAAAAATTCACCCTAATCTTCAATCTTCCTAGAATACGCTGTTCATAAGGTAGGTTCAGCACTCAAGATCCACATCATTGGCAAATTTGAGCTCAGAAGGGTCAGACTCTTCATCACCCACCACAATTATTTTTAGAGTTAAAGTATTTAAGCGCATCTATGGGTTCTAGGCTGAGAGATACTAGAATAACTAATAAGGAAGAGTCACAAAATTGATAAATAGAAAAAATTTAGCGGAATAGTGAAGAAAATGCCATACTGTCCTAACTGCGGCACAAGATTACCGGAGGAAAAGGACGCTAAATTCTGTCCGAACTGTGGTGTACGAGTTCCTCGCGATCTATTAATTGAGAAGAGAAAAATTATTCGGGCTACCATAGAGAGTAGAGCAATAGTTTTTCTGGTTGTTTTCATGCTCTGTATAGTTGCAACAATTATTGGCACACTGACAAAGGTTGATCCGGCGGAGGCAGCGGGAATGTTTCAGGAAATGAAGGGGCAGATTGAAACCGTTGAATCCGGTGGTGTTCAAGCAATCTTCAGTCATAACTTAAGAATCATGTTAGTAATGTTTGTTCCAGTTATCGGTCCATTTTTTGGTTTCCTCAGTTTATATGTTACTGGAAGATTTTTGGCAGCCTTTAGCGCTTTTCTTGGAGTCAATCCTACAATTCTCTTTCTCTCATCATTACAGTATCCATTTACAGTAATGGAGTACGTATCCTATGCGCTTGCAATATCAGAGAGCCTAATATTGATCCAATCCATGATTAAACATAATTTTAAGAACGAAGTTATTATCACATTATTAATGATAATAGTTTGCGCAGCAATTCTATTTTTTGCAGCTGTAATAGAATGGTTTTATATTTCCATGGCTTAAGTGAAGATGCTATTATTCCTAAAATTTAGTAGTTTAATGCAAAACTGCTTTTATATTGCATATTAAGATATTTAGATATCCCAAAAGCTTAGTATAATTTAGGGTGTTGATCTTGAGCTACGAAATGTGGACTGAGAAGTATCGTCCGCGTACATTAGATGAAATAGTTGATCAGGATGAAATAGTCAGCCGGCTTAAAAGTTTCGTCAAAGCGAAGAATGTTCCGCACTGTATATTTGCTGGTCCACCTGGAACCGGGAAAACAACCGCAGCACTTTGTTTGGCGCATGATCTTTATGGTGAAAACTACCGTGAATATATAATGGAGCTTAATGCTAGCGATGAGAGGGGAATAAATGTTATTAGGGAGACTGTTAAGACATTTGCGAGGACTAAACCTATAGGTGAGGTGACGTTTAAGCTGCTGATTTTAGATGAAGCTGACAATATGACTGATGATGCTCAACAAGCTTTGAGGCGGACAATGGAGCGCTATAGTGAGACAGCGCGATTTATTCTAATAGCCAATTATAGTGGTAAAATAATTGAACCGATACAGTCAAGATGCGCACCATTCAGGTTCACATATCTGCCAGATGAAGCTATAGCTAAGAGAATTAGGTACATTTGTGAGAAAGAGCATGTTGAGGTAATGGATGATGGAGTGGAAGCTATACTGGAGCTTAGTGAAGGTGACCTCAGGAAGACCCTAAATATCCTTCAGACAGCCGCCTCTATCGGTAAGCCGATAACAGCTGACCTAGTATATGCTGTTGTGGGCAAGGCTAATCCAGCCGACGTTAGGGAGATGATGCTTACAGCCTTAAATGGAGACTTCATAAGTGCAAGGAACAAATTGAGGGAGCTTACGCGTAAATATGGGCTTACCGGAACAGACATAATAAGACAGATTCATAGTGAGGTATTTAGGTTAAATGTACCGGATTCTTGGAAGGTTAAGCTGGCTGACATGGTTGGTGAAATAGATTATAGACTTGTTAGAGGAGCTACTGAAGAGATACAGCTCAGCGCGTTACTGGCAAAGCTTGTTGAGGCTGGATATGAGATAAAGAAGAGTGTTAAGTAATTGGTGGACAACGATGTCCTCTACATTATCTTATGTTCCGTGGACTCTGAAGTATAAACCTAAATCCCTATCTGAGATTATAGGGAATGATGATGCTAAAGAGAAAATCATCAATTGGATCCAATCTTGGAATAAGGGGATTCCTGAAAAGAGAGCATTATTTATTTACGGACCGCCTGGCGTCGGTAAGACGGCTACCGCTGAGGCTCTGGCAAATGATTTTAAAATGGAGCTTGTAATGAGCGACGCGAGCACATATAGAACTGAGGAGACCGTTAAGCGCTTTGCTGGAAGGGCATCGCAATTTGGCTCAATATTCGGTAGAAGGAAGCTTATTGTTTTTGATGAAGTTGATGGTATAACTGGCTCAGCTGATACTGGTGGGCTTTCAGAGATAATTAAGGTCATAGAGAATACGAGGACCCCTGTTATATTAATTGCGAATGACGCATACGATCCGAGGTTCGCATCTTTAAGAAACCTTTGTCTCCTAGTAGAGTTTAAGAGACTTTCAGTAACCGAAGTTATGAAACATTTATCGAGAATATGCGCAAAAGAAGGTATTTCTGCCGAAGAAAAAGCTTTGAGATTCATAGCGGAAAGGAGTAATGGCGATGTTAGATCAGCGATACTGGACCTTCAGGCGCTAGCCCAAGGTAAGAGTAAATTAACCTATGAAGATGTTTCATGGCTAGCTCAGCGTGATAGGAAGGAGGAAATATTTAATGTGCTAAGAACGATTTTTTATGCGAAAAGTGCAACATCTGCTAAAAACGCTGTAAACATGGCTGATATAGACTTAGATATGCTCTTTGAATGGATTTATGAAAACGTTCCATATCATATTAAAAATCCATCCGAACTTGCCGCCGCGATGGATGCCCTTTCTAAAGCTGATATTTATCGGGGAATGCTTAAAGAGACGGGCGACTGGTCTTTCCTCAGATATATTATAGATTTGATGACGGCTGGTGTTGCTTTCTCATGGAGTAGAAAGGCTGCGGGCTGGGTTCCATTTAAGTTTCCAGAACGCATAAAAGTAGCGTCCGCCACTAAGGAGGAGCGGAAAATACTCGAGGAGATCGGCAGGAGAATTGGGAAGAAGTGTCATCTATCCACTTCACGCTCGATAGTTGAGGTACTTCCATACCTACGTATAATACTCCTAAATAATCCAAAGATGGGTAAAAGGATAGCTAAGTGGTTAAATCTCGACGAAGAAATGGTATCCTATATAACTAAGATGGCTTAGTATCCGAAATCACTCGCGTGCATGTTTCACAATGTGCCCGACTTCTGGTAGTATTATCTCTTTAAGCGCTAAATGTACACTGTGAGGTGAGCCTGGAAGACAGAATACGGCTTTACCTTTAGCAACACCAGCTATTGATCGCGTTATGATAGCTGCCGAACCTATCTCCCTGTAACTTAGAATCCTAAATATTTCACCGAATCCCGGAAGCTCCTTCTCAAGTAATGGTTGGACAGCCTCTATCGTTACATCTCTTGGGCTTATGCCAGTTCCACCGGACAGTATTATTGCATCAACCTTACGTGACTTTAAAGCTCTCATAACTGTCTTCTGAATCTCTTCTTTATCATCCGTCACTATCTTTCTCATAGTAACTCTATGGTTGTTGTCTCTGAGGATCTGAACTATTAAATCGCCTGTTAAATCATTTAATTTCCCTGTTTCAATATACTCTTTATATCGTGATGTACTGCAAGTGATAACAGCGAAGTTTAGGCTTTTAGGGGCTTCCTCTTTATGTTTGAGTGTAGTTTCACTCAAATCTAATCTTTCACCTTTCTAATTACATGTATATTTTGGATTGCCGTATATGGGTATTGTCCTTCAGAATCCTTCTCATATTGCTTAACCATATCCCAAATAGTTAGTAGCGCCATTGCTGTTGCCACAAGAGCTTCCATCTCAACACCCGTTTGGGCACGCGTCTTAACGGTTGACTCAACCTCGATAGTATCATCATTTACAATCCTGATGCTAACATTAATGTTTGTTATGAGAATCTGGTGGCATAATGGTATAAATAGTGGAGTATTCTTTGCAGCCAGTATTCCAGCTATCTTAGCGGTATATAAAGGATCGCCCTTCTCAATATTCCCCTCCTTAATTAGCTTTATAGTCTCAGTCCTTAATCTTATGTAGCCCCTAGCTGTAGCTTCACGATATACTGTGGGTTTAGCGGTTATATCTACCATTGACATTTTGGGCTTTTCTCCCTTCTACTTATATAACTTCCTATTGAGACCGCTGAAACTTCGATATTTCCTCTTGAAGCTTATCCATTTGTCTTACCAATTCCTGAGCGGCTTGTTCAAGACTTGATATACGCGGTTTAAGAGCTTCCATGTTTCTTTTAAGGTGCTCAAGCCTTGCATAAACTGCTTCTGGAATCGAAACCCTCGAAATGTATTCCTTAGCTTCATAAACCTCCTTAAGCTTTAGAATTTCAAAGATGCCATCCGAAGGATTCTTAGCAATCTCTTTAGCCAGATTAATGAATCCTTGACTTTCAGCGATAGCCCCTCTTAAATGGTCAATGGCTTGCTTTGAGTTACCATAATATTGCTCAGGTAATTTTTTAAACAGTTCGATGAAACTGTTTACTGGTTGCATGAATTCTTTAAATGCTCTCCTTATTGACGAAGCCCTTTCAGGCTTAAGAGTGAGCATCATATCCCTTATTTCTTCAGCAGCTTTTCTTATAGCAACTATATCTGCTTCAGATCTACTCCAAAGCTCCTCTAGAGAAATCCTCTCATAAAATACGTTAGCCAATATTTCACTCGATACTTTCCCCAAAAGATCCTCGAGATAATTTATCTTGGACTCTAAATCTTTAATTATCAACAGCATCGCACGCACCAGAATAAATATTATATTTTGAAATGGATATATAGATATTTTTTAAGTTATTTTTTGATTTAAAATTGGATGGGGAACGAAAAGTATATAAAAGATGCGCATTTGAGTATTGTGATACTCACACACCTTTAAGAAGGGATATTAATGTCAGCATCTGGTGGAATACCAGTCTTAATATTGAAAGAGGGTTCATCGAGGTCTAGGGGAAAAGAAGCTCAACGCAACAATATTATGGCAGCCAAAATAATTGCCGAAGCGATTATGACATCGCTTGGACCAAAAGGTATGGATAAGATGCTCGTTGATAGTCTAGGAGATGTAACGATAACAAATGATGGAAGGACAATCCTAGATGAGATGGAGGTTGAGCATCCCGCTGCGAAGATGATGGTTGAGGTTGCTAAGACCCAAGATAAGGAGGTTGGTGATGGAACGACAAGTGTTGTGGTTGTTACTGGCGAACTGCTGACTAAAGCCGAGGACCTGCTGGACAAGAACATCCATCCAACAGTGATCATTGATGGCTACCGCAAAGCCGCGGATAAGGCGCTGGAGATTCTAGAGAGAATAGCTATAACAGTTGATCCAACGGATAAAGAAATTTTAAAGAAGATTGCGATGACATCAATGGCAAGTAAACTTGTATCAGAGAACCGTGAACAATTGGCTGAAATAGCTGTTGATGCAGTGCTTCATGTAGCCCAGAAGATCGGCGATCAATATAAAGTAGACCTAGATGATATACTCATACAGAAGAAGCCGGGAGAATCAATAACAGACACAAGACTGATCAAGGGCTTAGTTATAGATAAAGAAGTAGTTCATCCGGGCATGCCTAGGCGTGTTGAAAATGCTAAGATAGCGTTGTTAGATTCACCACTCGAGATTGAGAAAACCGAGTTCGATGCCAAAATTAATATTGAAACACCAGAGCAGATGGAAGCATTCCTACATGAGGAGGAGAATATGCTGCGCAGCATGGTGGAAAAGATTGCTAAGATTGGCGCTAATGTTGTTATATGCCAGAAGGGTATAGACGACATGGCGCAGCACTTTCTAGCTAGGAGGGGTATATTGGCGGTTAGGCGGGTTAAAAAGTCCGATATGGAGAAGCTTGCTAAAGCAACTGGTGGAAGGGTTGTCACTAACCTAGAGGACTTAACTGAGAGGGATTTAGGTTACGCTAATCTCATTGAGGAGCGAAAGATTGGCGATGATGAAATGGTTTTCATTGAAGGATGTAAAGATCCCCGTGCAGTTGCCATTCTAATAAGGGGTGGAACCGAGAGAACGGTTGATGAAACTGAGCGCTCACTTCATGATGCGCTATGTGTCGTTAAAGATGTCGTCCAGGAACCTAAAATTCTAGCTGGTGGAGGGGCGCCGGAAATAGAGATTGCAAAGGCTCTTAGAGAGTATGCTCAATCGCTCCCAGGTAGGGAGCAATTAGCTGTTCAGTGCTTTGCTGAATCTATGGAGGTTATTCCGGTAGCTCTAGCCGAGAACGCTGGCTTAGACTCAATTAACATACTTTCAGAATTACGAGCTAGACATGAAAAAGGCGAGATATGGGCTGGTATAGACGTGTTTAATGGTAAAGTCAGAGATATGCGCGAATTAAATGTTTATGAGCCGTTAATAGTTAAGAGACAAATAATTAAATCAGCTACGGAAGCGGCGACAATGATATTGAAGATAGATGATGTCATAGCTGCTGGAAAAATGAAGATGCCTAAAACACCTAAGGGTCCAGAAGGCTACGGTGGAGAATTTGAGTAAAAATGTTAAATGTTATATCCCTAGACTTTTATCCTAAATCCTCTTCTATGCTTATTTTTATGTTAAGAGTTTGCGGTTATGGATTTCTTTAAGATTTATGATCCTATCCCGCTTCTAGGTTGTATCGCATTTGGTTTAATTGATAGAGGGACAAATGTTATTCAAGTTAGACCTGTAACTACATGTCCACTCTCATGTATATTCTGCTCAACCGATGCTGGACCGAAATCTAAGTATAGGCGTACTGAATATGTTGTTCCATTAAATTATCTCATTGAGTGGTTTAAAAAGATAATTGCCTTTAAAGGTGAATATGATATAGAAGCTCACATCGATACTGTTGGCGATCCAGTAACCTATGATAGAATAGTCGACCTAGTTTCTAGTTTAAGCCAGATTAAGGGTGTCAAGATAATTTCAATGCAAACTCATGGTTCAATATTGACTGAGAGAATTCTTGATGAATTATCAGACGCTGGTTTAACAAGGATAAATATGTCACTTGATGCTTTAGACCCGTATTTAGCGAAGAAAATCTCCGGGACAGACTGGTATAATCCGGACAAAATTGTTGATTTAATGTGGCATGTAGTTTCAAATACAAAGATAGATTTACTTATTGCGCCAGTATGGGTTCCAGGGTTAAATGATTCTGAGATACCCAAAATAATTAATCTCGCTAAGCATTTGGGGGCTGGAAAAAATTTTCCCGCGCTAGGCATACAGAAGTATCTGGTCCATAAGCATGGACGGAGAGTTAAAGGCGTTAAACCAATGTCTTGGAGAAAATTCTATGATCAATTAAAGCGCTGGGAAATAGAGTTTGGCGTTAAGCTCATTTTAAAGCCTGAGGATTTCGGAATACATAAGCGCCGAAAAATTCCTATACCCTATAAACGCTTTGAGGTTGTACGCGTTGAGGTCGTCGGACCAGGATGGCTTAGGAACGAAGCGCTAGCTATAACTGAGGAGCATGAAAGATGTATAACGCTTATAAATGCGGGGACAATTCCGATAGGCGCTAGGCTAAAAGCCCGCATAATCTCAAACAAAGACAATATTTTTGTTGCGGAACCAATTCTCTAATGAGATGCTCAGATGGACTAAGTAATTCGCCCTCATATTTTTGAACACTCTCTGAAACCTTAATACCTATGAAAAATGAGCATACCAAATTTTTGCATAACTGTAAATAAATCCTCAACAAAAGTAATATAAAGAAAAGTCAATCTTCTATTTTTGGAGGCTGAATAATTTTGTCTCAAGCATTTAAATTAATGATGAAAGAGTCTGAAAGAAAAAAGAATTCGAGAATAATTTTAGCCCTGGATGTTGTTGCAGAAGATCCAGAAAAAATCTTTTCAAGAAGCATGTTTATACTTGAGTGTGTTCATGAATATATATGTGCATTAAAAATTAATCATCACCTCATCTTGCCACTAGGGCTCTTTAATGGTGTTAAGAAGATTCTTGATAAAACGAAGGATTTAGATTTGCCAACAATAGTGGATTGTAAGGTTAATGATATAGGGGATACTAATCGAATAATAGCTGAGAATTATTTTAAGGCTGGATTTGATTCCTTAATAGCCAACCCATTTGTTGGATGGGAAGATGGGCTCCAACCAATATTTGATTTGGCCAGAAAAATGGGGCGCGGAGTCATACTTTTAGCGTATATGAGCCATAAAGCTGCATGGGAGGGTTATGGACAGGAGGTTTATGATTCATCCTCGGGAAAGATTAAACCACAATATATAATATTTGCTGAAAAAGCCTTATCATGGGGAGCTGACGGAGTAATAGTTGGTGCAACATATCCGGAAAAGATTAGGGAAATATACGCAGTTCTAGGGAGTAAAGTGCCAATATATTCACCCGGCATTGGAGTTCAAGGGGGGAATATATGTGAGGCTCTTTCAGCTGGTTCCCATTACTTAATTATCGGTAGATCAATAGTTGAATCTGAGGATCCCTCTAGGGCTGCTAGAAGCATTAGAGATCTTGTGAATAATTTTGTTACTTATAATCCTTAAACACGAGGATAAACGATCCTTTTTATGAAATCTACTCTCTTTCTGAAGAAAAACAATGGAAGGTCGCTGGGATTTTAGGGATGGTGGCTGACCTTAGCTGTCCGTCCATTAGTCATCTATCTTTTAATTTTCCTTAGCAACGGGCTTCTTCATCGGTCAGCTACAGTATTAATAATTAGATTTCGGGGATTAAAGCATTATTATTTCGACCAAAGTTCCCTCTTTAATAAATCTCTGACAGCAGCCCTTATAGCAGCGCTTCTACTAGGATACATATTCTGCCTAACGAGCTCATCTAGTCCCTCAAGATAAGCTTCCGGAAGTAGAACTGTTACGAGTTTCATGCCGATGCACCCCAATAGCCCTACTTAATATAAAGAAGAATTTAAACCTTAAAAGAGTTTAGTTTACACTTTTCCAATTGAAGATAATAAATTCCATTAATGCTCCTAAGAGATCAGCGTTTAACATCACCTCTTATGGTAATAAGCAATACAAAAATTTCTGTAGATCTCTTCTGAAGAACAAAAAAGTTATAAATATTTCGTGCGAGTTGTTTTTAGGAATCTTTAAGGGCGTGCTGAGATTGGAAATATTTAATCCTAAAGAGTTTGTTGAGAAACAAATTGAGGAGATTAGGCAGGTTATTGGGAAGAGTAAGGCGCTTATAGCGGTCTCTGGAGGGGTTGATAGTTCAACATGCGCGGTTCTAACTCATAGGGCTATAGGGGATAACTTAATCTGCGTCATACTTGATGATGCCTTCATGAGAATTAATGAGCCTGAAAAAGTTGCTGAGATCCTATCAAAGCCTCCACTTAATTTTCCAGTTAAAATTGAGCGCGTTCAAGAACGCTTTTTAGGGTCTCTTAAAGGTCTTAAGGATGCTGAAGAGAAGCGTAAGGCTTTCAGAGCGACATTTTATGAAGTTTTGAGTGAGATAGCCAAAAGAGAGGGATGTGAATATCTTGTTCAGGGAACAATTTTAGCGGATGTAATTGAGACCAAAAGTGGAATAAAGACTCAGCATAATGTTCTTAAGCAGATAGGCATAAGTACGCATGAGATGTATGGTTTTAAGGTTGTTGAACCACTAGTTAGCTTACTTAAGTGGCAGGTTAGGGAGATTGCAAGGTACCTGAAAATTCCGCCCGAGATAAGTGAACGCCAGCCATTCCCTGGACCAGGATTGTCCGTTAGGGTTGTTGGCGAGATTAAAATTGATAAATTAATGGCGCTGAAGAAAGCCACAGCGATTGTTGAAGAGAGTTTAGCGGTTTATAAACCAAGCCAGTACTTTGCGGCGATAATGGATAATAAATTTAGACCTAACCCGAATATAAAAGGAATTAAGAGAATCATCGCTGAATCTCTAGGGGTTGACTTGGAGAAAATTTTGGTGAAAATTTTTGTTGACAAGGCAACTGGAATAAAAGATGATACGCGTAAATACGGCAATGTAATTGCTGTGAAATGTGTAGGGGATCAAGGTATATGTATATGTCCGCTAAGTGGATTAATTGAGATGCAAAAGTCTATAATTGATGCTTATCCGTCTATTGCAAGAGTCTTATATCTGGTCTCTGAGACTGGTGAGAAAAGACCGTATTCCATCATCATTAGGGCTGTTACAACGGAAGATTTCTTAACGGCGCATGTAGCTGAGATCCCTTGGGAATGCTTAAGTGACTGTGCCAAAAAGATTCTGGATGTTTGTAAAGAGGTTTCAGCAGTTTATTATGATATTACGCCGAAGCCTCCTGCCACAATCGAAATGGAATAGATTTAATCCACTATTCTACTTATCCTTTTTATAGGTGTACTGTATACTATTTTTTAGGTGCTTTAAATGATGAGGGTTAGAGTTCAGAGAATAGAGTCATTTAGAGATTTAGATGGAAATTTAGGTAAGCGTATAGAGCTTGTACAGGAGGAGACAACGCCAAGGTTCGCTATTAGACCAGTAAGTGAGGAGGCTAAGATGGTTCAGGACATGGTTAGAGTGTTGCAGCAGCAAATTCCACTACTTAACATTCAATCACAAATATTTATGCCGAAAATAATCTTATTTTTAACCGAGCGAGAATATGAGGAATTAGGCGTCGACTTTGATGTTAATCAGATATACGATGTCGAGCTATCTGATCATGCAATAAAATTTAGAAAAGCATATTAGCGCCAGAAAACTTTAGGTTTCCTGGAAATTTTCTTCTCAGGAGGGCTTAAGTATATTGAGGGTTAGAGCCCATGTCTTTATCAGTGGACGCGTTCAAGGAGTCTTCTTTAGGCATGAGACCCGCTTAAGAGCCATACGTAACAATGTTGTTGGGTGGGTTCGCAATCTGCCTGATGGCAGAGTTGAAGCGGTCTTTGAGGGTGAAAAAGAGAATGTTGAAGTGATGATAGCGTTTTGCCATAGAGGTCCACCGGGCGCGGTTGTCAAAAATGTTGAGGTTATATGGGAGAATCCTACAGGTGAATTTAAAGACTTCCGTATTAGATACTAGTTTCTTTTAAGTTTTTCTCTCTGCGACCAAAAGAGATATTAGTCATTGTGAGTCTTTTATGCTAAGTCAACAAGTAAATAGGTGAGATGGGAGAAATAATAATTGTTGGGGTGGGAAATCTTGAGTGAAGGGTGGATACAATCTTCAGAGAGAGCTCTGGAGCAAATAAGAAGATTACTTGAGAGAAAGGATATGGATAGGCTTGAACTCGTCCAATCAATGCGATTTATTTTAATGGCTTTACACAGGAGTCTATTGGGATGGATGAATTGGATTAATAACCCGGATATTATGGTCTCATTTAATAGAGAGGAGCTCGCTGAGATGAATAGGAGACTTGCGGAATTCGTTCAGGAATTCATAAAATATGATATTGAGGTTACAAGGCAAGGCGCTAGAAAAAGCGGAGTAGTTATAGAGGCGAGGGAAGAAGCTGAGGAAAGGGCTAGAAGAGGAGCTGGTGAAACATTTTATATTTAAGAAAACTAGGAGCTAATACTAGAGGTGCTAGCATTTAAGTTAACATTTTATTCTAAACTTTACATTTTTGATAAACTAAATCTTCCTCGGGACTCTAAAATGGGACTCTTTACCTTGGCTGACATATTCACCTCTAAGCTGATCTCTGACTATTGATGCTATTCTAGAAAAATTCTCTGAGCCAAGATACTGTCTAGGCTTGATAATTATGTATTCCTCTGTAACTTCAAAGAACAAGAGTCCTAGTAAATCATGTGGAAAAGCCTTTTGGACATCATCAATTGTTCTTAACCTCTGCGTCTGACCTACGCTTACCCTTAAACTAGGGGTAGCTCCCTCAATTTTAGAGATCATACGTTCTTTTAGAATTCTTGAGATCTCCATTAAGTCATCTAATATAATTCTAAGAATTCTTGTTAGATCATCTAGACGCCTAATAACATCTTTAATATCAGGTTCTTCTCCCTCATTACTCATATACCCTATTCGCCCTCATAGAGGATAATTATGGTTGAGATTGAGTTTCCAATCTAACTCTTAAGCTACCTATCACCTCCTAGATATTTAAATGGTTTCTTGTAACAACTTTTAGCTTTTAATTATTCGATTAGCGGTTAAGTTTATTTTAATTTGTGTCCTTTTATTTTTAGGCGAATTTACTGTTAAAGAGAGGGCTCATAGAAAATGCTTGAAATAGACGGTGGACAGAAAAGCGGTAGTGGAACTATACTGCGTTTGTCCGTTGCATTAGCTAGTATACTTGGGGAACCATTACACATCTATAATATAAGGAAAAAGCGTAGCGAGCCAGGTTTAAGACCACAACATCTAGAGTCTGTTTTGGTAGCTGCCAAATTATGTAATGCTGACGTGCGAGGCGCTTATGTGGGTTCTCAGGACTTATGGTTTGAGCCGAAGGAGATATATGGTGGAGAAATAAGTGCTGAGATAGGTACGGCGGGCAGTATACCGATGCTAATAATGACGGTTCTGCCAATATGCATTTTTGCCAAACAACCAGTCACATTAAGGATTTCTAAGGGTGGAACTGATGTTAAGAATTCGCCGACGATAAACTACCTGATAAATGTTTACTTGAGGCTGCTCAGAAGGATGGGGTTAAATGCCCAAATAGATGTTAAAAAGTATGGATATTATCCTAAAGGTATGGGTGAGGTAACAGTAAAAGTTCAACCATGCAGGGATCTTAAACCAATAAGGCTGGAAGAGTTTGGTGAGATAGAGACTATTGGAGGAGTATCAGTCTGCACCTTTCTGGCTGACAGAAGAGTTGCTGAAAGACAGGCTAAAGAGGCTGAAAGACTGCTGCAGGCGAAGGGCTTGAAGTCGGAAATTCGCATAATAAATGACTTTTCAAATCCTCTCCAAAAAGGCAGTTCACTAGTTCTATGGGCTGAAACAAATAAAGGCTCTCTCCTTGGAAGCGATTCGATAGGGGAGATTGGAAAGACAAGTGAGGCTGTGGCGCGGGAGGCTGTTGGGGAGCTTATAAATGAGATAGATTCAAAGGCGACTGTTGATATTCATATGGCTGATATGCTAATTCCATACGTGGCGTTAGCTAAAGGCGAATCTGTATACTTAACAAGAATGGTATCGGACCACCTTGAAACAAACGTATGGCTTGTGGAGGAAATATTGGGTGTAAAATTTCAGGTTGAGAAAATTAACGGGCTTTATAAGGTTGTAAAAAGATAGGGAGGTTTAGAGCATCAAATGTCTAAAGTTAAGGTTCGTGGAATATATAGCACTGCTTTGACGCGCCTACTGCTAGATAATGGCTTTAAAATAGTCCAGCCATCAGCGCCCATAAAAGAAAGATTCAAGATTGTAGAAAGCCCTGGAGAAGATTCTCAACCTGATATAGAGATAACTGATAGACCAGATAAGCAGGGAGTAATTGCAGTTGGCGACGCAGCCTATGTGGAAAGATTCATTTCAATATTATTTGAGACTCTTGATGATGTAATAGTTAGGCGCTGCCCATCAATACACGCACCCATACAGACAACTCAAAGCATATTGGACCAAACTAGCGCAATTGAGATTGTAAGTGAGGTGTTAAGAGAAACAGATGTATCTCTACAGCAGAGAAAAATTCGCGCCGACATCGAGTTCTCCGGTTTCTCAAAGAAGAAGCTTGATGAAATTAGAAGTACTGTTGTTCCAACATTAAGTGGGCATCATTATTATAAGGCATGCGGTGGGAAAATAGCCTACATGCTTGAGATGGCTGAGAAGCTTCTGGAGAAAGGTTGTCCAATGAAGGAAGTTGAAGATTTATTTAGAGAGACAATATGGAGTGAGTACCCGCAGAATGGGGCGAAGATAGGAATAGAGCATGTGAAAATAGATGGTAGAGTTTTTAATTTAGGTGAGGCGCGTATAGTTGAACTAAATGAGTATGGTACACAGATAAAGCTCCTAAGAGTATTCTCAACGCCAGGCGTCTATGATGGACTTGGAGTCCGTAAAGAGCCAGGAGACTATGCTGTTACAAGCATGAGAATTGGCGAGTGGAGTTTTAAAACATCTTATTTCTCTAGAGACGGTGAGTATAAGGGTACCTATGTTAATATAAATACGCCGATAGAGATGTATCCCTCTAAAATTAGGTATGTAGATTTAGAAGTGGACATATGTATGTGGCCGGATGGAAGAATTCAAAAAATAGACTTTGAGAAGATTGATGAGATGGTTATAGTGGGCTATGTTCCTGAGAGGCTAAAGAAAATAATTAGTGAGAATATTGAAGTGATCCTTAATGATTTAAGTCCTGATATTGAGAGAGAAGCCCAGTACATTGGCAGAATAAGCGAGTCCGAGGCAGGACTCAAAAGATTCTGAATAAAGAATATATTTGACTAGTTTTTCCTTCTTTTTTAGAGGAGTGAAAGACGAAATGAGAATACTTAAGCTAAGATTCGTAATGTTAGGAACATTATCCATAATAATAGGGCTGTCCACATTATTCATTACGATAATATTGTCGCTACTCGGACCAGTAAATCTTTTAACCCTAGGCACATTCGTAGTCTTCACAAACTTGTTGCAGTGGCTCATAGCACCATATATTATTGATGCGCTATACAGGACTAAGAAGGTTTCAAGATCTGAAGAGCCGGAGCTTTATGAGATCGTCGAGAGAGTCAGTGCCAAGAGTGGCGTAAAGATGCCAGAGGTTAGAATAGCTCGGGTTCCAATACCGAATGCCTTTGCATATGGTTCTCCATTAACCGGTAATAAGGTAGCTGTCACAACTGGCTTACTCAACACGCTAGATATGGAGGAGATTGAAGCAGTTATAGGACATGAAATTGGGCACCTAAAACATCGAGATGTCCAAATAATGATGTTTGTTTCCTTGCTGCCGGCAATATTCTATTATGTTGGCTACTCACTAATGTACTCTTCAATGTATTATTATGGCGGTGGCAGAGATAGACGTGGAAATGGAAGCCTGCTAGCGTTGATAGGTCTCTTAAGCATAGCGATTCACTGGATATTAACATTATTCACATTGTATTTAAGTAGGTTGAGAGAATATTACGCTGATAGACATAGCGTGTCAGTTGTACATGATGGAGCGAGAAAGCTTTCAGAGGGTTTAGTTAAGATAGTTCACTCAACAACTAGGATGCGTAGACGCTATAGTGGCATGGGAGAATTGAGCTGCTTTAAAGCTTTATTTATATCAGACCTAGATAGCGCTGAGAAAGATGCAATAACGCTGTCAAGAGTAGGCGTATTAAAGAGTGACAGCGAACTTGTAGCCGAATATTTAAGGCGCAAAGTTACATTCCTTGACCAAGTAGCCGAATTATTCTCAACTCATCCAAACATCATTAAAAGATTAAGAGCCCTCCAAGAGCTCGCATAATTTAACCTAAATTCTCCTTAAGGAAATTTTTCTCTTTCAAGCCTTATTTCTCATATGCATAAATGCCCTCCTGACCCTTTAAAAGTTCTAGGACTATTGGATTAAATCTCATGAACTCTCCTATCTGAAGGCTCCTCTTTATTTTTTCCTAAACATTTAGTTTTGCTAATCTTAAGTTTTATATTGTCGCATAATTTTTGTTCTTTTTGAGTGAGACTCTTGAGCCTAAATATAGAGTTTGAGGTTCCCTCTTGGGATGAAATTTACGAGATGTTACTTGTCTTAGCAGATATGATTAGAAGAGATAAATTCCAGCCGGATATTATAGTTGGTGTCTCTCGTGGGGGATGGCCGCCGGCGAGGGTTATGTCGGATCTTCTCGGCAATGTTGAGCTAGCTAATGTACGCGTTGAATTTTATCGTGGAGTTGCTGAGACTGCGAGTGAGCCGATTATAACTCAGCCGCTTTCTTTATCTGTTAAGGATAAATGTATACTTGTGATGGATGATGTGGCTGATACTGGTAAAAGTCTAAAAATCGTTAGGGATCATATTGTGGAAAATGATGCAAAAGATATTAGGATTGCAACAATCTATTATAAACCTTGGAGCATAATTATCCCAGAATATTATGTTAAGGTTACTAGGCGCTGGATTGTCTTTCCTTGGGAGAGGAAGGAGACCGTGAGAAATTTACTTGAGAAGTGCATAAGAAATGGCGTATCAATTGATGTTATGAAGCGGAAATTGATTGAGGGTGGGATGAATCGGCAACTGCTTGATAAATTTATAAATGAAGTTATGGAGGAAATGAAGTGATAGAAACGGAGGTTTTGGGAAAATATCTGATTGTTGAGGGTTTTAGAAACGTTAAAATTAGAGATGTTAAGGAGCTATTAAATCTAGTTAAAGCGGAGTCAGGTGATTGTCAAGTGCAAGTTTTAGATGCAACTCTTGTGGCGGGTTTCGAGCATATTTATTTCGCTGTATTGAACGCTTTAAAGTCTTTTAAGTCGGGCTTAAACATATCAAAGAGCCTAGCTATTGAAATCCTACTATTTGCTTCAGGGCAGGATCAAATTAAGAGAGCTATTGAAATTTTTGGCATTAAACCTTCCTCCAGAAATATTGTCCTAGTGATAATTGGCGATAATCGAGATGAAGCTATTTCTACGCTTAAAAGATTATCAAGAATCATTAATGGAGATGTTGATCAAAGCGTTATTGAATTAACTGATGAAAAAATACCAGTTATAGTTAGTTCCCTCAATATATCTAGCCTTGAATTAGAGGCATCTATGAGAGGATCTTTGAAAGATGCCCTAAAGAATGTTCTTATTGAGCGAGCGGCTTTGTTAGCTACACGAATTTAAGATGTCTTCTCTTTTGCAATAGATAATATATCACTTGGTCTAATAACGGAGATTCCTGTTAGTCTCCCAAGGATTTCAATGAGAATTATTTTGTCTGGATTGCTCAAATTCACCTTCCGATCCAGGTTTTCAACAGCAGCCTCAATTACATCTTTTGTTGATATGTCCGAATGCCTTTTCTCAACAGTAACCCGGAACGTTTCATTCTCTAAAATTTTATGGTGAAGGCTGGCAGCAGCCCTCTTTATTTCGTCAATTCTAGTCCTGACAACAATTTCTATTGGGATAACTTTCAGGACATAATGGAATTCCCAAGGTCTCTCCCTAAGGATTCCCCTCAATCCATCTATAACTTTAAATGGGTCCAGCCTCGTTTTGGCTACAATTAGCCCGGCGACATCGGTCTTATCAACTAGAGCTTCCCTATCGCCTAGTTCACCCAATAGAAACCATATTTCTGAGCAAGCATTGTTTTCATTACCCCTAGATGTTGAAACAAGTAGATTAAAATCTTCCATAACCATATGCTTATTGCCTCAGGCAAATCAATAAAAATTATTGGAGAGCAAATTTTAATCTTTTGTTCCAATAATAAAATTGGAATTATTCAGCCGATAACTCCCCTTTGTTCTGGCACTAGATTTGGCGGCACCATCCCCATTAATGCTGCTCTCACATTCTCTATGCACATTAATGCCATGGCTCTTCTCGTCTCAACAGTGTAAGACCCAATATGCGGTGTCAGAACCACGTTCTCCATACCTATAAGCGGACTGTCGAGTGGAAGTGGCTCTGTAGAGAAAACATCTAATCCAGCTCCAGCTATCCAGCCCTCTCTTAAAGCTTTACATAAGGCATTTTCATCTATGACTGGCCCGCGTGATGTATTTATTATGTAGGCTGTGGGCTTCATTAGCTTCAATTCTTTCTCCCCTATAAGCCCTCTAGCTTGGGGTGTTAATGGAACATGTATTGATATAAAATCGGATTCCCTCAGAAGTTTTTCAAGATCAACATACTGTACCCCTATAGTTCTCTCAGCCTCAATTTTCCGCTCCACATCATAATACATTATTTTCATGCCGAAAGATTTCGCCCTGACAGCAACTTCGTATCCTATTCGGCCCAATCCTATTATTCCAAGGGTTTTACCGTAAAGATCTATTCCCATTTTAAGCCTAGTTTTACTAGGTTTAGCCCACTCTGTTCTCGCATACTTATCTGCGCCTATGAGCCCCCTTGATAGACAAATCATTAGTCCAAGTGTAAGCTCCGCGACGGCATGCGATAATACTCCAGGAGTATGGGTTACATATATTCCCCTTCTTGTGCATGCCTCAACATCCACATTATCGTAACCCACACCATATCTTGCAACAATCTTCAATTTTGAAAAATTATTGAGTGTGGTGTCATTTATGGGCTCAAATGTTATAATTATTGCATCTACATCTCTGATCTCTTTAGGAATATCCTCGGCTTTCCTAAACACACTAAAGATTATTTCTGCTAGATCGCTTAATTTCTCCTCGATTAACCCTGGATTATCAGCCCTTACACCAAACGAAACCATAACCTTCCGCTTCAAATCTTACTCACCTCTATTACTCAACTATCACAATTAATAGATGAAAGAAGAGATGCTAAATTATAAAAATCTTAAGTCTTTTTGGTCAGCGGAGGTTAGTCACATTAAGCGTCACAGCCTATGAAAACGGCTCCGCGCCGTCGCCACGCATCATCCCAAAATATTATGGGGAGTACGAAGTATTTATCTGTTCCTCTGAGGATGGAACTGAAAGTTAATTGGCTTGCAATTCCCAGTAAATTAATCATAGTTTTTATTTATGAATGATGTGGGGTTCAGAAAGTCATTTTAACTTTTCAGGTCGGCCCCGCTTAAATATCTCATTCCCTCACCCTTAATGGCGCATTAACATAAAGAATAAACCTAAACTCTGCCAAAAATCATCTATTATATAATGGTGGATGCGAGATGAGTCTAGAAGAATATTTTAGGAAGAGAGATTTTAGTAGGACCCCTGAACCTAGAGGCGGGGAGGCAAATAAGTCTAGTGCTAGTGAGGGAAAAATATATGTTATTCAAAAGCATGCTGCCAGCCACCTACACTATGACTTAAGGCTTGAGAAGGATGGTGTTCTGAAGAGCTGGGCTATACCTAAGGAGCCTCCGACAACGAAGGGAATTAAGAGGCTTGCTATCCAGACAGAGGACCATCCAATAGAGTATGCTGACTTTGAGGGCGTTATACCCGAGGGCGAATATGGTGCTGGAACTGTTGAGATATGGGATAGGGGGACGTTTGATGTTGAGGAGTGGACTGATGAGAAGATTGTTGTCCACATACATGGCGAGAGGCTGAGGGGGCGATACTGCCTAATAAGATTTAAGAAGCAGGAGGGAGGATGGCTTTTCTTCAAAGTCTCCTAAAAACCGAATAATTGATGGGGAAAGTAGAAATATTGATGTCCGCAGAAAGGCAATAAAAGGCTGCTTAACATGATAGGGGAGCGCTGGGAATTGAGCGCCGAAGTAATATTTCAGCCAGAAGGGAAGCGCATAAAGGTTCCATATGGAAGTACAATCCTAGATTCCGCAAGGGCTGGCGGCGTCGACCTAACGTCTATATGTGGTGGAAAGGGAACATGTGGGAAATGCCGTGTTATAATTGAGCGCCAAGATAATGTCAGCTCAATTGTTAGCGCCGAGAGAAAATTTCTCTCAGATGAAGAGATATCTTTAGGCTATAGGCTTGCATGCCAAACAATGGTCTATGGCTCCTTAACTGTTAGGGTTCCAGAGGAGAGCAGGACTGGTAGGCAGAGGCTTCTCGTTGAGAGTATTAAGACGCTTGCCCCACTCGAGCCCTGCGTTAGGAAGATTTTCGTTAAGCTGGATAAGCCGAGCCTTCAGGATGTTAGGTCTGATGCTGATAGGCTTTTGGATGCTCTTAGGAATGCGTATGGGCTTGATAGATTAAGATTGGATTATGATGCCCTTAAGCATCTGCCATCGGTTCTCAGGGAAAGCAATTGGGAGGTTACTGTAGTCATTTGGGACAATAGTCTTGTGATCGATGTTGAGACTGGAGATACATCTGGGAGGATATTTGGTTACGCGGTTGATATTGGGACGACTAAGATTGCGGGCTACTTATTGGACTTGGGGTCTGGCAATGTCCTGGCTGTAGACTCGCTGATGAATCCGCAGATACCATATGGTGAGGATGTTATTGCGAGAATAACTTATGCATCTAGGGGCGAGAAGGAGCTTATGGAGCTCCAGCGAGTCCTAGTGGATGGCTTAAATCGGGTTCTAAGGAACCTCCTAGATAAGACTGGCGTAAGCCCGCATGAGGTTTATGAGATGACAGTTGTTGGGAACACCGTCATGCACCATCTCTTCTTAGGGATACCGCCAAAACATGTTGCCTTGGTACCCTATCCTCCAGTCGTGAGGGGTAGCATTAATGTTAGGGCGAGGGATGTGGGCGTCGAGATTAATCCGAGGGGCAACATACATGTTCTTCCAGTGATAGGGGGTTTTGTTGGAGCCGACACTGTAGCCGACATACTGGCAACCGGGCTTCATGAGAGAGAGGAACTCTGTATGATGCTTGATATTGGAACGAACACCGAGGTTGTTCTCGGAAATAGGGATAGGCTGCTATCATGCTCATGCGCATCTGGTCCGGCATTTGAGGGGGCGCACATAAAGTTTGGTATGAGGGCTGCTAGCGGAGCAATAGAGGAGATTAAGATAAACCCGGAGAATCTTAATGTCGAGTATAAGACGATAGACGGTGTTAAGCCGCGTGGTATCTGTGGCTCAGCAATCATAGACTCTGTCGCCGAAATGTTTAAGGCTGGAATAATAGATGTTTCAGGAGCATTCAACAGTAATGTGAATTCTGAGAGAATTAGGCGGGGTGAGGATGGATTCGAGTTTATTTTAGCCTGGAGTTATGAGACAGCTATAGGCAGAGATATAGTTATTACGCAGAAGGATCTCAGAGAGGTTCAGCTGGCTAAGGCTGCAATACACACCGGATGCACAATACTGATGAATAAGATGGGAGTATCGGAGGAGGACATAGACATACTCTTCATAGCAGGAGCGTTTGGCTCATACATAAACCCGGAAAGCGCAAGAACAATAGGTATGTATCCGGAAATACCGCTAAGCAAAGTCCGCATAGTCGGCAATGCCGCTGGAACAGGCGCCAGAATGGCACTCACATCAAAATCCATTAGGCTGATGGCTGAAGAAATATCCAGAAGAGTCAACTACATCGAGCTCGGCGCTGAACCAGAATTCCAAGACGAATTCCTAAATTCACAATTCATACCATATGCGGACCTAACAAAATATCCGGAAACAATCAATATGCTTAGGAGTTTGGGCAAGCAGATTAAAAAGCCGCCAATGGTGCTTAAAAAGGAATGAGACGGTAAATACGCTTATAGGGTGGCGAAGAAGATTTAGATTTCTCACCATTAGCTAAGATACTCTTTCCTATATTTTTCGTAGAGTTCGTCTCTTAGTTTCATGAGTTTCTCGCTTATTTTAACGGGGTATGTTTCGCTGTTTCTTAGGCGCCTATACTTTTCTGGGAGCATGGATAGTTGCTCCATGCAATATCTTCTTATCTCCTTTATGTCTGGGAAATCGTAGACGAGCTCGCCCTTAACGACTATTGGGATTAGCAGCGGCTTCGCACCTTCAACCTCCTCATCCCATAGGGTGATTATGTCCTCAACATACTGTCCATTCTCTATTCTCCTCCAAACCTGTTTCTTCCCGGGCAATGTTGCCTTACTCATGCTGCTCGTGAACTTCGTTACTGGAATCATCCTGCCGGACTCATCGCTTGCCTCCGCAATCTTGAATATGCCATCTAGGGCTGAGATCCCGCCCTCCCCTATCAGCGAGTCATAGTTTGCTCCGGTTATCAGTTTTGTTCCAACACCGAAGCCATCTATTGGAGCACCCTTCGAGAGGGCATCCTCTATAATGAATTCGTCTAGGCGGTCGCTTGCGAAAATCTTAACATTTACGAGTCCAGCCTCATCGAGCATCTTACGCGCCTTCTTACCGAGCTCAACCGGGTCTCCGCTGTCAAGCCTAATCCCAACCAGATTGTAGCCCCTCTCCTTAAGCTCTAAGCCGACTTTTATAGCGTTCTTAACGCCCTCAAGCGTCTCATATGTGTCGACAAGCAATATCGTGTTGTGCGGGAAGCTCTCGGCATACTCCCTAAAAGCAGCCAGCTCAGTCTCCCTGAAGGAGCCGATTCCCCTATGGCGCTCCTCAATAAACTTATGTGGTATTGTTCCAACAAAGGGTATGCCCCACTTCATTCCGGCTATGACGAGTGATGTTCCATCAGCCCCACCAATATATGCTGCTCTAGCCCCTAGAACCGCAGCATCCCTACCATGAGCCCTCCTAGCGCCGAAGTCTACTACCGTTCTAGGCGAGTAAATTATGCTTCTCCCCTTAGCCGCATAAACTATCCTTGAGGCCTTTGTTGCGATTAGACTCTCAAAGTTCATTATGTTCAGTAGGTAGGTTTCGAGCAGCTGAACATCTATTGATGGGCCAGTAATATTTATCACGGGCTCATTTGGGAATACCGGTGTCCCCTCTGGAGCAGCATATATGTCTCCCCTAAACCTGAAGTTCTCTAGGTAGTCTAGGAATTCTCTGCTTAGGTCTTTGCCAGCCATCTTCTCAAGCCACTCGCGATGCTTCCTGCTTAAGCCCCTATTTAGAATTTGGATATAGGCAATGAACTGTTCGAGTCCGGCTGCAATAACATATGAGCCTAGATGCTTAGGTATCTCCCTAAAGAAGTATGTCTCAGTTATCATACCATTCACATTATGGTCAAAGTTGCATTTTCCAGACGTCAACTCATAATAGTCTATGAAGAGGAATAGGTCGTCTTCAGTTAATAGTCCAGTCTCCAGATTCCTCACCATTCCACATCGCCCTTCCCATCAGTCTCAACGCCTTAAATGCGCAGATAATCAAGAGATTAACTTGAAGATGCAATATTTAACTTAAGCTTTTCCTTAAAGGAGCGAACTTTATTAATTTTTGGCTCTAAAAAGGGTGAGTAAATATTGGGCTTCAGTGCTTCATTTAAGCGCTCTCCATCATTCCCCCTATAGGCTGGCGGCCTCGGCTCCTCTTAACCCTCTTCTTCGATGTGACCATTTTCTTTATGGCATTTGCTATCTCATCATATATTATTGGGAGCTCCCACCCACTCGTAGAGTAAACAATGTTCTCTTTGGCTGTTTTAATGTTGACGTTGACCTCATAGCGCCTCCTCTGCCCCTCTAGAGAAGAGGATTTTATCGTGCTCCTAGCCTCTAGAACTTGCGGGAGAAATCTGCTCAATCCATTAACTAGCCGAATGAATTTTATTTTTGCAGCCTCAGCCTCGAAGGGGTCTTCCGGTAGGCCGATAATATAAACTGGGACATTAGATTTCTCTTCCCCGGTTGATATTAGCTTGGCGAAGTCCCTGTAAGTTATTATTCCATGCATCTCCTCGCCGACAGTCACCAGCGAATATGATGCGCCCTCGGTAAGCATCCTCTCAGCGACATCTTTTATAGGCGTATGCGGCTCACACTCAAGCGGATGCTTCTCCATTATGGCTTCAACTGGATAATCTAGTGGGCTGATGGTGGATGGAACACCGGTTACATACTTGTCTTCTCCGAGGCCCGTTATTAAGTTGAATGCTATATGTGCTGAGGTTAATATACCGCCAACCCTCCTACCTTTCTCAACTGGCAGATGGTCTATTCTCCTACGGAGCATTATCTCCCTAGCCTTAGAAACACTCTCGCTTGGGGAGATTGTTATTGGCGATGGGCTCATAATCTTTGAGGCTCTTATATTGCCTAATGCGCTATCCTTGACTTCGCTGACTATGGCCCTAACATCAATCTTACCAATAATAGTATTATCTTGTATTATTGGGAGCGCTCTCAATCTATAATCTGCCATTGTGCGCGCTGCATCGAGAAGACTTGTGCCCAGGAAGAGCTTTGGAACAAAATTTAGGAGGGATTCAATCTTCATGCTTATGGGATTCTTAGCCCTCAAAATATCCCTTATAGTTGCGGTTCCAACCTTACTGCCAACCCAAGCGAAGACCTCATAGGAGTTTCTCTCCCTCATTAATCCAATCACTTTAGAGACTGGGGTTGATGGTTCAACAACAATACACTCAGAGAGAAAATCCCCAACAAACCTATCTCTTGGAAAGACCAAAACAAACTCCACAAAAATAATTATGTGCTTAACTCCTTTTATATTTTGGCGTTTTCTTAGCAATTTTCGGCAGTAAATTTATTCCATAGAAATCTAAATTATTGTGTTAGCAATGGAAAGCGAGAATTTCGAGTTTAGTAGAGCATCGGTCATAGTTAAGACATTAAAGGGCTATGAGAATGTTGTAGCCCAAATCTTAAGGGAGAACATTCAGAACATAGATGTTTTAGCAAATCCACTAAATTTCTCCGGCCTAGTCCTAGTTAGGGCTGATATTCCAGCAGAGGAATTAGCCGAGGAGATTAGGTCGAGGGTTCCGGAGGCTGAGAGGGTTCTCCCAATAAAATATTATGCCCCAGCCGAGCTTGATGCTATATCAGGCGCAGCCCAGAAGGTTGCTGGTGAGCTGGCCGGGGCAAAATCATTCGCCGTAAACACTGTTAGGAGGGGGAGGCATGGCTACTCAAGCATAGACGTGAATATTAGGGTTGGCGCGGTATTGAAGGATGCGTCCGGATGCCCAGTCAACCTAGACTTTCCAGATAAAATTGTTTTC
>Ga0105162_1000143_pt1 | contig 47723 bp, 35 predicted proteins | sample JNZ201metaG_FD_81532 | JGI IMG/M metagenome (GOLD analysis project Ga0105162, IMG submission 81532) | Hot spring microbial communities from Jinze hot spring, China to study Microbial Dark Matter (Phase II) - JNZ 20120812A | ecosystem: Environmental > Aquatic > Thermal springs > Hot (42-90C) >...
CTTTTGACTTAGATATTATAGCTTCCTCAAAACCTGAGCCGTAATCTAGAATAGCCAGCCACCAGGATGTTGGCTTAACCTCATATAGGGCTCTAGGGAAGTATAGATCCAGCTTGGCTTCACCCATGCCTCTAATGTTTTCAGGCACATTTTCCCAGCCATCAGCCTCCCTAAGAGTAATTTTAGATGCTAGGGGATAATCCTCTGTTGAGAACAGCATATCTTCGCAGATAGTAACGGATGGATAGCGTTAAAGGTGCAGTTTATCGGGTACATATTTATATAATGGATGGCTTCCGGTTAGGGGTCTTATTCCCAGACCCCTTGCATGGTATGCTATTATCGCATCGATCATCGCGCAGACTGGGAAGATTTGTTTGGCCTTTGAAATTGAGCCATAAATTATGAAGTTTGCGCCCATAAGCTGGGCGAGGGCTAATGCCCCACCCCTACACGCCGCCTTTGTGCTCTCCTCTAAACTTTTTCTTTTTCCCCATTTTCCCACAACTCCAACTGGCGCGGTTCCTGTCGGTAAGCCGAACTTCTCCTTAGCCAAATAAATTCCGCGGGCAGCAAAACCTACACTTGGAACATCAAGAACCGGCGTAAATATTAGGGGTTTTTCTATCCCAGCTCTTAAAGCTTTGGGAATTAATCCCTCTTTTCCAGGAGAATCTTCAAGGATCTGGATCATCCCATTCGGATACGGGTTTTTAGGGTTAAAGGCTTGAATAATGGCCGCCTTTAATTTTGTCTTCTTAATCAATGTGCTCTCTTCATCGCTTAACGTATAATTTATGGAGTTGTAAACCGCCCTATCACAAAGACCGACATCTCTTACATAGTTAGCTGCCTCAATTCTTACGGATGCATTAGGCCCATTTATCAGAAAGGGGCTTTCAGAAACATCCGCCACAAAATCAATATATCTTATGAGGGCTCTAGAGTTCTCCCCGACAACATCGAGCATGCACGGAACACCGGTTATGTCAGACATCTCTTCCTGAATATTTATCAGCTCTTCAGCCTTAGCCCTGTCAAAGATCCCTAAAAATCTATCTGTAACTATCTTATGTCCCTCATAGAAGATGCTCCCAATCAAAACTGTAGGTAGCTCCCCAGGCTGCCCACCTAACTTTACCCCTCCAATCTCGAAAACTTCCTGCTTTTTCCCAAATTTAAGCAATATTTTCACCACTTTATCTTTAAGAGCATGCATTTGATGTAGGTTTCTATTAATCTTCCCGCCGCTTATTCAAACTTCAACATGTTTCCTCTTATTGCTTCTGCAACTCCCTATACCTGGCTTCACCATGATAACTTTTATGCCGTGATAGTTAAGCAATTCTGAGGCGCCAGGCCCTATTTCCGCCGCTAACACAAAATTCACATTAATGTTTGCTAATGTTTTCGCCATTATAGGTCCAGAGCCATGCCTATGTGATGATGCCAGTTCTCAATGACGTGTACACCTACAATCTCTCTATTCTCAACCTCAACAATGGTGAACGTATTCGCCTTCCAAAGACATCTAATACAACATCATTTAAGCCAGCATAACCTCTTGTTGGTACAGCTACCTTTTCTTCCCATATCAACCACCACAAACAAATAAGAGGGAGGATAATATTATCTGGGCGGGCCTCTACTCCTCCACACCTCCCGTCCGGAGGACCCTTATCTACTCGATGGATCATCGTGGATGGTGCTCAACATCTTAGGCGCATTCGGGGTTTCAGCGTTTCCTGAGGAACCTCTATAAGGTATCCGCAGTTGCCGCATTGGAAGCACTTAGTTGGCAAGCTCATATTTATGTCCCCGGAGACCGCCCCATCCCTCTCTCAAGCATACTTCTTAACTCTTTTATCCGCGCCTCAACATCCTTTATCTCCTGCTCGATGCTAGCCTTTTCATCCTCAAGATACTTCTTATAGTCTTCTAGGGCAGCTATCTCATCCTCTAAAGAGTATGGAGCTGGCGGATACGGATACGCGTAGGGAGGCGGATACCTCCACCAGTGCCAGCACCACCATCTCCTATACGCTCTCGGCCACACCATACTCTTTCACCCTCTTACGCTAATATGGCGGGACCCAATATGGATGCCAGAAGCCCCAGCCATAGAAGGCGTATGGCGGATAAGCCGGCCACCTTAAAACCCATGGATATGCTAGAAGACGCCAGCACCATCCTCGCCCAAAGACCCAGCCGGGCCTCTGCCAAGGCGGAAGATAACTGAATGGCCCTCTGCCGGGCCATAGTCCAGTCAGCCGCCTGCACCCCTCCAACCCCACGCCATCTCTTATTCACTCGATTAATTTTGTGTTTATGCACGTTTTTCAATTATGTGATATTGCACAAAAACATATAAATATTTTGTTCACACTATATTAGGGCGAGCGCTATGTGGTGTCATAGATTTAGGCATGGTAGAAGGGGCAGATTACCTAAACCAGTAATGCTGGGAGCGCAACCATCCATAAGCGGTTTTATTCCTACTCCGCCGAGCGGCCTAGAACCCATACTCTTAGACTTTGCGGAGATTGAAGCCTTTAGGTTAGTTGATTTTGAGGGGTTATCGCAGGAGGAGGCTGCGAGGAGGATGGGTGTTTCTAGGGGGACTGTTTGGCGGCTTCTTCAGAGGGCTAGGCGAAAAGCAGCTCAAGCTCTCTCCGAAGGGAGAGCGATACATATTGTTCCCGGTCATTATGAAAATAGACGGTAACCTGCTGGGGCGATCGCTTATATTATTGGGCGCAGTACAGGTTGAGAGTTTCCTTCTTAGGTGAAAGCCTTAAAAGGATTGCTTTACTTCTTCACAGCCTGTTTCTCTCTTCTCTTTCCCAACCAATAAATTACCATTAATTACTCCAGCAATTATGAAGTAGATCACTGTACTTATTGGCGTAAAGCTGCAATATGCATAATGCATAGTAGCCTATAAGGGACGGCTTACCTGTCGGGGCGGGCACTATTTTAGATACTCCATTTAATAGTTTGTCGTTAAAGCATTATTCTTTTCTCTTATTTTATGTGGATAAAAGAAAGCATATATTCAACCTTTTCACTGTAGTTTCCTTTTGGAAGGATAGGCCTTGCAGCAATATGATGTAATAATTGTTGGTGCAGGTCCAGCCGGAATATTTTCCGCCTTGGAGCTTGCTAAGAATACTGATCTTAAAATCTTAATGCTTGAAAAGGGTCCGGACATCGATAAGCGTAGATGCCCAGCTACTAGGGGCTTAGGTTGCGTGAAATGTGAACCCTGCTCCCTTCTTTCCGGTTGGGGTGGGGCTGGTGCCTTCAGCGACGGTAAATTGACGATTTCTACGTCTGTTGGCGGCTGGCTTAGCGAATATGTTGGTGAGGATAGGCTTTCAAAGCTGATAGAGTACGTTGACAACATATATGTGAAGTATGGTGGAACGCAGAAGGTTTATGGCGAAGACATGGATGAAGTTGAGAGGATTGAACGTAAAGCAGCTTTAGCAGGCTTAACATTAGTTAGGCAGAAAATTAGGCATCTTGGGACGGAAAAATGCGCCGAAGTCCTTCAAAAAATACGACAAGAGCTGAATAATAGCGTTGAGATAAGAACTAGGACTGAAGTTAAGAGTCTGCTTGTGAAGAATGGTGAAGCCAGAGGCGTTGAAACTATTGACGGAGAGAAAATTTACGGAAAATATGTTATCGTTGCGCCTGGGAGAAGCGGAGCTGAGTGGCTTAAAAGCGAAGCTCAATCCCTTGGATTAAAAACCCTTAATAATCCAGTAGATGTCGGCGTTAGAGTTGAGGTTTTAGCTGTGACGATGGAGGAGTTAACAAACGTACTGTATGAGCCCAAATTCATATATTACTCAAAAGCGTTTGACGACCAAGTTAGAACTTTTTGCGTTAACCCATATGGTGAAGTTATCACAGAATCGTATGGCGGCGTAATAAGCGTTAATGGGCAGAGCTACGCGGAGAGAAAAACCGAGAACACTAACTTCGCGATCCTTGTGAGCACTTCTTTCACGTACCCGTTCCGTGAACCGATAGCTTACGGCGAGTATATCGCTAGGTTAGCAAACCTCTTGAGCGGTGGCGTAATTATACAGCGTCTAGGTGATCTTGAGGTTGGTAGAAGATCTACTGAGGAAAGAATAAGTAGGAGCATTGTTAAGCCGACGCTTAAAATAGCGACCCCAGGGGACTTGAGCTTCGTTCTACCTTACAGGTATCTGACTGACATAAAAGAGATGCTTATGGCGCTTGACAAGGTCGCGCCTGGAATATATTCGAAACATACTTTACTGTACGGTGTTGAAGTGAAGTTCTATTCGTCAAGGCTTGAATTAAATGAGCATTTAGAGACAAAAATAAGAAACTTGTTTACAATAGGCGACGGCGCCGGGATAACGAGGGGGTTGATGCAGGCTAGTGCAAGCGGCATCATTGTTGCAAACGAGATAATGCGAAGGGAAAGGGGCGGCTGAAAAAGAAGCTGAGGAAAACTTAGAGTAAAAGTGGCAAGATAGCGTAAACTTTAGCTGCTGAGAGCAGCCCGCTAAGGGTAACATACTCGTTTGGGGCGTGCGCCAGCTCCTCTATGCCCGCGCCAAAACCTAGGCATGTTATCCCCAAAGTCTTCTTTAACCGCAGTGCGTCGGTTGCGCCTAGAAGTATTTTTGGTTTAGGCTTCACGCTGGTCGCTATCTCAACGGCTTTCCTTAAAGCTATGGCGTACTTGGAGTCCCAGCTCTCGTAGTATCCGCCCTCAAAACCGATCACTCCCGCTTTAACCCCCTTCATATGGAGAGTAGAAATGAAATTATGAAGAGTTCTTATAATGTTTTCTGGATCTACACCGGGCGATATTCTTATGTCGAAAAATGCCTCGGCGTAGTCCGGTATGACATTAATCTTCACCCCACCATTTATCATCGTTAAGCTGACGGTAGGATAATAAAACGCCTTTTTTATAGCATCCTTTTGCTTTTCGCTCAGTTTCTCATCCGCTAAGAGATACTCTATGCTCGACTTAACCGATTCTTCTAAATCTGCTGGAAGATTAAGGCTGTAATTACTTAGATTCTTTACGCTTTCGATAGCTAAAAGTATCTTCTCTATAGCGTTGTCTCCGTAGAAGGGCATGCTTCCATGGGCTGTTCTTCCAATAGCCTTTAAATGTAAGCGTATATAGCCTTTACACCCAACATCTATATATGGCTCTTTGCTCGGATCCCTGCTGAGCGAGTCGCCTATGAGGCACAGGTCACCGCTTATTAAACCCTTCTCAACAAGCCAGCCTGTCCCATCAGGTGATCCAACCTCCTCATCGCATGTAAACCAGAAGTCAACAGTTGCCTTGTCCTCCTCCGCCACATCGCTTAAAACCTTCGCCGCTATCATCGCAGCCGCGCAAGACCCTTTCATGTCGCTTGATCCTCTACCATAGATCCTCTCGCCATCGAATACGCCGCCAAATGGGTCGTGAACCCATTTTTCTCGCAAACCAGCTGGAACAACGTCAAGGTGGCCTAGCCAAACAATCTTCTTGTCGGGTTTACCCCGAACCTTTGCGCACACATTGACCTTTTCCTTCTCCTTAGCGTGAAAAGAGACTTCTATACCAGCGTTCTCAAGATAAGCCTTTATATACTCTGCGCATTCAAGGGTGTTGCTCGGCGGCGAGATCGTTTGAAACTTTATTAGTTTAGAGGTAACTGACGCGATTTCGAATTTTAACCTATCAACCTTATCTAGAACGCTTCGTATTAAAGGTGATGACATTACGTTACCCTCTGCTAAAGCTAAGTTATAATTTCACTCAATCTGCCGCTTTCTGCGGCGTATCGTATATCAAGCATTGGTAAATCCGTAGGGGCCTCAATTCTATCAACACCATACTTCTTAAGGATCACTCGATACTTTAGCGTTAATCTGCGCATTTCAGGCGATGTTGGACCAACACATGGGCTTCCAGGGACTCTAGGGCTAACATCAAAAACATAGAAGGCCAGTCTCTTCTGCTCCGGGTCATCAGCATCGTAGGCTATAGCCCCCTGTAGGGCGAAGAGACCAATTATGCCGGGCGGGTATTCTCTCTCGCAAACCTTTATGAACTTATCGGCAGCCTCATATACCAGCGGTTTCTGCGATTCCCTCATGGTTAACCCGTAATGACCTATCTCCTCATTCTTAACCGGAACATCTAACATAAGCTGATCTCTTGCTGGAAGACTTAGAATCCCATGCAGGTTTGTCTGCTTCCTGTCATCAAATCCTAGAAAATCAAATTCCCCAAAATAATCCTTTAAAGCCCATCTATGAAAGTTCGCATTAAACTTTTGCCCAAGAACATACTCCTCTATACGAGCTTTCCTTAAACCTTCCTCATCTATTACCTCTTTCTTTATTAGTTCTTCAGCCTTCCTATAGTAGTCTTCAGGCGATGAAGCGTAAAAGAACGCCCGCTCCAATGGCTTCTTTTTCTGCTGAACTTTAACTATAACAAGCCTATCGATATCTTCAGGTCTATCAAATTTTCTCGGTATTTTTATGCCAGCTTCCTCTAAAAGCCAATATTGATTTCTAGGAACGTTTCTCTCCTCAGTCTTTAAGAGAAAACGGTTGCCATAGATTGGAATTTTAAACTTGTTCTCAATATTATCGTATCCAACGTAGACTGAGAATGATCTGTTGGGAATGAATATGGTGTTCAATCTTAGCATTTTATCCTGAACATCTTCCTTAATAATGTCTGAGAACCTGTCTAAAAGGATCACGTGATCAAATAAGTGCCTGTTATAGTTAGCGTATAATGCTTCTCTGCCCTTTTGGCAGACGACCAAAGTCCGGAAGCCAAAAACCTTAGCGGACACCCCTACCTCTTCAGCTGAATGAGAACCTAAGACGCCGATCGTTATCTTCTCAGGATCATACTCTGAGACAATTTTCCGGACTTCTTTTTCTCCTTCATCCAAGGCTATCACCATAAGAAAAAGCGTCATCACCCTAATATTTCCTTTAACCTGCCCTGCTCTATAGCCTCCCTTATCTCTAAAGCGATTCTCCGTCCAGTACTCATTGGTTTGCCATGCTTAATCAGCGCATAAGGTGAGGTTTCCATAAAAACGTTTGTTCCAGCGACGATTCTCGCGGATATTTCAAAGACGTAAAACTTTAAGTCTGGCGTCACAACAGTTTCTAGACAGAACGGTCCATATATTCCCGGGCTGCATATTTCCCTCGACGCCTCTATTACTCGTTCCCCCATCCTAAAAACCTCTGGTAAAAGGGACTCGCGGAGCATAAGCGGAAAGTTTCCAACAATAGTATATGTCACTTTAAGGTCGCGTTGTAAGCTAGAAGGTATTCTCCCAATGCCGTCTACATTCGATTCGTAGCGCCTGTCAAATCCCATGAGCTCAAGCTCACCACGTATAACTGAGTAAAAGTAGTGGATGTAGACTGGGATGCCAACCACATACTCCTGAATAACGTATTCTTTTATGTTTCCAATTTTACGCCTGAAGTCACGTTCACTTTTAACTAAGAAGTATCCTTGACCACCCTTAGCGCCCGGAAACTTCACTATAGCGAGCCTATCGATCTCTGACGGATCCTTAAAAATTTTCGGCAGATTTAATCCCGCTTTTTCAAGCCATATTCGCTGTTTCTCCCTATCGCTCTCCCAGAAAAGAATCTTTCTATTCCCGTAGTAGGGAACCTTCATTCTCTTAATAGCTTTCAGGTCTACGTAAGCTATTAGTGACGCATGTGGAATTAAAATGGCGTTCCGCTTCAAGAGAGCATCTTCCACGGCGTGAAAGTCGCTGTAAGATTCTATCTCAATTATTTCGTCGGCGACCCCAAAATGCTTGTAAACGAAGGCATGGTCACTCCTACAAACAGCGATTGTTCTAAAACCTTCATCCTTCGCACCCTTCAATATTTGAAGCGCGGAGTGGCTTCCGAGCGTGGCTATGGCATAGTCCATATAGGTGAGCCTCCAAGAGCCTTTAAATTACTTTTGGAACCCAATATATTATGGCAAAATTCACCAAGACCGCTAATAACGTCATGAAAATACAAAATCCAATATCCTTCAATTTAATTCTAGCAAGCTCAAATTTTTCCGGTATTAAGCGGAGGTTGCTGCTGACTGAAATGATGCTAGATAAAGCCATAGAAGCCAGAAAATAGCTGCTTATGTCAGGGTCAAATGCAAGCCTAGAGCCAGCTACAACGACCGCAACCCCAACAATGAATGAGCCTACGAATGCGAAAAATATCCCTTCAGCTCCCTCCTTAGCAAGCGTTAACACCATGTTTATAAAGACGATTATTGATGTGCAGATCGCGGCTGCTATAATGCCGTTTTCTTCAGGAATCTTTCTACTTAAAGAGCAAACTATTATCGTGATCAATAAGAGTAGAAGCGAGGTAAACCCATGCACTATAAATGCTCTCTCACCCCTCAATCTTTCAAACCATTTTTCCATTTTCTTTTCACTTTCCCCTTTCTCATTAGGAGGCAGGATTTAAATGTTTTTCTCCTAAAAAATAACCTCGAATCCAAGTAGGCTCCTAAATTCATTTGGAGGGGCCGGACTTTACTGCTCAAACATTCTTGAGATCACGGGGTTTTCTTTCTTCATGAACTCTATTATCTCATTGTGGGTTGGGCAACCCTCCATCGGCCCAAACCTCGTTACAGCCAGCGCGCCAGCCGCATTGGCATAGTATCCAATCTTTTCAAAGCTCCAGCCTCTGAGTAAACCTACTACGAATGCAGCATCGTAGACATCTCCCGCCCCTGTCGGGTCGACTTCATTCACCCTAAACGCGGGTATATGTTTTTTCCAGCCCTCCCCCCATATTGTTGAACCTAGTCTCCCCATTTTTAACGCAACAATCTTTACCCCTTTACCCAGCAAATTGTTGCAAGCTGATTCCATATCGTGGCTCCCAGTAAGAGCCCTTATCTCCTCAATGTTTGGTAGAATCACATTAGTCTTCTCGATGATTGGTTCACATATTTTTCTCACCTTTTCTAAAGGCATAAGCTCCAACCTTATATTGGGATCAAAGGATACTGTTATTCCTACTTCATGGGCTATTTCCACAGCCTTATAGCATGCTTCACGAACACTTTTAGCGATTAAGAGCGCCGAACCCATAATATGTAGATGCTTAAATCCAGCGATAGAGTCAGCATTAATATCCTTTGTGGAGATCCTGGAGGAAGCCGACTGCTTAAGATGAAATATGAATCTTCTGGAACCATCTGAAAAGTATGATATGAATGCTATGCCAGTAAGATAATTCCTTAAAACCTTAACGTGGCTGACATCAACACCATCGCTCCTAAGTCTGTTAAGCACGAGCATGCCGAATTCATCATTCCCAACAGCCCCAATTATTGATGAGGGGAAACCTAGTTTAGCGACAGCATCAGCAAATATTGCCGGAGCACCACTAGGGTAAGGTCCTATAAACTCTGCTGGAACATCAAATGGAATATCTCTTGCCGCCCGCATAACTTCAACCAATATTTCTCCTACGGTTAGGACGCACATTATCTTTAAAATAAATTTAAGCATTTAAAAAGTTTCAGATGCAGATTGCCTGAGATGCTGCAAATTCAAAATTTTTAAATTTATTGAGGTTAAACATCTTTAGGGTTGAAAATTATGAAAGCCGCGGTTCTATATAAGCCCTTTGATATGAGAATTGAGGATGTTGAGGTCCCACGGATTAGCGCAAGAGAGGTTTTAGTTAGGGTGAAGCGTGTTGGGGTATGTGGATCCGATGTACACTTTTATTGTCATGGAAGAATAGGATCGTTTATCGTAGATCGACCACTCATATTGGGGCATGAGTGCTCAGGCGAGGTCGTGGAGGTCGGTGAAGGTGTCAAGAATATTAGTGTTGGCGATAGAGTTGTGATAGAGCCGGGATTTACATGTGGGATATGCGAATATTGTAGGTCTGGACGCTATAATCTGTGCCCGAGCGTTCGTTTCTATGGTGCACCACCATATAACGGTGCGTTCGCAGAGTATGTTTCAGCTCCAGCCGAGAACGTTTATCTGATGCCTGAAAACATGACGTACGGGGAGGGGGCAATGATAGAGCCATTAGCGGTCGGTCTTATGGCGGCGAAGAGGGGCAGCATCTCCGTTAAAGATAGCGTCGCCATATTTGGCGCCGGACCAATAGGGCTGCTAGCTTTACAGGCAACAAAATCTCACGGAGTAATCGAGACCTTTTCAATAGATATAGTTGATTATAGGCTTAGATATGCTCAGAAGATGGGCGCTAAATTCACTATAAATGCTTCAAAGGAGAATGTTGTAGAGCAAATTATGGAGCTCACCAATAATAGGGGGGTTGATGTCGTTATCGAAGCTTCGGGTTCGCCGAGGGCACTTCAGCAGGCGCTTGACATCGTTAAACCTGGTGGGCGAATAGTGCTTGTAGGCTATCCGTTAGTTGAAGTTCCAATAGTTGTTGATAAGATCTTGATGAAGGAGCTTGACATTATAGGCGTACATAGATACGCAAATGTTTTTCCAACAGCTATTAAGCTTGTTTCATCTGGCGTGGTCGATGTAAAATCTCTAGTTACACATGTTTTCCCGCTTGAAAGGATAGTGGAAGGCTTTAATGTACATATGAATAAGACTGGAGACCCAATTAAAGTCCAAGTTGAAATCTAAGCAAACACCTCGCCACCTGCCAACTTCTCCATTTCCGGTTCGAATCCAAGCCCTATTTTCTTCTGCGCGTAAAAGAACCCTTTTATTGGCTTTAGCTTATCCTTGTTGAAGGCTTGCTGGATAAATGCATATTTTACGAGATATTCGATCATGGGGCAGACGTGCTGCGGATGCGAAAATATGATCGCTTGAGATGGCTCAGTCCAGCCCGCATGTGGGATAACCGGGATGCCTTCAGACGATGCCAGCGCACAAATCTTTCTCATTTCAGTTATACCACCAGCCCACAATACATCCATCTGCAGTATATCTACTGCACCACGCTTCAAGAGTTCTTTCGCACCCCACCTAGTGTACTCGTGCTCACCGCCAGCTATAGGTATTTCAGTCTTCTTCCGGAGCCTAACGTAGCTCTCAATGTCATCTGGCATGAAAGGCTCCTCAATCCATTTAATCTCATATCTTTCAAGCCTCTTAACCATTTTAACGGCGTAATCAAGCGACCAGCTCATCCAACAGTCGAGCATTAAATCTACGTCATATCCAATAGTATCGCGAATCGTCTTCACAAGTTCAATATTCTTCTGCATTCCATATACGCCGCTTTCAGGTCCGTATCGGAAAAACCACTTCATAGCCGAGAAGCCTTCCTCAACCATCTCTAAACATCTCTTAGATACCTTTTCGGGCTCTAAGGAGAAACCGAGCATGCTAGCATAAGCCGGAACCTTTTCTTGAACCGGTCCTCCAAGCAATCTGACTACTGGTTCTTCCTTGGCTTTCCCAATAAGATCCCAGAGCGCGGAGTCAACTGCGCTTATCGCCATCATACACTCCCCTTTCCGCCCATGAACCTGATACCTATACATGATGTCCCACAACTTCTCTACGGCGAACGGGTCCTCCCCAATAATTAAACGCTTAAGATCTCGAAGAACTATTGAAGCTACGCTTTGAGAAATTGGTCCAAATATGCCACTTACGCCTTCATCCGACAAGATCTCTAGGAATGTTTGCTCATAGATTTGGCGGTCTCCAAGAAACTCGATCCCTTCAGCCCTGAACTTCTCGTAGATATCTATTGGTCTAATTAGGCGCTCTTCCCAGAAATTTTCGGGGATTATTCCTTTATCTTCACGCAATTTAAAGCAACGTATATCTATGATCTTCATATGGTTCGCCAAACTTGTTATCTTATGAGTTAACATAAGAATCTTTTTCTTTTCCCATTGTTTTTGGTTAGAGTTTTTAGTTCTATTCGCTAGGAATGTTCCGCTTTATCCGCCTTAAAAACACATTTAAATTTATTGCTGCATTATCTTTTTGAGTGATTGCCCATGAGGAGCGTTGTCGCCATATTTAGGGGCGCTGATCCAATAGAGGTCACTTTAAAGGCGCTTGAAGCAATAAGAGAAGACTTAAATTTTCTATCTAATGAAAAACAGGTCTTAATAAAGCCCAATTACATCACCGCTCATCATCCGTCAACTGGAGTTACCACTGACGGCAGGGTTATTGAGGGGATTGTGAGATTTCTTAAGGAGCGGGGCATAGGCAATATTATTGTCGGTGAGGGGAGCGGGTTAGCTAACACGCTTGAAGCCTTTAGGGTTGCGGGACTAGATAAGATAGGTGAGAAATGGAATATAAAATTGATGGACTTGAATAAAGACGACTTTATTGAAGTTTATCCCCCTAACCCTCTAGCGCTTAGGAAAGTTAGGGTTGCAAAGACCGCTCTGGAAAGCACCATAATAAGTGTTCCAAAGCTTAAGGTTCATAGGTTGACCACTGTTACTTTAGGGCTAAAGAATATGATGGGTGCTTTAGCTTCTAAGGGCAGTATGCATAATGGCAGATTAAACGAAAATATTGCGGATTTAGCTTCAATATTGAAGCCCAGCCTAACGGTTATCGATGGAATAGTGGCTGGAGAGGGACATGAAGTCAGCGGAAGCCCTGTGGAAATGAACCTAGTTATAGCTGGTACAGATCCGGTTGCCGTTGACGCTGTGGGCGCCGCGGTTATGGGGATTTCGCCTACAGAAGTTAAGCACTTAGTTTTGGCTGAGAAAAAGGGGCTTGGAACGTGTCGTCTAGAGAACATAGAGGTTATTGGAGAACCTGTAGAGAGAGTGAAACGAAAATTCCGCAGATCTCTAGTATCGAATTTCCTATCACATATCTAAAAAATTAATGTGTCGTTTAAGCGGGTTTTAGGCGAACAATTGTCTTTCAACATCATATCGTCAATAGTAAACAGTTATCTCTACTGGTTTAGTGAAGCCATAAAGCAGTATCGAGCTGTTTTCAGGATCATATTTAGTCCACTCTCTCCCGTCTACCTTCACGCCCCTTATTTTGAGGCCATTTGGATGCTTAACATGTAGCTCTATATGTTTGGGCGGATTTCTCGTCGGCGGCTCCAAATATATCTTAATGAAGCCTTCATCTATTCGTGATTCGACGGCAAAAGATAATGTTCCGAAATGCGTGCTTGCCTTTTCCACACATATATGCTTACCGTTCTCGAGCCATTTGGATGGAACCGCTGGCAGTAAGGTCAGCGTATCGCCTTTCTCATGGATCAGCATAAGTCTCAGACAATAGCATGCTATGGATTCATCTGAAGTCTTAAAGTGGTCTCCAGCCCAATCAGCCATGGTCGGAAGAGGATGCTCCGTTAACATGTATACGTCTGGATAAAATGCTACAGCGAAAGAGTTAAAGACTGCCCGTAGGAAATGCTTAATCTTCCCCCTTAACAAATACGGTATCTGAAAGCCGTAGAGATTCGGCTGCATAGAGAAGCCTCCTCTACTAAACCAGTACCTGTCGAAGTCCAGAGATGGTATACTATACCCGTACTCATCAGAGATATAGCGGTTGTCTTCATAATCCTTCATTATCCATTCAGCTATCTTTGAGCATGGATCTATTAGGCCGCATAAAATCAGATGCATAGCACCCTCTAACGTCTCACGTATCCATCCGATATCGCGCCCACGTCTATCAACCCTTGAAGGAACATACGGTACCCATGTCCCATCCCTAAGCTTAACTATAGGGCTCCTAACCATGGCTTCAGTTATGCTTGAAAGCAAATCTTCCCTGTACGCTTCAGCCTCTTTGCTCAGTCTTTCAGCCTCAGGGTGATTTATCTCACTTAAGATCTCCGCTACAGATTTAAGCCCCCTATAAGCGTGGGCATTCGTCGCAATCCAATGCCAGAATTCTCTGACATCCTCTAGGGAGCCGGGAGGAAGGAAACCATATTCAATAACCTTTTTACCGTTAATTGTCTTCATGGTTGCTTTTCTTTCCTCAATTATCCAGTTACATGCCTCAATTAGGTTTGGCGCAACCCTTCTCAACCATTCTTTATCACGAGTATGCTTGTAGTGTTCTGCAAAAGCCCATAAAACCCAACCGTGATGCTGACCATAATCCCCACATTCATATCCTCCAGCACCAAAGAATACACCCTTAGCGGTGGAGTATTTCCCAGCCATGACAGCTGTTCCCTGATAGCGTATGAAGACGTCTAGCCTGCGCTCCGCTTCATCATAGAGCCCTCTTCGGTCAAGCTCGCTTATTACCATCGCGCTTTCATTAGCGAACACGCCATAATTAAATGAGCTAACTCTACACATGTATCTCTGCGATCCGGGCTCCTTATCATCAGTTATATAAACATGGCTTAGGAAGGCTTTGTAAAAGTTATTTAGCCATTTCTCCGGAACATCAATCTGCATCCCCTGACCGAGTAGACTTCTCCAGTATTGGACAACTCTCTTCTTCTCCACTTCGAAATCTAAACTTTTAAGTCTGTTTACCTCAAAGTTTTCAAGCGGGGTTATTGATGGAACCTTGATATACACTATGTGCTTTTCGCCGGGATTAAGGTTCAAGACGTAAATGAGGGGGCTATCCGAATCTTTAACTTCACCCCGACCACATATATCCAGAACATATCTGAGCCTTTTAGTTGGATGATCCTGACAAAGCGCGTAAACAATTCCATCCTCATATCTAAGTTTCTCCTCTACGCCTCTAGTATCGCGCCAATTCTCTTTGCATAATGATGATAGTTTAAGACGAATGGTTTTAGGAGAAAGGCTCTGGGAGAAAAGCGTTATTTTCATCATGCATACAACTGGATCATCGCCATCTATTATCTCCTCCCCTCTAAGATCATCGAGCAAGTTCTTCAGGAGTAGCGTTGCGAAAGCTTCCTGCTCAAAAACTACACCGTCTTCAATCCACTTAGCGTGCACTATCGGTAAATATTCATCCTCAAGCCACCTCTCCTCAGGCTCCTTGTCCGGAAAGCCGAAGCTATAGGCGATAGTATCCCCATCCCATAAGAACCTATCCGAGTATCTTCCTCTAACCCTTACATTCCAAAGCTTTGGTATGAAGACTGTGCCTCTTGTATCGACCCCGATCTTCTGCCTCCGACCCTTACACCCCAGAATAAAATGTATGCTCCTCTTCTTAGTAGGCATTTCTCTCCAAGCCCTTTCGAGACTTTGTTCAGGCATTCTATCAATCATGTCATATATGGTCGCTAATCCCTTCTCGCTCAGCATGCTGCTGTAGGTTTTAAGATTCAGGTTTTCAGATGATTTTGAAATCAAGACATCATAATCCTTTATCAGGATCGCTCCTTCCTTCTCAAGATCCTTCATAGAGAAAGAGAAGCTGAAGGCAGCGGATCTAATAGTAACTATGGTCTCATCAAAGCTTTTCGGTTTCTCGCTGTAAGTGTACCATATTTCCGCCCTAATCCCATCAGTTTCACCATTCTTAATCTTTGAGTACCAAGAGTTCTTAGATAAAATTTTTACCCTACTGTCAGGGTTAAGTGGTCTTAAATCCTTTAACTCTCCATTAAAGACCTCAATAAACCCGTCCCAAACCCTCTCTCTGTCTGATCCGCACCCCCATTCAACAGAAAACTCTGCCAGTTTCCAAGTGGAATCACTGTAAACCTCAAAACTTTTAATTTCGGGTAAATCCTTAAGGGAAAGAACTCTAATTTTTAAAGTCCTACGATACTCCACATTATAATCGGTGAGCTCTGGGAATTCCTTGGTTAGGGGCTTAAATGTGAAGATTAAAGAATCTCCCTCTACATTCAAATCAAATTCAGCATCTTTCCATTGCCCATTGTAAAGATCATCTATGGGAAGCCACCCTGAGAAGCCAGCTCCCACCTGCTCAAACCTGAACTTAGGCCAATTACTCTGCCAATACTGTACTTTAAAATCTTCTTTATTTAAGTCCGTTGGCGTACGACTAAATCGCATGATTATCGCGCAGATATCTCTAGGGTCATCCCATAAAACGCCAACTTCCCTAGCATTGAACCATAACCGACCATATTTTGCAACATTGACGTAAGCGCCCGCTGTGGGTGAAAACGATAATTTATTTGCCAACATTTGGACCCCTACACTTATTATTGAAACGTCGATATTTAAGGCTTAAGTGTGACTGCTGTAGCTTAAATCCATGAATAGTTTGGTTTAATGAGAGCAAAGTAGAGTAATGAGGGAATAAGCGATCCTCAATTTTAGTATGGTAAAAGCCACATAGATTTACCTAAGAGAATTAAGCAGCTGCGAAGCAGATCGATGAAACCTGTACCAATAGTAAAACCTAAAACCAAGTTACCCTTTATTAAGTTGAACTTCTCTCTTCCTATTTTAGGCGCAAAGATTTTCGTGGCTATCAGTGAGCCAATAAACTGTGCTAAAGCATTAGGAAGAGCTTGTCCAGCAAGCCAATATGCCGTTGCTCCGGCGAATAGTCCACCTCCGCCACCTATTCCTAATCCTCCAGCTCCAGTTATAAACGCTATAGGGAGATATGGCATCTTTATTAAACTCGATACTACACAGGCGATTGCCCCACAGATAAACGAGTATGCGATTAAATCATATCGGAAAAGATAACCTCTCCAAATCCATTCTCGTGTCCGAAGCCAATCCAATGCGGAAACGGGCCAAATGCTAATTGTAGCAGGATATGCTCCTGAAGGGATTGGAGAAATCCGCCAGAATAACGATATAAACATGAAGCTACTGAAAAGCCCAAGAGCAGTTACGATAATGTAAGCTTTTACATAATCCGTTTTCTTCGCTTCGCAAATATCAGCTTGAAGGAAGGATTGAGCTATAACGGCGCCGCCGTTATATAGGACGAAAGGTATAAACCACACTTCCCATCCGCGATAACCTAGAGAATATATGAAGAATTCTGTTTGATATGGTATATTGAGCCCACTTACGGTTACTCCTGCAATGCCTGATGCTAGGAAAGAGAGGAAGAATGATCCCCCAACTATGAATAGGAGGAGAAAGGGAAGAATCTCATTTCTAGGAAATAGAATATATATGAGGGCTACGTTGGATAGGCATGTGCCGAAGAACAGAGCTAAAAGTGCTGAGTAAGGCGGTATTTTCTCCTCAGCACCAAATTCAGCATATTCTTTTCCACCGACCCTTTTTAAAGCTTTAAACGCTCTTATCAAAGTTTTTGGGTTTAGCGCCAATGGAACGAACGTTGCCGCCAAGGCTAAGCCTATGAGAACGCTAACATAAAAGTAAAGTTGAGAACGATAAGCTATCTGGTCAAGGGGCCAAGATGTGGAGTATGGACTTTCTGAGGGCCACAAGTTGAAGCGGGTGATTAAATGCGTTCCAATAAAATAGAATGAAAATGCACCTGCTAATTGAGCTGCGGTAATTGATGGGGGGAGGAGAAAACCGTAAATATATTGTAGTGCGTTAAAAGTGAAGCATAAGCCGGCTCCCGGAAGAATGGATGCCAAATATTGTGTGTAGTCTACATATAATAATGGACTCCAAAATATCTGGGCTGACCCTATATAATACCAAGCGGTGCTTAAGTAGGGCCCCAGTATAAATGGAAGAAGTGTCACGCTGAAATTATATATCATGCCAGCCAACACGGAGAGGTAAAATATTGATGCTCCCTTTTCTCTTTCAACCAAAGTTTGTATTACTTGAGCCTGCGCTGTTGCCAAGGGAAAACCCAGCTTTTCTTCTCTCACATAAAGTGAATAGCAGACATATCCCATAGAAACATCCGTTATTATCCAGAAAATTGCCACTAGAGTCGCTATTAAAAGCGGTTTAACCCATGCGGGATGGAGAAAAACCCACTCTAAAAGCATAATTTCAGAGAAAACCTTTGGTGGTGGCGCAACCCAGTCGGGCACTATTTGTGCTATACCGAATGCAAAACCCGCCGGACTACTCACCATATAAGCGTTATAAATCGGGTTTAAATACCAAAATGCGAATATATTAACCATTCCTTGGAAAGAGAGAAGAATGAATAGTTCTTGTTTAGTTAAAGGCGACCCCATAAGCCTAGAGATTTCAGCCCATAATATGATTAGTAACCATGGTGCAACAGGAAGCGGGCTTCCAGTTAAAAGCAGATGATATAGAGTTGCTGGCTGAAGAACAAATATCCCAAAAAGTAAGGCAACCATCGACCTCCAAGTTACTGCAGGCTTATATCTTTTAGCTATCTCTAAACTCATGTTTCATCCACCTCTAATATATGCCTAATATATCTTGACCTTTCTTTCGTGGAGAGAGATCTCCATAAAAGCAGCTGCTTTCGAATACCATCAATAAATGCTCTATTTCCTGAAATCCAAGCGCTTCTCACACCATATAGCTTAGACAACCTTATTCTAAGTCCATATCTTGAAGAACCTAATTTATATGGTTCTAAAACAAATAGTTGTGTTATCCCTAAGTCAAATGGGGCTAACAAAATTTCCGCTTTTAAAAGAGGTAGTTTTTCCGCTTCTTCTTGCAAAACTTCTTCCGCTAAACTTCTCGTCATGAACGCTCCTGACCGATCTGCTTGATATAGGCTCAAATACTCCTTAATAAAGTTCATCACACCGAAAATTTCTTCTTTTGTCGCAGTAAACGGTAACACAATCTCCCAAACATCACCTTCTGGCGAGGGAAGCTTCCATTTTCTTTCTAAAGATGGTGTAATCATTGTGGATGCTTTATATGAGGGATAAAGGGAGGATAGGAGAGCTAAGCTTTGCGCTATCAAGAGAGCTAAAAGAACGAAGGTGGATGCATAATTGGGATAAAACTCAGGTGGATAAAGCTTAGCGTTAACAAAGAAATAGGATACAGCGATGCCTAAAATATAGCCTATTATACTGCTTAAGATGACATAAGCTATTGTTTCCATAAGGAACAGGACCGTGACGTGCAGTGGTGATAACCCAACCGACATATAAATTTTTATTTCCCTCGCTCTCTCATATACGTTTCCAAGCATCAGGTTAAGCATTATCAAACCGCATATTGCTAAAGGTATTATTAATTCTGCTAATCCAAGAGTTGAAAACCATTGCCGATAAGTTAGAACTTTAACGTTTATAGCGTCAGGTAAAGCATATAAAATATTTGTATCTAGTCTAAGAGCTAAATCTACAGCAATATCGTATATTAGCTCAGGGTTTTTAGGCTTGATTGCTATACTCACGGGCCAATTATTTCCTCTTAATATTAATGCAAGACTATAAGGCATTATAATGATGTTGTCTCCCTGTAGATGAGGTGGTTTCGCAAGGGTGGCTCCTCCAGTTACTGCTGTAGGCACTATTGGTGTAAGTGGTTCACCGTCAAGATCAATAATTCCAACTTTTCCATCCCAAAGGAGCGAGCCATCATAGATCCCTATTACTGTAAGATTTAGCCCTAAGAATGATATTGTTGAACCTGCTTTAATCTCTCTTCCTATCTCCCTTGTTAAATTTTGCGCCATATTCTTGCTTATTAGACAAACGTAGGTATCTTCGGGAGTAAGCCATCGTCCTTCGATTATTGTCTTATCGATCGATGCTACATCGCTTTCCTCCGGCGTAAGGAACAAAATACCATTCACCTGAGATAACCTCTTTGGCGTAAGATACCATCTGCCAACTCCGCCTAGTCCTGTAGGTGGAGGTGGAAAGAACCATGTTCTTGGAACTACTTCTGCTAAATCTCCATATTGGAGACGGAATTGAAGGTATAGCTCTTCTGGAATTGATGTCCACGGATATTTCCTTATTAAAATGCCATTATAAGTTGGATAAATGTCCCAAACATGCGGACGTTGAATAGGTATACTTGATAGAGATGTAAACGAGATTAATGAGAAGACTAATAGTAGCATCGATATTAATGTGAGGCTGCTCCTTAATGGTCTTTTTCTCATGTTCTCTAAGCATAAAGATATAGAATATAGTGCAGCTCCTGTTCGACTTATTGCCATCTTGTGTTTGCCTAAAAGTCTCTCTTGAGTCTCTGTAATTGTTTTCTTTACTTCGCCTAACACTATTAAGGCTAGAGGCGCAACTATCGATATAATACATATGGATAGTATGCTCATAAAAATATTTGATGCTATGTGGAAACCTGGATGAAAGATTCCAAGGAATATTAGGAAAATTATGAAAATTGCAACTACCTCGATGAAACGTTTTATTCCTCTGCTATATGGAGAAATAATTTTTTGAAGAATAAGTGAGCCAGGCACTAACGTGATGAAAAAGATGGCTGATATCGCAACTACCTGTATTATTAGGTCCATCATAAATGCATAGGAATTCCGCTCGTAACTCCACGATGCAAATGATGAAGCATATGCTAAGTCAAATTTATTGTTTTTTAATGCTTCTTCTGCTAAATTCAAGTATTTTCTTGCTTTCTCATGGTACACTACAACGCCAAGATTTATAGCTGAGAATCTTGATGCTGTTTGAAAACGTTGATCGTTAACATGGTAAATGTTTCTTGCTATCTCGTAAGGAGTCATCCTTAAGAATAGAGTCTCACCATATTTAACTACGTAACCATAATTTTGGAGAGATTTGTTTGCACCCGTCACGTTGGTTAGCATAGCTATTGGTCTTCCGACACTACTTTGTCCACCAGCAGTAGTGGTTGTCGAATATACTAGAATCTCTACTGGTACGTCAGGCTCAATAAAAACAAGCGTATCTGAGAAGGCGCTGGATAATACGCTTTGATGAATCATAGGACCATGGTTAACCGCATAATTAACGACTACTGTTGTTGTTGCAAGCAGTGAATTCGGATCAAATAGCGAAAATAAAGCTATTGACCCACAGGGAAATATAGAGATAAGCCTTCTATAAGGGTCACTTGTAACCACGACTTGTTTTCCAGCGGGTGGAGCAGCATATACCCCTAAGTCAGTACTCCATAAAATTCTTCCAGAACCATCTATAACAAAAGCATCAACAAACCCCTGACCTTGGGCGAAAGGTTTCACGCCTTTGATTATAGCCTCGCCTTTTGAGTTAGGTAAAATGACAATATCCATTAGACCGGTCGTCCCCAAAGCTGCACCACGACCACTCATCGCAAACAGTTGACCAGCCATGGTCTGGGAAATGGCTGCGGGTATCGTACGATAATTTACGATCACATTTCTCCACAAGTCAGGGTGCTTTTCAGCGTCAAACGGGTCCCAGAAAGCTGTTTTCGGGTTATATTCACTTACCTGAATTATTAGCGTGGAGAAACCCCAATCGGTGGGGCCAAACCTTCTGGGAGTTTGAGGAAGCATTATTTCGGGCTCATTTGCAAGACCCCATATGCTTAAGATTACAAAGTAGGCCTGTGGCCAAAGGTTTTTCAGGTTAAGTCTCTCAAAAGTGTCAGCTGGTGTCCTTTGATACACTCGAACGTCGTTTGTAGTATGATAGGCGAAGCCTCCACCATAACAAGCCAACACGTAAGGTTCTGAATCAAAGCTAAAGGTGCCTACAAAGTCTGTTGGCGGGGATTGATGTATTCCAGGTGGATGAGAGTAAAATATTCTGTCCATAAAATTCGCTCCAAAATCTTCCCCGTAAATCTCCCGCATGGCTGGCAGATATCTTTTGAATAACGTGTCTATAAGCCAGCTATATCTAGAATTAAGACTGCCCGTATTCATGTAAGAATACGTTTCCCCTATATTATATATCGCTAGATTATCACTACCTGTAGCCAGATTGAGACTAGCAAACAATCTAATTTTATATCCTAATGAATTAAAGTGACGATCCACATATTCTCTTGCGCCCCATAAACATTGCCAGTGGCCTGATAAAGCCAGAAATATTACTGAACGCTGCGGTGGGTTCTTGCTGATTATTCTTGCTGTCTCAAGGAGGACAGCAATACCTAGAGCATCTGTGGCTCCTGGCGATAAAGATGGGACAATTGACCAAGAGTCATAGTATGCTGCTAAAACTATCGCTTCGTCCTTCTTAGTTGATGCGGTGCCTTGAACCCAACCAACAATATTTGCCACACAAACATTCCGCCATTCCATTGAACTCTTTATCCAAACCTTAATTTCCCCTATCTCTTTGATAAAAGAGAGCAGTTTTTCTCCCACATTCTCTGTGACGTAAAGTCTTGGGAAACTTAGTGGAAGATCATAAAGCTTTTGTAGGGCTTCTATTCGCGTTTCTTCACCATTTCCAACGTAAATTATTCCTCTTACGCCAAGAGACATAGCAATTCTGAAGTGCCATTTAGAGTTGAAATCCATTAGTACCCATTTTCCGCTTACATTTTTTCCATTATAGTCGCTAAGCTCTCCTTTTCCAACATAGATTAGAGTGTCGCCTTCTTCCGGACTTTTATAAGGAGAAGGATTAACGTGCATCGGCCATAAACAATATGCGGGATAAATCTCTTCATTAGATAACCTAATTGAGGCGCCTAAGTCAATTGGCACAGTAATATTATAATATTCGCAGTATTCTTCATCTAATCCGTAAGGTTTAACGTTATATTCTTTAAATTTTGAGACAATATATTGTGCGGCTCTGTAAAATTCAGGATAACCAGTAACTCTTGATTTTAAGCTAGTTAGAAATTTTAAGTGATTTATTATTTCGGTTTCGTTTATTTCTTTAGCGATAGTCGCAAAAATATTGGTGTTATCGGGATCGACAATATCAGGGGCCCTTGCTTCAGATTCAGCTAAGTACAGTAGGCTACAATGCACCAGTATTATTAGGACGAGCGATAAAATCTTAATTAATTCAAGTTTGCCTTTATTCACTTGACTCAGCCTCTACTATCCTGGAACATATTCTTCTGATGTCATTTGAAGCGTGTGTCTAAAGGCATTACCATCCCTTGTAAGAATAATTGGGACAGCGTATCCAGTCGCTGGCATCACACCTAATTCAGGTAATATTCCCATATCTACTAGCGTTTGATTAAAGAGCTGCTGCCCACCCTCCATTATAGCGATGCCTCCTCCAGATGCTTCTTCACCTGATAATGTTTCGAGTAAAACTCGCCCACCTAATACCGGGAAAGTTATCCGGACAGAGGTCCCTGGGGGAACAATTATATCTTCGGAAAATGTATAGTTAATCCCCCAGGGCATACCGATTATTTTATATATTTGAGCGGGTTTATTTCCAGTAGACCTAAGCTCTATAGTGACTTTTTGAGGGTTTCTGCCATGAATTAGCATTAACCTTATTTCTAGGCCTTCAGTTACACGTGTAAATTGATAGATTAAGCCAATAGCTGCTACAATCACCACACAGAGTAGAACAATGAGAAGGCGTGGTGATATTTTTTTAAGGACCATTAAGGTCTCTCCTCTATTATATCAGTAGATATGTGTGGGAATTTTTTATTTAAAGGTTGCGTTAAGGTTCTTAGGTAATTTTACATATTTTATTTTGGATTAAAACCGCTTAGTGCAATATTATTTAGTTTTTATTTAGGGGAGTTGCTGAAGCATAAAACTTTTAAATGGTCAACGTTAAATAACTATTTTGGGATCTTTTATGAAGAGAATATTTCTTGGCACCGATTATTATCCTGAGCAATGGCCAAGGGATTTTTGGAGCCGCGATGTTAAACTTATGAGTGATGCCAAGTTTAATGTTGTTCGTTTAGCTGAGTTTGCTTGGGCTCAACTTGAACCTAAACCCGAAGAATTTAACTTTGATTGGTTAGATGAGATAATAAGTGAGCTTGGTGCAAAAGGGATATATACTGTTCTAGGTACACCGACGGGAACAGCGCCACCTATATGGTTTCCTAAAATGTATCCTGATGCTTTTCCTGTTGATGATACCGGACATAGGCTGCGTTTTGGAAGAGATGGAGCATGGATGTTTTATTGTCCTCATAACCCAAACTTTATGAGATGTGTAGAAAGGATCGTTAGGAAGATGGCTGAGCATTATAAAGATAATTCTTATGTTTACGGCTGGCAAATAGACAACGAAATTCAATGGCCGGATCCGCCTTTTCACATGGTATGTTACTGCGATTACACTAAGGAAGAGTTTAGGAAATGGCTTAGAGAAAAATATGGATCCATAGAAAACCTTAATAAGAAGTGTGGAACATTCTCTTTTCCAATACAAATTTATGAAGATTGGGGGCAGATAGATCCGCCCTGGCCGCCACTATTTCAGATGAATAGAGGTCTAGCCCTAGATTGGCTTAGATTTAGATCGGACTCGTTGATAAAATTTGTTGAATTTCAAGCTAATATAATACGGAGCGTAGCTCCCCATCAAAAGATTACAACCAATTTAGTGGCGCCACACTTATGGCACATAGATCAGTATAAATTGTCAAAGATTTTAGATTTTGTCTCCTACGACTCCTATCCAAAACATAAGAAGGATCCGGATCCGGCAACAATTTCATGGATCTATGATTGGTATAGAACGATGAAAAATGAGGGTTTCTGGATAATGGAGATGCAATCAGGTATGTCCGCAATATTGGGAATGATGCCTAGACCCAACGAGATTAGAAAATGGACTTATCAAGCTATTGCTCATGGGGCTACCGGGGTTCTTTACTTCTGTTGGAGGACTAAGCCTTGGGGCGTCGAGCAATTCTGGCACGGAATTCTTGGTCACGACAATAGGTTGAACAGAAGGTACTTTGAAGTTTGTAAAGTTGGTGAAGAGCTAGATAAGTTAGGTCAGATAATTCTTGGGACGAAATATGAGGCTGAAGCCGCGATTCTCTTCTCATATAATAACGTGTGGTCGGTTGAGATCGAAAAGGATGCTTATGGCAGAAGATATATCGATGATGTACTCTCTATATATAAAGGCTTTTGGCTTAATTATGTGCAAACAGACACTATTGAGCCGACGAGAGATTTAACAAAATACAAAGTTGTGTTCGTGCCTTTCCACTATATCATAACAGAGGAGGAAGCTTCAAGCTTTAAGAGGTTCGTAGAGAATGGTGGAATTCTCATCGCGGATGCACGATTAGCGGTGAAAGATAAATATAATGAAGCGTTTCTTGGGCAACCTTTGCCAGCGTTACTAACAGATCTTTTTGGTGTAATGGTTTGCGACTACGACTTAATTACGGAGGAGGGGAAAAGATTCATTAAGTTTAAGGAGGATTCGCCGATACTGCCAGGCAAATGTTTTTCGCCTACAGTGTGGGTTGAATCTCTAGAGGTAATTGATGCGGAAGTGCTTGCTACGCATGTTGGAACATGGATGGGGGGGCAGCCAGCCGTCACTATGAAAAAATATGGTAAGGGTATAGCGATCTATTTTGGTTCTTTCTTGCCAAGTGAAGCGTGGAAAAGCATAATATGTAACTACTTGATAAGTAACGGAATAATTAAGAGTGTAGCGCAGTTAGAAACTGAGGATCCCGAGATTGAAATTGTGCGTAGGCGTGGCGAAAATTATGACTTGCTCTTCATAATAAATCATTCGTCCTCTCCAAAAGAAGCGAACATTAATTTAAAAGATGTTTATACAGTTGAGGTTAACGGAGAGACGCTAAAAACCAGCCGTGTAACCTTAAAAATTGGTTCAGACGACGTGAAGATTTTAATATTACGATAAGTTCCATTGAACCAATAAAATTATCTAATTAGGTTTAAAAAATAAAACTAAAAATAATTTTTGTGGTATTTTTTGTTTTATTTGTTTTATACTGGGAAGAAGAACCTTAGTACTCCGCCAAGCCCTGCTAATAGTGGGGCAGCTATTACGTAGCCAGCTATGAACCCAACGGCGGCAGGAACACCGTACTCTCTATAGACTCTAGTTCCGCCAAGTCTTATAACTAAAGTTTTAACTATCCATGCTCCCAAACACGCCCATGGGAAACCTAAAAGCGTATTTATCCAGTGGTTTGTAGCGATCACTAAACCATATGAGTCTAGAGGTAACCATGGAACCTTAATATTAAGGTACATGAGGAAGCCGGCAACTAAGAAGCCAAGTAAGGCATGCGGCCACCAAGGCTCAGGAGCAGGCCATACATTCCAATTTTCTGGATCGGAGACCCCCATCATACAATAGTCGCTTTCATGTGGAAATGGTAGCTTCATTATGCCGTAATAGTTGCTCCAGAGGAGGAAAGTTAAGAAGCCGACGAGCGGGGAGATGAGCGCGGTAACGAACATTGCTTTAAAGATGCTTTTCGCGTTGACATGAGCATTCTCTGAGAACCTAAATGCATCTCCAGCTAAGTCAGCGGATCCGTGGCCCATTCGATACTCAACTCCCCACCATCCGCTCATAGAACCAATAATTACCTGGCTTTGAGTTCTGGTTTCCCATGTAACATATGGGTAAGCCCATTTTGTTAAACCTTGCATCCAGTACGGATTGTGTGGTTGAGGACCTAGAAAACCATGTATTCTCGCCATAGCTACATAGACTACGCCAACACCTATTAGGTAAACTGCGCTAACGTGCGGCTCAGCTCCAGAGAGCACCATTATTGCTAGTAGACCAATAAAGCCTATCAATAGCATTAGATATGTATATCTATAGGATACCTCCTCAACCTCTACTTCTTTTGAGCTACCACCAATAGCTAGTTTTATGGTTGAAATAAAGTATCTTCTGTTAGCGATTATCCACCAAATAAGAATACCTGGCAGTACTCCAAGCATTGAAAAAGCGCTTAGTTTTAATGGTTCACCTAAAGCTATCATGTTTTGCCTACCCCATACACCTTGCACTTCTATACCTGAATAATAGCCCATAACATACAGCACTTGTACAACGATTATCTCTATAATAAGCCAGAAAATGAATACGCTGAGCAATGTGTTCAATGGTGCTAGAAACATAAGCGCATACACGACCGGGTTAAGATTTACGGAACTAAATCCAGCAATACCTCGGAGAGCCGGGAACAAAGCAAAGGGGTCAGAGAGAACTCCGGGGCACCATGTCTCAAAAGGTGGTTTAGTCCATCCGTAAATGTCAGGGAGAAATGGAAATAGATTTGCTAGCGTGAATGGTAGGAAGAACAAGAAGCCTACTATGAAGGCATATTTAAAGATTGTTTTTGAAACACTTTTCTCTTCAGAGACCGATAGATTAACGATTTCAAATGCCGCTAGCCCGTAGGGGTAAGGAAGTGCCTCATTAACTATCCATGCGCGTCTGAAAATTAAGAAGAATGAGGTAAAGTAAAGCCAATATAAGAATGGCATTAGCCACCAAAAGAGAATACATGGAAGCCATGCATCCCAGTTTAAAGGTTTTCCCCCCATAAAAATGTCTGAAACAACTTCTTTTGGCGGTACCCAAAATTCTGGCAAATATGGATCGTGAAGCGGGTTCTCACGAGAGTGCATAAATCCAGTAAATTGACACCCAGGATGCGTGTAACTACTGAAAGATACAGCTATTAAGGCAGATACATAGGCAAATGTTAAAGCCCTGAGACTTATGCGCCTTTTGAAGAACCACGCGAATCCAATCAATAGTATGGGGACAATGTATGCACCGTTAGGGAAATTAAAGCTTGTTTGTGAGGGGCCTAGTGTAAAGTTTGGAGCCCAAGCCCCCGCTTCCAAAGTCCACCAGAAAGTCGATATAATTGGCAGGAATATAGCAATAGATAATATTAGGATCCATGGCGTTTTCTCAGCTCTCTCACTCATAACTGACAAATGTTTTCCCTCCCTTTTTAATTCCCCTATAGCATATTTCCCGTATCTTTAAAGTTTTCTTCTCCGCTTAAAAAATTTTTGGTCGTTAAGTGTATTTATCTGCAAAGTCCCATATGCAAGATACTTCGCTACTTTCTAACAAATAGCTAAAGCTCCATTCGCTAATCTTTAATCTGCCATAAAGACTCAATATGCTTTCTAATGTGCATGGAAATCACTTTATAGTATTCTTCTTCTCTGTCTAGTAGGGTTTTCTTAATTCGATCTTTAAAGATCCATTTTCCGTTTTCTCCTCGAGCTGACAATATTGAGCCGAATGTGACGTGCAATATTTGCCTCATTTCATTATTATTGAGGTAGGTTTCTTCGAGTCTCTCGTCTGGGACTTTTTCTGGCGGAGGGGCTTGCGTCGGATCTACGCTGACATGATATGATGCCTTGTCTTTCTCAAAACTTTCAATGCTGAATTTAACGATTTCACGGAATAGACTTGGATCATGCCTCGCTACTATACGTAGCGACTCCAAGTAGCTTGTTCCAGAGGTCTTCAGATGGATTATGTCGCCGGCTATTCTGCCCATGATAGGATACAGGGAGAATTTATCGCTTCCGGAATGGATACTTAGCTTGTAAGGTCCAAAGTTTCTCGCTATAAGTGCGTGGATCTGAAATGTCCTTTCAAACTCCTCTAAATCACCTATATAGTCGATGGCTTTTTCAAATCTACCTACGAATCTAAGGGCTAAGCTCTGTAAGTTTATTTTCAATCTTTTTAGCTCTAGCGCTATGAAGAGATGTTCAATCGGCTTGGTTGGAGCATCTGTTTCATCAACTGATAGTTCCAGATCGTATCTCTCACCCTTAAACAGATCGTCTAAGAGTTTCTTCAACTTTAGAGCGTGGGCTATGGCAGAAGAATACTTCACCGCAGCTCTAAGCAGATCTTCTCTCGAAAAGGAAAGTTTCAAAGAGGGTCTTCCATTCAAGTCTTTAACTTCAAAAGATTTCCCCACATATCTTTTAATCATCTCTTCTTTACTGCTCTTCAAAATTCCCCACGGCAGCTGATTAAACTTTTCCTCCAGAATATGAAGCGGACAATTATCCGCTTCATAATCAACGTAGTCTGATGGATCAATAGTGTACATTGTAAAGCCCGCTGAGAAAGCCGCTCTAACATCTTCCTCAGTCTTCAGGTGGTCCGCGTCGGCGGCGAAACCGTCACGATAACTCTCTTGAAAAACTGCCCATGTAACATCATCGATAACTTCTTGAGGTGATCTGAGAGTACGCTTCATTTCACGCGCTGATTGCTGAGCAAGAACTGGAAACACTTTAATTCCGGCGTTACGTGCGGCGCGCAAGGCACGTATGTGGCCTGGCGTAGCCATTCCGATGCGATCGCCGGTTCCAATGGCTGGTGCTAAACCTATTGGAGCGGGTTTAGTGTATGGGAAGATTCTTCGCAGCTCTCTAGCGTTTTGAGCGTTACATGGACATATTTTATAGCTTAAAGAACCGTTAAGGTCGCCTTCCTCTTCAGAGAAGAAAATAGTGCAGAGATCAAGGGGGTTCTTAGATGGGTATATTATGGCTAGCTTTCGCCTATATCCCTCCCGTATTAAGAAGAAGGTCGCGCTGTCCTTACTCGAAATCGAGGAAGCATAAATTTTCACTTTACGCCTCCTCTCCTCCAGCAATTTTTTAAATGCTAAAATCTCACTCCTCATTCGCTCTCCCCATACTGCTCTTACTTTAATCGAGCCGCTAATTAACTTTTGTAAGATTCCTTTAAATCCGGAAGAAATTTCCATAAAATATGGTCTTAGGATAAAAATATATTGAGCGGTGACTGCTAAAAGTATTTATCATGGATATATGGGTTCAACCGATAGACCCGTTGGGAAGTCTACCTCTATCTTTCCTAATAGCATTGACGCCCATTTTACTACTTATCCTCCTTCTGTGCTCATTTAAAATGCCCGGATGGAAAGCGGCTCTGATATCCTCAATCACATGTTTTATCGTCTCGCTCGTCGTGTATAAGCCTCCTATTCAAGTAGCGCTCCTAAGCTATATTTACGGGCTGTTATTTGGCATTTGGCCAATATCATGGATAGTTTTAAATGCCATGTTTCTATACGAGGTCTCCGAGAAATGCGGTTGCGTAAAAAGTCTTTCTGACTGGATGAAGAACAGTTTACCAAATGATAGGGGATTATACGCGCTCCTTATATCCTTCCTATTCTGCGGTCTTATAGAGGGTGTTGATGGATACGGTTTTCCCATAGCTATGTCTTCCACACTACTTATAAGCCTAGGATTCAAGCCGCTTGACGCCGTTTGCATATCACTTATAGCAAACACTGTGACAGTGCCATTTGCGAGCCTAGGTGTGCCTATTGAAACTCTAGGCATGGCTTCAGGGTTGGATGTTAGGGAAATATGTCTGCCCCTCTCATCACACTTAACTTTAATATCAGTGATCACTGCGCCTTTCATAGTTTACATGGCGTCAGAAAGCAGAGCTAAGCATAAGGTTTATGAGACCAGCATTATAGCTGGAGCATCGCTAGGCGTATCAATATATCTTGTGTCGATCTATCTAGAGCCACGGCTCTCAGGCATACTGGCGCCGTTATTCTCCATACTGCTAACAATGGTTTACGTTAGGGTCAGATTGGGAGCGAGGATTAAATCCGTGGGTTTTAAGGGTTGGCTCCCATGGATAATAGTCTCAATTTTAATGGGTGTGACAGGTTTTAGAGAACTTCGCAGATCGCTCTCAGTGAAAATGTATGTGCCGGGTTTGCATGAAAAGGTTTTTATACCCCTATATGGCTCAACCCATAGCGCCGTATACGAGTTCCAGCCGTTAGCGCATGGAACTTTAGCGTTAATTTCAGCTTTAATAGTAGCATGCATTTTCAGTTTAAAGCCATCCGCAACACTAAAACTATATATAGGTACTTGGAGAAGAATGAAGTGCACGTTCTTAACTATAGCGGAGATATTAGGTCTAGCCTTTCTCATGAATTATACGGGCTTATCTCTAACATTAGGATACGCGCTTTCATATGTAGGACCATTATTTCCTATTCTCTCAGGCTTTATAGGATGGATTGGGACGTTCGTGAGCGGATCTGAAACGGGCTCCAATGCCCTATTTGGAAACCTTCAAAGAATAGTAGCCGTTAGGTGCGGTCTTTCACCATATTTAACTGCAAGCCTGAATGCTGCTGGAGGGGTTCTAGGCAAAATAATCTCACTCCAGAGCATAACGATTGGTCTCTCAGCAGCAGGGTTAAGAGGAGAGGAGGGGACTATTATGCGTAGACTGATTGGTTACAGTTTAACGCTAACACTTATACTGGGGTTAACAGCCTATCTACAAGCGTACTTTTTAATCTATTAAAGCGCCCAAGCTGTAGAGATAAGATAAAAATATGTGGTGTGGATATAGAGGTCTTTTTCAGGTTAACTGAGAATTTTTTGACTTGCCCTAAAGCATTAAAGCCTTAAACTCTAAATAGAGGCGCAAGGTTGAGTTTTAGAACCTGTTAAATATTCGATAATGGTGTTTACGTCCGCTTCCATCTCAATTGGTTTTGAAGCTATCTTAAAAACGATATCTGGATCCTTTAATCCATGCCCTGTAAGTACGCATACAACTATCTCATCTCTATCTATTGTCTTCATCCTCGCGAGCTTCATTAACCCAGCTACCGCCGCGGCGCTAGCTGGCTCAACAAATATGCCTTCACGCCGAGCCAGAAGCATTTGGGCGCTTAATATCTCCTCATCTGAGACCGTCTCAGCTAAGCCACCTGACTCCTCTATGGCTCTAACTGCCTTCTTCCAGTTAACTGGTGAGCCGATTCTTATGGCGGTTGCAACCGTTTCCGGGTTCTCAACAAACCTTATCTCGCTTAAGTTTTCCTTAAAGAAGTTAGCTATGGGTGCAGCTCCCTCGGCTTGTATGCCGATCATTTCAGGCAGCTTCTCTATTAAGCCAGCTGAGCGCAGCTCCTTAAAGCCCTTCCATATAGCACTAATGTTTCCAGCGTTTCCAACCGGGACAATAACTTTATCCGGCACATTATAATTGAGTTGATCCCATATCTCAAACGCTATTGTCTTTTGCCCCTCAAGCCTGTAAGGATTTATTGAGTTCAATAGGTATACTGGCTGCGTTAGGCAGATCTCCTCAATAATTTTTAACGCCTCATCGAAGTTGCCTCTCACTTGAATTACTTTGGCGCCGTAAATTATGGCTTGAACAAGCTTTCCAAACGCAACTTTACCGGACGGAATAAGAACTATACATTCTAGTCCCGCCCTAGCAGCGTACGCGGCAAGCGAAGCAGACGTATTACCTGTTGAAGCGCATGCAACACGCTTCATGCCAAGCTCTAAAGCCTTAGTTACACCAACCGTCATGCCTCTATCCTTAAATGAGCCTGTGGGGTTTTCACCTTCATTCTTCACATAAACATTTCTCAGACCTATTTCGCAGCCGAGCCTAAAGCATTTGTTTAGGCTTGTCCCTCCCTCACCTAAACTCACTATTTTGCCCTTATCATCCACTGGTAGTAGTTCAGCGTAGCGCCAAACTGAGATGGTTCTCGACTTCCATTCAAGGGATATTTCAGGCTTCATTATATCGCTGCTATACTCAACTGAGAGAAGGTCCCCGCATCTAGAACACCTATAGAGGATGGCATTTGGAGCATATTCAGACCCACAGCTTATACAGGTCAAACGATATCGTTCGCTCATTTTAGTTTCTCCCATACTGAACTTAATCATTCTATTTTCTCCGCCTATAAAATTATTTCAAGGCTTTTAAATAGTAATATTTTGTGAATGAACATTGGAACCAACAGACACGCTCATATGTGTCGAATGTGGAGAGAAAGTGGAAAGCAATTCTCCAAGAGAAAAATGCCCAAAATGCGGTGGAAGGGGCACCCTAGAATATCAAGTTGACTACAACAGGTTAAAGGAGGGGACATTTACAGGGGAATTCTCATTCTGGAGGTATAGGGCGCTTCTCCCGAAAGTAAGGAACTGCGCATCCCTCCATGAGGGTGGAACACCACTATACAGGGCTGAACGATTAGCGAGACATGTTGGGCTGCCGAAACTATATTTAAAGGATGAGACGAGAAATCCCACCGGCTCCTTTAGGGATAGAGCCGCGGCATTACTGGTTTCAAACATGCTGGATTTAGGTTATACGGCAGCCATATGCGCATCAAACGGCAACATGGGCGCATCATTATCTGCATACTGCGCGAAGTATGGCATTTTATGTCATGTTATAATACCGAAGCATGTGGATATGGGTAAGATGGCTCAAATGATAATATATGATGCTATTATCGAGGAATATGGCGAAACAGTTGATGAGTCCATGGAAAGAGCCGAGAGACTGGCTGAGGAGACTGGCTGGTATCAGGCTACATCCGCGTTAAATCCACTTGTTATTGAGGCTCAGAAGACGATAGCTTTTGAAATAGCTGAGCAAATAGGTGTCCCAGACGCCATCATCGTTCCTATGGGTAGCGGAGGAACAATATACTCTCTATGGAAAGGTTTTAGGGAACTAAACGATCTAGGCAAGATAAAAGGTATGCCGAGACTCATCGGAGTCCAATCGAGCGGATGCCCGCCAATAGTAAACGCTTTTCTTGGAAAAGAGGAAGCTCTTAATGCTTTGTGGACTAGAGCTACAAGTATATTCGTACTTAATCCGTCGAAAAAGAAACTCGCCATAAAAGCCATAAAAGAGACTGGTGGACTTGCCCTCTCCGTTTCTGATCAAGAAATGCTTGAGGCTGAACGAGAAATCGCTAAAATGGAAGGTTTATTCGCCGAGCCAGCTAGCTCCGGAACAATAGCTGCCCTCAAGAAACTCGTTCAAGAGTCTATTATAAGTAGAGATGAAAGCATAATCTGCCTAATAACAGGGAGCGGGCTTAAGGCGACAGATGTTTTACAGGCTTTATCGAAGAAGCGCAAAATGGCTTTACTGGAGGCTGAGTTTAGCACAAAAGAAAAGATACTACGCATAATAGCGAGGAGGAGGACGTACGGATATGAGATATGGAAGGAGCTAGGTAAAACAATGACTAAAGCAGCCATATATCAGCATCTAAACGATTTGAGGAACAGAGGCTTAATATCCGTTCAAGTGAAGAACGGAAGAAAATATTTCACGATAACTCAAAGGGGTAAAAAAGTGCTCGCTGCCATAGATGAGATAAAGGTGCTTCTATAAATAATAAAAATGAATGCTAGTAGACAGTAATTTTTATAAGCTTAGTTGTAACTATACTAATCAAGTTATAACTAAACTACGAGGAAGTCAGATGAAGGGGAAACTCTCCAGAAGAATATCTTTCCTAGGTATTTCTATAGCGCTTGTATATGTGGCTACATCCATTTCGGTTCCAATGCCTAAGCCATTAGGCGTCTGGCACATTGGAGATATAGCGTCATTCGTCGTCGCCATATTTTTTGGCCCATTTATCGGCGCACTTGCATGCGGGATTGGCGCAATGCTTTTCGATATATGGAACCCGTTATGGGGCAGCAGCTTCATTATATGGGCTCCAGCAACGCTCATAATTAGGGGGATCATGGGATTTTTGCTCGGGAAAATGAGGAGGATCATCCCCAATAAACCCAGGTTATCCGAAATATTGGCTATGGTAATCGCATCCATTCAAAAGAATGTCTGCTACTTCCTCTATGACTACACTCTTTTCGGAACAGTAGCCTTCCTAGATTTAGTAACATTCTTTCCATTAAGTGCGCTCGACATAATTGTGAGCGTGCCGTTAATCTCCTCGATACGAAAAATATTAAGAGTTGAATACATTTTTAGCTGATGATGTCAGGTATGGACATAGTAGACTCTCATACTCATCTTGGGAATTTCCCGCTTTTCAATGTTAGCATGGATTCCACTGAGATGATAGAGGTTATGGATCGGCATGGCATTAAAATCAGCGTGGTTTTCTCATTACCAAACGAGCTAACATTAAACGCGGTAAAAAAATACCCTGAACGGCTTATCGGCTTGGTGTGGATTAATCCGCATGAAGGCAACTTAGCCCTGCAAAAAATAGATAAGGCAATTAATGAATGGAAGTTTAGAGGAATAAAAATGCACCCTCTCATAGACTCTTTCCTCCCAGATCAAGAGATAGTTTATCCAATAATGGAGAAAGCCCGGAAATATAGAGTTCCAGTACTATTTCACTGTGGTCACCCACCTTGGTCCCTTCCATGGCACTTTGGCAACCTGGCTGAAGTGTATCCCGATGTTACAATTATTCTGGGTCATATGGGTCATGGACACATAGTATATATAAATGGTTCAATTGACGTGGCTAGAAAACATGAAAACATAATTTTGGAGACCTCGGCTATGCCAATGCATAGGAAGATTAAGGAAGCTGTTGAGAAGATTGGCGAGGATAGGGTTATTTATGGGTCAGATATGCCGTTCGGGCATCCATCATTTGAAATAAGAAAAGTTGAGGTTTCCGGTTTATCAGAAAGGCAGATTGAAATGGTTTTAAGTACAAACGCACGTAAAATATTTCGCATATGATGAAAGTATTGTTTTACCGAATACTGTGGTGATTTCTTGATATGGCGTTTTCTTCGAAATATGCTTTAGAAAAAACTAGCGAACTAGTCTCCACGTATTTAAGAAGACATGGGAATAATCTTTTGGGAGCTATTGTTTTCGGCAGCCTTGTCAAAGGAACATGGCGTAGAAACAGCGATGTTGACGTAATGCTACTATTTAATAAATGCAATTACTTAAGGAGCGTGAATTTCCACAATGGCTTAAAATTCGAGATTTACACTATGCCTCTAAAGATGTTTTTCGCACCATTTTCTGGCAACAGAAGAAATCTTTTCTTCGACATGTTCTGTTTACAGGTGCTGAAGTCCGGAGAGATTCTTTATGAAAGAGATCATTTATTGAGTCAACTTTTCGCTAAATTACGGAGGCAGAAAATTCTGCGGGGATATTTAAGTGAAGTGCTGAATAAAGCTCATGGTCTAATAAACGCCGCTGAAAAATACTTTTGTAGGGGGCATATCGGAGACGCTGAGTTAAATCTTCGAGACGCTTCAATTAACGTTGCAAGAGCGCTGCTAATTAAGATAAATGTTCCGGAGATAAATACCCCTAGACTGCTAATTCCACACATACGCAGAAGGTTTCCAGAATTCTACAAAGTTCTCAGAGAAGTCTGCGGATTAGATGAGGTGGAAAAAGATGAAGCTGAAGCTAGAATCAAAGAAGTTAAGGAGATGCTAGGCGACGTCTATTGTAAGTTCGGGAAAGATGTATGGCTTAAAGGAATTATTGATAGAGCGGAGAGCGAGCTATTAAGCGCTGAAGATTGCCTAGAGATAGGTGACATTGATTCAGCGATGCTACAGGCGGAATTCGCCCAATCAATAATAATGAAAAATCTTCCACCGCGCCTCAAACATTTGACGTCCACATCCAAGCCAAAAAATCTTGAAGGGGACAAAATTAAAGAGCACATTGGAGTTCTAAGGGAGATGGAAAAGAAATATTTTTAGGCTTTCTTCTTGCAGGCTTAATAGCATAGGTCTTCCGCAAATTTTGAATAAGCGCATATGCGTTTTAATAAATGCGAAAGTTTTAAATAGTATAGTTTTAACTATACTATTTAAGATTTAACTAGAACAAAGGTTTAAGCAATGTCTGAAGAAAGAGATAAAATGACGCGAAGAATATTTCCAGTCATAAAGCTTGTATTCGCAGCGATCTCGACAGCTTTGGTGTGTATCGCAACAATGTTTTTCAGCATATATGTTCCGGCAACTAAGGGCTTCTTTAATATAGGCGAATCTATGGTCTACCTTTCAGCTATTCTTTTCGGACCCATTGTTGGAGCATTCGCTGGCGGCGTTGGCTCAACGCTCGCCGACATTTTATTGGGCTATCCGCATTATGCTCCAGCGACATTAGTGGTTAAGGCGTTAGAGGGCTTCATAGTCGGATATTTGAGTAAACGTAACCCCAAACTCAGTAGAGTAAAATGGAGGGCTTTGACTTCAATTCTATCTGTTGTTGCGGGAGCGCTTTTGGCGGTTATTGGCTCAGCCTATTATAGTGGGGAAGTTGAATTAACTGTGGGGCAGATAGTCGTCCCGCTATATATTCCAGAGCTGTTTTGGACGGCTCTCGGCTCAATAATCGCTATATCCATAATACTGGCTGGTTTAATCACGGAGCCGGAGGCCGGCTGGACAATCCTATCTATAGTCGCGGGCGGCTCCATAATGGTTCTGGGATACTTCATCTATCAAATGTATTTCCTATTCCCACTTTTTGGCATAGAGGCGATCGCAATAGCCGAGGTTCCAGTTAACATCGGGCAGATGACCATAGGCTTAATTATAGCCGTCCCAGCAGCTAGGATTATCCGAAAATATTCCTGATTGGCGGAAAGTGAAGAGTGCACGTTTAGAATCATGGATTATTAGAATTTCATTTTAAGCATTTTTACATTTAAATCAAAAATTTTGTTTCAAAATGAAGAATTAAAGCTCGAAAATTTAAATGCTTTAAATATCTACTTTTACTTCACTCGGTATATGGATGGGTGCTTGGATATGAGAGCCTTGATTGTGTCTGGTTCCCCCCATAAAAATGGGCTTTGCGCAGCGATATCGAACGAGATCGCAAACGGTATTAAGGAGGCTGGCGGCGAATTCAAGATAATCTCTTTGGCGGAGAAAAACGTTGGCATGTGCAAAGCATGCGTTAGCCCATCATGTTGGCAAGAGATGAAGTGTACAGTGGATGATGATGCGCTTGAATTAAGAGAGTTGCTCAATGATTATGATGCGCTGGCGTTTGTTGCTCCGGTCTACTTTCTCTCGGTGAACGGGCTATCTAAGAACTTTATGGATAGGATGAGGTATTATGGGGAGAATGGGAAGCCAGCTATTGCTGTATCGGTAGCTGGCGGCACGGGTAAAGGATGTATACTTGCATTACAGGAGATTTGCAGGTGGCTTATTATGCTTGGTTTTCGGCCCATAAGCCTGTTGCCAGTGACACGATACAACTTAGATGTGGCGCTTGTAGAGGCTAGAGTTAAGGGAAGACGAATAGTTGGGATGAAGCCTCAACGGTTCTCTAATCTAGCTGAAAAAGTCGCATGTTACGAGTCTCTACCATATATGAGATATAGTATGGTGGACGAAATCCTGTTTCTAGCTAAGGAAGCCATAAATGGGGTTATTAGAAGGGGGAGAGCTGACCTAATAAGCGAGGTTAAAGAGAAAATCGAGGTTGGAGAAAACCTGCTGAAGATCGGTAAGCTTAGCGATGCTATAAAGGTGGTTACGGAAGCTCACGAAGAGAGCATGGGAATATTTAATAAAGTATCTCGTCAATAACCCTATCACAATACATTCTTTATTCTCAAAGATCACTGATTATAGGTCTGAATTAAAATGGGTGGGGAAGAGGATCTAGTTAGGAATATTTTATCGAAGTATAGGGTTGTCGCCATAGTTGGGCTTTCAAGAAGCCCGGATAAAGACAGCTATAAAGTTGCGAGCTACCTAGTGGAGCATAACTTCAAAATAATCCCCGTGAACCCCAATGCCGATGAGATTTTAGGCGAAAAATGCTACGCTAGTTTACTTGAATCCCCGCGGAGAAGCAGAGAACAATTGAGATCATAGATATTTTTAGGCCGCCGGACGAAGTTCCGGAAATTGTTGAGCAGGCGATCCAATTGAGGCGGCTCTATGATAAACTATACGTTGTTTGGACCCAGCTCGGCATAGTTAATAAGCATGCTGCGGATATGGCAAGGAAAGCTGGCTTCACTGTGATAATGGACAAGTGTATTATGCGTGAGCATATTAAGCTTTTTAGTAGAAAATAGAGGTTATTCCTTAAAGGTTTCGCTTAGTAAGCCAAGCTATTTGTCCAGAAGATATTGGGCCAGTATCATCGCATGGTCTTTGTCGTATGGTTCTAGGTGAATTACTTGGTGTATTTTGAATCCATTCTTCTCTAGTATGGCTATCTCCCTCTTGTAGATCTCGCTGGGTTCTTTTGTAACATCTATGCTCCTCGCCTTTATAGCTAGCATTATCCACCCGCTCTTCTTGAGGAAAATCTTCGCGTTATTGGCTAATATCTGGGCTTGCTCTGGCTGGGCTATGTCACAATATATCATGTCGACTTTCTCAACCAGGTTGGCATATTTTTCCGGGAATCTAGCGTCCGCTAAAATGGGCGACATGTTATGCCTATATCTGCAGACATTATCTATCAGCTCCTTTAATGGTCTAGGGGCAAACTCTATGCAGAAAACATGCCCCTCTTCACCAACAATATCTGAAACATGGCTTGCCGTTGTCCCAGAAGCCGCACCAAGATACAAAACCTTGTATCCCGCTTTAATTGGAAGCATTTTTAAGCCCTTAAGTATGGCTGCAGCTATCTTACTCCTATACGGATCCCACACCCTATATTCAACGTCTCCGTGTTTTATCAGGCGTTCACCATAAACATCTCTACCCGGAGCAAGATTCTTTGAAGCTATCCTATGAGAGCCATCTTCAAGGATCACCCTGTATACGCCATCAAACTTTAGCAGAGGTTCAACTTTCACGCTCATCCACCCTCACCATCACTTCTTTTCTTTACGTTTAGCCTTCTTCTTTATCGCTTTAGCCTTTGGCGGACTCGGATATTTTTCCTCTATCTCTTTGACTCTTTGCAACAATTCTTCCTTAAGTTTATCGCCTATATAGTTTCCTGTGAAAGCATCAGTCCTAGCAGCTATGGAAAGCTTACCGGCAAGAGCCCTCGCGATTTTGCCCCTAAGCCACTTTTTAGCCCTAAAAACTAGCGAATGTTGAAAAATAACGCCATGTTTAGGTGGTTTAGCTCCAGTTCTCAGAGCCCTAAAGAGCGCCTTCTCAGCTCCTAAGACTTGCACCGTACTTGCCGGCAGTTTAGCGAGGTTTTCTAGTCCACCGGCAAGGGCTATCAGCCTAGCCCCTAGGGAGGGGCCTGCGAGTGCTCTGAGGTTCGGCGCTACATCTTCCATAAGTGCATCTATATATTTTTCAAGGTTTGCCCTAGCCTCATAAAGCTGCAATATATTTTTGGAGATTCTCCGTATATGCTCTATATCTACGTCCTGTAGGTCGGCGCCCATAGAAGACTTAGCTGCATCAGATATTTGTAGGGCTTTGCTTTCTGGAAGACCTTCCTTCTCAAGCCTTTCAACAGTAAAGTTGTCTCTTCGCCCAAGAGTATAGACCAGCTTCGCGTATGTTTCATGCTTCTCCACCAAACGGTTAAGCTCCGGAAAGTGAACACCATACCACTCACGTAGGCGACTCATGAAAAGGTTTAATGTCTGATCTAAGTCGTCAAGCGCTTGAACGGCTTGGACGACAAGTAAATCTCTCTTTTCAGTAGCTTTCTTAATCCTGATCTTCGAGAGCTCCATCGTCACATCATGTATCCAGCGAGTTATCTCAGAGGGCTTATTAATGAAACCGAGCTCAACGCCTAATTCACCCATGTTCTCACGTATCTTTTCACTTAACTCAATAGAAGAACCCACCTCAACATTAACCTTAAACTCTTCTCTTATAGCGTTCGCTAGTTCCGGATTATTAAACAAGAAGTCTGTATATCTCTGATCCTTTAGTCTTTTAATCAACCTCTTTACTTCGGGTATCGGTTTACCCTGCTCAAGAGCAAAAAGTTTCTCGGCGATTTTAACGGGATCCCTATCGAAAACCTCTTTATCTATTAATTTGCCATTCTCACTTAAGCATAAGATCCCCATAACGCTCGGTATAACTGCAACCTTCAATTTATTCACCGCGTCGCTTTTCCCCTTAAAACTATAGCGTGTTCACATAAATATATATTGCCAATAATTTTACGAAGTGAAGAGGCAAAATTCTCAAGTATATGGGGGGGATCTGCCCATCCTTTACATTTAAACATTCATTTAAATATGGATCAATACCGTGGTGAAAACTATATATCTGCGCAAACACTGGTTTAATGTTACGAGGAACATCAGAAGATGGGGAAGCGTTTTCTCCTAAGCGTAATAGTGAGCGTAATTATACTCGTATTTCTATTCCTGAATTTCTTGGAGTTTAAAGAGTTCTTAGATGCCATGCTCTCTGTAAACTTTTTGCTCTTTTTAGCCAGCGATATACCATATGTTATACAGGCGCTTTTAATGGGTTATAGGCTTTCTTGGGCTATGAACAAGAGCGGTGCTAAAACCAGTTTGACTGATGGTTTTATCGCCCATCTTTTTGGTATGCTTGGCAGCGACTTTAGCGTTGGGAGGTTTGGGTATTTAGCATCATCATTGCCGCTTAAATCTAAACTTGCTGGAAACCTAGGGGTCGTCTCAACGCTGGTTGTGGTAGATGTAATCGCTAAGGCCATATTTAGCATGATTTCAGCTCTCTTCTTTATATGCTTCCTTAGGCTGGAGATAAGCCCCTTCTTGTTCGCATTCGCCGCATTAATCATCTTTATTGGCATCCTATTCTTTGCCATCGCTAAAAGCCCTAAATTAATGATTTTCATCTCGAAAATACCTATAATAGGAAGAAGAATACTGCCATATTATCAAGACTTTAGAAGCTCGCTTGAAAGTTTAAAGAGCGGACTTTTCTTCCTCTTTATCTTTCCGGTTTTGGGATGGATACTACGCGGATGCGAATGGATTATCCTCGGATACGCTGTAGGAATATACTTTCCATTTCATGTTTGGCTTATGCTTCATCCTATACTATCGCTCACTAGGCTCATCCCGATCACAGCGGCGGGCTTAGGAATATTTGAATTAACATTTATAGCGCTCTTCCCAAACCTAGAGCCAGCAAAACAGGTCACGTTCGGTTTACTAGACATGGTGAACAACAGTCTCGTCGACATCTTCGGACTGCTATCTATATGGAAAACAAAAGAAATTAAGTGACCTAACTTCTTAAAAGGACGCTATTTTCTCTTCACTCTTTAAAAAGGCTTTCTGCCTTTAACCTAGCACGCATTTTCTAATGTTACTAGAAAAACAAACTAACATTTCAGAGAATTAGTAGAATTAGTATATCGAAAGCTATAAAACTATAATTATCGTTAAATATGGATTTAGCAGACGACCATCCAACTTAAGAGGGGAAAATTAGTAATTCAATAAAAAGTTATAAGCTAAGAAAGTCGGATGGTGATAAACGGGTACGTTCACGCAGATCATGTGTATTGCCATTACCAAATATTTTCATGAGAGAGAAGATAAAACCTTTGTTAAGCAATTTAGGCGAGGATTTATAAGATGATTGCGATTGACCTGAGAACACGGGTCGCCGGCTTAGATATGCCTAACCCAACGATGTTGGCGTCCGGCATACTTGGAACAACAGCCGATATCTTGAGAGAAGCCGCCAATGCCGGGGCTGGTGCTGTAGTAACGAAATCCGTTGGACTTAAGCCTAGAGAGGGTTACCCAAACCCAACGGTTATACAGGTTGAGTGCGGCTTCTTAAACGCCGTCGGTCTTCCAAACCCGGGGATACGTAAGTTTGTAGATGAGATAAGAGGCTTAAGGGATCTGAAAGTTCCATTAATTGTTAGTGTTTTCGGCTTCTCCCCCAAAGAGTACGCTGAAGCCGCGAGGTTGGCTGTAGAAGCTGGTGCAAGCGCAGTGGAGCTTAACCTATCCTGCCCGCATGTTAAGGGTACTGGAGCTGAGATTGGGCAGGATCCGCAAACCGTTAAATTAATCGTTAAAGCGGTTAAAAGTCGAGTTAATAGGCCAGTCTTCGCAAAGCTAACGCCAAACACTTCCAGTATATCTAATTTAGCTGAAGCTGCTGTTTTAGCTGGCGCCGACGCTATTACAGCCATAAACACTGTAAGGGCTATGGCGATAGATATTGAGACGTTTAGACCAATACTTGCTAATAAGTTTGGCGGGTTGTCAGGCGCCGCCATAAAGCCCATAGCTGTCAGATGCGTTTACGAGATATATGAGGCGGTTAATGTGCCGATTATTGGCTGCGGCGGTATAAGAGACTGGAGGGACGCCGTGGAGTTTATGCTTGCAGGAGCATGCGCTGTCCAGATAGGTTCAGCCATAGCTCTGGAGGGGCTATCCATCTTTAAAAAGATATGTGACGGCATATCTAAGTTTCTTGAGAGGAAAGGTTTTAGGAGCGTAAATGAGATTGTTGGGCTGGCACATAAAAAATAACATGCTACGCGTCGTGAAGATACTTGACATTAAGACTGAGAACCCTTCTGTTAAAACACTATTCTTTAGAGACGAGATGTGCAGCTCAGCGGGACCTGGACAATTTATTATGGTGTGGATCCCAGGGATCGATGAAATCCCCCTAAGCATATCCTCTACCCGTCCGGAGGGATCCTCATCAATAACAGTTGCGGAAGTCGGTGAAGCAACAAAAGCCCTCACTAGATTGAATATCGGTGATTTGATAGGGGTTAGGGGTCCCTTTGGGTCAAGCTTTAAGGTTACTGATGGGAGAGCTCTGGTAATCGGTGGCGGGACTGGTATGGCTCCCCTAATGATGCTCATAAATAGGCTTGTTGAGGAGAATGTTGAGGTAACCGTAATTGAGGGTGCGGTGGATTCGAGTAAACTAATTTTCACAGAGGAGCTAAAAGCCTTATCGGAAAATTATGGAGTTAGAGTCTTCTTTACCACAGAGGATGGAAGCTATGGAGTTAAGGGGCTTGCAACCAACCTAGCTAAGAAGCTTTTGCGCCGCGAAAGATTTAATATGATTTATACCTGTGGTCCAGAAAAAATGATTAGGAAAGTGTATAATATGGCTAGATACTACTCGGTTGAGCTCCAAACGAGCTTGGAGCGGTATATGCGATGCGCTATAGGGATATGTGGAAGCTGCACTATAGGGAAATATAGAGTTTGCACGGATGGCCCTGTGTTCGATATGGTTAGGTTAAGGGAGATCGAAAAATATCTTGGAGCCTATAGGTATAATGAGAGGGGTGAGAAAGTTCCCATTTAAAGTCGAATCTCTCCAAATCAATATGTGTATATGAGGACATTAACGGGAAGATTTAACTCGACTGAGAGTCACCTTTCTCTTCTTTATCTTCCTTCAAAAGATCCTCAATTCTCCTCAATATTGGGGCTTCCTTAGTCTCAAGCTGCCTATTTACGATAATCGCGCGTACTTTCCTTGGGTTAGGTACACCATACAATGAGAAGTATGTTGCTGCTCTAGGTCTACTGGCGCTCTTTTTTCCACCAAAGCCTACACCAATACTGCTTTTCCCGCCTGGCGCTGTCGTCGCCGATAAGTATGCTAAGGATGCGTCTTCCCCTAAGCCGAAGCCAGATTCAGATATTGGGATAATTGTACCATAATTAAAGATCCTGCCGAGCAATCCTTGATCCACATATATATCGGAAATCTTATCATACATTATTTCCCTAATCTCTTTACCAATAAACTTTTTTACAGTAATGATCCTGTAGTTTGTCAGAAAATAACTGTGCCCCTTCCTATAGATTTCTGTTAGAAGTAATCCTGCTGCCGCGAAGATATATAGAAGCCAGATTTTAATCGTTGCTTTTGGCATGAATGCTAAGTATTGTGGTAGAGGAGAATATATTTCGATCAATGTTCCTGCGAGGGCTATTAAAACCATATATATCAGGGGCGCCTTACTAACCCATAAAACACCAATCAGCAGCCCACTTAACACAAGAATAAACCAGAAAGTCACGAGGAAGAATAAGCTCTCCGCGTCTATTCCCGGGATAAACCCGAACAGCAGGTTTAAAAAACCTGTGAAACCAGTTTTTAGCTCCATGAGTTCATGGATCTTTAAGTATAGAAAGTGTAGAACCACAGCCAAAAAAATCAGGTAGATACTTGCAAGATAATATTTTAGGAAGGATAGGGGGTGAGGCTTAATATAAGCATCTATTCTTTCATCCTTTAAGAGGTCGAAATCGTAGCCTTTAGCCATTGTTTCACCAACACTAGCCTAATACAACAGCCAAGTAAATAACTTTTTGTATTAGTTGAGGGGGCCGCTTAAGGGTTTACGCTGCCTTCCTAAGCCAAATCCTCAGGATTTCTCCGGCTAAACTATATGTTGCTGAATGAGCTTCTCCGGGCGGAGCTCCTCTTCTCATTACCACCGACAACGTCTCTGCAGCTATATAGTCTCCGAAACTCTCGAAGACTTCGGTTAATATTGGTCCTGCCTCATAGTAGGTCTCAATATGGTCCGCTATGTTAAATCCAGCTTCCTTCCTCTGGTTCTGTATACGTCTGACGATATCTCTGGCGAGGCCTTCCAGCTTAAGGTTTTCCGGAATCACTTTATATACGCCAACAATTACATTGTCCTCCTCCGAAATCGAATAATCGTCCTTAGGCTCCTCTACAATTCTTATCTCCTCCGGCAGGAGCCTTATCTCCCGCCCTTCAACACTTAAACTTAAACCCCCGCTCTTCACGGCGGCAATAGCTTCCTCTGCGCTCATTTTTTCAATAGCTTCCTGGATTTTTGGAAGTAATTTGCCATACTTTTTACCGAGGATTTCTGGAATAATTTTAATAGAGTAGTTGAATAGTTCGCTTCTTTGCGTTGTCAGAGATAAACGCTTAACGTTAAGCTCGTCCATTATTATGCTTTTAAGCTTCTCTACGCGTCTCACTACATCCTCACTGGCAACTACTTTCGCCTCCAGTAAAGGTTGCCGCAGTTTAATGCCAGCTTTGTTACGGGCTGAGCGCCCTAAGCTGCAGACTTTAACGGCTAAATCCATATCCCTCATTAAATCCTCGTCGATAATACTCTCATCAGCAGTAGGCCATTCATTATGATGAATGCTTTCAGAAGCGTTTGGGTTAACGCTGCGCACAATGTTTTGGTATATCTCTTCTGTTAGGAATGGTATGAATGGGGCAAGAAGTTTAATTAGCGTCGTTAAACATGTGTAGAGAGTCGTATATGCAGCATTTTTGTCTTCATCCCGCTCGCTCTTCCAAAACCTTCGCCTAGACCTTCTAATATACCACGTGGAGAGCTCGTCAACAAACTTCTCTATGGCGATTGCGGCATCATATGGATTGAAGTCTTCAAGGTATCTGGTCACATCCTTAATTAATACGTTAAGCTTTGAGAGAGCCCACTTATCGAGAAGCGACAATGATTCGTATGTTACAAGGTTTTTAGGAGACCATTCATCTAGGTTCGCGTACGTCACAAAGAAGCTATATATGTTCCATAGCGGTATCAGGAATCGTTTCTTCACCTCCTCAGCTCTCTTATAGCCGAAGAGAAGATTCTGCTCAGGCCTGGTTGTACAGTATATCCAACGCATAACGTCAGCTCCCATCTTCTCTGCAGCCTCATCAAACCATATGACGTTACCCCAAGACTTATGCATCTCCCGACCCTGCTCGTCAAGGACAAGTCCATGTCCGAAACATACTTTGAAGGGAGGCTCACCCTCCATAACAGTGCTCATTGCGAGCATAGCATAAAACCAGTTTCTGAATTGTCCCGGAAGAGACTCGCAAACAAACTCCGCCGGAAACCATTTCCTCCAGTATTCCCTGTCAAATCTGTAGCGTATAGTTGAGTAGGCAACTATGCCAGCGTCAAGCCATGGGTTCCCAACATCGGGTATACGTGACATAAGTGAACCGCATTTAGAGCACCTTATCTTAACAGCATCAACCCAGGGTCTATGTGGGGTATGCCCTTCAAAAATCTCCCAGCCTTCAACAGCCTTAGCTTTAAGCTCCTCTTTACCGCCTATAACCTCAAAGTTTCCGCATTTCTGGCACTCCCATATTGGTAAGGCTAACCCCCAATAACGCTTCTTAGATATCATCCAGTCCTCCATGTTCTCAAGCCAGTTCAGCTCGTGCTGAAGCCCGTAATCCGGTATCCAACGAACCTTCTTCGCCACCTCCATTATCTGATAGCGAAGGTTTTGGGCTTTCTCCTCCTCAGTTATCTCCTCAAGCGGCTTGTTAAGTTTCTTACCCATAGATATAAACCATTCATCAACCAAACGAAACACTAGCTCGTTTCCACAACGCCAGCAGACTGGATAACGGTGCCTGTAATCCTCAACCTTAAAGAGCAATCCTTTACTATTCAAGTCCTCAATTATCGGCTTAGATGAATCATAAACATGCATGCCTGTATACTTGCCAAATCCATCAACGAAAACCCCGAATTCGTCGAGCGGAGCTATCGTTGGCAACGCATATATTTTTCCGAGCTCAAAGTCTTCTTTCCCGCATCCAGGGGCTATATGAACGATGCAGGTTCCCTCCTCCTCTGTAACGCCATCCCACAATATAACCCTATGCGCTTCAACGGCGCCGGATCTTATTTGAGCTGGAAGCTCATCAAAAGGTCCCTCGTAAACCCATCCCTCCATTTCGATGCCTTTTATCTCCTCAATTATCTCATAGCTTCCCTTAGGCAGAATTCTATCTAAAGCTGGTTTGCCGAGATAGAAGTATTCGTCGCCGTACTTAACTTTCACATACGTTATGTTTGGATGGACCGCTGCCGCAACATTAGATGTAAGCGTCCATGGCGTTGTCGTCCATACGAGCAGCGACTCTCTCACTCTGCCTTTAAGAGGGAATCTAAGAGTTAAGCCCGGGTGAACTAATTCTTTATAGCCTTCAGTAACAATCTCATGCTCTGAAAGCGCCGTTGAACACCTTGGGCACCATGGCATAACATCTGTGCCCTTATAGATCCATCCCCTCTCATAGCACTTCTTTAGGAAAGCCCAGATCATATAGTTGTTCTCGTCTGAGAATGTAAAGTATGAGCCGCCTATCTCAGGCGATCCTAGCTGACCAACAATCCTCTCAACCGTATCA
>Ga0105162_1000146_pt1 | contig 47291 bp, 48 predicted proteins | sample JNZ201metaG_FD_81532 | JGI IMG/M metagenome (GOLD analysis project Ga0105162, IMG submission 81532) | Hot spring microbial communities from Jinze hot spring, China to study Microbial Dark Matter (Phase II) - JNZ 20120812A | ecosystem: Environmental > Aquatic > Thermal springs > Hot (42-90C) >...
GCTTCACGACCGTACGTCCTACTCGCACCCTCCTTCAGGATTAAGACGGGAATACCGTAGGTCGACATATGTCACACCCCATTAGAATTACATTAAAGACTTCTATTTAAGCTTTTATCAAACCTTTCAGATATCCGCAACACACACCAGCACTAACAGCTTTAAGTAGTTGCTTCAGGCTTCACAACCGCTCACATCGGTCAATACTCGTGAAGAACTTGACAATGCGGAAATAGCCCAATGGAGAACAAAAGCTCCCCAGGGCTCTCCCCGAGCTACCCAAGGCATGGAGTACTTAGTTTACCCCAAACGCCCTCGAGTTCGACGAAGTCACAAGCGGGATGCGGGAAAACATGGGTGGGTAGCAGCAGCATCACCTACTATAAACCCGTATAAGAGCTGAACTCCTATAGGTGACTAGAGAGTTATCACTATACTACAGTTACTTCTCGAATACCTAGCTTTTTAGTTAAGTAAGCTGCGAATTCTTCAGCACCATTACTTCGAGCTTTCACTACGTAGACTCTACTAGGTCTTACCTGGGTTACGTAGTAAATTAAGCCCCTAAAGTCAGAGTGGTCACTAAAGGCTACATGCCAAGTACGTGTAGTTAGCTTTCTAACAGGCTTTTCGAATTCCCAACCACTCAATACAACGGAGTTCGTACCTCGCGGTACTCTACGCTGCGCTCTAGTTGTGTGGTCTAAGTACACATACCACCCGTCCCGCATTACTTCTTCAGCTTCTCGACTACCCGCAAGTAGGTAGTCACCTACTCTACTCCCCAAGCTCTCCACCTTCTTAGTCATCATGTACACCTTAGGGGGCAGTACGAACGGTGCGTCAATACCACCACTCCTAAGTAACTCCATAACCTCGTTGATCTTCCCGTAGTACCCGTAGATGTAGACACTACCCTCCGAAAGCAACTGCCTAACTAAGTCTACTAGTAGTACCTCAATTACGTCATCAAACTCTCTCACGTAAGAAGGCCTACCGTATACGGCATCTACGACTAGAGTATCGGCCTCAACTATCGGAGTGCCGACCCCAGGCTTCTTGAAGTCACTACTATACAAGACCCTACACCCTCTCTCAGACTCTACAAGAACTTGAGCTGTTCCAGGTATGTGGTGGCTCTTGACGAGCTCTACGTATATATCACCTACCTTAACTCTAGACCCGTAGCTTAACGACATCGAGCTCCCGATTGAGTACCCTAAGACCGGGAGCCAGCTGAGTGTGATATGCGTCCCAAATATCCTATACGAGCTCCTAACACTTGAAGCCAGATTCACCGTATGGTCGCTGTGTACATGAGTTACTACTCTAACTCTAGTTGGAACATCTCCATGTCCGTCTATGACAACACTATTTGAAACGATTATCCCCCCATCTTTCTCGATTCTAACACTACACTCACTCAATACGCACCAACTCCTCCCTACACACTCTACTAGTAAAGCAAACACTAGATTTTTAAAACACTAAGAGACATAGTGTAAACCTCTATCCTACTACTCTACCGCAGTAAGTCGACCTAGAGGAGTTCAATACTGCTTCATCAACGCATTACTAGCAGTCTGCGAACTAATGATTCCCTAGCTTACTTCCAGTCATGACAAAGTAGCTTCCCACAGTTCTTTATGAGCCACTCAGCCAAACCTCTAAAAGCCTTCGCCCTATGGGAGACCTTGTTCTTTTCCTCAATACTCATCTCGGCAAAAGTCTTAGTGTAGCCACTCGGTATAAAAATGGGGTCAAACCCGAAGCCCCCGGTACCTCTAGGTTCTTCCGATATAGTGCCGTATACTACTCCTTGAAAGAGCTTCACACCTCTAACTCTCGGGGCGGCGAGAGCTATTACTGACTTAAAGACGGCGTCCCTGTCTCTCACTCCCTCCATTAACTTCAGAATACCGTGTATTCCTATAGTCTTGTATACGTAGCTACTCAGCGCACCTGGAAACATCTTTAGCTTCTTAATGTAGAGCCCGGAGTCTTCGACTATGACGGGCTTCCTCACTGTAAGGTAAGCTACTGTAGCAGAGTATAGAGCAACTTCTTGAATGCTTTCAGACTGTACTTCAACCTTTGGTATGTCTAGTGGGACTAGGTCTATTCCATGTTCTCTAGATAGATAGCTAAGCTCTCTTATCTTTCCTTGGTTTCTCGAGACTATGTAGAGCCTCATTTCAAGCTACACCGATATCAACTATATGATCCAGACTCTGCGGTAATATACGGAACCGATTAGCTCTCACTCACACACGAGTAGTGAAAGCGAAGAGCGTAGTTGATATAGAAAGAGCATTACAGTTTAAACTTACTGCAATGCTTTTAAGTAACGTAAGCAACCAAATTTAAGGGGTAGACTTGGGGAAGAGAAGGGAGGTCAGCGAGCCTGATGACAGTAAGAAGGAATCGAGACTTAGTCTAGATTTCAAGGTAGTTTATGAAGACCAAGAAGTACTCGTGATAAGAGCACCCACAGAAGACGAGCTAGTAAACATAATACTGAGACTACTCAACGAGAAGCCAATGAACATTAAAGAGATACACCAATACCTACCTGGAATCGCTAGTGAAGATAAAATAAGGAAAACACTAACTAAGCTAGTGAATGAGGGCAAGGTCTACGTTCTCGAAGACGGCCGCTTCATAGTGGTCGGAAGATAAGCTACGAGGTGCAAGCGTTGGCTGACCAGCAGTCTTTATCGCAGAGTACTGCGTCGAAACAGCTTACAGAAAGAGCTAGGTGGGTCGAGAAGATAATAAAGTCGGCAAAACAAACCTACAAGCTGTGCCCCTACTTCGATAAGAAAACGAGTTCTTGCTTTATTAAGATGATGAAGTCTCAGAAGAAGGCTAAGTGCGATAGAGAAGGTAAGTTCGATACGTGCCCAGTGTTCATAGACTTCATAGGAGAGCAGTACGATAAGCTAGTTGTAACTCAAAAAGTACTACCTCAAGACTTCCGCGACCTACAGCTAATCATATAGTACACGAAGAACCTTGAGATACTGGTTAGGGTCTGTCTAACTCCTCGTTGAAGTACGCATTAGCTACTTATAACTCTAGAGGAGCAAGTAAGGTGATAGAACGTGATGAGAAGAGGGTCTGGTGATCTATGAACGCTGCTGGAAATGCTGAACTCTCTGAGCAATTACGGAGTAAAAATGCTTACTCATCAGTCATTCTCGTTCTAGGTGCGTGGCTAGCTCTATGCGGAGTTCTTCTTATAACTAGAGTTCTAAACAGGTTTGGAACCGTGAGTAATAGAGAGCTGTACGATGCCGCAGCTCTCAGCTCGCTAACCGTATTCATTACTGTATTGATAGTAACTAGCTTTCTTAAGGTAAGAACGAAGGAGGCCGTCATGCTCTCTTCAGCACTACTCGTAGTTACGTACTACGCTAGACTTCTCTACTTACTTCAGTCGGAGAGAGGTAGTGCGCTGATACTACCTTTGTTCAACATAGTAGAGTTCGAGAGAGTGACATCAGGAACCGTGACTTTAGACCTAGGGCAAATAGGTCTCTACACTCTACTCTACTTTCTAGCTAAAGACCCATCAGTAAGAACCTATCTAAGAAGAGCCTTTACCCCAAGTAGCTCTCGCTCATAGTATCAACTAGAGAAAGCTGAAGCCTCACGCAATTGTTTCAGTTTTCATGTAAGTTATTCTACCGTGGATTGAGCTCGCCCACAATGCGGGTACGTAGCAAAAACCCGAGTGGGTGGGGCATCCAAAGCCAGGATGTGGGGGTTTCCCCACGGTCATGAACCCGAGCTGAATGAGGGAGAGCTGTGTGTTGGGGTCACCCCGAGCGAGGGAGACCGACGATGTGGGTACTGACGAGGATGTCCCGAGGTCCGTGAAGCGAGGGGTTGACATCAAGTCACGTCAACCAACACGAAACCCAAACCCTACTAAATAGTAGAATACCGAGGATTAATGTAGTTTAAGGTATTCTCGTAACTCCTACTTACGAATATATAGCGAGAGTGTAGCGTGGTGTGTGGGAGCTAGTGTTGCTTAGTGAAATAATTAGGAAGTGCTCTGGAAACTCTATATGTGTAGTCGAAGGCTTTAAGCTACTGCTGGATAGAGGCTATACTCCAGAACCTGAAGAAGTCAAGTACGTCTCGGCTTTAATGGGGGAGCCTACGAAAAAAGTCGATACCTTTAAGAGTAGGTACATCGACGTCTTCACTCGTCTCTTAGAGAAGAACTGCTACTACTTCGACAGTAAGTCCTTATGTATATACTCGTGGAATCCGAGAGTGCCGGTTAGGTACTTCCCAGTATCACTAGATGCTACTGGAACAATCGTACTCCTAGATGAGAGCGAGGTGTCTCTAGTAGCGTACCCAACCCATAGGACCTACGACCTAGAGGGCAGAGGTGTAGAGCTCCCTGACCCCGAGAGAGTTGGAGTTGCTGAAGTAACGTCTCGAGTTGATGGATACCAGATTACCTTCTACTTTAATCCCTTACTAGATAGGTGGATCCCAGCCACGAGGTACTCTCTCCACAACATGAGGTATGTAAAGAACAGAGTAGTAGTTGGAGACTTAAGTAGTGTAACAAACCCTTACGTAGCTGCGGCAGACTATATAGCGAGTAGTGAAGGTCTCTACGATAAGATCAGGCACTTGAGGGGTTGGACTCTCACGTTCGTTCTCGAAGCTCCAGAGCCTGCAGTAGTTAAACCCAACATAGAGCTATACAGCTACGAGAGCTTCAGGCTCTACCTAGTAAACGCCCGCAGCCCCGAAGGTCGCCTACTAACAACGCGAGAATCTTCCCAGGTAGTGAGCTGGAATAGTGTTCCAATAGAGAAAGTCGAGATAAATACTGCGTCTGAACTTAAGAAGTTAATAGACACGTGGACTTGGGATATTTACCGCAGGTCTAGGTTCATAAGGTTTCTATCTCAAGACCAGGTAAGACCTTACACGATCGAAGTGAGATCTAAGCTATACGAAAACGCTGTACTAATTAAGTACTCATCGGACCCCAAGTCACTCCTAGTCTTAGCTTCCCACGGACTAGATAACGAGGCAGTAGAGCTATTGGTAGACTACAGAGATATGAAGAGTGTCGGTAGAGAGATATGTGAACTGTATAAAACACTCAAAAAACTCGTCTCAGAGACTCTAATTCTTCCAGTCCTTGAAGAAGCTATGAGAGATGCGGGAGTACCTAGGGACCTCTTCGGAGAGCTAGAAAAAGCTAGGCGCTCGGGAGATATAGACAGATTCACTAGAAAGCTATCACTATCTCTATCAGGTGGAAACCTGTATGACACGAGAGAAAAGCTTAAAGCTTTTATAGAGACTTTAACCAAGCGACGAGGACCGCAGGCAACCTAGGGAGTTTAAAAAGTGTCATCGAAACAAACTATGTAGTGGTGGCAAGAGTGTGCGGTATTATAGCAATAGCAGCTAGCGAGAGGAGAAAGGACCTAGGCTTGCTCTTAACGGAAGCTCTAAAGAGGTTGGAGTATAGAGGATATGACTCGGTGGGGATAGCCGTCATAGACGGTGGTGATCTATACATAGCTAAAAACGTGGGGACAGTCGAGTCAGTAGCTAAGTCTGAGGACTTCGCAGCTTTCTCCGGTAGCGTCGGCATAGGCCACACTAGGTGGGCCACGCATGGAGCGCCAACTAGAGAGAATGCTCACCCACACGTAGACTGTACGAAGAAGATAGCCATCGTTCATAACGGGATAATAGAGAACTACGCTGAACTTCGAGATATGCTTAAGAGCAGGGGTCACACGTTTACTAGTGACACAGACACAGAAGTCATACCTCACCTCATAGAGGAGATCAAGTCTAGTGGATTAGATACTTACTCAGCGTTTAAGAAAGCCGTATCAATGCTTAAAGGAACTTTCGCTATTGTGGCTATAGACAGTGATGATGCTAGAAAGATATTTTTCGCTAGGAGAGTATCTCCACTAATAATAGGAATAGGGGTCAACACGGTTCTAGCCTCAAGCGATATTGTGAGCATACTTCCATTCACTAGGAACGTAATAGTGCTTAACGACGACGAGTTAGGGTACGCCGAGCCCGGCAAAGTGTTTATTGAGGTAATTAACGGTACTCCTGTAGATATAGCGAGTAGAGTACAGCGAGTAGAGTACAGCATCGAGGAGTTTAGCAGGGGACCGTATGAGCACTACATGATTAAGGAAATCCGCGAGCAGCCCTACGCTCTCTCACAGACTATTTCCGGTCTAGTTTCTGCTAGAGACGAAGTGGATAAGTCCATTAAGATCCTTAGAGATTCGAGCACTATATACATAGTTGGAGCCGGTAGCTCGTACCACGCCTCACTAGCTGGTGCTCTCTACCTTAGATACTACGGATTTAAGGCTCATGCTGTAGTAGCCTCAGAGGCTAACATACATCTCCGCGGATTAAGGGCAGAAGATGCTGTAGTAGCTGTGAGCCAGTCTGGAGAAACTATAGATACTCTACTAGCGGTTAGAGAATCTAAGAAGAAGGGTGCTAGAGTTATAGCGATAGTAAACAACCCACTCTCGACAATAGCTAGAGAGGCTGATACACACATCTACATGAGGTCTGGACCTGAAATATGTGTCGCAGCAACTAAGACGTTCACGTCTCAAGTCGCAACTCTCTTGTATCTAGGTTCGACTCTAGCTGACGATAGCTCGCGGACACCGAAAGCACTAGAAGCCCTTAAGAAGCTACCCTATGTTGCGGCTTCTATCATCGAGTCTACAGAAGAGAGAGTGAAGGTCTTAGCTAAGAGGATGTCGAGCGCTCAATCGGCCTACTACCTAGGGAGAGCCTTCGGATACCCTATCTCAGCTGAAGCCGCACTAAAGATAAAAGAAGTAGCCTACGTACACGCCGAAGCATACCCGGCTGGTGAGTCTAAGCATGGACCGATATCGCTAGTAGTCAACGGGTTCCCGGTTGTTTTTACAGTTATTGGAGAACTAGACGAGCTAATAGAAGGCAATATTGAAGAGATGAAGTCTAGAGGTGCGTACGTAGTAACAGTTCTCCCAACGAACAGAGTGACTCCAACGATAGTGAATAACAGTAATGAAGTCATACAGCTACCTCAAGTACCACTAGAGGTATCACTAGTGACTTACGTAATACCTCATCAGCTACTAGCTTACTATACAGCACTTGAACGAGGATATAACCCAGACAAACCTAGAAATCTAGCGAAAACAGTTACAGTGTTCTAAAAACCCTACACTCCGTGTACCTGGACTATAACCGTTCTTCTGCGAGGACCATCAAACTCTAGAAGAAGCACCTCCTGCCACGTACCCCTCGCTAGTCTACCCTCCAATACTGGTAGCACTCTAGATTGACCGATTACTAGAGAGGCTATGTGAGCGTGAGCATTGTCATCTATCTCATCGTGCCTCCAGCCAGCTCCAGCTGGGAAAACCTTCTTTACCCAAGCAATATAGTCTTCTACTATTCTTGGCTCATACTCGTTAACTGCTATAGCAGCTGTAGCGTGAGGAACAAAAACGAGGACGTACCCACTTCTAATACCAGACTCGCGAACTGAGTTCTCAATAAGCTCAGTTATTCTAATAACTTCGAACTTACTTCTTGTCTCAATAGAGTACGTTTTCGAGTGTACTCGATAACTCACATTCAACCCAAGAATACCTTTAAGTAATATTTTAAGCTACGCTTTCACTGTCTGAACAACCCATGAAGACCGAGCAGCAGTGCGTGTTTCTAGCTAAACTACGGTGACTTTACGCGAAGTCCTCAGAAGGAGTGTTAATGACGTAGTTGGTCAGTGTTGACTAAGAGCTAAATAACCTAATTAAAAGAGTTATTGCTATAATACGCTTTAGGTGTAGTCACTCCAAAAGTAAAAGACTTCGTAATATCTTATAGCATCTAGAGGTGCTATTTAGTTCATTGGTGATTTAGTTCAGCGTGCTTATTAGAAAAAGAAGTGGTTAGGACTATGAGCTATATTAATGAGCCTTATACAGTACTAAGAGACGACTCTCGATACCACCCGATCGACCTAGAGTACCTAGACGACGTCATATCAGGAATAGTGTTCATCAACTCGGTGCTAAGTATAACTAACTCCCTCGGATATAGTGAGCATTCAGAAGAGCTTGTAAAGATCCTTAAGGAGTACATCGGGAAGTTCATAGAGACTCTATCAATTGAGGGAACCTACGTACCCGGCCTCGCTTCTCTTTTAGCTACAAAGTTAAGTAAGAACCTATGGGAATTAGATACGTCTGACAGCGCCCTCATGGAGTTTTTAAACATGTTAGTTGGCTATAGAATCGAGCTCGCTAGAGGGAACCTGGGAGCGGAAGACTCAGAAGAACTGCTTAAAGCTGTTTGCTACTACCTACGCATACCTTCGTGCGAGGAAATAAAGCAGTACCTACAGCCACTAACGCCTCCACTAGCGCTTCAAGTAGCTCTAACGAGTCTAGCCCTATCTGTCGGTGGGTTAGGTGTCTAAGTTGGCAATACATGACACAGATATTCTCTCCGAAAAGCTTATTGACGTAGTGATTAGAGTAGCAGTAGGATTCAAAGTCCGAAACTTCAAGCTAAAAGCAACTTCTTCAAGTTTTGAAGAAGCTGTATCTAAAGCTATCGAGTATTCGTCAAAGCATATAGTGCGAGTGATTAACAAGCAGTTCTACTGTAATCTATGCGGAAAAGGTCCATATACTCGTAAGGGAATGTACTTACACCTCTTGAGAATGCACAAGTACGAAATCAAGAACATGGTGAGAGAAGAGCTTAAAGAAATAGAGTCCACAATAAACAGCAACTAAGAGGTATACTTTAAAACCTAACTTGTAACAAGCAGAAAGCTGAAACTAAAAGAGCTTGTTTTACTCGTTCACTACTGCCTCTCTACATCAGCTACTATCACCTCTACACCTAGCCACCTCTACTCACACCTGTGAATACAGCTAACGCAGTTGGGGTAATAGCTATGCGGTAGCAGAAAACAAGCAGGCTGAACTCACTAGTAGGATAAAGTATAGTGGAGCAACTGAGCAGAAGTGGGATGGTGTGACGAAAATGTTCCCTTGTAGACGTCAACCCCTAGAGCCTGCTTGTTAGCGGCGGATCCCAACTTGAGGGGGCTGCGAGGCCTCGCGGACCTCACTGCCCCCTCAACGCGGCCGGCTTAACTTCCGGGATCTGACGAGTCCGGGTGTTTCCCGACCGCTATGGTCGGGATCCGCCAAACACTTATTGAGTGCCAAGTTTTTAAGCTTTACATGGTCATACGCTACTCGACCTCTAGGGACGTAGAGTGGCATAGTGTAGGATCTTAGCTATGGCTAAACCCTATTTCTATGTTAAAAGAGTTGTAGGCTAGTGACACTGGATCGAGCATAGTAATTGCTTTTGGAATACGAGAGCGAGTAACTGCCGAAAGCTATATATGGGTTTGTAGGATATGTGCGACTTTATAAGATACTACAGTACGTATAGATTTTCTCTGGTGTAGGATGACCAAGCTGAACCTCCCCCCGCCTAGTTGCCGCGAGAATTGCGACGTTAACCTCGCTCTCGAGGAGTTCCTAGCGAACCTAGAGGCGTCCGGAGCCTCGCAGAGTACAGTTAAAGCACATAGATACGCTATCAAGGACTTCATCGAGTACGTCGGCAAAAACTACGTCAACGAGCTGACTCCTCAGGATTTTACTTCTTGGAGGATTAAGCGCTTAAAAGAGGGATTTAAGTACAGTAAAGGAGATAGAGAGTCGAGTAGCTGGACTCTATACTACTACTCTCTCTACGTGCGCTCGTTTCTAGCGTGGCTAGGAGTTCTTAAGGACCCCCTCCCATCGGTCAGTAAACCTCGGAGGAGGAGATTACACACTACTCTAACACGAGACGAAATAAAGAAGCTCGTCAGTGCGTCAAGAGACATCATCGACATACTGATAGTGTCCCTACTATTAGAAACCGGGCTGAGAGCTAGAGAAGCCCTATCCCTAAAGAAATCTGATATCGACCTCAACAAGAGGGAGATTAGAGTACTTAATGCTAAGTTTGGTGAAAGTAGAATAGTGTTCGTAGGTCCACTCACATACGAGGTTCTATCTAGGTACTTGCCTCTACTACGAGATGATGATAGAGTGCTTCAGTTATCATATACAGGTCTATACAAAAGGTTGAAGAGTCTTGCTAGAAGAGCTGGAGTAGACGTGAGAAAGGTTAGACCACACGTCTTTAGACACACATTCGCTACAGACTCTATTAGGCGGGGTATAACACTCCCAGCTCTGCAGCTTCTCCTCGGTCATAAAGACATAAAGACTACGCAGATATACCTCCACTTAGCGGTAGAAGACATTAAGAACATGTACTTCAAGGTATTCTACAGCAATCAAACTCCTCAAGAGTCAACTACTTAGTGAGCAAGAGTGCGCAGAGAGCTCGCACGGTGTTCAAGCCCTTGAGTAGCTACTTCGGGTTTTACAATTGCTCACGTTGGTTGACGCATGTAGAAACACTTGTAAGTACCCTATGCTTAGTGATGTGGAAATAACTCGAGGAAGACGAAGGCCCCTTAGGGCCCTCCCGGAGTTATTCATGCTGTGGAAGTTTAGGAGTACCCGAGTTTGATAGTGTCTTAAGCTTAATGTAGGGAATAGGGACTTTGAGCGGTGACACCAGCCAATACAAACCCTACAGGAGCTGAACTCCGTTAGCTTGAATAGCTTAACTTAAGCACATAGTCAGTGCTTGCACCCTATATCATCAACTCAACTCTTCTTCTATCATCACTCTGCGCTAGCTGACCAAGCTATGAATTACTGATTGAATAGTTATATTTTCTCGATGGCCTCATGCTTGTTCTTGAGGTCGAGCTTAAAGTAGACTTATATTTATTTCAAAGAGGTTTATTTGGTGTAAGCTTGCCTAGGGTTCTAGCTATATCAGGAAAAGAACTCGAAGAACTTCTTAAACCTGAGATCTTAGTGAGTGAGATAGAGAAAGCCTTCGTTCTGTACTCTAGTGGGTCAACAGTAACTCCACCCAGGACTGTAATGTGGGTTGAAGGTAATTGGTGGGGCATAATGCAGTCGTACGTACCGAACTACGGTGTAGGTGTTAAAGTAGTGAACGTTATTCCATCTAATGTCGAGAGAGGTCTGCCTACGATACAGGCAATCGTTACTTTATTCGATCCACTGACTGGCACACCCCTAGCTGTGATCGAGGGTGGAGTGCTTACAGCTCTTAGAACTGCTGCCGCAAGCGCTGTTTCAGCAAAGTACATGGCCCCAGAAACTAGAGGACCGATAGCTATCATTGGAACTGGGTATCAAGCCAGGTACCAACTAGTGTTCGTCTCCCACTTCTATAAGGCAGAGGAAATCAAGATCTACGACATACGAGAAGAAGCAGCAGAAAGTTATAGAAAGTATGCTGAAAATCTCGGCTTTAAAGTTACAGTTTGCCGATCTGCTCGAGAAGCTATTGAGGGAGCCGGCGTAGTGATAGAGGCTTCAACCACTAGAACACCAGTAATCGAGGGAAAACACCTGAGGTCACCTGCTCACGTAATATCGATTGGGGCTCACGTAAGGGACGCTAGAGCCCTAGACGACGAGGTCATTAAGAGAGCTGAGGTCGTAGTAGTTGATTCTAGAGAGGCGGTAATGCTGGAGACCGGGGACATAAGGATACCGATCGAAATAGGAATATTGAGTAAAGAAAGAGTCAGTGAGCTAGGGGAAGTGGCCTCAGGTAAGAAGCCCGGCAGAATTACGAGAGAGGGGATCACTGTATTCAAGAGCGTTGGACTAGCTATCCAGGATGCTGCAGCAGCTGCTGTAGCTTATAGGCTAGCTCTAGAGAAGGGCTTCGGTAGGTTTATAGAGCTTTAGCCACGCGTCCAGCTCTAGATAAAGAACATCTTTTTTATGATCTCCAAACCTAAAACAACTGAAGCAAAGACTATCAGCGACGCTATAAGCACACCGATCTCTATGGCAAGTAAAGACTTAGTTCTCGAAAGCCCTAGTAAGTAAGCTACTAAAGACCCTGTCCACGCTCCTGTAGCTGGTAGTGGAATAGCTACGAATAAAGTTAAGCCTAGAAGACCGTATTTCTCGACGCTCTTCGACTTTCTGCGAGCTAGCTTGATGGCTCTTTCGTATATTCTCCCGATCACTCCACAGCGCTTAATTATGGTTCTCTCTAAGTACCCTAGCGTATATAGTACGATCGGTGCTATAGCGAGATTTCCTATTACCGAGATGATAGAGGCCAATAAGAACTCGGCGTCGCTAGGGAGAAGAACTCGTGCTAGAGGTATAGCTCCCCTGACCTCACTTACTGGTGCCATACTGGTGATGAACACTATGATGTACTTAATAGCGTCTCCCATGTTTGTTCCTAAACGCTATGCTTGCCAGTAAATTAAGTACCTAGTTCAACTAACGATTTTAGCTTCTTATTAGCTTTATAGGCTGTAAGCAAGAAAGTCTTAGATGGGCATCATGAGCAGAGAAGACATCTTTAGAGTCAGGATGTTCAAAGAAGTAGGGTACTCTAGGCAGGTTTGCGAAAGCTGTAGAGCCTACTTCTGGAGTAAAGTCCCTAGGAAGGATTGTGGTGACACACCTTGTACTGATTACTACTTTGACGAGATTCCGATTAAGAGTCCTCCACTAACCTTACATGAAGTCAGAGACAAGTTTCTAAAGTTTTTCCAAGAGAGAGGACATGAGGTCATAGACCCCTACCCCGTAGTTGCTAGATGGAGGGAGGACCTATATTTAACGATAGCGTCTATAGCGGTATTTCAGCCTCACGTAACTAAAATGATAGTGCCACCACCAGCTAACCCCTTAGTCATAGCTCAACCCTGCATCAGGCTTGAAGACCTCGGGAACGTGGGCTATACCCTCGGAAGACACTTAACGAACTTCATAATGGGTGGACACCACGCTTTCAACTATCCCGACAAGTACGTCTACTTCACAGATGAAACAGTAGAGTTTGCTGTAGAGTTCTTTACTAAGTACATAGGTGTCCCAGAAGAAGAGCTATCGCTAAAGGAGTCATGGTGGGAGGGAGGTGGTAACGCTGGTCCATGCTTTGAGGTATCTGTTGGAGGTCTAGAGGTAGCGACTCTCGTGTTCATGATGTATGACGTAGTCGACGGCAAGTATGTGGAAATGCCACTGAAGATAGTGGACACCGGGTACGGAATCGAGAGGATCGCCTGGCTAACTCAAAAGACTCCAACAGCTTTCCATGCTATTTACGGAACTCTCGTTGGAGACTACCACAAGGTCCTGGGGATCGAGGAACCTCCTCCAGAGCTTCTGCGAGTCGCATTTAAGAAATCTGGAAAGCTAGACTTGAGAGACCCGCAGCAGTTTGAGTACCTAAAGAAGTCTGTTGGCTATGAGCTCGGGATACCTGAGAGCGAGGTGTCGAAATACTTAGATGGGGCTGTCTTAGTGTACAACGCACTAGACCATGTAAAGACCGCTCTCCTCATGCTATCCGATGGTGTAGTTCCATCTAATAGTGGTGAAGGGTATTTAGCTAGGCTGGTCTTGAGGAAAGTGTTTAGAATACTGTCTAAACTTGATGTCAGTATAGACTCCGCATTAAAGCTATTTGATCTGCAGATACATCTGTGGAGAACCCTATACCCGAGGATCGATATAGCTAGGGACTATATCCACGACGTTATTAAAGTAGAGTACGAAAAGTTCCGAGAACTAGTCGAGAGAGCTCCCTCTGTAATCAAGAGGTACTTAAGCAGAGGAACACCGGGTCTAAGCCTCGAAGACTACGTAGAGCTCTATGAGAGCCATGGGTTACCACCTGAGCTAGCCGCTGAAGTATCTACTAAACTGGGTTACCCAGCCTATGTACCTAGAGAGTTTTACTCAGCTTTAGCGTCAAAGCGCGTGAGAGTTCCTATCAAGAAAGCCGAGTCTCTTCCGATACCGAAGGAAGTGTACGAGAAAGCGAGAGAACTACCAGCTACTAGAAAGCTGTTTCACGAAGATCCCTACTTAAAGGAGTTTAATGCTAGAGTCGTAGATGTAATAGGAGATTATGTGGTCCTAGACCAGACAGCCTTCTACCCCGAGGGAGGAGGTCAGAAGCCGGATAGAGGTATAATAAGAATAGGAGAGAACGTCTATGAGGTAGTAGACGTACAGAAAGTTGGTGACGTGGTCTTTCATAAGGTGCGTCCTACTCCACGAAACCCATCTAGAGGGCAAGAAGCTTATGGTAGAATAGACTGGGACGTGAGATACTCACACATGAGGCACCACACAGCAACTCACATCCTCTTAGGTGTACTAAGGAGAATTTACGGTGACCACGTTTGGCAAGCAGGAGCTGAAAAAGAGGAAGTTAAGGGTAGGCTAGACGTAACCCACTTTAGGATGCCTACAGATGAAGAACTGAAGCAGATAGAGAAAGAAGTGAATAAAATAATCAATGAGGCTAGACCCGTAGCATCTAAGGTTATGCATAAGTACGACGCTGAGAGAATCTACGGGTTCAGGCTTTATCAAGGGGGAGTGCCTCTCGAGCCAACTATTAGGGTTGTAGAAGTAGAGGGTATAGATGCTGAAGCTTGCTACGGTACTCACCTCAGGAATACCGCAGAAGTAGGTGGCTTTAAGATCATCAACGTCGAGAAAATACAGGACGGTGTCATAAGGTTCGAGTACGTGGCTGGACCACAGCTCGTAGCGTACGTCAACGATCTTGAAGAAAAGATAAGAAGTGCGGAAAAGCTAGTAGGTGGAGAGCTACTTGAGAGAATCCCGAAGTTTCTGAAGGAACTAGAGGAACTAAAGAAGACTCTCACGCGGTACAGAGACTTCTATAAGAGCTCTTTAATCGATAGTATAAGTAGGAACAAAGAGGTACTAACAGAGAGCTGCTCAATGTCCGTAATACTCACTGAGCTGTTTGATGAGAGGCTCTTAACAGAAGCACTCAGAGAGTACGTTCGAAGCGACTCCAGTGCTGTGGTTGTAGTTATCTCAAGCCATGATGGAAGAACTCGAATAGAGATCTCCGAAGGAGCTGAAGTATCCGCAAGAGTCGATGCTGTTGACCTATTAAACAGTATTGCGAAATCCGTAGGAGGGAGGGGAGGGGGTAAGAGAGACCACGCCATCCTAGTTCTAGATAGAGAGCTTCGAGAGAACGACATAAGTAAGATCAGGAGTGCTGTCGCTAGTAGAGTGAGAGAGCTTTGCTCAATCCGCTAAGAAGCGAGGTTATAGAGGCAGCTAGGGACTATAGGTATCTACTCAATAGAGGGTTTCCGCAAAAAGCTTCACTCGACTTTATTTCAGCTAACTACAACCTCACAGCAGTGGAGAGGAATCTCTTATTTAGGTGCGTACACCGAGCTACTGATTCAGAAGTTGTAAAGAGAAAGATCGTCCACAGTGTGAGAGACCTAGAGCTAGTCATTGATGGGTATAACGTTATTCTGACCATTACTTCAGCTATAGAGGGACTACCGCTTTTCCTATGCGATGACGGGTTCCTCAGAGACCTTAGAAGTAGCTACGCAAAGAACTTTGAGGCCCCTACGGTAAAAGAGGCCATACACTACGTAGCTAGAGCTATAAGCATTCTCGAAACCAAGAGCTCTCTAATAGTTCTTGACAAGAACGTAAGTTGGAGCGCTAAACATGCTGAGCTTATTAGAGAGACTTACGGCATTAACGTTACCATGGCCCCTAAGGCCGATATAGCCGTTATAGGTTCCGGCAAGGTGGTGAGCAGTAGTGATTTCGTAATCCTGTTAAGGTCGGGGAGGGTATACGACTTAGCGCAGTTTGTAGTCAGGAACTTCTTACCGAAAACCGAAGTAATAGAGCTACATCACTTACTTTAGTCACTACTTACGGCTCAAGTCTCGAGCGAGTAAAGAGGAAACACGATTACGATCTACTCTAGAGCTACGGTGATTTCTCTAAGTAGCTTTAGAGGAGTCATTAAGTATACTACAAGCTCTCCTAATAATCCTAGTTGAAGAGTAGTCATTAAGTCTATCTTTAACCCTCGCTACCTTCGTTGAGGACAGACCTCTCTTTTCTAGCTCCTTAACTAAGCTAGCCTCATCAACGGGTTGGTCCGGTCCTAAGAGAACTATGTCTGGTCGTATCTCTAGTAGAGGCTTCAGGTAGTCCTCTAGATCACCCAGTACAGCCCTATAGACAGGCTTTAGAGAACTAACCACTAGTAGTCTATCCTGCTCACTCATTACCGGTGACCTGCCTTTATTTCTTAAAACATTAGCGTCTCTCGAGATAACAACATATGGGAGACCTAACTCGAAAGCTTTATTCAAGAAATATATATGTCCTGGATGCAGTATATCGAATGTTCCAGCGACTAAGACTTTGTAAGTATTTGGCTTCTTCCAGCTAAACTCAGTTAACCCGAGCATTCTAAGTGCGTCAATCAAGCCCTCAGCGTAGGCCACACACGAAGTCGACGTTAAGTAATCTCCCAGACTTAAGTAGTACTTAGCGTCTTCTAGATAGAGCTCAGCCAGTCTGATGACCTCGTTTACCTCCTTAGACTGAGAAACCCTAGTTTTCGCTTCTTTTAATGCTGATTCCAGCGCTCCTATATAACTCCTAACTCTAGCGGACTGCTCACTCAACTCTACACCACCTAGAGCTAACTACCTTCATCATCTCTACTTCTATAGGGTGAAGCCTGGGGGATGCGAACACCAGTGTTTGAGGCACCACTTCTACCTTTAGCATGAGTATCCTTTTAAGTTCGCCTACACAAACTATGAAGTCTGGGTAGCCTAGGGATGCCACAACGGAGACCAATCTATCGTCCCTTACGACACCCTCACGCTTAATCTCCTCAATACTCTTCAAGATCTCGATTGCTTCAGAAGCTCTCATCGCAATTCCTTTCTCTCCATCGTATTCTAGTAAGAGCAGTGTGTGAAGATTTAGAGAATCGTTTGCCTTGATGACGTCGTAAGCGTATTCATAAACTATACCATCTTTAGGATACACGACTGTAGCTATCTTACCCATTTTGTACACCATTAGTCCACTCATCGAGAGAGCTGTAGGTACTATACTAACACCCGGAATAACATGAAACCTGAACCCACGTGCGTGCGCCTCAAGGAGGAGAGTTACGTGAGTTGTCGCAACTAGAGGATCACCTGGTACGAGAAGAACCACTCTCTTACCTTCTTCAAGTAGATCCAGGATAACTCTCCCAGAACCTTCTTCTAGTTCTCTCCTAGATACCTTAACGAAGCTCTTTGCCAACACTTTTTCGAGACCTTCTAAATCTACCTGCCCCGTGTACGTATCTACGAACACTCTATCTGCTTTAGCTATGGCCTCGAGAGCCTCTAGAGTTAAGTACTTGTAGGACAACCCCATTCCAACTAAGTAAAGCTCTCCTTTCTTATCTAGCACACCGTCCCCTGATTTAAATGCTAGAATCGTAATTGAGTTTACTAACATTATCTACTAGCATAACCCAAAAATCTCCTCAAGACCTCGAGAGGACGTAGAGGACAACTAATTAAATAGGGATAAACCTTATTGAGTAAGTACCTAACTCAAGTAGGTAGCTACTAGGGTTAGCACTTAGGTTTCTATATTTAGACTGGTACGCGTAGCTATGGCTCCACTTTCTCGACTGTTTCTTCAGTTACTTTCTTTAGTTGCTTTAAGTACATCTCGACTAGCTCTTTCGTCGTTGTCGCATCTTCCGGACCCTTGTCATCTCTCCACCTAATGAACCTCGGAAATCTAATCGATATGCCGGCACCCTTCTTAACAGCTCCTCTGCAGCATGTATGTTGAGGTGATAAAGTCAGTTCTGCTCCGAGCACCTCGATAACTAGTGCTGGAACAGTCCAGACGTCGGGTTCTACCTCTGATACAACTCTAGGGTGTTTGTGCTCGATAACGTAGGGCGATATGAGCTCGTCTAGCTTACTTAAGTCCTCGTCTGTAAAGCCGGAGCCAACCTTGCAGACCGTCTGGAAAGTATCTGAATCGGGGTCGTAAGCAGCTACTAGCAGTGCCCCTATTTTACCACCCCTCCTCCCCCTACCCTTAAATGCCCCTACGACCACCAAGTCGACTGTGTCGATCATCTCACTCTTGTAGTCTCGCTTATACTTAATCCAAAGCCAACCTCTAGCACCAGCTTGATAGATGGACTGCGCGTGCATAGCTTTCACCATAACCCCTTCCGCTCCATCTTCTACAGCCTTCAGAAAGAACTTCTCAAGGTCGGAGGCGCTCGTAACAGTTATTGCCTCTGAGAGCCTGAACCTCTCGTTTTCCGCAATTGTCTTAGCTAAGACCTCTCTTCTCGTCTTTATGGGCTCACCTATCAGGTTTACTCCGTCTACGTATAGAGCGTCGAAGAGATAAACAGCTACTGGGTACTCCTTTACAGCCTCGTGAATATCGTGTTTTCTCTTTCTGTGCATAAGCTCTTGGAAGGGCCTCATAGTACCTGTCTCCGGGTCTATGCAGACTATTTCACCTTCAACTATAGCCTCGTTCGCTTTAATACTCTCCCTGGCTAGCTCGACAACATCGGGGTACTGGTGGGTTATGTTCTCTAGTCTCCTCGAGAATATTAGCACCTTATCTCCCGCTTTATGTATTTGAGCCCTCTCGCCATCGTATTTATACTCGACTAAGGCTAGCCCCCCAGTTTTATCCAGTATTTCCTGGGGGTCGCTCAGTCTCTCTGCTAGCATAGGTCTAATCGGTATACCGGGTGTTGGAGCTATACCTCTGAGACCGTCTAACCCCTTCGTAGCTAAAATTTTCGCTACGTTTCCTAGGTCTGCTCTTACGTTATACGCGTACTCGACTATCTGCCTATTTAGGGACGAGCCTGTAAAGGTAATTGAAAGGGCGTCCATGATCGTAGCGTCCCCGATTCCGAGTCGGAGTCTTCCCTCCACTAGTCTAGCTATATACTTAGCTTCTAATGGTGTCGCCTTGCTAATTAGGCTTGCTATAAGGTTTATCTTAATGTCCCTGCTTCCCTCACCAACAGCTAGAGCGACCTTAGCTAAAGTATCGTAAACCTCTACTACCGTGAGCTTCGTAACTTCAGCTTTCTGAATAAACTTCGATAACCCTCCTAGAGCCTGTGTTGACCTAGTCGACTTTAAGTACTCAGCCACCTTTCCAGAATCCCCCAGTTTTACGTATAGTGCCTCTATGTCACTCTCTCTCACGCTTAAGGCTTTAGACATGGCCTTTATGAGGAGTTTCACTCCAACCCCTAGTTCGGGTAGACCTGCCCAATCGGGCCATAGCCTGCCCTGCAGTAAGTATATTACCTTATCGATAACGTCGGGCTCGGACTTCTTAAAGAGGTCTACAAGTATTGAAGTTAGCTGCGTTCTGCTAGTAGTACGCTCCGCACTATCTAGAGCTTTAACTAGGACCTCAAATAGCATTCTTTCCCCGCATAAGCTAGCTTTCGAGAATTAAATAAAAATCACCTACTTTAAAACATCAAGTAGATAGTATTCTAGCTGTAGCTCGTTAAAGGCAAATCGGCTTTACCTTCCCAGTACCAGTAGGTAGAGCCAACGCCCTCAAGTAGGTTTCTAATAGGCCGCAAGCACTTAAGTGCTTGTGGATTCCTTGTAAGACTATAGTGACTGTCCGCAGGTTGTTTAGTTTTCGGTTTTTCTAATTATTTGGGTTACCTCCGTGGGCTTCGGGAGTCGACCTAGAAGTATATAGATGACTGAGTGTTTTAGTAGCTAGGAGTCGGTGAGCCGTTAGCGAGGGACGGGCTCTGTGAACAACTCTTCACCGATGGCTCTAGGAAACCCGGTGAACCCCGAGAGCCGTAGGCGGGGAGAAGGAGTAGCCATGTGGGGTGAACCTGTGCCCAGTAAATCCAAAACAACAGAAATAACTAAAACAACCACGATGATGGGTGCGGGCAACCACTCCTAATACTCGAAGCACTAACTTCTGAATACTCTAAACACTCTTCAGAGCTCTGGCGAGAAGCCTATCACCCTCTTAGAGTATTCTTAGTAGTTCCTCACAGCTAGAAACAACTCTGGATACTACAACCCAAGTATCCAAGGGCTTTGAATAGATCGAGTAAACATGCTTTGCGTAAGACCTTATGACTGAACTAAAATCTCCTCTGGGAAACCCACCTATTGTTATCGGTAAACCACCTTCCAAAGACTTGCGGCACACCTCGATAGGTTTCTCTCTGATTCCTTTTTCATCCAGTAATATGACTTCATCAACCCCGAGCTCCTTGAGGAGGCTTGGAAAATCCATTGCTACAGCCTGAATCAGGGGCTCCTGAGAGTTCGGAGGAGCCTTCCCGAACTTAAGCACCTGCTCCATTAGTCCTAGAAACCTGAGGTAGTTTCTCGGTATTTTAGTTCGCGGGTTTACGAAAATAGTGTAGTCGTTGATAGTGTGAACTACGAACCTCAACTTACCTTCTATATTTAAAGGAGATGAAAGCGCTTCCAGTAGCGAGAAGTGAACTATGTCTGGCCTACCGCGCTTCTCCTTATCCCGCAATTTCTTCATTGCGTGGTAGTGTAGAGATACATCTAGTAATGTTTCAGTAGGGTTCTTACCCCTGCGAGCAGCCCACTTTTTTATTGATGGATGCCAAGCTATTTCTCTTGGAACGAGCTCTAGAGAAGACTCTGCCAGTATAATAGTCACAACGTTTCTTGAGAAACTCATTTTCGATGCCTACCCTTACCGGCTTTTCTTCGAAGAACAAAAACGTGTCCACGTACAGTAACGACTTCTGCTTTAACTAGCTTAGCTACCTCACTTGCTACATACTTCACATCGTTGCCTGAGCTAGTGAGATACGATTTTAGAACTCGAACCTTTATTACTTCACTTTCTTCAAGCCTCCTATTTATCTCCTCGATTAAGCCGTTATGTACTCCACTCTTACCTATTCTAAGGTGTGGTCTACCGTGTATCACTCTAGCTGTTTTTCTGTCTTTAACCACTTACTCTATCACCACACAACTAGACTCTGCCTAATACACTATTAACTATAGCATTCCTAAACTAGAAACGATAGAGCAAGCGAGAGTATTGAGAGAGGTAGAGGCATCTTAAACAGTGTCCTAAGGGCTTGATCTAGCCTTATCCTCCCCATAGAGTACGCTACTACAACAATCAGCGTCAGAACTACTACGTACTTCACTAGGGACGCTACTACGTTTAAAGCGTCGGGTAACATAGGTGGTACAGGTATTAGCAGGTTCGAAAACACTAGTACGTATAGTGCTAGCTCTACTTCGTGAAGTAGGATCGCCATACCAAGAGCAGGACCGCTTAACTCAGCTAAATAACCACCAGCCACCTCCGTTTCAGCCTCTGGAATGTCGAACGGCTTCATCATAGCTTTAGAGAGAACAGCTATGGAAAACGATATGCCGGCAACAGCTAGTACAAGTACTTGAACGAGAGAGCCTAGAGGCTGGTTGAGCTCGAGTATCCTCGGCTTACCCAAGGCTTCATATAGAGAAAGACTGTAGGGAGACAGTATGCGCACCATGGCCAGTAGAGACAGAGCTACTGCTGGCTCAAATACTAGCATCATGGTGGTGTATCTTACTCCCCCGAAGCTCGGGTATGGCGATACACTTCCAAAACCTACTATAGCAAACGCTATAGAGGCATACAGCGTTAAGTATATAAACAATAAGATGTCGTAGCTAACTCCAAACGAAAACGGTGATAGAGGTAGGAAGATAGTGCTAGTCGAGAGAGCTGCTATACCCAGTGTAAGCACGTACACCAGTAGTTTAGCCGGACTGTAAGAACCTGTAACTAACTCTTTAACGAATAACAACTTGTAGAGGTCGGCAAAAGGCTGTAGAATGCCTATTGGACCAACGTACTTAGGGCCAACTCTGTTCTGCAGTCTAGCCACAAGCTTACGCCTATACCACTGCGATAGCAACCCTAGAACGGTTAGGAATAGTAAACCCGGATAAACTAGTGCTGTAAACAGCACCCTCCCAAAGACTTCAATAAGGTCCATTTCTACACACCCCCTCTTGATACAATAGCTACAGTAAGTAAGACTAAAAGTAGCAGTAAGTAGGGAAGAGAGAGTGAAAACCAATCATTGAATACCCCTGTCTGCACATAGTTTATTATCGTCGTATACAGTCTTTCTAAAACACTCCTAACCGCCCAGGAGATCTCCGCAATACCTATGGAGAAGTGTGCCTGGGGCTCTCCAGAGAGATACACCTCGGTCTTTCTAACTCTGATTTTAGTAGCTAGAGGTAGCCATATGACTAAAGACACTAGCAAGGAGACAGCTGTTAATAGACCGATCAACGTTAAAGCATCCAACTTACCCACCCGCCGATAGCTGATACCCTCTAACATACTCTAGGAAAGAGCGAATAGCTTCACTTATGTACTTATCAGCGTAAACGACAGACTCAGAAGCCTTATCGAGTAGCCCTCCAACGACAAGTGGGTTTAAGGCTACAAGTATGAGTAGTAGAGGCAGTAGAGATACCCAAAGTGAGAGCTCCTTGAGTTTAGAGGCTTCCGCATTACTAGGTGGTACGCTAAAAACTGTCGGCTGTATCACTTTGAAGTAACCTAATAAAGCCAACCCTGAAGATACAAATAAAACAGCAACTAGGTCAAAGCGGCCAGCCTCGATAAAGGCTTGATATAGAGCGAACTTACTAAAGAATCCCCCAAGTGGAGGTAGACCAACGAGTGAGAAGCTAGACATAACTATCGACGCCCCCACTATAGGGTTCAGTCTACCCACTGCCTTTAGGTCAGACACGCTTCTAGTCCTAGAGATCTCTATAGCTACTCCTACGCTCATGAAGAGAAGAGCCTTACCCGCAGCATGAGCGAGTACGTGGTATATAGACGCTCTAACTCCTAAAACTGTCCCAAGAGAAAAGCCTGTAAACACTAGTCCTAAGTGCATTATAGTGCTATATGCGATAAGCCTCTTAACATCCCGCTGTATTATCATCATTACTGACGCAAAGATCGCTGAGATAGCTCCAACGGCAGATAGCACGATCTTGAAGTAAGGAGATAGCTCATAGAACGTGCTGAGCGGGTCGTAAACCCCGAATATGGTGTATAAAAACCTCATCGAGGCGTAAGCGCCTGCGTTGACTACTAACCCAGATAGAACAGCTGAGATAGGTGTTGGTGCGGCAGGGTGAGCGTCTGGAAGCCAGAAGTGGTTTGGAAACACTCCAGCCTTAAACGTAAACGTCCAGAGTGAGAGAGCTAGTATTGCTACTACCGCACTAGTGATATTTCCCCACACGAAGACATCAGTAAACTGGTAGAAGTACCTAAACAGAGGTCTAGAGGTTGTAGCAATAAACCCCATTGCAAGGTTCCCAAAGCTGGAGTAAGCTAGTACAGCGGCAACGAAGTATATTAGTCCAGCTATAGCCCCAAAGAATGCGTACTTAAACGAGGCCTCTACAGCTTCCCTACTGCTCCTATAGTATGCTACAAGACCATAGCAGGTTATACCCAACACCTCCAACATCACGAATAAGTTGAAGACGTCTCCAGTATAGTATATCCCGATGAGTCCGGCCTCTAACCCTAACAGGAGTGAGTAGTAGTAGGGAGTGCCCGGATCGTCTCGCAAGTACCAGTAGCTGTAGGCTACCACGAAAACTAAAATGAGAGCTGTATATGTTGCTAGCAGAGATGAGAAAGAGTCTACCTCGTAGACTATCCCAAGAGGTGGTGGCCACCCACCCATTCTATACACAACTGGACTGCTTTGGTTCACTACGTAGAGGTGAGTATGTAAAGAGAGAGCAAAAGCTACAGTAGTCGTAGCTAAAGCTACTCCGTGAAATACCTTCACTGTCTTTATCCTTAGATAAGCTAGAGGTAGTGCGAATGCGGTAGCAACCAGAAGTGCTGGAGTAACTCCAACTGAGTGCAACACGTTCACCCTACTCAAACACCTTGAGAAGTCTTTTCTCGAAATCCTTGAGGATGTTTTCGTATGTTACCTCCGGTTCTAATCCTACCGCATATATCCAGTGAACGTAGTATTGAGACTTTTCCGTATCGATATCGACGACCACCGTACCCGGGGTATTCGTTATCGAGTTGGCACATGCTACTATAGTGTACTCGTTTTTAGCTCTATACGGGACTCTCACGATCGCTGGCTTTACAGGCATGCTTTTGCTGAGTATTATCCTCGTGACCATTAGGTGAGCCTTAAATTCAGCTATAGTAAGGTAGTAAAAAGCGTATGCTATCAAGTGTATAAACCTTCTTAAGCTCAGAGCTTTCTTCGAGTCCTGAACCACGTATTTCGTTACTACCAAGCTTGTTCCGATAGCGAGTGCTATACCGATGGCTATGTCGTACGGAGAGATACTGCCGCTGAAAACTATGTAGACAGTAAAAACGAGGACGGCTATCGGGATGTACTTCCTCACACCCCTCACCCCCTAAGTTCCTTTATCTTCCTTGAGTCGAGGGTACCGTAGAGTCTATACACCTGTAGAGCTAGAAAGATCAAGAAGAGGTTTACAGCTAATCCTATAACTATAGCTGTAAGAACTAGCGCTTGCGGGAGGGGGTCTACAGCTGAGTAAGCTAGATTGAGTAACTCATCTGGGTTGGCGTCAAGCTTTAATAGAACTGGAGGCACGGAAAACACTCTAAAGCCTATTAATATGGCCAAAACATTTAGGCTGTCACCTAAAATAGTTAGTGAAATTATCTTTTTCGTAATGCTGGGTCTGGCGACAATACCGTAGAGAGAGATAGCTGCTGTTACAAGTAGGTTGTACAGAGTTAACACAATTAAAAATCTCTCTATAAAGCTAGTGTCCATGTTCCTCACCCAATTGTTCTCTAACTACGTCTTCCCGCAACGACAGCAGCATGAACACTACGAAAAAGCCGAAGCTTACTGCTAGAAACTCCGCTAAGTTAAACCATATGAGAGTCCCCGAGATCAGCTGGCTCTGAATGTGTGTGGGAAAGGCGAACTCCGAGTCAACCTTTACGTAGTTCTGCATCAAGTAAGCCTGAACACCCGTTAAGGCATTGAAAACTACGGGAACAAATACTACTGCGGCTATTGCTAGTAACCCTACTGTTCTCAGAGCAATAGCCTTAGATAAACTAACTCCAACTCTAGCGAAAGACGATGCTGAGAACACTACAGCCAGTAAAACCGATATTACAGCTAGAGCAGCTCCAGCTTGAAACCCTCCTCCGGGAGTTAAGTGCCCGTGAGCAGCTACTGAAACCGCTATAGCTATATTTATTGGTATGAGGAGTTTAGTGACAACTTTAACTATGATGGATAAACCTTTCTCGCTTCGGATACTTGGGTAGCCTACGCCTCTATATATAGCTAAAGCAGCAATTATCGCCATATAGAAAACTACTGTTTCGTAGAAGGTATCTATACCTCTAAAGTCCCAGACGATGGAGGTCACTGCTTCAGGTGATAAAACTGTCAACTCTCGAGCAAGCGGGTTGTATGCGAGCGTGAGGAAAAGCTTCGCTAAGTACCTAGTGTCAAGCCCGACTAGCCCGATGGCTTCTAGGTAAGTGGTTATGTAGGCTAGGACGGATGTAGTTAGAACTATAGAGAGCAAAACTATGTACTTCCTCATTTTTCCTCAACCTTCTCGGTTTTTCCAATTAGGAAAAGAATAGCCGCCGGATACAGCCCTACCGCTACAGGCAAGTAAACCAGCACTATGTCGGGTGCCCGAAGTAGGTATAGTACTGCGACATACGCAGTACTTTGGATCGCTGAGAAGATAACTGCTTTAACTAAGTCTTTTTCTACAACTGCTAAGTAAGTGAAGACTAGGCCGACCGTGCTAAAGAGTGCCAGCAGGATTAGCGTAACGTCCATAATCACCTACCTCTATCTTCCTCTAGGTGGTCTGCGATGATCGGCTCTGGTCTAGAGACCGACGTTCTATGGGTTGCTCTAGCAAGAGCGTGAGAACCGGCAGGAGCTAGTATAAGTAGGACGAATGCTGCTACCACAAGAGAGCCCCCCATAAAGAACCTCCACTCTCCTAAGTCTTTAGTCGAGAAGGAGATTAGGGCGAGACCCAGCAGAGGGTAGAACGTCCCACCAATAGTGCTTACCGTGGCAGCATGTAGTCTTAAATAGAAGTTTTTGAATCTGTTTAATCCAATAGCACCTACTAAGTTAATAAAGGTACCTAAGACTAGCAGAGCCGCTCCCACATACCTCACTATCTCTTCAATCACCTAGCTCACCTCTCTCCAAGTATTTTGCTACATAAATGTCTAGAGCATAAGCCCAAAGCACTAAAACTACTGTACAAGCTGTCATTATGGGGGACCTAATCAAGAGTCCTATAGCTCCAAAAAGTATAGAGGTAGAGTAGAAGAATACGTCGGCCGCTAGCACTCTATCAGATATAGTTGGACCTCTATATGCGACTAGTAAATAGAGAGCGTAAGACAGTGAGAGAACCGGAAGTACTACGTAACTAATTAAGACCTCGATGAGGCTCACTTTGAACCACCCGAAGCAATAGTGGATAGACTAGATTCTCGTGAGGTAAATGTACTGTAATCCGCTAATTCAAACGCCTCAGTAGTTATGTAAGCCTTTACCGGACATACGAAAACGCATTGATAGCAGAAAATGCACTTCCCATAGTCTACTACGGGAAACACCCCCCTCGGATTATGCTTAAGTGGTTCTGGAAGCTTTTCCATAACTATGGCATTTGCTGGGCAGTCTATAGCACAAAGAGAACAGCCTATGCACTTCATTAAGTCAGCGTACTGCCTTCCCCGAGATCCGGGAGCTACCGTCACCTCTCTAGCTACTGGGTACTTAATCGTCGACGGCCGCCTAGTTAGATTCGCTATGGCTTCCCTAAGTATGCTTAACCTCGTCCTACCCACCTCTGGCGAGTTCTTTGAGGCTTACGTAAGCTTTTCTACCACTCTTTTCGTCTACGACTACTACGCGCTCTGTACAGGAAATGCAGGGATCGTAAGACGCGAATATCACTGGTACATCAGCTAGTCTATGACCTAAGTAAGTAGATTCAGTGTTTAATATGTTCAGAAACGAGGGGGTTCTTATCTTTACTCTATAGGGATTCGAGCCGCCAGTGCTTACGATGTGGTAGAGGAGTTCTCCTCTCGGGGCTTCAACTCTAGAGATAACTTCTCCCGGCTTAGCAGCTCTTGGGATAGTCTTCGGCACGGCCGGTCCTTGAGGTAGTTTCTCTACAGTATAGCGAACTATGTTAACAGATTCTAGTGCTTCATCGAGACGTACCATCATGCGGGCCCACGAGTCTCCCTCATCGCGATACTCTACGTTAAAGGGTATCTCAGAGTAGGCAGCATATGGGTCGTCAAACCTGACATCAGATTTAACGCCTGAGGCTCGAAGCGTTGGACCTACTACAGATAGCCGAATCGCGTCTGACTTACTTATCCTACCGACTTCTGATAGTCTTCTTATGAGAGTGTAGTCGCTTTCGTATACTTTCTTATAGTACTTAAGCCTCTCCTCGATTTTCCTTAGTTCATCCAGTATTCTAGCCCTCCTAACTTCGTCTACGTCTCTCTTGACGCCTCCAAGGACGTGAATGTCCGCGTGCACCCTGCTCCCAGTTATTAGTTCCTTAAGGTACATCACCCTCTCTCTATCCCTCATCATCAGCATAAACAAAGTATCAAAGCCTACTATCTCAGCCATAACAGCACAAATAAGCATGTGGGAGTGTATCCTCTCGAGCTCCATAACCATGGTTCTTATGTAGTTAGCTCTTGGCGTAGGCTCTACACCCATAAGTTTCTCAACACCTTGTACGTACGTCTGCGTGTGCACGGCATTACATATTCCACAAACTCTACCAGCGATGTACATTCCCCGTATCCAGCTGTTTTTCTCTAGTAGCTTTTCTATCCCCCTATGATTATATCCGGTTGTGACAGCTACTTCAACTACCTCTTCACCATCTGTTTTAACTTTCAGCATTATGGGTTCGTGAAGAGCTGGGTGCTGTGGACCTATCGGGATCTCGACTATTACCATATCTTACACACCCGAGTCTTTTCTTAGTGGATAGACTCCTTTAGCTACTACATCTTCAGGTACCATAAAACCTCTCCTTAGGTTTTTGTTACCCTCGAAGACTACTCCCATTAAGTCGTAGGTCTCAACTTCGCTCTTAGTTGCTCCGGGAACTATGTCTGATATGCTTGGAACAACCGGGTTCTCTCTATTAACTAGTACCTTTATTACTAAAGCAGCTTTATGCTTAACACTCCAGAAAATGTAGTTTAATTCTATTTTTCCATCTTTAGGTAAGTCAACAGCAGATATAGAAGAGAGGTAGGATTCTTCTTTTACTACCGCCTCAACAACTCCTCTCAGCTCTGACTGCGCTACTGTGATGACGTATCTCCTAGGACTAACTTCAGTAAAGCTAAAATTACCTAGCACTAGACTCAAGATGACCACCCAGCTTGTCTAAAAGCTTCTTGATTCCGTAGATTATGGCCTCAGGTCTAGGTGGACATCCCGGTACGTAGACGTCGACTGGAACTACTTTATCAGCTCTAGAGATGACCGGGTACGAGTCTGTGAAAACTCCACCCGAGATTGCGCACGCACCACACGCTATAACGAACTTAGGAGATGGAGTTTGGTCATACAGTCTTCTAAGTCTTTCGGCAGCCTTTTTGTTTAACGCTCCAGTTACAATAATGACGTCAGCATGCCTTGGGTTAGGGGCGAGCTTGACGCCCAAGCGCTCTGGGTCGAAAAAAGGAGTGAGAGCTGCGAGAACCTCTATATCGCATCCGTTGCATGCCCCGGCATTAAAGTGCATCACCCAGGGAGAGTACCTTATCGCTTTTGCTCCCATCCCAGCACCACGCATTTAGTACCCGAACAGATTTAAGCATTTAGAGGTCTGTATTTACTTAAACACAGCTCTATAAGCGTGTTTAATACTCAAGCAGAAATCAAGGTTGGTGTGGAAATAGGGACTCGACACACCCGTATCTCTCGAGAACTCTTATGATCGCTTTAATGGTCTTCTGGATAGCCTGCGCAACAGGCTTCGTAACACCTATTCTAATATCTAAGCACAGAGCTCTGGTGCCGACTACGAAAACCTCTGAAGTAACTAAGCCTACTAGTAAGCTTACGTCTATAGTGTGAGTAGATAAGACCACGCTATGTTCTGAAATCTCGTTTCCACTAAGTAAAGCTATATCAGACGGAGGAATGGGGGCCTCGATGGCGTCTAACAGTATGGATACTCTCTTTGAGTTAAGAACATCTAGGTAGGATTCAAGAGCGGTACCGACATCCACGACTGTAACACACTCTTTCTTAGAGTATCTTGCCAACAGGTTCGATAGAGACCTAGCTAAGTAGACTCCAAACCCATCGTCACACCTTAGCTCGCTACCCATACCCACTATAGCGGTCTCACCAGGTATTACAACCTTCCTTAATAGCTCCTCCAACTCTGCTTCAGTACTAACCACTAACACATTTTTCACCGCTTAGTAGTAAGCTGTTGGTTTATCACAGTAGACCTCCTGAAACCGTATTTCGCATCTATTAGACGAGCCGTAGCCCAACATCTTGGTGGGGACTGCCTAAAGCAACTGTTTCGGGTTTCATATCCAAGGTGTGAAATAGATTGAAAGACTATGGCGATAGAGTACTAAAGTAGTGTAAGTGCGGATTCGCAGATGATAGAGACGTAATTGCGTGCATCAACTTATTCCTATTCCTAAGATGCTCAAGATGTGGGGTTCAGCTCTTATAAAAGTTTATGTAAGTTAATGTCATCGCCTCATCTTTTCCACCGCATTCCGCTCGGGTTTTCATCGGGCTTAGAGACGTTCAGGGCGACCCCTAGCACCCCTAGCTTTAACACTACTGAAATTACTTAATGCACGGTGTCTCGCTGTGAACCTAGGGTTGAAGGCTCAGTTAAGGTTATGCTACGGGGACTCCCTCTCTGAAACTCTAGCCAAATCCCTCGGTCCCGACGATATTCCCCCGAAAGGTTTTTCTCTACATGGATACTACGAGTTAGGGTGTTACATTTACGAGGTATTTTGCAAGAACTGCGCTAATGAAGACCTTCTAACTCTAGCATCGATCTTGAGTGAGGTAATTCTTCTATCAAAACTAGTGAGGAATGTCGTAAGAGTAGGGGGAGATGAACACAGTAAGCATAGTGATCTTCCATGAATCTCTTAAGTTTTACCTTTTACCTTTCTGTCGCTGTCCGAATGCTGGCTTAACTCGCTATATAAAAACCTGTAAAGTAACTCTGGATGCTCCATAGAGAGCTGAGACGCAAACCTACTTAGTGCGTCCGGCTCATTTAGACAAGTTGGGTAACTCAAGCCTCTGAGAATACCTGAGGCTAGAGCGTAGGCAAGTATGTCGGTCTTAAGTATTCTATGCATTGGGAAAATAAACTCAATCCCATCGTGCTTAGCGTAGACTTTCGGCTTCACTATCTCGTAATCATATACTAAACTATTTAAGAAGGATACGAGTATGTCGTCTAAAGTAGCCGGCAAAGCCACCACGTCGAACCTTGCCCCGAGAGAGCTAAACGCTTTAAAAACATCGATACTCTTCTTGACGTCTTCATAGCCAAGAGCTATAAAGACTATGTCATTACAGTACCTTCTCACATTGGTAATACTGTCGAGTAACTCTTCCTCTGTAACTACTCCAACAACTTCACCACTGAACTCCTGCTCGACTTCGTTCAATAACTTCATAAGTACTACACTTTCGATGAACCTGCAGGAGACTATCGGTACTGCCACCTTAAGTCCAAGACCTTTCTTACCTATTAATGAAAACGACCTTTTAATTTCTTTGACTAGATCTCTATGTAGACATATAGAACAGAGTCTCTCGCCGGAGTGTCTCCTAAAGTAAATGGCGGGACGTCTTCCACAGCTTGAGCACTCTATAACGCCTCCCGCCTTCAACACCCCTACTAAAGCTTTAAATACTTTTAAAATCGATGAAGTTCTAATGAAGTTCTTCACTAGACCTTACTAAAACTGTTAATACAACTCTAGTTTATGACCAGATGTTGAAGAGGGGGAGATACAGAAACAGCTAGAATTCGGAGTGCTTAAGAGGTTAAGGTAAGTCTGCGCTAAGGAAAGCTTAAATACTTGAGCCCAGTCTTGTGTTTGATTGGGAAACGCATGGTAAAAGTATTGGCAATAAACGCATCGCCAAGGAAATATGGAAACAGCTACAAGCTACTTAGAGTAGCAGTTGAAGCATCCAAGTTTGCTGGAGCGTCAGTAGACATGCTACATCTATACGACTACTCTATAGAGCCTTGCTTAGGGTGTGTAAGTGATGAGCAACTAATATGTAGGTACCCATGCCTGATCGATACCGACGATGGAAACAAAGTTCTCAACAAGATCGTAGACTCTGATGCTATAATAGTGTCTACACCCATTTACTGGTACGGTCCAAGCGGTCTTTTAAAGAACCTTATTGACAGAATGACCTCCCTCGAGAACATGATCTTCATCTCCGGGAAGTCCTTACTTGAAGGTAGAGTAGTCGGATTCATAGCTGTAGGAGCAGATAGCGGCAACATTGCCGCTATATCCTATCTGATGGTTGTAATGAACTCCATGGGGGCCTTGATACCTCCGTGGGCTCTAGCTTATTACTTAGGGCAAGGCGATGCTCTACAAAATAAAGAGTCAGTATTAGATGCTGCTAATCTAGGTTTTTTAGTAACTAAAGCTGCCCAAGGCTACCACCCGAGAGATCTTAAGTACAACCCACTACTCATCGAAGAACTAGGGGGGCAGGAGCTCATAAACAAGATAGCTGCGGAAACCCACAGCCTCTATAGCCTAGAGCAGTTAAAAAGGAAGTCACTCTTTCAAAGCCATCTCCGGGAAAAGCCTTCAAGGGACAGATAAATAAGTTTCTCAGAGCTATCTAGGTCCTATACCACAGCATTCCCGCTGCTTCCCAGTTTTCGGTAAAGCATGGTAGGTCTCAATTTGCGGTATTTGTGCTCGAAGACGAGGCTTGAGATTCTCACTCTAACTCTGTGTTGACCTCAGAATTCGACCACACTAAATACAGCAGGATACACCAAGTAACCTCGATGTAGATCCCTGGTCGACACTACAGTTTTACACTTCAACCTCAACTTCGAAGTAAAGAGTTTACACTTGCGAACTCGTGAATAGCTACGGTTAGTTCCGAAGGAGAGATCCCCATATACACTAAGCTTTAGGTTACTAAAGCATGATTTAACCGCAGTGCACAGACACTACACTATCAAAACTATCGCTCCGTAGGTTAAACATAGACTATTACTCAGACACTCAGACAAATGCCTTTACATCACTTCTTCAGTGCCGGAGGAATTCATCACTAGGAGGGGTCGTAGCGTGGGTTACACATCATGAGTCAGCGCTTAAAGACCCCTTTCATCCCCCATCTATTTGTTACCTGAGTTTAATAGCGTTAGCTTCTCGAGACCAGACACGCTTTGCTTTACTCATATCGCACAGTAATGAATTCCGCATAGTGCCTATTAGTCGGTATGCGCTGAATATATGTTGGTGCGTTGGAGTGTCTTCAGGAATCGATGTTAGTGTGATAGTGCCGACGTACAACGAAAGAGAAAATGTGACTCGCCTTATAAAGTTTCTTCATGAGATCATGGTTAAGGAGAAGATATCTTATGAGATAGTGGTTGTAGACGACAACTCGCCGGATGGAACGGCTGAAGCTGTGAAATCTCTTTCACACATGTATAACGTCAAATTAATAGTGAGACCAGGTAAGCTGGGGCTGGCGTCAGCTGTACTTGAAGGTCTAAAGGTAGCGAAGGGATCTATTATAGCTGTCATGGACGCTGACCTCCAGCATCCTCCTGAGGCACTACCAGAGATGTTGAAGAAGGTCTCGAGCGGGTGCGATGTAGTCATAGGTTCGAGGTACGTCAAGGGGGGATCTATAGCTGAGTGGTCTCTCTTCAGGAGGGTTGTATCTAGGGGTGCTGATCTCATAGCTAAGATATTACTGCCGAAGACTCGAGGAATAAAGGACACTATGTCTGGGTACTTCGTACTAAAAAGAGAGGTCATCGATGGGGTTTCCTTAAACCCACGAGGGTTTAAAATACTTCTCGAGGTCATAACCAAGGGACGCTTCAAGAAGGTCTGCGAGTATCCGATAGAGTTTAGAGCTAGAACGTGGGGTGAATCAAAGCTAGGGGTCGGCGAGGTCTTTAACTACATACTTCATGTGCTTGATCTAGCCCATGAGGCAGTAAGGTTCGTAATCGTTGGGACTATGGGGACCTTAGTGAACTTAGCGACACTGTTTTTCCTTGGGTACTTGCTGAGTCTAGAGCATTGGATTACGGTGCTTGTAGCTTTCGAGACTTCGACTTTATTTAACTTCACACTACATGAGCTATGGACGTTCAAGACAGGATTCAGCAGGGGTGTTGGCAATAGACTCGCAGAGTTTCATGGAGCAGTAGCTCTACACTTCATATCTCAAGTTGTCATATCGAACCTGCTGTTTTATGGCTATGGTGTAGAAAGAGTTCTATCTCAGTTATCTGGCATACTAGTTGGGTTTTCTCTTAACTATATACTAAGTAAGCACGTTGTTTGGAGGAGGCGCAGATGAAGTGGGTAGTTTCTTTTAGCTAAAGTATGGTGATGAGTACGAGAGGACATTTTGTTGCTAATACTGAGTTGTGGTTAAGCAATTAAGGTGTAGAGTGAGTTGACATCACTTAAGGTTATCGTAAGTGGGCTAGTTCAAGGAGTAGGCTTTCGGCCTTACGTAGACATACTAGCGAGATCGCTGGGATTGCGCGGCTATGTGAAGAACGTAGGTGGTTCAGAAGTAGAGATCTTTGTAGAAGGAAGCGAGGATACTATTTCACGGTTTCTATACGTTTTACTGCTGAACACCCCAAAACCTGCCGAAATAGAGCACATAGTTGTCGAGAAAACTAGCTCGAAAGGTTACCAAGAGTTTAAGATAGAGAAATCTGCTGAAGCGTTCTATATGCGTTCTATGGTTCCACCGGACTTCAGTATATGCGACGACTGCCTTCGAGAAGTCCTCGACCCAGCTGATAGAAGATACTCATATCCGTTTAACTCGTGCGCTTGGTGTGGCCCGAGATTTTCGATGATGTATGGAGTACCATACGACAGAGATAAGACTGCGATGAGGGAATTCCCTCTTTGCCCCGAGTGTCTCCGAGATTACACTAACTCTGAGAGCAAAAGGAGGTATCACGCTCAAGGTATCTCATGTCCTACGTGTGGACCTAGAGTACTGCTCTACACGCGTGACTGGGAACTAGTGAACACCGCTGACCCTATACAGGAGGCAGCTAGGCTCATAAACGAGGGATACATCGTTGGGGTTAAGGGAGTCGGGGGTTACCATGTTGCCTGCTTAGCTACTGACGATGACGTAATCCTCAGACTTAGAGAGAGAAAGAGAAGACCCACAAAGCCTTTCGCCGTAATGGCTTTAGACTTGGATACCATAGAGAGACTAGTGGTTCTCAACAATTTAGCGATAAAACTGTTAAAATCTCCTCAAAGACCGATCGTCCTACTACCAAAAAGAGAGAATTCCCCGGTCTCCAAGTACGTGTCTCCGGGTATGGCTCACGAAGGTGTCTTTTTACCATATACAGCACTCCACTACATTCTCTTAAGTAAGGTAAAGGATAAATTTGCTGTAATGACCAGCGGCAACTTAACGGACGAGCCTATGTGTTATAGTGATCAGTGCGCAAAAGATAGGTTAAGTAGAATCACTGACTATATTTTAACTCATAATAGGTCTATAGTCAACCGTGTGGACGACAGTGTTATTAGGTTTACTGACGGTAGCCCCGTCATTCTTAGAAGAGCTAGAGGTTATGTTCCACGCTGGCTCAGAATTCCATTTAGACTAGGTAGTGACGTTGTAGCTATGGGGGCGGACATAATTAGCGCCCCAGCGGTAGCCTTCGAGGACAAGGTAGTGCTGACTCAATACATTGGGGAGTTAGGCAATGGAGACACCATCTCCGAGTTTATTAAGTATTTAAGGTACTTTTCGGAGGTCTATAAAATAGACCTAGCTAAATCCACGTATGTTGTTGATAAGCACCCTAGGTATGTATCGCGTGCTATAGGGTTAGAGATGGGTAAGAAGTCGGGGGAAGTTAAGGAGCTTCAGCATCACGTAGCGCACATCCTCAGCACTATGGCAGACAGTAACCTACTAAGTGAGGCGTACGTAGGAATAGCAGTAGATGGTGTTGGTTACGGGGACGACGGAGCCGTGTGGGGTTGTGAAATAATTGAAGTGTCGAGAAAGGGCTACAAGAGAGTAGGTAGACTCTCTTATGTAAAGCTAAGTGGGAGTGACCGTGACGTAGAGTATCCAGCACGTGTACTAGCTTCCTACTTGACAAACATAATGAGCTACGAGGAACTTATAACCTTCTATGAGAAACACAACTTACTTAAAGCTCTCCCAGGAGGTAGACTAGAGCTAGAGGTACTTTTGAGTAGCTTGAGAAAGAATTGGGTTTATTCCTCCAGTCTTGGGAGGTTACTGGATGCTATATCCGTTCTTCTTGGCATATCGATAGCTAGGGAATACGAGGGTAGTCCAGCAATTAGGCTCGAAGAGGCTTCATTTGGTGGAAGAGTACTACTACCAAACGATATCGTCGACGAGCTAGTTCATGCTAGAGAGACTATCGAGATAGACCCAACCCCATTAATAGAGAAGATCGTCGATCTCAAAGAGGAAAGCGCGTCTCGGGCAGACCTAGCCTACACGTTTCAGTACATTATAGGACGAGCAATAGGGAGAGCTGTCCTCATTTCAACAAAGGGAAGAAGGGTTAGTAGACTGATACCGGCAGGTGGCGGAGCCATCGTTAACACGGTTCTCGCTAAAGGAATCAAGGACGAACTCAGAAGTGGGGACCTCACATTGGTCTTACCTACCCGCGTACCACCAAACGACGGTGGCATAGCTTTAGGTCAAGTGTACTCACTGGTATACGTAAGTTAACTATCGCAGGAGCGATGGCCGTTCTCCATTCTCAGAAGCTCACAGCGATTAATGCAGTACCTTGTTTTACTAGAGAAATTCATCGGATGAACTTGTTGATTTCCGGCAACGTATTAAAAAATCAAACCTCGGAAGTTAGAACGATAACGAAATCGAGCTAAGCTAGATTCGGCCATCAGCTTAGCGTAGTTAGTTCTCGTTAAAAGCGCAGACTAAGCAAACCAGAAATTCTCGAGGCATTAGAAGGAAGTATGGCTTCCAAACTTCGCCTACTAGAGAGCTATACTATACCGTAAGTCAGCCTTTAACTAAAGCTTCGCAGTATTGAACTAATACTCTCGAGGTTGAAGCTACAACCTCATTCTGGTCTAACTCTTCTTGCTATTCTGCTTCTAACTATCCTCCCGAAAGGATCTACATAAAGTTGCCAGTAGTTTATTAAGTCTTTGCCTATGTATGCCTCAAATTGGGAGGATCTCCTCAAAGCTCTAGCTACATGTACAACTGTTGGTAGAGAAATTTCATACCCATTGAATGTTACCCTATCAATAGTACATACAGAGAAGATCACGTATTTCCCTCCATCAGGCACTTCTACTTCCACTTCTTCCAGTAGATCCACTTTTTCGTAGCATCTGAGGTCGTTCGCTACAGACTCGTCTATAAATGACACGTTTATGTTCTCGACTACCGCAGCTCTCGCATAGCTAAACCTGCTCCTACAGAAGAATCCTAATAGGAGCACTAATCCATTCTTTTCATTCTTTTCCATACTAATCGAGTTACTTTAGGTTCACACCGATTTAAAGTTTAGGTAGCACGAAAAGCCCACAGTTCAGCGACCTCTAAGATTTTTCTATGCGCAGTTTTGTTCAAACAGATTTCGACACCCTCTATACCTCTCCATGATCTCCGTAAAGGATATCATGCGGTGGTGCTAGAAAGTCACTTAGAACATGTAGGTGGTTGCCCGTGTCCATTAGCTAGGTTGTCGTAGTTGTTTTGTTTGTTTCGGTTTCGGGCAAAGGTACACCCCACCTGTTCGTTCACGTCCTCCCCGCCTACGGCTCTCGGGGTTCACCGGGTTTCCTAGAGCCATCGGTGAAGAGTTGTTCACAGAGCCCGTCCCTCGCTAACGGCTCACCAGCTCATCGGCTCCTAACTACCCAAACACCCGGGTTTCTGTACATATGTTTTATTAGTTCTGGGAATCCACAGAGATAACTCAAGTAACCAAAAAACCAAAAAGCAGACAACCTGTAGACGGTTTACGTGAGAATAGTGAGAATATGTGAAAGAGTAGCTACACACCACGATGTAGTGTAAGCTTCGAGATGCTTGTGATGTTTTCTGAGGGCTGGAACCGTAGCTAAAAGCTTTTAAGTCTTTGCTTGCTTTTAAAGCTAAGGAGAGAGTGTGTCGTCAGCTGTAAGGACTAAGTGGAGGGCGAAAAAGTGGTATACCGTATTGGCTCCAGAGGTTTTCGGAGGTGTGCCCATAGGGAGTATTCCAACGGACGAAAGTTGGAAGCTCTTGGGAAGGGTTATAGAGACGACTTTATTCGACCTTACTGGTGACTTCACTAAACACTACATACACCTCTACTTCCAAGTGTATAAGTATGATGAAGAAAACGCTTACACTAGGTTTAAAGGACATGAACTATCTAGAGACTACATCAAGTCGATAACCAGAAGGAGGTCGTCTAAGATTACTGGAATAATCGATACTGTAACTAGTGATGGATATGCGTTAAGAGTGATTGGGTTAGTGCTTACAGCATACAACTGTAACTCAAGCCACAAGAGAGCCATTAGGAAGGTCATATTTCAGACGATTAACGAGTGGGCTCAAAAGAACTCTTTTGATGAGTTCATTAAGGCTATGATCTTCGGTAATATGGCAGTAGACTTGATGACGCGTGCTAAGAAGATTTATCCAGTTAGAAAAGCTGAAATTTACAAGTCCAAACTTCTAGCCATACCAGCAGCAACAGGTTTAACACCAGCTGTGATAGTAGCACAAAAACCTGCTTAACTGTTTTAACTTACTAGTCTCTCGATACCTATACTTCTGTACGCAAAGACCTACGTAGCGTTCATAGACGGAGTCCGACATCCTCTAGCCCTAAAGGGCGGGGCTTTCGAGATGTAAAAGCGTCTTTAAACCTCCGGAAGTAAGTTCAGGCTAAACTTACACCGCCTCTAGAGGATTACCTAAACATCTCATTCCTAGGGTTAGGCAGTGGCTTTAGGTACAGCTAGGTGACGAAGCATGCACTAAAGCAGTTACTTAGAGCAGATTATTAATAATTTAAAGTGTTATAAGCTATATTTCTACAGTGGGGTAGAATCTGGGGCAGAACAGCCAACATGTGTGTATAGTGTGCGGTCGTAAATTTCCAGATGGTCAAGGTATAGTCGTGAAAATTGAGGACAGAGAGATAGCTTTTCACAGTAGTAAGTGCGCTGCTAAGTTCTACAAAATGCTTGTTGACAGAGGTTCTAAGGAGGTCATTAGCGAGTCCTTAAAGCTCGCTAAAGAGCTTGAGAACGTTTTGAATAAGAGAATGGAGAGTATGTCGAAGAAGATCTAGTGACCAAAGCAGTAACATGCTCTTTAAGGTACGTTACCTCATCTCTAGCCCTGACAACAAGATGAAGCTTTTAATCACAACAGCACATGAAGTCCGTGCGTGCTACACCTAATAACCTCTACTACTTAAAGCCAGATAAACTTTTAAAGTGGATGTCTGTTTAATAGTGTTCTGTTTTCAGTAAGTACTAGGGAGGTGCTCTATAGTAAAGATAGTGACTGAAGTGCCAGAAGAAAGTGAAGTAGTAAAGTTTCTTAAGGACTATACGTTAACGTGGTTTAAGAGATCTTTTACTGCTTTTACTCCAGCTCAGTTAATGGCAATACCGTACATAAAGCAAGGCTATAACGTACTGATCTCTAGCCCCACGGGCACCGGCAAAACACTGGCTGCTTTCTTACCTATAGTTGATGAACTGTTTAAGATGGGGGAGTTAGGAGATCTTAAAGACCAAGTGTACGTTATATACGTATCCCCCCTTAGAGCATTAAACAACGATATAGTTAAGAATCTTAGAAAGCCGATAGAGGAAATACGTGAAACAGCACTAAGTATAGGTATAAAACTCCCAGAACTGAAAGTGAAGGTAAGAACGAGTGATACCCTACCCAACGAGAAGCAGAAAATGTTGAGAGAACCCCCTCATATTCTCATAACAACTCCCGAATCCTTAGCGATAGCTCTAGCTGCTCCAAAGTTTAGAGAGAAGCTCTCTGGAGTTCGATGGGTAATTGTTGATGAAGTACACGATTTAGCATCTAGCAAGAGGGGAGCACATTTATCACTAAGCCTTGAAAGGTTGGAGGAACTCGCTTCGAGAGAAATCCAAAGGATAGGTTTAAGCGCTACTATAGCTCCCCTCGAAAGCATAGCTCAATTCCTAGTAGGCTTTAAGTCAGACTTAGAGCCGAGGAACTGCGTAGTTATCGACGCAAGGTTCTTAAAGCCTATGGACATAAAGGTACTAACCCCTAGAGTAGACATAATTAGAGATCCAGCTGAGGTCGTTAACGAAGCTATATACCAGGAACTCAAAGAGATAGTCCTTAGCCACAGAACGACATTGATATTTACGAACACGAGAAGCTCCACTGAGAGAGTAGTATTCAAGTTGAGGAAGATGTTCGAGAGAGAAGGTGTAGTAAACGCAGATGAGGTTGAAGCACATCACAGCTCTCTCAGTAGAGACCTAAGACTAGACGTAGAAAACAGACTGAAGAGCGGTGAGCTTAGAGCTATAGTTAGTTCAACGTCTCTTGAACTAGGTATAGATATAGGTCACATCGACGCTGTAGTCTTACTCAGCTCCCCCAAGAGCACTACGAGGTTAATTCAGAGAGTTGGAAGATCAGGACATAGCGTAACTGATGTTAGTAAAGGCTACTTAGTGGCAGTGGACAGAGATGACCTCGTTGAGGTAGTGGTACTAGCTAAGCTAGCTAGGCAGCGAAAGCTAGATAAGATAAAAATCGTTAGGAAACCCCTCGACATACTTGCGCAACACATTGTAGGTATGTCTTTAGAGAAGAAATGGAAGCTTAAGGAGGCTTACCAGGTAGTTAAGAGGTCGTATAACTACCGCGACTTAACCTGGGAGGAGTTTTTACGGGTTATTGAGTATCTGTCCGGAAAGTATGAAGACCTAATGTCTACCACCAGGACTTATTCTAAGATAAGGTACTACGAGGAGGAAGAGGCCTTCGGAAGGAAGAGAGGTACTCGAATGATTTACTACTTAAACTCTGGAGCGATACCTGATGAGGCTAAAGTCAAGGTATTCACTGAAGATGGACGCTATGTAGGAGACCTAGAGGAGGAGTTCGTGGAGTACTTAGAGCCGGGAGACGTCTTCGTACTAGGAGGTAGAACATTCCAGTTCGTTAAGTCGAGTGCTATGAGAGTGATTGTGAGGAGGGTCGAGCATCAGAGGCCTACGGTTCCGAGTTGGTTCTCTGAAATGCTTCCACTCGCTTTTGATTCGGCACTTGAAGTAGCTAAGTTCCGAGGCTACATCTCTCAATTGATAGATAGAGTTGGTATAAAAGGTGCTATTGAGGAAGTATCGGCGAATTACGATATAGAAAGACGTTTAGCTAAGTACATAGTTGACTACGTCAACGAGCAAAAGAACTACGTTGGTGTAGTACCAGACGATAAAACGGTATTAATAGAAATGTGGTATGATGAAACTCTGCGGGCTGATAACCTGATCTTTCACACCCTATTTGGAAGAAAAACTAACGACGCTCTCGCGAGAGCCTTAGCTTTACTAGTAAGTGACCTCGTAGGTGTTAACGTAAGGGTTACTGTTACCGATAACGGCTTCATGCTAACTGTTCCATCTGACCGACCATTATTTAATAGTGAAATAGTTCAAGAAGTTCTAGCTAGACTGAGTGAGAGTGAGCTCAGAGATATACTTAGAAAAGCGTTAAGAAGGTCGGAAATTCTGAAGAGAAGATTTAGGCATTGTGCCGAGAGAGCGCTAGCTCTACTTAGAAACTACAAAGGTGAAGAAACAAGCATTAACAGAAGGCAGGTAAACGCTGAGACTTTAATAAAAGTCGTTGAGTCCCTTCCGGGTTTTCCGATACTGGAGGAAGCCTATAGAGAGGTAATGGAGGACGTCATGGACGTAGAGAGTGCTGAAAAGATCCTTAGCTCTATAAAGAGCGGTAAAATAGCTCTACGAAGCGTGAGAGTTGAGGGACCGCCTTCACCTTTTGCGCACACTATAGTCACACACGGATATAACGACATCGTGCTAATGGAGGATAGAAAGAGAATGCTCCTAAAGCTTTATGAGGAAGTGCTTAAGAGACTATCCGAGAAACGCACTATAGACCAAGAAGCCTCGCTCACAACCTAAAGTCCCGCTCCCTGCTTTCGGAGCTAAGTGAACACTCTGGAGAAGATAGTTTCACTACTAGTTTATCTATAACTTTACAGAGTCCTCTGCGAAGTAGGCCGAGTTGTACCATAGCTCAATTAACAGATAGCGCTCGAGCACTCCATGCTATCAGTGCTTGACTGTCCACAAACGTATTAGTTCCTCGGTCGTTGTTACTTCAGCTCCATACATCGTCTTCATGTAGTCTAACGCTCGTTCGTGAACCGTTGCGTCAAACGTGGCCGTAGCATCTCTTACAACTATGATCTTGTAGCCTCTAAAGAAAGCGTCAGCGGCCGTATGCTTTACGCATATATGCGTATGAATTCCGGTGATAACCACTGTTTTGACTTCAAGTCCTCTAAGCAAGAGGTCCAGCCCGGTTTCGAAGAAGGCCGAGTAAGTCCTTTTCTCGAGGACGTAGTCGCGAGGCAGTGGCTTGAGTTCCTCAACCACTTTAGACGCTTCATCACCCTTCATTGAATGCTCCCCCCAGAGCCTTATTTCAGGATCTGTTGGAAGGTGGGAATCATTTACGTATACAACTGGAATACCAATAGACCTAGCCACTTGAATAACCTTCTTTACGTTATCAATTACTTCAGCGCACGGCTGGCACCTAAGTCTCCCATAAATGAAATCGTATAACATGTCTATAACGAGTACCGCATATCCGCTCATACCAGCCCCCCAGATCGTTTGGGGTTCAGCTCTGATATAAATTTATATCGGTTGGTTTCATTGCCTCATCTCTTTTCCCCGCATTGGTCTTGGGTTTTCATCGGGCTTGGGGGCGTTCAGGGCGACCCCAAGCACCCCACATCTTGTGTACCTTGGGGAGAGCCGCCATCTATATTATCTAACGGCTCTCGATCCCTCATCGAGGTACCTCCGCGTATATCACTATATAAGGTGTTTATAGACGTTTCTATCAATACCAACCAATACGAACAAATATGAGAGACGAAACAGTTGCGCAAGGCTAAGTCTTAAATTTTCTTTGCGCTGCCCGCCATCGAGTACCATAAAACGCTTATCAATGAATGCTGCGGCTGTCGTTCCCTCTTAAGATTGCCTTATCGACTTTAGGATATCGCTACTTACAGCAAAAACAGCGCAAACATATTCTTCCTCAGATTTTTCTAGAATTTCGAGAGCTTTTTCCCCCTTGAGTGACTTATCTCCCAGCTCTAGGAGGATCCCCAGTATGTTGCTACCCTCTATCAGTAGTCTTACAGTGTGCTTCTCGCTCTTAAGGACCGCATATATTGGGCTTCTATTACTAGTGCTGATATTCGATAGCGCCTCCATTAATGAGGACAAATATTTCATTCTAAAAGTAGTTATAGATCTCCCCTGTGTAGTTAGTTGATACACAGCTATCGGATCTTCAAGAAGGCTCGAATACAGGTCTGAAACAGGCTTAAGCGTAATTCCACTACTTATACTTACTCCTTTAGGTCCCCCAGGAACTGTGGGTTCTGTAACCCTTCTTTCTTCTTTCTTCTCCACACTAGTTAACTCAGACATCCATGCTTTTTCTCCTGACGGTAGAGTCTCTTCCGGCTTTGGAGGTTTGGTGACCATGAGTTGCGGCTCGATCGGCCTGGTAGAAATGCTTTTTAAAGCTTCTGAGACTCTTTCAGGTATTCTCGATATGAATCTCTCGGTTTCGCTGGTTATTCCTGAGAGCCTCTCTCTTAAACCACCTGAACGGACATAAACCTCGAAGCTGATTTCGGTACCACCTTCGACCTTCGTAGCAGTCATTCTAAAGGTTAAATCCATTCGAGGCGGTCTGAAAAAGCCTAGTATTATCTCTCCTATCATGCTACTCTCTAACGTAAATCTGTTTATCCCTTTTGTTATTACGTAGCTGAAAACAGCGTCTCCTTTAAACCCAAAAGCGTCCACGTGGACAAGTACATCGCTTCCTCTAAACGATTTAAACTCTACTGATAGGGGCAGTAATGAAAAAAAGTCCTTGGGTCTCACTATCGCTTCGTACACTTCTTCTAGAGTGTTAGATACTCTAAACGTTATACTTCGATGAACTGGCACAGCACCCCATATTAGTGAACTATTCAACCCTTAAATAGTTGCGTAAGCTAAACTCACATCAGCTACTGTCAAGGCGAATCATAGCACTCGTTAACAGGTTGAGTATTTAACGCCTACTTTTCTCTTGAGTATGTCGAGCTCCTGGGCTGTAAACCACGGTAGTCTACCCCTCAATTTTAGAGCAGCAGCTACTGATGCTACACTAACAGCATTCAAAAGCTTTGACCCCTCAATAAACAAGTAATAAGCTAATACTGCCGTAAATACGTCTCCTAACCCAACCGATTCTCCGTAAAAACCCTGCGGTGGAGCTATCTCGTATAAACACCTATCCTTATATGATAAAACCTTGAACGGTTTCTCACCATCGGTTATGATGATGTCGGACCTAAGCCTCTCAGCACACTCCAGAGGAGATACCCAACACTCTTTAGGGAATTCCCCCCTCTCACCTCTTAAGATACTCCACTTAGATGCCTCTAGATATTTTCCTACTTCAAAAACTTTTTGTGTGTCATGAACTATCATACCATCTTCACCTACACTCCTAACGAAACCCTGAATATCGACAACTACGTTACGGCCTTTTGCTAGTTCGACCAAATGCCGAGGGTCGAGTTCACCATATGTTGTGGAAATAAGTACCGAACTGTGTTTCGCTAAAACTTTTGCGAAAGTCTCTACTTCTAAGAACGACCGCTTTAAAACGCGAAGACTTCTACCACCGCACTCATGTAGTTCTATCTCAAATACAGTTTCACCTGAACCAGCTTCCACTACATCTAAGTAGTGAGCTAGCTTGCTCAGATATCTCGATACTGAAGATCTTGTTGTCACTAAGAGAGCACGTAGGTCAAGATGTGATAGCGCTAGGCCGATATAGTAGGCTGGTCCACCCATGCGTACTCCTCCCGCTAAATAATCAAGAGTAGATGTCGCAATTACCACTAGCACTGAAGCTCTCCTGAATCTTATGATAAGCTAGAGAGTATTAAGCATGCTAAGTAAAGTTTTAGCGCTCAGAAGTAGTAGAGTCTGTTTAGCTATGTGATGTATAGATAGCTAACACAGCCGAATATTCTCGAAATTCGTGTTTTAGTAGTGGTTAAGTACTTGACCGTGATTTCAAGCCTTTCGAGGTCCTTAATCCTCTACGAGGGAGTTAGAAAACCGATTAACTGCTTAAAAGTGTAAGCTAGAGCGATCTAGAACGAGTGATTAATGTGGAGAAAGTTCTGTTAGAGATGGATTTTAGTTGCGCCCTTAATCACAGGTATTAGTAAAAGTTGTAAAAACATTAGAAAAAGACTAGAAGTAGTCGATCCCCGTAAAGCAAGATTTAAGTACTGACCCTGAGGAATAGTGGCTATCTGCTACTAGAGGGAGACAGACCTTGAACTAGGGCTGTTAAGAAGTTAGCCTATACTCTCTCCCGCAGTGTAAGTACACTATTCCCTCCTTAATCATCGCATTCATAAGTTCTCTCTCTTCGTAGCTCAGCTTAGAGACTTCAAGCTTCTTAATCGGAAACTTACTTGAGAAGTTCTTGTAGAACTCTGAGTCTACCGCTAGATCCGATACTACTACTACCAGCCCAGCTTTAACGTATTCATCTATGGGTTTTTTAGCAATAGCTATGACCTCACTGAGCTTCATAATTTTTCTACTCTTTAACTCCTTGACGGTTCTGTCTTCATTGAGGTCTTGTTCAAGTAGTGACCTCGGTCTGACTTCTTGACCAACTTTTGTTAGAGCCTCTAGTGCTACTTTGATTTCCTTTACCTCTTTTTCGAGTTTATTAACGCGAGCGGCAAGATGACTAACTTCTTCTCTAAGCTTCTCTATATCAAAGGAGAGCCCGTCTTTCTGCTTCTTTAGCTCCACACTAGACTCCGTTTCAGCTTCCTCGAGGCTGGTGGAATCAGCAACTCTAGCGTAGTATCCCTCACCTGGGACTCTAACCACGTGACCTGAGTCTCTAAGTCTATTAAGAGCTATTCGAACTTGACTCAATGGTAACCCTAGAGCGTCAGCTATCAGTCTAGGTGTCGCACCCGGATTCTCCTTCAAATACTTAAGTATTCTAAGTTCTACACTCAAGATATACCAAGGAACTTATAATGTTAGGTAGCTAATAAGTATGGGTAAGAGTACGAACACCACTATAGAGTCTAAGAAGAAAAGGTTGATGGAGCTAGTAGACCTCAGTGCGGAACCCTGGAGAAAGGCTGCGTTTTACTCAAACGATGAAGCTATACTACTAGTGACAGAACTATACCAGCGCTGGGAAACTCAAAAAAGAAGGGGTAATCCACTTGACTACGCTTCTGAGGAGGAGCTCGATAGATTACTACTGATAGCAGAGAAAATAGAGCCCGGCGACATTCAAGATCAACAGGCTAGAATGCTTATCGCAGCACTCTATGGTGAGGAAGCCCTAGAATCTATAAAGCATGAAGAGAGAAAGAGATCCAAGAAGTTCACGAGGATCTTGAAGAGAATGTTTTTCCTAGAATAGGCTTTTCGATAGCTTACGGCTTATAGTTACGCTATTGTGTGTATACTCCATTGGTAGAGTATCTACCTTAACTCAAAGTATCTCGCGGTACCGACGAACATAGCAGATTTAGTAAAACCAAATCGAAAGCGATCTAGCGAACAAAATTTCTTGATGAGCGATATAGAACCTATTGAAGCGATTTAAATTAGTCTATACTCAAGTCAGATATAACCATGAGTTCACCCCAATTAGCAAACGCTAAGACCTCTAAACAAGACTTAATACCCACGGAGATAAAGCATTTTCATGCTTATGCTTTGAGGGGGAAGATGGTGACGATAGCTCGTATAGATCGATGCTGGAGCCGAGCTCTTAGTGCAGACTTTGGGTTAACATGTATTTTTCGTAGACCCTAACCGCTATCGCGATGGCCGCTTTTAAGTCCTCAGGTAATTTATCGACTTCCACTCCAGCGAGCCTCGGAATAATAGACCTATTCGTTTTTTCCTCTTCTATTATGTAGGCAGCAGCCACTTTTTCGCTCTCAATGATGCTCGATAGTTCAGCTGGTAGCTCTTTCAAGTACTCAGCACCTATACCTAAAAGGATAATTCGCGGCTTAAGTGAGCTAAGCCTCTCGATGATATTCTTTACTTCTTCAACTCGGTCTACGTAATCGCACGTGAGGAGCCTTCTTCCCGCTAGAACCGCGTAAGCTATCCTCCTCCCAAGGTCTATCCCTACAGAAATCGGGCTACTGGTGTCCAGTATTCTAGGTAGTAACACACTGTATATCTCTTCAACATTGTTTATGTTTAATACCTCAACACATAGTTCTGTAGATACTTTACTTTTAGTTATGTACTCCAAGCCTTCGTTATCAGTAACGAGGAGTTCGTGGTTAAGACATAAGTCTCTTAAGCCCATGGGAATTCTGAATCTAAGCCCGTATTTCCTAAGTAACGCTACGAGCTCTAGAGACAGCCTTGGGTCCAGCACAAAGAGTGATAACC